>Ga0126305_10000842_pt1 | contig 13356 bp, 15 predicted proteins | sample Plot26_FD_92536 | JGI IMG/M metagenome (GOLD analysis project Ga0126305, IMG submission 92536) | Serpentine soil microbial communities from UC McLaughlin Reserve, CA, USA - Plot26 | ecosystem: Environmental > Terrestrial > Soil > Grasslands | place: USA: UC McLaughlin Reserve, Lake County... | reverse complement strand
GTTTCTCGCTTTGAAAGAGTGGCTATGATAGTAATCCCGCTTATATTTGGCTTTCTCGCCTGTTTCTATGCGATTCGATTTTACAATGTCTCATTTGACTCCGAATATGTATATTTTTAGCGTTTCGGACGAGAGCGAAAAGTCAGCTTGGATAGGGTGGCCGACATAAGAGTTAATGTTCCGCCTCTGCGAATATTTTTTCTAAGGAACTACATTGTAACAATCGAATACAATGAGGCTGATCGAATTGAAAAGGCACAGTTTTTATCACGAGGAGTATTTCGTATAGTGGGATCAGTCGGGGAAATTCCGCAAGTTGATATGCTTCGAAAATTTATTCAAGATAAGAAGTACGGCAGGTAACATTGCATTGCCGCAATGCCCGGCGACAGAATAAATCTTTTCAGCTTTTGTAATTATGACTCAGTCAGTAAATACGATTATTAATCCACTAACAGGGCAGAAGATGATTTTCCGTAAAACTGGAAAAGACACAAATGGATCTTTATTACAGATTGAGTGTTTTAATCCAAGATCAGACGTACGAGAGCCTATACACATTCACCCTAAACAAGAAAGTTCATGTGAGGTAATTTCCGGCAAGCTTCATTTTCTGGTTAATGGGAACTTGCAAGTCATAGAACAAGGTGAACATCTTAAAATTCCCGCTGGAGTTCCACATTGTTTTTGGGATGACGATCCTGCAGAAGCCCACCATATTCAGCGATTTTCTCGGCATTGAACATTGAATCTTTCTTTAAGACCTATTTTGCTTTAGCAAGAGACGGTAAACTTAATAAGAGGGGATTACCGAACTTGTTTTTGATTGCTACAATTTCACTGGCGCATCAAAATGAAATCGGGTTAGCTAATCCACCTTGGATAGTACAAAAAACCATTTTCACGATACTTGCACCTATTAGTAAACTTTTGGGTTTTAAAGCAGAATATGATTAATAAACCTGTACTTCCGCTGCAGCAGCTTTGCAAATAAGTGGCTAAGTAGTAAATTCAGCAACAAATCACTAATCAACGGCATTGGGTTTTGAAAAAGTTGTATTCCAAATTCCACTTCTTCGAAAAGCTCCGCTCCGTTAGCGGTGATTGAGAGATACTTCAACAGTCTGAGAACAATCAAACTAGATCAATCTTAAAATACTTAATATATGGAATTCGACCCACGCAACAAGGTAATTCAACTCTGTGTTCAGGGCATGGACATGGAGGCAAAAAGCAAACCCGAAGAAGCAAGCCGGATATTTCATCAAGCCTGGAATGAAGCAACAAACGACTTTGAAAAGTTTACTGCTGCTTATTATGTGGCCCGGCATCAAAAAAATGTTCGCGACAAACTAAAATGGCTGGAAACATCTTTGCAGTTTGCATTAAAAATAAATGATGTCACTGTTAAGGCAGCTTTCCCTTCTCTATATTTAAACATTGCTCAATGCTATGAGGACTTAAACGACACTGACAATGCAAAACAGAATCGTGAATCAGCAAATTCATTCACGGAAGATCCCACTGACCAAGGTCCCTTTTATCACGGAACAAAAGCGGACCTCCAGGTTGGCGATCTGCTCACCGCGGGTTCCATGTCAAACTACAATGCAAAGGTTACCATGAATCATATTTATTTCACAGCCCTGGTGAACGGGGCGGGACTTGCCGCAGCATTAGCTAAAGGTGAAGGACCGGAACGTGTTTATGTCGTTGAGCCTACGGGAAGCTTTGAAAATGATGCGAACGTTACGGACAAAAAATTTCCGGGCAATCCAACACGCTCCTATCGTAGCAAAGCACCATTGAAGATCGTTGGCAAAGTAACAGACTGGGTGAGGCAAACATCAGGGCAACTCCGGGAATGGCGTGAAAAGTTGGCGAATAACAAAGGAGAAATTATTAATTAGATTCAGAAATACTTCACAACTACAAGATCGTTAGTCCCTGGTTTATGATAACCTCAGCGCCGACAATTCCACCTGACAATTTTAAATCTTAAAAAAAATTTGCGAAACCGAATAGTTGCACATATATTTGCAACTGATTAGTTGCGCAAATAAAAATCTAAACAAAATGAGGCGAGACATTTTCCAGGCAATTGCCGACCCGACAAGGCGGGCAATCATTACCTTAATTGCATTGCAGGCAATGACACCAAACGCCATTGCGGAGAATTTCCACACTACCCGGCAATCTGTTTCTAAACACCTTCGCATACTAACAGAATGCGAACTGGTAAAACAAGAACAAAAAGGCAGAGAAATCTATTATTCACTTGAAATTGAAAAAATGAAAGAGATCGATAAATGGATTGAACAATTCAGAAAAATTTGGGAAACCAGGTTTAATCAACTTGACAAAGTATTATCAACAATTAAAAAACAGAAAAAATGAACAACTTACTCTTTGATTTTACCGTCGACAAAGCCACAAAAACGGTATCCATAACCCGGGAGTTTGATGCTGAACTTTCACTGGTATGGGATGCTTTTACCAAAAAAGAAATCCTTGACCAATGGTGGGCACCTAAACCCTATGCATCAAAAACAAAAGTTATGGATTTCAAAGTTGGGGGGCGCAGATTTTATGCTATGGTAAGCCCGGAAGGACAAGAACGCTGGGTGATCCAAAAATATACTTCCATTAGTCCAAAGACCAATTTCAAATTTCTGAATGCATTTGCAGACGAAAATGAAAACCCGGAATTGCCAGGTTCTGAATGGGATCATACTTTCAGCGAACAAAAAGCCCGCCCGGACGACCCGATCGGACGGGGAACGACAAAAGTCAGTGTAGTCATTTACAATGAATCTCTTGAACGTATGGAGAAGCAAATTGAAATGGGCTTCAAGGAAGGATTTACAATGACACTGAATTACCTGGAAGAATTATTGGCAACTTTATCGCAGCAACAATAAAAAGATCATATGTCAACTACAATTAACAAAGGTGTTTTCGCCATGCTGCTCGTTATATTTATGCTGGCTAAACTGAATAGTCATGCGCAACAACCGCTTACACCTGCATCATCGGGCTATGCACCGGTAAATGGTTCCAAAGTTTATTATGAAGTGTACGGCGCAGGCGATCCCATCGTTTTATTGCATGGCGCTTATATGACCATTAACTCGAATTGGAGTGAACTGATACCCATTCTTTCCAAAACAAGAAAAGTTATTGCACTGGAAATGGACGGCCATGGACATACACCCTTATCTCAACGTCCTTTCAGTTATCAAACACTTGCCGGTGATGTAGCTACTGTATTGGGACATTTAAAGATCGATAGTGCAGATATACTCGGGTTTAGTTATGGCGGGACCATCGCCTACCAGTTTGCTATTCAGCAGCCGGCTATGACAAAGAAACTGATCATCATTTCATCAACCCATAAATCCGAAGGATGGCTGGGTATTATGTATGCCATGCTCACCGGTCTGAAATCCGATGCTTTTGATAACACACCGATCAGATCTGAATATATCAGATCAGCACCCGACACTTCCAACTGGCATAAGTTCATTGGAGCAATGCTCAAATTCAGTGCAGAGAAATTTGATCTTGGCGATGACAGGATCAAAAACATCAAAGCTCCTGTATTATTAATTATGGGAGATAATGATGGTGTAGATAAAAAAGTATTAGCGGAAACATACAGTTTATTAGGCGGCAATGTTTTCGGAGATATAGTTGGATTACCCAGGTCGCAATTGGCAATACTTCCTGCCAAAGGGCATGGGACCTTGATCATGGACGCGCAGGCAATTGTTACACTCGTAAATACTTTCCTTACGGCTAAATAAATTTTCACTAAATCAAAAAATAAAAACTATGGCACTTATCAATCCTCACGTTAATTTCAACGGAAATGCAGAAGAAGCATTTACCTTTTACAAATCAGTATTTGGCGGAGAGTTTGCAAAGGTTATTCGTTTCAAAGACCTTGCAAGTCCTGAATTCCCGGTAGCGAAAAAAGAAGAAAATAAAATTATGCATATTGCTTTGCCTATTGGTAAAACTATGTTGATGGCAAATGATGTTCCTGAAATTATGGGAAGAACAAACGAAAATGAGAACAGAAGTAAAATTGTAATAACTGCAGAAAGTAAAGAAGAAGCAGACAAATTATTTAATGGTCTTTCAGCGGGAGGACAAATAGAAGGGCCTATTGGTGACAGTCCCTGGGGTTCATATTTTGGTTGTTTCAGAGACAAATACGGTATTGAATGGATCGTGGAATTTGCCCAAAATTGAGGAGCAAGTAACCGGCGGCTTTGTATTAGCAATAAATTCAAATTTAAGCAGCTTATGAAATATTTTCTCAAAACACATAATCGTATTCGAGCAATACTATTAATTGCAATTATGTTGATAGCGTCTTCATCAAGCGGGCAAAAGATCAAGCCTTCCAACAGTGGTTATGCACCTGTTAATGGCATCAACCTTTATTACGAAGTATATGGCACGGGCAGGCCTTTAATTTTACTGCATGGCGCTTTTTATACAATTGATATGAACTGGAGCCAATTAATACCGGAACTGTCAAAAACCAGGAAAGTAATCGCAATTGAAATGCAGGGACATGGACATACACCGTTTTCAGATAGAGAATTATCGATTACTACTTTGGCAAGTGATGTAGAAAAACTGAGGGCAAAACAATTAAACCCCAAGCTTATGTTGATATAAACCTAAAAGGACGGATCAAACAATAAATTGCCCGAGCTGGAAAGTCAAGCGAGGTATTGTCGGCGCTTAATGAAGAATAAATCGGATAGCCATCGGACGGGAAAAAATATTTACACCAATGCTTCCTTATTATATTTACTCCTGTACTCTAACGGTGACATCCCGGTAATTTTTCTAAACACTTCCCGAAATGCTTTCACATCAGAATAACCAACATCATACATTACTTCATTAATTGTTTTGCGGGTAGTTTCAAAAGCCTTCTTTGCCCATTCTATCTTCACCCGTTGTGAATATTCAATAGGTGTATTACCTGTTGCTTTTATAAATCTCCTGTCAAAATTTCGTCGGCCAACAGCAAACTTTGACGACAAATGTTCTACAGAGATTTTTTCGTCAATATGATCTTCAATATATGACTGCGCCTTTTTCACCATTTCGTCCTCATGTAATTTCTGACCTTTAAAAATCATAAACGGAGATTGACTTTGCCTGTCCATCTCAATTTGAAAAACCTTTGAACAAAAGATCGCTGTTTGCCTGTCATAATACTTTTCTATTAAATAGATGATAAGGTTCAGGAAAGAATAAGCGCCTCCATTTGTATAAATCCCGTTTTGATCAGTTATCAACTTATCCGTTTGCACATTTATTCCCGGAAACATTGTCCGAAGATCATCTGCCGCCGACCAATGCGTAGAACAAATTTTCCCATCCAACAATCCGGTTGACGCCAGCAAAAATGCGCCAGTACATATGCTTGCTATTTCAGCACCGTGCCTGTATTGCTTTTCTATCCATTCGATTAACGACCTGTTTTCCTTTACCGTCTTATTGTAATTATGATTCAAAGAAGGAATTATGATAAGGTCGGTTTTTTTAATTGCTGAAACATGGGTATGCGGATTTACTGAAAACAAACCACCATAGAATTCAACTTTATTTGAAATACCTGCTAATTCTATTTTGAATAATTCTCTTTTACCTGCTTTCTTGCAATATTCATTGGCTCTTGAAAATATTTTATAAGCGCCTACGATACTGCTTAAATTATTTTCTCCATCAGGAACTAGTATGGTAAGATGTTTCATCTGCTATTTTATTTTTTACAAAGATAGAATTATGCCATGTCCAAATCAACCCTTCATAAAGTCCATTTTGCACCCCTCCCGGATGGTATTTAGACAATAGCTTTGTGTTATAAATTCACATTAAATCAAAACAAATAATATATGAAAACACAAGATTTCACAACAACGATCCTGGTAGATCAGACACCCCAACAAGTTTTTGATGCAATTAATAATGTTCGTGGCTGGTGGTCTGAAGAAATTGAAGGCGGCACAGATAAGGTAAACGATGTGTTCAAATATCACTTTGAAGATGTACATCGCTGCCAGATCAAAGTGATAGAACTTGTTCCTGCCAAAAAAGTAGTTTGGCTTGTACAAGACAACTATTTCAATTTTACCAGGGACGACACTGAATGGAAAAACACAAAAATAATTTTTGAAATTTCCAGTAAAGGCAACAAAGCAGAGTTGCTGTTCACTCACCAGGGTTTGACCCCGGAATATGAATGCTACGATGCTTGCCATCAAGGCTGGACCCATTACATCCAAAATAGTTTATACAATCTCATCTCTAAAGGTGAAGGCAAGCCAAACAAAACGGGTAAGCCACAAACGGAAACAGAGACAAATCTTAGCAGTAATTGATCATTAATACCCATGATCAGGATCTTAGAAAGATATTATAGGAAGAAGTATTTTTAAAGTAATCAGTAATGAATATCGGGATCATCGGTTCAGGCGAAATGGGAAGCACCCTGGCATTAAAACTTGTTAAACTTGGACACAATGTTTCTATTTCAAATTCAAGAGGACCCGCGTCTTTACAAAAACTTGCCGGGGAGATCGGGGCAAAGGCAGTTTCAGTAGAAGAAGCAATAAAAAATAAAGAGATAATTATCGTCTCAATACCCCAAAAAAATGTTCCGACTCTCCCAAGAAATTTGTTTACGCAATTGCCAGGGAGTGTGATAGTCATTGAAACGGGTAATTATTATCCAACTCTCCGTGATGGAAATATCACGGCACTTGAGAAAAGTGGCGTAGATAGTTTATGGGTGCAAGAGCAACTGGGCAGACCTGTTATTAAAGCATTTAATTCAATTCTTGCAACCAGTCTAAAAGACCTTGGCATGCCTAAAGGTGAAAAAAATCGTATTGCTTTAACTGTTTCAGGCGACCATACTAAACACAAGGAAGTTGTTAATAGGTTGGTAGATGAATTAGGTTTCGATGCTTTTGATATCGGTACGATCGCTCAATCGTGGAAACAACAGCCGGGTTCTTCTATTTATTGCAGGGATATCAATCTCGATGAAGTTAAAAAAAGAGTTCAAGCAATGGGAACAGGTTGGTCAAAAATGAGAAACACGATCATAGGAAACCGGAATGCTGACGAAGTATTAATGAGAAAAGACTACCCCACCTATCTAAAAGGATTGCAGGACTAAAAAACTAATTTGAAAACATCAGTCGCACACTGGTGCGATTGAAAACAAAACTATAAGAAATGAAAACACAAGATCTCACTATCACTATGCAGGTTGATCAAACTCCGGAAGAAGTATTTAATGCCATTAGAAATGTTCGTGGCTGGTGGTCCGGATATTATTCGGAAGAGATCAAAGGTGATACAAAAAAGCTCAATGATGAATTTAGTTTCCGTGCAGGAGGCGGGGCTCATTATTCCAGGCAAAAATTAATAGAAGTGATCCCTAAGAAAAAAGTTGTTTGGCTTATCACAGATAGCAAACTTGATTTTCTTGAAAACAAAGACGAATGGACAGGTACAAAAGTGATCTTTGATATTTCAACTAAAGGCGACAAGACACAACTCGTATTTACTCATGACGGCCTGACCCCGGAAATTGAATGTTATAATTCATGTGCACCCGCATGGTCTCAATATTTGCAGAATAAATTACTGCCATTGATCACTAGCGGCCAAGAAAATATATATAAGAAATAAGATATTATACATCCATAGAATTAAAAACAATAAAAATGACAACTACAGAAACATTAACAACAAAAGAAGTTGCAGCAAGATTCAATGAACTTGCAAAACAAGAAAAATGGTTCGAGATACAGGATGAACTTTTTGCAGATAACGTAAAAAGCATTGATCCACCAAACTCTCGATATTTTGGTTATGCAGAAGGTAAAGCAGCAGTTCGTAAAAAAGGAGAAGACTTCGTAAAGAGAATAGAAGCAGCGCACAGACGTTACACAACCGAACCCATTATTGCCGGCAATCATTTTGCGGTAGGCCGTGAAGTCGATATTACAGTACAAGGACATGGAAGAATACAGCTCAATGAGATAATGCTATATGCAGTAAAGGATGGTGAGATAATCTCTGAACAATTTTTTTATTAAGAGCTTCATCGTCTCACAGATAAAATAAAAAACTGCCCCGAAAACCGGGGCAGTTGAATCAAAACCTTAACCTGGTTAATCAGAAAGTTTAATCAATGTCAGTTGTTTGGTCTTACGACCTTGCATTATTCTTACAGCATAGGTTCCACTTATATATTTATCGCCGATCGTTACTGTTTGCCCGGCATTTGTTATTCTTGTTTCGACCACTCTTCCAAGCATATCTGTTATAAATAATTTCACAGGTTCTTTCAGATCATTACTGTTTACAACAATTCTGAAATTTGTACTACTTGGATTTGGCATCACTTTTACTTGCAAACCCTCATTGAGTGGAGCGATATCTTGTTCCACATTTGCTGTGACGTGATTTGATTGTGTTAGATTGCTGACGTTAGAACCAGAAATAACTACCATGCTACTTTCCTGAACTGGAGTTGTTGGATTCACAACATCGCTGGCTCCTGGTTGATTATCGTAATACACTTCCATTGTATTCTTATTATAGATCTTCATTCTTATTCTATCAATACCAGTTCCATCCAGTTGTCCATCGGTAACTGTAAGAATAAAATTGATCCCACTCTGCCCTCCGATGATTTTACCCGTTCCTTTCATTTGCGCCTTTGCACCTGCAATGGACATATATTCAAAATTCAGTGCATTGGATTCAAATTCTCCTACTTTAAATTCAAACTGCGTTTCACCTTTTGGATAAGTAGCACCTTTGAAATAATTCACACTGAATCCGTAACTGGCTTTACCGGTCGCTGATACGTTGGAAGTGACTGCCCCGGCAGGAGAATTAAAATAACCACCGCCATATGTATATCCGCCATTCGGATCATAAATAACTACGATGGCTTCCATATCTCCGCTTGTATTTGCATACGAAGTAACATTATTCTGATCCTTTGTATTCATTTGCAGCTTATATACACCTGGCGCTGTGAATTTATAAGAACCGGTTACTTTTCCATTTTTGGTTGCAGTTGGTTCGGTCACTGTTCCTTTCACGGTAGTATTATCATCAATGAGCCATGTAGCACTGTGGCTATTCCCTGACTTATCCCAAAATTCACCTTCTAAACTTACTGTTGAACCAACCTTGAATGATTGACCGCTTTTTGGTGAAGTAATATTATGTGTTACTCTTACTTCAACTGAAGAAGTAGAAGTGTTACCGCTTGCGTCAGTTGCTGTGATCGTTATTGTATATACTCTTCCATCACCAGATCCAGATCGCTCTGCCCGCAGTCTTACACTTTGGTTATTGATCACTTCCCAATCAGGTGCAGCATCGCCATCACCTGTTCCACTGATTGGCTCATCACTGGTTACCTGTAACGATGATGTAACAGGGCCGCAGGCATCCAGGGTCTAAGTCTGCCGTTTGACCAGGAAGAAATTGAATGGATAAAATAAAAGCAATTATAAAAAAGGCTTGCATCTTCACAGTCGGTGGGTAGTTTTTGGACATTGAAAATAAAGTATTTCAGCAATTTTCTACCTTAATGTTTCGGTTAATTATTACAAATTTAGAAACCGTCCAACAGGCAAATTCAGCGTATATTTGCAGCTTCATTTTTTATGAGCAAAAAAGGAAAAGTATTGGTGGCAATGAGCGGTGGTATTGACAGTACCATAACCGCATTGATGCTTCATGACGAAGGGTATGAAGTAGTGGGCATTACTATGAAAACATGGGACTATGCAGCCAGCGGTGGAAGTAAAAAAGAAACCGGTTGCTGCAATTTGGATTCATTCAATGATGCAAGACAAGCCGCCGTAGAACATGGCTTTGCTCATTATATCCTCGATATCCGCGAAGAGTTTGGTGATTTTGTAATTGAAAATTTCGTGGATGAATATTTAGCGGGTCGTACCCCAAATCCATGTGTGCTTTGTAATACTCATATTAAATGGAGAGCATTATTAAAAAGAGCCGACGCATTGGGTTGTGATTTTATTGCGACAGGTCATTACGCAAAAATTCGTCAACTTGATAGCGGCCGCCCGAACCCTATCGGAGGGGGAAGATTCGTTGTGAGTAAAGCCGTTGATGAAACAAAAGATCAGAGTTATGTATTGTGGGGATTGCAACAAGATCTTTTAAGCAGAACAATATTACCATTGGGGCCATATAGAAAGACAGAGATACGACAAATGGCATTTGATTATGGCTATCCCGAGCTCGCAAAGAAAAGTGAGAGCTATGAAATTTGTTTTGTTCCCGACAACGATTATCGCGGTTTCTTAAAAAGAAATGTACAAGGATTAGAAGAAAGAGTTGATGGTGGAAATTTTATTGATAAGAACGGAACAATTTTAGGTAAACATAAAGGCTATCCATTTTATACAATTGGTCAGCGTAAAGGATTAGATATTGCTCTTGGCCGGCCGGTATTTGTCACGAAGATCGATCCTGATACCAACACAGTTGTATTAGGTGATGAAGAAGACCTTGAGCAAAATGAAATGATGGTGGGTAAGTTGAATTTGATCAAGTACGATCTCATCACGCCTGGAATGGAAGCAATAACAAAGATCCGTTATAAAGACAAAGGCGCTTTGAGTAACATCTATCCTGAAAAAGGTTCCATGAGCGTAAAATTCTATGAGCATGTAAAAGGAGTAGCTCCTGGCCAAAGCGCCGTATTTTATGAAGGGGACGACGTTCTTGGAGGCGGAATTATTCAGTCTGGAGCATTAAGTCAGTAGTCGTTAGTTATTAGTCGGGAACCAGACTCCGAACTCCGATCTACTGACTCTGAACTAATTATAGTACAATAAATACATGAAAATCTCGTTAAAAAGGCCGGGAATTGTAGTTCCCGGTTTTTGTTTTTAGCTTTGAACCGCCGTTGGTTCCATTATAAATCTAATGTACCCTTATTGATCAACAATCTTATGAGATCGAAGAACCTGATACTATTTTTAGCCGCCATTGGTTTTCTTTTTTCCATTACCTCATGTGAAAAAGAAACTGAAGAATTTAAGACAGAAGCTATTGCTGATTATTTGCCGTTAACAGTTGGCAAGTTCATTACTTACAGGTTGGACTCAACCGTTTTTACAAACTTTGGAAGAACTGAAGAAACGCATAAGTACCGGGTAAAACATGTTATAGATGCACAGGTGCCGGATAATCTTAGCAGGCCAAGTTTCCGCATCCTTCGTTATTTAAGTGATTCGACCGGAACACAGCCCTGGGTGGAAAATGGTACCTATCTTATCACTCCACTTGCGAACGAAGCGGAACTGATCGAAGATAATCTTCGCTTTATCAAACTTCATTTGCCTTTTAAACTGAACAATGACTGGAAAGGAAATAAATATTTATCGGATAATCCCTATGCATCTCTTTATACGTTCTTCAATGATGATAATATGAATGAATGGGATTATAGCATGGACCAATTTGATAACACCACAACCATTGGTGGCAAAACCTACACTGACGTCTATACAGTTTTCCAGATAGATGAATCGATCAATGCGCCTGTTACAAATCTCACACAGCCCGGCTACAGGACATTGGCTTCAGATAAATTTGCGAAAGATATTGGTCTTGTTGCCCGAGATTTTATAATGTGGGAATACCAGCCACCGGCACCCAATTCACCTCCAAATACTGCTGGTTTTAAAACCGGTTTTGGCATCAAGATGTGGATGGTTGAGCACAATTGATCTTGCGTATTAATTAGTATTTTTGGATCGGCTAAAAGTCATCCTGAATGAAAAAATTGATCGTTGTACTTATTGGAAGCTGTTTACTTTTTACCGATATACATGCACAATTCACCCGTTACATTGTAAAGCTTAAAAATAAAGGCGGTAATCCTTTTTCACTTTCCACTCCTACATCCTATCTGTCGCCGCGAGCTCTTGACAGAAGAACAAGATACAGTATTGGCATTGACAGTACGGATCTACCGGTAACTCCTTCTTATGTTACTCAAATAAGAAATGTTCCCTTAGTTACCGTATTAAATATTTCCAAATGGCATAATAGTGTCACCATTCAAACAAGTGACCCGAATGCGATCACGACTATTAATGGGTTACCGTTTGTTCAATCTGTTGGGGCAATCGCCTCCCGAACGCAGAATAGCACAACAGGAAAACTAATTACGGCAGACCAGCCATACATACCATCGCAAAGAGGTACAGATATGACTGGTGATTTTTTTAATTATGGTGCCGGTTCTCTTGCTGAGATCAATCTCCATAAAGGACAATTTTTACATAATATAGGATTGCGTGGACAAGGAATGCTGATCGCGGTTCTTGATGGCGGTTTTTTTAATTATAATACGCTTGATGCAATGGACAGCATCATTTTAAATAACCAGGTATTTGATACCTGGGATTTTTATGCTGGCAATGCAACCGTTTCTGACGATCATCCGCATGGGATGCAATGTTTGTCCATTATCGCTGCAAATATTCCCGGCCAGTTTATTGGTAAAGCGCCAAAGGCAAATTTTATGTTGTACCGGACCGAGGATGCAACAACAGAATATCCTATCGAAGAATTCAATATGGTGTGCGGAATGGAAAGAGCCGACAGTGCCGGCGCTGATGTTATATCTGCTTCATTAGGTTATTCCGAATTTGATGATGCTTCATTTGACCATACCTATACGCAAATGAATGGCAATGCAACCATCGCTGCTATTGGCGCAGACCTTGCCGCAAAAAAAGGAATTCTATTTTTAAATGCCGCAGGCAATGAAGGTGGTGCAGCATGGCATTATATCATCACACCGGCGGATGGAGATAGTGTTCTTGCAATAGGAGCAGTAAATACCAGTGGAGCAGTTGGCTCGTTTTCAAGTTTCGGTCCATCAAGTGATGGACAAATAAAACCCGACGTAGCTTCAGTAGGCGTTAACACGATAGTGCAATCAACAAATAACACTGTGACTACCGGCAGCGGAACTTCTTTTGCGTGCCCAAACATGGCTGGTTTAGCATCGATTCTTTGGCAAGGATTTCCCGAGGTCAATAATATGAGAATAGTAAGAGCACTGCGTGAAGCGGGAAGTATAGCCGCAAGTCCCAACGATAGGATCGGCTATGGTATTCCCGATCTGAAAGCTGCCTTTGGAAAATTGCTTACTGAATTTGCCACTGCTTCTTCAACTACAAACGAATGCAAGGTTTCAGTGAACTGGACCAGTAAAGATGTTGGCGCTATGAAATATGAAAT
>Ga0126305_10000840_pt1 | contig 13367 bp, 9 predicted proteins | sample Plot26_FD_92536 | JGI IMG/M metagenome (GOLD analysis project Ga0126305, IMG submission 92536) | Serpentine soil microbial communities from UC McLaughlin Reserve, CA, USA - Plot26 | ecosystem: Environmental > Terrestrial > Soil > Grasslands | place: USA: UC McLaughlin Reserve, Lake County... | reverse complement strand
TGAATTTGAAAGCGTTCGAGACGAGGTTGAGAACGATCTTCTCCCACATGTCGTGATCGACGAAGACCGGCTCTCCGAGATCCTCGATGCCGAGCGTGAGCCGCAGCCCGGCGTCCTCGACGGCGGAGCGAAAGACGCTCGCGAGATCCCGCGTCAGGGACGCGAGGTCGGTGGGCTCGTACGACGCCTGTACGCGGCCGGCCTCGATGCGGGAGAAGTCGAGGAGCGTGTTGACCAGCTTGAGCAGCCGGAGCCCGTTGCGGTGCACGAGCTGCCAGCGCTCGACATCGGCGGGCGGCAGCTTGTCCGCCTGGCGGAGCGCGTCCTGCGCCGGCCCCAGCAGGAGGGTCAGAGGGGTCCGGAACTCGTGGCTGACGTTGCTGAAGAACGCCGTCTTGGCGCGGTCGATCTCCGCCAGCGCCTCGGCGCGGGCCTTGGCCTCAGCTAGCGCCCGCGCATTGGAGATGGCGGTGGCGATCTGGCCGGCGACCAGCTCGAAGAAGCTTCGATACTTGTCGTCGAAGATGAGCCGCGGACTGATCGCGGCGACCAGCACGCCGGCCGGCCGGCCTTCTCCCGGCTGTGCGATGGGGAGCACCGCCACCCGCCGTGCCGTCAGGGGGCTCCCCTCGGCCGCGGGCGCCTCGAGGATCCGCGCCTCGCCGGTCCGGATCACCTCCGCCAACGGCCAGAGCGGGCCGCCCGTGGCCAGGTCGATCCACGGCGGGCCCACGAGGGCTCCCGGTTCCATGCCCGCGGCGCCGGCGAGCGTCGCCTGCCGTCCCTCGGCATCGAGGAGGTACAGCAGGCCGAACGGCAGGTCGTCCGGATACCCCCCGAGGACGTTGGCCGCGGCCTCGCAGGCCGCCTCGGCCGTGGCGGCCTGCTGCGTCCGCGCGGAGAGCTCCTGCAGCGCCTTGAGCCGGCGGGCGCCGAGGACCCGCTCGGTCGTCTCCGTGACGGTGACGAGGACCCCGCCGACTTCGCCGCCCTCCTCGCGGATGGGGCTGTAGGAGAAGATGAAATAGCACTCCTCTATGAAGCCGTGGCGGTCGAGCGGCAGCAGGAAGTCGACCACCGTCGTGGCGGTGCCCTGCATCACGCCAAGGAACATCGGTCCGATGATGTCCCAGATCTCCGCGAAGGTGACCCGGGTGCTGAGCCCCATGGCGGCCGGATGCTTGGTCGAGCCGAGGATCGGCCGGTAGCCGTCGTTGTAGAACTGGGTGAACTCCGGCCCCCAGGCGATGTACATGGGGAAGCCGGTATCGAGCAGGATGCTGAGCGCCGTGCGCAGGCTCTGCGGCCAAGTCGAGACGGGGCCGACGGCGGTCTTGGACCAGTCGATCGAGCGCATCAGGACGCCCATCTCGCCACCGCCCACGAGGGGGTCGGTCGCGCGTGCCTGGCCCGGCCGGCCTTCGGCCAGGAGATCTGATGCGTCGAGCGTCATGGGGTCCATCGACGTTCATGGGCGTGCACGGCCCATGCCTGCGCCGGTGATTTTAATTCTACTTCGTCAGATTGCCCCTACATACCACGGCTCCTTCGGAGCCGGCCCTCATAACCCCCTACCCCCTTCTCTCCCCGCCTCCCTCCCCGGCCGCCGGGAGAGAAGGGGAATGAAACAGCTTAAAAACTCTCTCCGACAAACTTCTCCCTCTTCTCCCGGCGGCTGGGAGGGAGGCGGGGAGAAGAGGGCCGGGGTGATGAGGGCGCCCACGGGACGACTGCCTCTATCCGGCAAGTAGAGTTAACCTGCTCGCCGCATCTATCGCTGTAGAATCAAGTCATAACCCAAGCGGCCCAGGGGGCCGCAGAGCCTGAGGAGGTTCGGCCATGTTTCAACCCCGATCGGCAGTGATCGCGGGGCTCCTGTGGATCGCCGCAGGGGCTTCCGCGTTCGCCCAGCCACCACAGATCACCCCACAACCGCCGGCCGTCACGCAGGCCCCGGCCGATCCGCTGGCGGCCGCCCGCCGCATCTCCGGCGCCGAAGCCGTGCAGGCCGTCGCCAAGGGCGAGGCCGTGCTGGTGGATGTTCGGCCCACGGAGTCCTACGACATCGAGCACGCGAAGGGAGCGATTTCTCTGCCTACGTGGGAGCTTCCCTCTCGTGCCGGCGAGCTCCCGAAGGACAAGCTGGTCATCACGTACTGCACGTGAGGGGCCGAGCACACGAGCGCCCGTGCGGTGCTCGATCTGCAGGCGCAAGGTTTCAAGAATGTCGCATGCCTCCTCGGCGGACTGAACGCATGGAAGCAGGCTGGAGGTGGGATGGCGTCCCACCCGTAGCCAGCTTCTGAGAAGAAAAAGCAAGGCGGGGGGCGGCCACCTCCCGGTACCCCATGGCTCGGGTGTCCTGTGGATGGGCTACCCGCGCCAGCGCTCTCGGCTTTGTCCCCTATACAGGCGGACGAGACACCTGTAGTGGAGTCTGAAGTCTAAGGAGACGAGCCCATGAAGAGCAGGAAAATTGTTTCAGCCGTTGCGATGATGTTGTTGTTGGCTTGGGATGTGCTGATCGGATCCGCGGTGGCGGTTTTGGCCCAAGCACCACCAGGTGGCACCATACCCCGTGTGCCGAATCCGCCGCTGAGCACGGACCTGGCCAACCTTCCCGGCGACTTGCGGGCGGTGGCCGTGCCGGGCCCGTCGAACCTGGCCGACTTCGTCGCGGATCCGGCGATGGCGCTCGCGTTGGGGAAAGCGCTCTTTTGGGACATGCAGGTAGGAAGCGACGATGTGCAGTCCTGTGCGAGCTGCCACTTTCGCGCAGGGGCCGATCCCCGGTCGAAGAATCAGGTGAGCCCGGGCCTGAAGCAAATGCACGCGCCGGATCTGACCTACTCGACCGCAGACGGTCCCAATTTCCAGCTCCTGGCCTCGCACTTCCCGCTGACGCGGCTTGCGACTCCCGGCACCCGCGGCGCCCTCGACCCTGCCACGGACAGCAACGACGCCGTGGCCTCGCAGGGAATCCATCATCCCGGCAATGAGCTGGACCCCCTGGGCTTTTCTATCGGAGGGTCGAACACGCGCCGGGTCGAACCGCGGAACACTCCCTCCACGATCAATGCGGTCTTCAACCACCGGCAGTTCTGGGATGGGCGCGCCGAGAACGTGTTCAATGGCGTGAACCATCTTGGCCAGCGTGATCCGGCCGCCAAGGTCTTTCGATCCGACGATCCCAGGCAGGCGCCGGTCGCGGTGCGGGTCGAGCTGGTGAACTCCAGCCTCGCGTCGCAGGCCCTGGCCCCGATCGTGAGCGACCTCGAGATGTCGGCGCCGGGCCGGACGCCCGCCGACGTGGGACGTGAGCTGGCCCGAGGCAAGCGCAATCAGGGCAAGAAGCTCGCGAAAGTACGGCCGTTGGGGAAGCAGAAGGTGGCGCTGACGGACAGCGTGCTCGGAGCGGTGAGCCGCTGGCCGGACAAGGGGCTCACTTTCAACCGCTACGACAAGATGATCAAGGCAGCCTTCCACGAGAAGTGGTGGAAATCGAAGAAACTGATCCGGGTCAACCCGGACGGGACCACGACCGTGGTGGACAAGAACGGTGGCTCGTACGATGGCTCGTACGATGAACCGATCGAGGATCCCCTGCCCGAAAACGACTACGCTCTCATCCAGTACAACTTCCCGCTCTTCTTCGGGATCGCGGTCCAGATGTACGAGGCGACTCTGGTGTCCGACGACACGCCCTGGGACCGGTTCCGCCGGGAGAACCCCACCGCGACCGACCCGGATTTGAACCCGTGGAACAACACCAACCCGAATCACATCAGCCGCCTTGCGCTCTTCGGCGCGCATCTTTTCAACGACCGCACCCGCAGCGCCGTGAACATCCGCTGCTCGAACTGCCACGAGCAGAACGAGATGACGGACGCGTCGGCGCGCCGCGTCGCGGCCGCGGCCAACGGACCGGTGCGCAACCGCGACGGCAACGTGATCGACAAGGGCTTCAACAACATCGGCTTGCGGCCCACCGACAACGACCTCGGCGTTGGCGCCGACGACGTGTTTGGCCCGCTGTCCTTCTCGAAACGGCTTTTCCCAGGAGCCCTGCCCGCGACCTTCGACGGCGCTGCCGTGAGCAAGGGTTTGGGAATCCAGGGAGCGTTCAAGGTTCCGTCACTGCGCAACGTGGCCCTCACGGCGCCCTACTTTCACAACGGCGATGCGCGCACGTTGCGCGAGGTCGTCGAGTTTTACAGCCGCGGCGGCAACGTGTTTCCCGTCAGCGAGCTCGACGGCACGCCGATCGAGCCGCTGGGCGTTCCCACGCTGACCTCCGATGAAATCGACGCGCTGGTGGCGTTTCTCGAAACCCTCACCGACGAGCGCGTCGTGAATCAACGCGCCCCGTTCGACCACCCGCAACTGTTCGTTACGAATGGTCACCCCGGGAGCTCCGGCTCGACCGTCGACGCCAACGGAGACGGACTGGCCGACGATGTGATGATCGAGATTCCCGCGGTCGGAGCCGAGGGAGGCAGTCCGTTGCCGGGTTTCCTGGAAGGTGTGTTCGGGCCGGGAAACTGAGTGCTGCGAAGTGCCGGCGCTTCGGAACCAATGAAGCGCCGGTGTTTTCCTCCGCGGAGTGACCTGTGGATGGGGTGTCCCTGGAGGAGCTATCCGCGCCAGCCCAGGATCTCGTCCAGCGTCCCCTGGGACACGGAGTGGTATCCCGGCCTCGCCTTCTCGTAGATGCGCAGCGCCATCTCGGCTCCCTCGGGGGTCTTCGCCATCTCCATGTAGAGCGGCCGCAGGAACTTCCGCCGTCCGACGGTGGTGAGGAAGCGCTCGAGGGCGGGGTAGGCGGGCTCGTACTTGCTGTCGATCACCTTCATCAGCCAGGCGCTCAGGATCTCGGAGTTGCCGGAGTCGCTGAAGTGGAAGGCGGCGTCGAGGTCCGCCATCTTCTGCGCGTCGAGTTGGGCGGGGAGGTTGCGGATGAAGTGGAGCCAGTGGTGGGTCGACCAGCCGGTGGTGGCGAGCTGGGCGGCGGCGGTGCCGGCGGTGAAGCCCTGGACGGCCTGGTCCACGCTCACGAAGGCCTCGGAGCGGGGCTGCGGCGCGTTCGCGGGGATGCCCGGGCTGTAGATCCAGGCGTCGGTCTGGAGCTTCTGCGCCAGGGACTCGTCGCCGCCCAGGAGCTGCTGCTTCAGATACGGGACGAAGTGGGCCGTGTCCATCGACTGGAAGGCGAAGGTTTCGAAGTAGGTGCGGAGGAAGCGGTCGAACTTCTCGCGGCCGATGTTCTGCTCGAGCGTGCGCAGGAAGAGCGCGCCTTTCTCGTAGGCGACGTCGGTCATGCCGTCGTCGGGGTCGCGGGCTTCGAGGGTCAGGTAGAGGCGGGTGTCGGGGCTGTCCGGCCCCAGCTCCTTGAGGACGTCCTCGAGGTCCTGCCGTCCCAGCACGGCCAGCATGTCGGAATAGGGACGGCCGTAGACCGCCTCCATGATCCGGCCTTCGAAATAGGTGGTGAAGCCCTCGTTGAGCCAGAAGTCATTCCAGGTGGCGTTGGTCACCAGGTTGCCCGACCAGGAGTGGGCGAGCTCGTGGGCTACCAGGGAGACGAGGGAGCGGTCGCCGGCCAGGATGGTCGGCGTGGCGAAGGTCAGCCGCGGGTTCTCCATGCCGCCGTAGGGGTACGAGGCGGGCAGGACGAGGATGTCGTACCGCCCCCACTTGTAGGGGCCGTAGAGCTTTTCGGCGGCGTCGATCATCTTCGGCGTGTCGGCCAGCTCCCAGGCGGCGCGCTCGACGACAGTGGGCAGGGCGTAGACGCCGCTGTTCGAGCCCAGGGGCCGGAAGGCCAGGTCGCCAACACTCAGCGCCAGGAGATAGGAGGGGATGCGCTGCGGCATCTTGAAGCGGTAGACGCCGTCGGCGCTCTTCTGGGTCGGGTTCTCGGCGCTCATCACGGCCATGAGCTCGCGCGGCGCGTGGATGGTGGCCTCGTAGGTCATGCGCACGCCGGGGGTGTCCTGGCAGGGGACCCAGGTGCGGGCGAGGATGGCCTGCGACTGGGTATAGAGGAACGGGTGGGGGCTGCCAGCCTGCTCGGGGGTGAGCCACTGCAGGGCCGCCGCCTGGGGCTTCGTGGTGTAGTCGACGTTCACCCAGGTGGTGCCGGGGGCGATCTCGATCTCCAGCGGACGGCCCAGGAACTTCTGCTCATCGCCCAGCTTGAAGCGGGCCTCGGTCTTGCCGTCGTCGAGCGTCACCCGCCGGACGTCGAGGTCGCGGGTGTCGAGGATGACGCGGCTGGCGCCCAGGTGGTTCTTCAGGCGCAGGCTGGCCCGGCCGGCGAGCTGCTTCCGGGTGAAGTCCACGGAGAGGTCCAGCACCAGGTGCTCGACCGATACCTCCTCGGGGCGCGCGAAGGAGTGGACGTCCCGCTGCGCCTCGGGCAGCACCGTGACCGCGGGCGCCGGAGCGGGGGCCGGAGCCTTCGGCGGGCTCGCCTGGGGAGTACCCGCGCAGGCGGCGAGCAGCGGCAGGAGGAGGAGGAACGGGGCTGGCGGACGGTGGCAGGGCTTCATCGTGGCGATTTCCTCAAAGTGATCTCGCAGGGGAGAACAAGGCCGGAGCGGGGGAAAATCCGGGGCGGCTTCACCCGGCAGGGAGCATCTCGACCGCCGGCTCGCCCTGGTCGAGGGCGCGGTTCATTCGCTGGACGATGGCGTAGACCTCGGGCCGCGTCAGCTTCGAGCCCGGGCCCGCCTGCTCGACGCGGTCGAGGGTGGCGAGGGCGAGGCGCACGGGCAGGGCGTTGAAGGCCACGAGGCCCCGCTCGGCGCCGGCGTCCTGCAGGGCGAGGACGTACTCGCGCGCCGCCTGGAGGTCGCGGCGGGCGAGGGCCAGCACCGTCGCGCGCTCGACTCCGTCGGGCAGGTAGCGCCGGCCCTCGGTGGCGTCCGAGGCCGAGTCCTTGAGGATGTTGACGAGCTGGAGACCCTCGCCGAAGACGCGCGAGCGTTCGCGCAGCCAGGGAGCGGCCGGGGCGAGCTGGGGGCGGCCGAGCAGGAACAGCTCGGTGAGCAGCTCGCCGACGATGCCGGCCACCACGTAGCAGTAGGCCTGGAGGTCCGCCACGTCGCGCAGCCGCAACTCGCCGTCGTCGCCGGTGCGAGCCACGAAACCGGCCATGCCGTCCGCCGTACGCACGGTGTGCTCGCGGATCAGCCGGACGGCGTCGGGGGAGAGGGCGAAGAAGTTGTCGAGGACGAAGGGGAGCTCGGCCAGCAGGTCCTGGTAGCCGGGCTGCTCGCAGGGCACCTCCGCGGCCCAGCGCCGGGAGACCTCCTCGATCTCCTCGCGGCGCGGGTTCTCGAGCAGGCGGCCGAAGCGCTCGAGGGCCTCGATCCGCTGGGCGCGCGGCCAGCTCGCGGCGTCCTCGAAGGTGTCGGCCACGCGGAAGAGGAGGTAGGAGATGGTGACCTCCCGGCGCGTGGGCTCCGGCAGAAGGGGTATCGCCAGGGCGAAGGTCCGGCTGGAGGCGATCAGGAGCTCTTCCAGATCGGCCATGCGCCACCCCCGCTGTTCGGTCTCCGCCGGCACGGGGGAGAGGATAGCAGAGCCCTCGCCTGCCCGGCCCGCCGCGAGTTTGTCCCGCCGTCAGGGAGACGCGGCACTGGTAGGATTAGCGCCTCTTGGTCAGAGGCCATCCCCCCCTAGGAGAATCGATATGCGCCGCTACACTGCCCGCCGTACGCTTTCCGTCGCCCTGGCCGCCTTGGCGGCGGTCTGGTGCGCGGCTCCGAACGCCGCGTTCGGCTCGGATCACGCCGACACTCCGTTGCTCGTCTCCACGGGCCGCCATGACGCCCGGATCACCGACCTCTTCGCGTTCACGCGCAACAACCGGCTCGTGCTCATCCTGGACACGAACCCCGCGATCCCGGGCAGTGTGACCACGTACGCGTGGCCGAGCGACCTGAAGCTTCAGATCCTGATCGACAACGACAGCGAGGTTTCGTTCGATCATGCCAAGTCGAACTCGGCCTACGGCGGCAGCATCGTGCGCCCCCGTGGCATCAGCGAGGACGTGAGGTTCGATATCGATTTTCCCAACGGCACCCCGCGCCTGAAGGTGAAGGGGATCCAGGGCGGCACGAAGCAGATCCGGTTCTTTGCCGGGCTGCGCGACGACCCGTTCATCCGTGGACCGCAGATCGGCAAGAACATAGCGTCGATCGTGATCGAGCTCCCGCTCAGAGCCGTCCTCAAGGACAGTCCCACCATCCTCCTCTGGGGCGCGTCGAGGGTGGGTGATGTCGGGGGGCCGATCCTCGATCTGGTGGGCCGCTCCCTGCGCAGCCAGCTCGGCGAGAACCTCCGGCTGAACGAGTTCCACCCGAAACTACACCGTTTGAAGCTGGGCATGGCGCCCGACGTCATGATCTACGACACGACGTTCCGGGCCGATTTCCCGAATGGGCGCGAGTTGACCGACGACGTCATCGATCTCGTCGCCGAGATCGATCCCGGCCCTGGCGCTCAGAACGTGCTCAACACCGACGCGCCGTTCCCGTCCGCGAACGACAAGCCGTTCCTCTCCACGTTTCCGTATCTGGCGGAGCCGCACAAGCCCTGACTATGCGACTGACCGTTCGCCTCACCTTGGCGCTCGGTCTGGTGCTGGCGCTCGCCTGTGCCTCGGGAGCGCCGACGCCTGATCCGGAAACGCGCATCCGCTACTACTCGAAGCGCGTCAAGGAGGACCCGCGCCTCTACCCGGCCCATGCCCTTCTGGGCGAGGCGTACCTTGCGCGCGCGCGGGTCACGCACGATCCCGGCGACCTGGCGCGGGCGCGGGCCGCGTTCGAACGGTCGATGGCGATCCAGCCCAACGGCGAGTCGCTCACCGGCCTGACCGCGCTTTGCGGGTTCAGCCACCGGTTCGAAGACGCGCTGTCGTGGGGACGCCAGGCCGCGGACGCCAACCGGGAGGATCCTCACGTCCGTGCCCTTCTGGTCGAGGTTCTTCTGGGACTGGGCCGAGACGACGAGGCACGCGCGCTGCTGCCGGGCAACGGCGCCGCGCCGGCAGACTTCTACACCGCCACCGCCCTCGGCGCCTGGATGAAAACGAACGGCCGCCTCGATGAAGCGGCGAAGGCCTACGAAGCCGCCGCGCGGTTTGCGTCACAACAGGGTGTGAAGCCGCTCGCCGTCTGGGCGCGGGTGAGCGAAGCGGGGGTCTGGCTCGATGCGGGGGACCTCGCCAGGGCTCGACCTCTCCTCGCGGCCGTTCGACGCGACGCACCCGAGGATCCATTCCTGCGGGAGCACGAGGCGGAGCTCGCCGCGAAGGCAGGCCGCCTCGCGGAGGCGCTCGCTATCTACGAGAAGCAGATCGAGACCGGCGGCAGCCCCGAGGCGCACAGCGCGGCCGCCTCGCTGGCCCGCCGGCTGGGTCGGACAGCGGAGGCCAAGCGCCATTTCGAAGCCGCCGAGCGTTTCTACCGGCGCATTCTCGATGCCGGGGAGATCTACTCGCTCGAGTCGCTGGCCCGGCTCTATCTGGACGCCGGCGCGAACCTCGAGGAGGCAAGGGCGCTCGCCCGCCGCAACCTCGAATTCAAGCGGGACCGGAGCGCCATCGGGCTGGCTCGGGACCTCTCCGTGCCGGTACCCGCCCGGTGAGCCCCGCCTAGAAAACCTCCGTCCCCGGCACTTCCTCCCCCAGCAGGGCCGCTTCCAGCACGTCCGGCCTCAGGCCGTTCAGGAGCAGGGAGGGAATGCCGAGCCGCGCCAAGCCGAGGGCGGTCTCGACCCGGTGGAGCATGCCGCCCGTGACGTCCGTGCCGGCGGGCTCGCCGATGGCCTCGGCGGCCTGGCCGAAATTGGCGGCGGAGAGGCGGGGGACGGTGCGGCCCTCGGCGTCCCAGAGCCCGTCGGTCTCGCCGAGCCAGAGGATGCGGCGGATCGTCCAGCCGCGGTCGAGGAGGCTCTGGGTCACCATCTCGAAGACCCGCTCGGTGGAGCAGATGGCAACGCCCTGCTCGCGGTCCATCACCACGTCGCCGTAGAGCACGGGCAGGAGGCCGTTCTTGAGCGCCAGGAAGAGCGGCTCCTCCGCGAAGGCGACGGGCCGGCCGGCGGCGGCGACGATCGAGCTCGACGGCGCGAGGGAGTAGGGAGTGGCGCCGGCCGTGAACAGCTCCTTGACGACCAGGCGGTGGAGCGCGGCGGCCTGCTGCTGGGTGAGCGACAGGCCGGTGAGCTGCTCGGGGTACTGAAGCCCCTCCGCGATGCCGGAATGACGGGCCGCGAAGTGCCCGAACGAGCCGCTGCCGTGCCCGACGATCAGATGGAAAGGGCACTTCGGCGCCGCCCGGGCGATCTCCCTGGCCAGGCGGGTGATGACCTGGCGGCGCGGTTTCTCCGCCCTCGTCTTGTCGGTGATCAGGCTGCCACCAAGCTTGATGAGGACGACTTCAGAAGAGATGCTCGGTCTCCTCGTCCGGTCCGGGGCCGATGCCGTCGCGGATCACGAAGCCGACGGCGGGCAGATCTTCCAGACGCTCGGCCACTTCGTCCTCGGAGTCGGCGTCGCAGATGACGTGGACGTTGGCGCCGGCATCCATGGTCACGTAGGCCGAGAGGCCCTCCTGCCGCAGCTCGCGCACGGCCCGCAGCACGGCGATGCTGCCCGGGCTCCAGTAGAAGATCGGCGGATGGGAGGACATGGAGATCAGGTGCAGATCGACCGCCTCCTCCTCGATCACCGGCCCGAGGGCTCCGAGGTCGCGGTCCTTAATGGCCCGGCGCACCCGGTCCAGCCGCTCGGGGAGCAGCTCCTGCCGCTTGGTGTAGTAGGGGCTGGTGGTGGCGCGGCGGTGCCCCTCGATCGACGACACCGTCTTGGGGCCGATCTCGACCACGGCGATGACGTTGCGCAGGTCCCAGTGGTCGGCGTCGGCGATCTGGCGGGCGTAGCTGTCGTCGTCGCCGTCGCCGTTGCCCTTGGACACGGCCCATTCGACGAAGCCGCCGAGGACCGAGCGGCAGGCGGAGCCGGAGCCGCTGCGGCGGGCGAGGAGGGAGAGCTCCTTGCTGGAGGCCTTCTTGCCGAACGCGCCGACGGCGGCGAGGGTCAGGGCCGCGAAGCCGGACGCGGAGGAGGCGAGGCCGCCGGCGGTGGGGAAGGTGTTGCGCGTTGCCACCCGCAGGGACTCGGTGCGGCCGGCCCACTTGCGGATGCGGTCGAGTTGCTGCCGCATGCGCTTGGCGAACTCGGGATCGGGCATGCCGAAGCCGCCGTCCGGCTCGGCGAGCCAGACCTCGTCCTCTCCGGCATGGTCCAGGAGGTCCGCGGTGCACTGGGTCACGCAGTGCTCCAGGGTCATCGAGATGGAGGAGTTCATGGGCAGCGCACGGTCGAGGTCGCGGGCGCCCCAGTACTTGACGAAGGCGATGTTGGCCGGCGCGGAAACGGTCGTCTTGCTCATGCGTCGGTCTCCAATCGGAGCCCCTCGGCTCCGAGATGCACAGGGTGGAAGGGAAAAGGCTGTAAAAAAGGCCAGCCGGCAATCTTCTTGGGTTCTGGATGATAGACCAGGAGAGACCCCGCTCCGGGGCCCGCGAGTGAGCCCGCGCCCGAAATCTTCGCGGCTCCGCCCTCGGTTTCGATCTGACGAACTACGCTACGGACCGCCTCCGGCACGACTCCCAGCCCCTCCAGGCACACCTCACACTCGCGAAGCAACTGCACGATGCGCGCCGGATCTTCCCCGTCCCGGGCCAGCTCGCCCCGGAAGGCGCGGGCGGCTTCCTCGATACGGTCGAGGAGCCGCTCGTGGCGGGCGGGGTCGGCGTCGCGGCGGCCGCGCACGGCGGCCACCACCGCGCCCGTGGATTCGGGAGGCGTGCCCGTGTCGTAGACCCGGAGGCTGGCGAGCAGGGGGGAGCGGACCACGGCCCGCTCGATCTCGAGCCCGCCCGCCGGCAGCCTGCAAGCCCAGAGCAGGCCCCCGCGGAGCACCGTGGCGGTGTCGATCCCTGAGGGCAGGCCGTGCTGCCGCCGTTCGGCTTCCAGGGCGAGCCGCTCGACGAGGTCGAGGTCGGGAGCCAGGCGGCGAAACGCGAGGTAGCCCGCGATCACCGCCACGGCCGTGGCCGCGGAGCTGCCGAACCCCGAGCCGATCGGCAGGCTCGACTCGACGCACACCTTGACCCCTGTGGGCTCAGCCTCGCCAAGGAATTCCGCGGCCTCGCCGAGGGCGGCCTTGACGATATGGGCGGGATCGTCGCCGCGCACGGCGCGGAACCGCTCCGTCCCCGGCTGGCGGGAGTACTCGCACCAGCTCTCGCGGGCGGCCCGGGCGTAGCCGCGGACGGCGCTCCAGGAGAGCTCCTCGGCGTGGGGGAGACAGGGGAGATCGAGCCTGACGCCTCCCTCGGTCACTGGCGAGACATGGACGGTCAACCGCAGGTCCACGGCGGCGGCGAGGGCGGGCCGGCCGTAGACCACGGCGTGCTCGCCCATCAGGATGAGCTTGCCGGGGGCCGAGACCGCGACGGAAGCCGCCGCCGGTTCGCCCCCAGGAAACCGCTGGAGAGGGAGGGTACGGGAGATCAGCCCGGCCTCCGCGCTCAGGTGGGAAGCGTGGGCCGGGTGGGGATCTCGCCGCGCCCCAGCTTCTCGTGGGCCCGGGCCAGATCGTTGGAGGTGAAAGCCGCCATCAGCGACAGCTCGCCGGCGAGCACGACGGCGCCCAGGATCTCGGCCAGGCGGGTGACCGCCTCGCCGCGGCGCTCGGGATCGGGGGAGACGCCGAGCACGGCAAGGGTCTCGCGCTGGGTGTCGAGAGAGGTGCCGCCGCCCACCGCGCCGAGCGGCACGTCGGGCATGAAGATGGAGGCGAAGACCGAGTCCGGCCCCCGCGACTCGATGCAGGTGATGCCCATGGAGCTCTCGACGACGTGCGCCGGGTCCTGGCCCGTGGCGATGAAGAAGGCCGCGCAGACGTTGGCGTAGTGGGCGTTGAAGCCCATCGAGCCGGCGGCGATCGAGCCCAGGAGGTTCTTGCGGTACTGCACCTCGACCAGGCTGCGGGCGTCGGTCTTCAGGATGTGGTGGAGGATCGGGGCGTCGAGCAGGACCTCGGCGTAGATGCGCTTGCCGCGCCCCTCCTGGAAGTTGATGTGGGCCGGCTTCTTGTCCACGCAGTAATTGCCGGACAGGCCGATGCAGGGGACGCCGGTGGCGGGCTCGATGAGGGCGTTGACCACCCGGTCGCAGGCGATGGTGGCCATGTTCATGCCCATGGCATCGCCGGTGTCGAAGCGGAAGCGCAGGAAGACGGTGGTGCCGAAGGCGAAGGGGCGCACCTCGATCAGCCGCAGGAACC
>Ga0126305_10000839_pt1 | contig 13372 bp, 12 predicted proteins | sample Plot26_FD_92536 | JGI IMG/M metagenome (GOLD analysis project Ga0126305, IMG submission 92536) | Serpentine soil microbial communities from UC McLaughlin Reserve, CA, USA - Plot26 | ecosystem: Environmental > Terrestrial > Soil > Grasslands | place: USA: UC McLaughlin Reserve, Lake County... | reverse complement strand
ATCAATTCTATAAAACAACGATCGAGGGGCAAATTCTGCAAACCTGGAATTACCCTGTTGAATCTGAAAAATATTTTGACCCTAAAAGATTTATACCAACTGAAACAGCCATTACCAAAGATGCCGAGATCTATCTTGCCGACGGCTACGGCATGCAATACATCACTCATTATGATGCGCAGGGAAAGATCAAAAATATATTTGGAGGAAGAGGCACCGAAGAAAAGCACTTAGATAATGCACATGGAATAACGATCGATCATCGTACAAGTCCCGAAACATTGATTATTACCGACAGGACCCGTTGTTGCTTCAAACGATTTTCAATGAAAGGAGAATATATTGAAACGATCTCTTTGCCCGGAGCCTGTGTTTGCCGGCCTGTTATAAAAGGAAATTATTTATATGCGGCGGTCCTTCGTTCGCCAAATCTTGATACTGTTGATTCAGGATTCGTCATTATTCTCAACAAGGAAAACAAAGTAGTGTCGGTGCTTTGTGGTTCTGAAGCTGTGTATGAAAATGATAAGTTAAAACCATCCCATCAAACCGATAAACTGTTCAAACATCCGCATGATGTACTGGTGGATGACGAAGAAAATCTTTATGTGTGCCAGTGGAGTTCGGGCAAAGTATATCCGTATAAATTCAAGCCCGTAAAATAATTTTTATGATCATCCGCAGAGCAAAGAAAAAAGACATAGATGATCTTTCGGTGCTATTTGACAAGTACAGAATTTTTTACAAACAGGGATCGGATGTTGGCAATGCAAGGGGGTTTTTGAAAAAAAGAATGAAAAGGAAAGAGTCCGTGATCTTTGTTGCAGAAGAAAGAGGGGAATTGATCGGCTTTACACAGCTGTTTCCAATTTTTTCTTCTGTAAGCATGAAAAGAACATGGTTGCTGAATGACCTTTATGTAAATGAAAGATCGAGGGGAATTGGGGCTGCCACAAAATTGCTGGATGCGGCAAAAGAGTTTGGCGCGGAAACAAATTCAAAATGGCTGTTATTGCAAACAGCAGCGGATAATCTTACCGCGCAAAGAGTGTATGAAAAAAATGGCTGGGTAAAAGAAACGGACTTTTTCTACAGAAAAGATATTTAGAACCAACCTCTTTTCTTGAACATCCAAAGCATCGCAATAGGAATAGCCAGCATAAGGACAACAGCAGAATAAAATCCCCACTCCTGGTGAAAGAAATTGACGTTTGCATCGAAGTTCATCCCGAATATACCACCGATAACTGTTCCCGGCGCTAACAGGCACGTTACGATTGCCATCACCTTCATTACTTCATTCATCTTAAGGTTTACATTGTTTAAATAGAGATCATGCATGTTGATCATCATATCACGATAGGTCTCACTGAGGTCGTTTGCCTGTACAATATGATCATGAACATCCTTAAAATATTTTGTGCTTCGGTCATCAAGCAGGTCACTATCACTGCGAATAAAACCATTGACAAGATCGCGGACCGGAGCCATATTCCTTTTTAAAACGATCAACTCTTTACGAAGCTGGTTAATTTTTGCCAATGACCGTTGCGAAGAGCTTCTAACCACCTCTTCTTCCAGATCTTCTATTTGATCACCCAGGTTTTCCATTACAATAAAATAGTGGTCAACGATAAGGTCGAGCATAGTATAGCAGAGATAATCGGCGCCAGCCTGGCGAAGCCGGCTGCTTGTTAACTTTAATTTTTCTCTCAGTGAATTGAAAACGTCGCGGGTTGGGTCTTCCTGGAAACTTATCACAAAATTTTTCCCGAGCACAATGCTGATCTGCTCCTGCTCTACTGTATTCGTTTGCGAGTTATAATAAAGCATATTCAGCAGGCAAAAGAGAATATTATCTATTTCATCCATTTTGGGCCGCTGGTTGATACTCATAATATCTTCCTGGATCAATGGGTGTACGCCAAAATGATTGGACAACATTTCTACGTCAGCTTTCCGAATGCCGTCAATATTGATCCACGTTACGGTGTGCCTGGAAAGGTATTTGAAACATTCGGTGATGTCTTTCGTCACATGTACGTCAATGGCATCGGCATTGTAATCATATATAGTGATCCTTATTTCCTTCGAATCTTCCCGTAGCGGAATTATAGTTGGATTCTGGCTTAATATTTCACGGGTGCGCTTTGTACCGAATAAATTTAGCGGCACCAGGTAGCGGAGATATTTTTCAGGTTTAAGCTTAACGTTCATAACATTAGTAAGTTAGCAAAAGAATTTCATCAGGGGAATAACCTGCATTTAAAAATTACAGATCGAGATTCATTGTGAGAAATCAGGGACGAAATAAGTGCGAATGTGAAGAGCGGCGACAAAAAATAAACGTCACAAGAACAATTTTGCTTTTTCAAGATCTTCCGGGGTATCGATCGCAATATTGTTGTAATCCGTTTCGGTCATTTTTATTTTAATACCGTTTTCCAAATAACGAAGCTGCTCCAGTTTTTCAATCTTTTCCAACGAAGATTGTGGCCATTTAGTAAAATTCATAAGCACATCTTTTTTATAGGCATACACACCAACATGCAAAAAATAACCGGTATCCGTTCTTTCGCCTCTTTGATAAGGGATAATGCTTCTGCTGAAATAAAGAGCATAACCCGACCTGTCGGTCACAACTTTTACATTGTTAGGATTTCCAGCTTCTTCCTTTGAAATTTTTCTCATCAGCGAAGCAACTTGTACATCGGGATCATTAAAAAGATAAACTAATTTTTGCAGTGGTTCTTTTCTTATAAAGGGCTCATCGCCCTGCACATTTACAATTATATCAACATTCCCGTCCCCACCGGCAGGGGCGGGCATTTCTGTCACGGCCTCAGCGATCCTGTCACTTCCGCTTTCGTGTTCTTTCTTACTCATGATCGCGTGACCACCATGCTGCACTATTTCTTTATAAATAATGTCGCTGTCCGTTACAATCAGAACATCTTTGAACAATCCTGTTGCCACTGTATTATCATACACATGACGAATGACCGGTTTCTTTCCCAGCATTTGCATAAGCTTACCAGGAAAGCGGGTGGCTGCATAGCGGGCGGGAATTACGGCAACAATATTCATCAGGGAAAGTTAGCAAAAGCAATCAACCATCAAGTTTTTGAAACGGTTTTTTTAATAAGGCGATAAGGTCTTCGTCTTTCTCATTGGGATAATAGCGGTCAAGTCCATAGCGGATGCTTTTGGGATCAAGTGTTTTATAAGTTCCGAATAGCCTGTCCCAGATCGAAAAAACGCCGCCATAATTGCTATCGGTATAAGGTTGTTTCCAATGGTGATGTACCTTATGCATATTGGGAGAAACTAAAATATAACTCATGGACTTATCCAGCCATTTCGGTAAAGAAATATTTGCATGAGTAACGCCGGTGAACACCGTTAATAGTGTTTGATAGATCATGATCCCATACATTGGAGCACCGCTTATAATAATGGCAATCAAAAAAAATAAGCCACGCCAAACACTTTCCAGGGGATGGTGCCGCAAGCCACTTGTTACGTCCACATTGTTGTCTGCGTGATGAATAATGTGCATGCGCCAGAATAAAGGCACCTTGTGTTCCACAACATGAGAAAGCCAGCCGCCAAAAAAATCAAGAAGCAAAGCAGAGATGATGATACTGCCAAGCACGGAAGCATTTAACCAATAAACAAGACCGAATTTTTCTTTAGTGGCCCAATCTGAAAGAAAGACAATTAAAACACCAAAACCGGTATGAATAATAAGATGCACCAATGTAAAAAAAAGATTAACACCTGCATGTCTGGCCTTATTTTTTTTATACTTGAGTGGCAATAAAGGAATGGCCCCTTCGATGATCCATAAAATAAGCAAGCTCCCTACGATAAACGCTAGTCTTTCCAGGGGTCGTTGTTCAAGGGTATTAAAATATTCCTTTAACGTATGCCACATAAGGCTTATTTGATGAAAAGTTACACCAAAATATGCTAAGCGGCAGTGTTTGTTTCATTACTATTTGCAAATTCGTGTCCGCAATCAAAACAGTGATTTACTTTATCTACACCTATATTGAATATTGCGCTGAACCAGTTTGCTGCTTTACGTGGAGTACTGACCAGTTCAATGTTGTGCCCTTTGCATTTTGGACACTCAATTGCCTTCTTACGGTTATTTTCAGATTCCTGGAAAATCTCATAAGCACGGCCAATATCCTTTTTAGTAACAAACAATTTTATTCCGCCAAGCGCATTTGTCCAAAGTGGATTTATCGTAAGCGTGTTCTCGTCCTGCAGCCAGCATTCAATATTCTCACTTTGCAACTTAGCCATTAGTAAATGAGCTTCCATGTAATTATCAAAAGATTGCAGAATGACAAAATCCATTCTATAAAAATAAAAAAGTCCCGCCTTAGGCGGAACTAAAAAGGCAGTTAATATTTTAAAATTATTGATTCAACATTAGCGGCATTACCAGCATCATCAGCTCTTCATCATCTTCCTGCTCCGTCGGCTTTATAATCCCGGCCTTGGTTGGCGTAGAAAGTTCCACTTTTATATCATCGCTATCCGCAGCACTCAGCATTTCTATTAAGAATTTTGCATTGAAAGCAATGGCAAGGTCTTCGCCATCATAACGGCATTTCATTCTTTCATCGCCTTCAAAACTAAAATCAACATCCTGTGCCGTCAATTCAAGTTCGCTGCCGGCCATGCTAAGAACTACCTGGTTGGTGCTTTTGTTACTGAAGATCGCAACGCGGCGCAAAGCTCCCTGGAAATCATTTTTATTAACCACTAATTTATAAGGGTTATCAGAAGGGATCACCACCTTATAATCCGGGAAGCGGGCATCGATCAGGCGACAGCTCATTTGCGTAGTACCATGTTTTACAAAAAAATGATTGCTGTTATAGCTGATAGAAATTTCATCATCATTTGCGGGTAAAGCAGATTTTAAAAGCGTCAATGGCTTTTTGGGGACTATAAAGTTGTCATTCTTCGGACAGCTTACATCAGTTCTTTTATATTTTACCAAACGATGAGCATCGGTGGCTACGCATTGCATTCCTTTTTTATCCAATTCAAAAAACACACCGGTCATCGCAGGACGCAGATCATCATTGCTCACAGCAAACAGTGTTTTGTTGATCGCGGTGATCAGCGCAGATGACGTTGCTTTGAAAGTCGTAGTATCATCTGCTGAAGGCTCCTTTGGAAAATTATCAGGGTTCTCTCCCATCACTTTATACTTTCCATTATCACTGGTAAGCTCAATTCCAAAATTTTTATCAATATTAAAAGTCAACGGCTGATCCGGAATGTTTTTTAAGGTATCCAAAAGGATCTTTGCAGGGATGCAAACCCTACCACTGTCTTTTGCCTCAATATCCATTTGAATGCGCATCACAGTTTCAAGATCTGTCGCTACCACACTCAGCTTATTTTTTTCTACTTCGAACAAGAAATCTTCAAGGATCGGCAGCACCGTGTTTGCATTAATAACACCCGAAATATGCTGCAGTTGTTTCAGTAAAGCCGAAGAGGAAACAATAAATTTCATCTTGCATTAGGTTTGTGGCGAAGCTAATGATTTTTGGATTATAGCCAATAATTATAAAAACACTGTGGATTATTAATTAGCAGCAGGATACGAGGCTTACATTTGAGCCTGGAATTAGAAAATGCTACCCAAAAAATCATTGACGAAGGAGCAAGTATACCAGAAGCTACGGCATTATTGTGCCTACCAGGACCGCTGCCATAGCGAGGTTAAGACAAAGGCCTATTCATTTGGCTTAAGAAAGTCCGAAGCAGAAGAACTAACATCAAAATTGATCGAAGAAAATTGTCTGAATGAAGAACGCTTTGCAAAAGCATTCGCGGGCGGCAAATTCAGAATAAAGAAATGGGGCAGAATAAAGATCAGGTCAGAATTACAAAATAGACAGATCAGCAATTATTGTATTTCCGCTGCGCTGGATGAAATCGATGATGTGATCTACAAAGAAACGCTTCATAAGCTGGCTGTAAAAAGATGGAATTCTATAAAAGGGCCCGGAACGAACCTGTTTGTAAAAATGACAAAGACGAGGAGCCATCTCTTACTCAAAGGATATGAAGCTTATCTCGTGGCTATGGAGATCAGGACACTTGCGGAAAAACAAAAAGGCGCTGGTTAGCGCCTTCATTATTTAAAAAACTTTTTAAGGAACGGGGACAAAAGGTTTTGGTGCAGCTTGTGAGGCTTTTACTTGTTCTTCGGTTCTTCCACCGGGCGGGCAATTTTCCCTGAGAAATTTTGAATACAATTTCCCAAGATGCTGAAAAGTACCCTCTCCCTCGCTGATGCTGTGCGTACGATTTGGATAACTCATCATTTGGAACATTTTCCCGTTTTTTACTAATTCATTTACGAGCTTTTCTATATTTTGGTAGTGTACATTATCATCGCCAGTGCCGTGCATAAATAATAAGTTTCCTTTTAAATTCTTTGCATAAGTTAGAGCGGCACCTTTTTCATAATCACTCATATTTTCCTGTGGCAAGCCCATATATCTTTCTGTATAAATATTATCATACAATAAAGAACTTGTGACCGGTGCAATAGAAATTCCTGTTTGATATTCATCCGGATATTGGAACATCAGGTTCAGTGTTGATGAACCACCGCCACTCCATCCCCAGACTGCCACACGGGTTGTATCAATAAATTCCCATTTCATTACTTCTTTAGCGCCAAGTGCCTGGTCTTTGATATTTAACTGGCCAATTTTTTTATAAATGGATTTTCTCCATTCTCTTCCTTTCGGAGATGGAGTGCCGCGGTTATCCAATGAAACCTGCACATACCCATCTGCAGCCATATCGCCATCATATAAAAAATTACCCGCTGCGCCATAACTATCATCTACCGTTGTGGCCGCTGGTTCTCCATAAACGTAAAAAACAACAGGATACTTTTTTGTACTGTCAAAATTCTTTGGCAAAATGCGCCATCCATCCATTGTCACTCCTTCTTCTGTTGTTACCTGGAAAAAAGCAATATTACTTTTCTCTTTATTTTCTTTCTTTATTTTTTTCACCATATCGTCCCCTTCCTTAAATGGCGTATGATTGGGAAGAGTGACCCATTCAGTTAACGTCGGCGTGTAATAATTTGAAAAGCTATGACGCGCAAATTTTCCGTTGGGAGATATCTCATAACTATGTGTTCCTTCTTCGCCGGGCGGTGACATTCTTTCTGCCGGGTTATTGCCATCTAATCTTGCGGCATATAAAAAACGTTGTGTGGCGTTGGTTGGAGACGCATAAAAATAAACAAGGCTATTTTTCTCATCAACGTTAAGCAGGTCGATCACGTCATAATTTCCTTTTGTGATCAATGTTTCTTTTTTTCCATCTTTACTTACCCGGTACAAATGGCGCCATCCATCTTTCTCACTGAGCCAAAGGAATTCATTTCCTTTCGAGACCCAGTCCCATCCCCTGACCTCGCTTCTCCATTCATTGATCGTTGCCACCCATGCTTTATCAGTTTCCGTATAAATAACCTTTGCATCACCTGTATTCGCATTGCAAAGCATCAGCTTGCTTTCGTTTTGCCTGCGGTTGAGTTGTTGTAAAACAATTTCCCCGGGACCGGCCCATTCCATTCTTATCAAATAATTCTGATCCGGCTCACCCGGAACTTTCATCCACTTTGTTTGGGCAGTTGTAATGTTGACCACTCCAATGCGCGCCGGAGAAGGTGGTTCACCAACTTTTGGATATTCAACCGGAATTACTTTGCTGTAGACAGAATCAGTTGTATTCAGCATATAATAATCACGGATCTTATTTGCATCGATCTGCCAATAAGAAATGCTTTTACTGTCGGGGCCCCAGCGAAAACCATCGCGACAGGAAAATTCTTCTTCATACACCCAATCAAAAGTTCCGTTGATCAGTTTTTTTGTTCCATTATCACTGGTAAGCTTTTTTATGGCGCCGGTAGCAAGGTCTTCTGAATAAATATTTCTTTCACTTACGTAGGCTACTTTTTTATTATCGGGAGAAAATTTTGCGAACTGTAATGACGCTGCTGGCCTTCCCTTTCCCATTTGTTTAAGATCACCGCTTGCTAAATTCAATAACCAGTAGTCACCGCGGGTTGGGTAACGCCACACTTTTTGTGCATTGGTATAGATCAATGCCATCTTTCCGTCAGCAGATAATTGAAAACTGCGGGGATTAAGCGTATCTCCCTTCTTTGTGATCAATTGGTTGCGGCTGACGAATACGGTTTTATTCTGTGAAGGCAATTCGATCTTCACTATTTCTCTTTTTTCAACCGCATAATAGGAGCTACCATCGGCAGTCCATTTAGTTATTGGCACACTAGGTTGGGCAAAAAGGATAATAAATACGAATTGAACAACGATAAAAAAGCTTATTTTTTTTGCCTCTTTCTTAAACTGCATAAGAACATATTTAAGGAGGAAAAATACAGAAATGCAGGGAGATAGAAAGGTTAATGTGATGGGTGGATGAATTGATTTATTATTTTACGTAATGGAAGGACTAACTGAATAACTTTACAGCATGTCAACCCTCACGATTACAGGAATTCAAACACATCTTCACTGGGAAGACGCTGCTGCTAACCGAAAAATGTTTGAAGAAAAGATCAATAGCATTCGTGATAAAACGGAGATCATTATTCTTCCTGAGACCTTTAGCACGGGATTTAGCATGAACCCAAAAGAGCTTGGAGAAACCATGGACCAGGAAACTATTAAATGGATGAAACAGGTTGCCGCACAAAAAAAAGTTATTCTCACGGGCAGTATTATCATAAAGGAAAATGAAAATTATTTTAACCGGCTGATCTGGATGTTGCCAAATGGTCAAACAGGTACCTATGATAAAAGACATTTGTTTGGTTATGCAGGAGAACAGAATGAGTTTACTCCCGGAACAAAAAGATTGATCGCTTCGGTAAAAGGATGGAAGATCAATTTGCTGGTTTGTTATGACCTGCGGTTTCCTGGTTGGTCAAGACAGCAAGTGCAGGAACATGGACCTGAATATGATCTGCTGATCTATGTTGCCAATTGGCCGGAAAGAAGAAATCATGCATGGAAAACTTTATTGCAGGCAAGGGCCATCGAAAATCAATGTTATGTTGTGGGAGTAAATCGTGTGGGCTATGATGGCAACAATATCTACCATAGCGGCGATAGCATGGTTGTTGACCCGATGGGAGAAGTATTGCATACAAAAGCACATGAAGAAGATATTTTTACTATAACACTTCATAAACAAAAACTGGATGAAGTAAGATCTAAACTTCCATTCTGGAAAGACGGCGATAACTTTATGATACAACCATAATGAAACAAGTATTAACTAACGCAACTATTTATACAGGGAAAGAAATTCTTTCGGGCAGTGCGATCCTGATCAATGATGGCTTCATTACCGGATTTGTGTATGACACCGATATTCCGGATGATTATGACGTAAGAGATCTCGGGGGAAATAATATTGCGCCCGCTCTTATTGATCTCCAGATATACGGGGGGAATGGTTTTTTATTTTCTGCTGCTCCTTCTATCGAAGCAATTGAAGCAACTTACAAATATTGTTTGGAAGGAGGCGCTTCAAAATTTTTATTAACTGCCGCAACAAATTCTTCAGAAGTTTTTAGTAAAGCCATCACTATTGCAAAACAATATTTAAATGAAGGGGGAAAAGGAATGCCTGGTCTTCACCTGGAAGGACCCTGGATCAATCCTGAAAAAAGAGGTGCCCATATCCTTGAATATATACATAAGCCAACATTGGATGAGGCGAAGAAGCTTGTTGATGAAGCAGACGGTCTTGTAAAAATGATAACTCTTGCACCGGAAATGGTGGAGGAAGAAATTGTCGATCACCTGCAGTCAAATGGGATAATTGTTTCCGCCGGACATACCAATGCTACTTATAAGGAAGCAATGAAAGGCCTGGAGAAAATAAACATCGTGACACATTTATTCAATGCCATGTCACAGTTTCAAAGCCGTGAGCCAGGAATGGTCGGTGCTATTTATGATCATCCTTCTGTTTGCTGCAGTTTAGTTGCTGATGGAGCCCATGTTGATTATACTGCCATCAGGATCAGTAAAAGAATTTTAGGAGAAAGGATTTGCCTGATCACCGATGCGGTGTCTGCAACTACGGACGGGCCCTATCAGCATGTTTTTAAGAACGACAGGTATGTTTTACCCAATGGAACATTATCCGGGTCTGCATTGACAATGATGAAGGCGGTAAAAAATTGTATTGATCATGTGGGGATTAATATTGAGGAAGCGTTGCGAATGGCTTCTTTATATCCCGCAAGAATTTTGGGAATTGATGATACTACAGGATTGGTAGCGAGAAATTATGAAGCCTCTTTTGTCGTATTTGATAATGACATGAACGTTATTGACGTGATCTGATCAACTCCATCACCTTATCCATTTTATAATCTGCTCCACGCCGTATTGCCTCGGTTGTTGGCATGGCGACCACTTCCGGCTGAACACCATGACCATCTTTTGGAATATCTTTATCGATCACTAATCGAAATAATGGCAGGCGAAAACGAATCCCGGTCTCGGGCAAAGTAAGATCGGGTATCAACCACGCAGTATTTCCATAGGCGCCGCCGCCTGTTTCTTCACCTACTACAAAAACATTATCCTGCGGCTTTACAGTTTGTGTGAACAAGGTGGTAGCTGAAAAAGAATTTCCCCCCGTCAGGATATAAACATTGCCATCAAAATGATTTTTCTTTTTAGGGTCGAAGTAATGTCTTTCAAAATAACCGAAGTGATATTTTCCATCTTTTCTTTTTGCTGTTACAAACAACATAAAAAAGCGGTTAAAGAAATAGCCTTCAATATATTTTTTATAGCGGCTGTTCCTTGTAGTCGCATAAAGCGAATCTGCCACTTTAAATTTCCTGCCAGCGATAAATTTGGTCAGGTAAGTAGAATTGGTAACGCTGCCACCGCCATTTCCGCGAACATCTACGACAAGGTTTTTGGTCCCGTTGCGCCGCATTTCTTTAAAAGAAGTTCTGAAGAAAGATTTAAGTTTTAAACTTCGGCCAAAAGAACCAAGATCCATGAATGCCGCATTGTTCATCGAGTCAATTCTCAGGCTTCTTGTTGCCTTCATGATCTGTTTCTTTCTTTCTGCACGGGTTGTTTTTGCAAAACGGGATATAGCGATCCGGTTGACAGTATCTGTTCTTGGATTATAAGAGGCTATGGTTGCCGATTTTTCAATACCATCTTTGCCGAGATAATCAATAAAATAATTTTCTTTTTGCCCATATATGGAGGTAAATGCTGCTCCAAATCCGCCACGGTTACTTAAACTCTGGAATTTGTGTGTCATATTATGACCATCACTGGAGATATATTGGCAAAGCGTATCAATAATAGTTTCGATCGGCCGGTTATCTATTTTTTTCACTACCACCCCTCTTGTAAGTATTGTGTCTTTTCGAAAAAGATTAGCGGCAACGGTTGCTGTGTCTTCAGCATTACCCGGCCATATCTTTAAACTAAGCGGAAAAATTTTATTATTGCTTGTGTCGCGGTAACTCATAAAAGCCTTTGAGCTTCTTGTGACAGTATGCCCGCAATTGATCTTTGAAATAACATAGCTCAATACTTTTCTAAAATCTTCCTCATTCAAAGAATCTTTGATCTGGCTTTTACCCCAGTCAAAATAGCTATCCATCTCATCTTTTGGCGTATACCAGTAAATGCCCGGATGAGATTCTTCCAAAGCACCACGAAAAATAGCGTAGTCCTTATCTAATTGTTCAGGAGAATATTTTTTTGAAGGAGTAAAGGAAGATCTTGAAACAGAACATGAGCTCAGTATAGTAATGAGCAATAGGCAATAGCCAATAGGCAAAACGAAATAACTTTTTTGGTAGTAACATTCTTTAATTAATTGCCAATTGTCAATTGCCAATTGCCTATTCACTCCCGCACATTGCTTATTGAACAGTGTTTCCATATACGAATTCAACTTATTATTTCTTCAATGCATCCCATCCCTGCGCAGTTATCGGGTATGTATTGTTTCCTTTTGTAATGATTTTTGCTCCTTCAACCGCATCGGTCATATAACCGATCACACTAATTTCTTCACTTAAAACGATCTTTTCATGATCAGATTGATGAATGGTGAACAGCAACTCATAATCTTCACCTCCGCTCAAAGCACATGCTGTAGGATCTATTTCAAATTTAAACGCTGCAGTTTTTGTATCTTCTGCGACCGGGATCTTTTCTTCATACAAAATACAACCTAAATTGCTCTGTTTGCAAATGTGCAGGATCTCGGAACTTAAACCATCGCTGATATCCATCATTGCCGTGGGTATAATGGACTGTGTCTCAAGAAACTCAATAATATTCTTCCTTGCCTCGGGTTTTAATAACCGGCCCACGACATAAGCCTCTCCTTCAAGGTCTGGCTGGATCGAAGGGTTCTCCATAAAGATCTTTTTCTCTCTTTCTAAAAAAAGCAAACCGACATAAGCCGCTCCAAGATCCCCGCTTACACAAAGTAAGTCTCCTTTTTTTGCCGTAGTTCTTTTTACAAATTTATCTGGCGTCACTTCCCCGATAGCGGTCACTGAAATAATAAACCCTTTTTGCGAAGAAGCGGTGTCGCCACCGACAAGATCAACACCATATTTTTCACAGGCAGCATACACTCCTTCGTAAAACTCGTCGATCGCCTCTAAGCTAAACCGGTTACTGATGCCAACACTCATTGTGAGCTGCGTTGGCGTGGCATTCATTGCGTATATATCACTCAGGTTTACTATAACGCTTTTATAACCCAGATGTTTTAATGGTGTGTACATAAGATCAAAATGGACTCCTTCGATCAATAGATCTGTTGTGATGACCGTTTGTTTTCCAAAATGGTCAATAACAGCGGCATCATCACCAACACCAACGATCGATGATGCATTTTGCAACTCAATGTTATTGGTTAAATGTTCTATTAAACCAAATTCACCAAGGGAGGATATTTCAGTTCTATTTTCCATTTTAGATTTTAGATTTCGGATTTCGGATTTTCTGGGAGGTTTCCTTAATAATATTACTATTTGTAGTATTAATAGATGCAACGATAATAGAAAGTAGTTGATTTGCCTCTATAAAAAGTTCTCTCAATTCTTTTTTTATTTCCAAATTAAATTCCGCTATCATTTCATAAAAAGACATTGTTTCGTCTAACTCTTCTTCAACAATTTTTAGTTTATTTACGAAATCAGCTTTTGATTTTGCCCGGCATGCTGAGCGGTAATTGGCTGCAGAGGAAGTTGAACTTCGAATTATCT
>Ga0126305_10000838_pt1 | contig 13376 bp, 9 predicted proteins | sample Plot26_FD_92536 | JGI IMG/M metagenome (GOLD analysis project Ga0126305, IMG submission 92536) | Serpentine soil microbial communities from UC McLaughlin Reserve, CA, USA - Plot26 | ecosystem: Environmental > Terrestrial > Soil > Grasslands | place: USA: UC McLaughlin Reserve, Lake County... | reverse complement strand
TGTCACAATTTCTTTACATATAGAATTTCTAAAACTAATTACTACTTCTCTTTCGATGATCTTTCCTATCTTTTTTGTATTTTTGATAGATTTAGTACCATGCCAGAATTCAGGTTCTCTATCAACATCTGCTACGATCTCCCAGACTTTATCAAGTGGTGCAGCTAATTCTCTGCTAACCTGAATTGTAACCATATCTTCTTAAATAATTAATCAACTATTTGGAGATATCCTTGTCTTTATCTATTAATACTTTAACTACTAAGAACATATTATGATATATTAATATGAAGATAAAACGTAAAGTTAAGGCGCTGTGATAAATTCCAATAAGCATTGAACCTTTATCTGGTCTTTATTATTGAATTTAACTGTGGTAACGATAAATAATATCGATGAAATATTTTGATATAAATAATCACTTTTTCCTAATGGAAATTGAAAAGATCTTCAATTGATTCTATATTAAAAAACTCAACTTAATGGTAGAGAAAAACTAAATGTAGCTTGCGTTCCATGACTTCATTCTTAATAAAAGGATATGACAACTCTTATAATAATTATATACGATAAAAATTTCAGTTGTAGTAGAGTGGAAGGATTTATCGGATCAGGGCTATGATAAATCCTTTACGCTGGATAAGGACTTATTCCGCTCCTCTACTACAAAATACTAATCCACAATGGAATTATTAAATATTTACAATATTTTCATTTAATAGAATGAAAACTAAACTTGAAGAACATATCTAAAGTAAAATATGAAGCTATCAAACTCTTTCAACAGTGTCTCGGAATGAAATGTAGAAAACCCCCATCGATCTTTATTTATTTTATTTTTACTTTATAATTATTATTTTCATCAGATAAAAACGGTTTTGCTAAACTTTAAAAGATTATTATTGTTTTATAGATTTCATTTTGCAGAGCAATTGTTATACAGAATCTTTAAGAATCCTGCTTACATCATATATGTATCGGATCATATTATGTCTAGCAATTCTATAAACGAACAGCTAAAACAATTTGAAAATCTAAAACGAAAACTGGAAAGCCCGGAATTACAACAAATAGTTGAGAAGAATTTAGATAAACTTAGAGAACAAAATCGTATGATTCACTCAGAGATTCTAAAACAATCCATTGATAGAATGGAATTGTTGATCATAGATGAAGATTTGATAGCCGCAGCTGGATACAAGATATATATTGAACATTTAATATCTTTAGCGCAGCATCTATGATATTATACTAAGTATAGAGAAAGTTACAAAATAATGATAGTATCTGTTTCTGATGGTAGATCAACTAAACGATGATACCTTTTACTTTCTGCAGTGTCGATTGCAGATATCTCTACTGAGGTGTCATAAGCATTTACTTTAATATTCTCCTTATTTATACCAGGTACTTCTACTATGACCTTAACTTCTTTATCAGTAGTTAGTGCGTCAACTATAGGCTCTCTTTCAGCTGTAATTTGAGGTTCTTCATCATCAACAGCATCATCAATACTATTACTACTGCCACCAAACATTTTGTTACGCCCACTGGAGCGTATGTTGCCAAACTCTCTTATCTTTGGTTTGCCATCAGGCGCGATGTTTACAGAATAACCGTAAACTATTGGTCCTATTTCTCTTACCTTATCTCCTTTTAGTGTTTCATATTCTCTTACCAATTCTTTTGGTGCTTTTGATTGTATGTCTTGAAATTGTTGTTGTTCAAACATTCTTTTCATTTCTCTTCCTACAGAATCAATAAATTCTTTAATGATGTCACTATTAGTTCTATTACTACTACTAAAGAGCCTTCTAAACCAACCAATCATCTGGCTCTCTATCTCTAAAACTCAACTTTTCCTATCATTGCTAAATTAGAATGCGGGTTATAAAATACTTAACTATTTAAAACAAATCTGCTAACCATAATTGATTTATCTTCTAACAGACTGGAATATCAAAATAAATGTGACGAACTAACGACTGAGACAATAGTAGTACTCGGTTCTTTAATTCCAGGACGATTAGTGTAACCATAAGCCAATATTCGAGAGTACTAGCCAATTAAATACATAGATAGCTACGGTATAAAATACACTATAAAACTTGTTCCAATAATTCCTGCAACAATAAGAGCCGTTAGTAGTATTCCTTTTTTACTTACTCTTTTTTTATTCGTATTACTATTATTACTATCGCTTGCCATTTTATACATAATTGTTTATTTTTTATATATATATAATTTATGATATCGCAAAGGCATTGGAAGCATGCGATTAGTCAATTTGTTGATGTTTGAAACCTTTTTTAACTAACAACAGAAACAAATGCATGATCAATCAGAAGACTCATTGTAATAAATCTTGAACTAACTTTGTAGATCTTTGAATATAACTATAGTCTTTATTTTACAAAGCTTTAGAATCCTTCTACATATAACCAAAAGATAAGTATGTAAAATGTATTTATGCAGTATAGTTAACCAAATGCTATTCTAATATAAGGCATCAGTGCAAATAAAATATGTAATTACTGAATGAAAAGGAAGTTGCGGATGAAATTACTAGGCCTTATAATGAATGGATATCTGAGCAACATGCTACAGAATATTTGAGTAGAGCAAATGATATTCCTCATAGAAAAGAAGGAGAATCCGTGCTTTTTGATTATATTCCTCTTACTGCAAAACGTATTTTATATCTTGGAACGGGGATGGAAGATTATTAAGCAGCGACAGTAGTAATGCTGCTTAAAATGAGTCGACTCGAATCGAGACTGTAGCCATAGATGTTTCTCTAACCATTATAAATTCAGTCAAGAAAAATTTCGCAGATGATAAATGAGTAAGAATAGTATAACATGATCTCCAAGATCCATTGCCTGAACTTGGCTATTTCGATGCTATTATACCAAGCTTTGCTATACATCATCTGACTCATCAGCGCAAGTATTCTCTTTATACAGAAGTCTTTTTTGCACTTAGACCAGAAGGTATTTTCTGTAACCTAGAACATGTAGCCTCGCCTACCAAAAATCTTCACCAAAGATTCCTATTTACCGTTATAATATAGCATATATTTGATATAAATGGAGAATATCATTTAATTATGCTTTTTGTTGTAGTATGTTGGAAGAGGAGATATGCTTTGTGTAATCCTAGTGAAACAAACCCAAATAATATTTTACCAGCATCGATTTCATATTCTTATTGTCAATCTAAATTCGTCCACTATTATGCAAAGGTTTCAAAAAAAACACATAGAGGCTCGTTGCGCGAGCGCTAGTGATAATATGTGGTATCGTATTAATAAGATAGACCATGGCTCAATGTTATATTTGCGGAGTAACTGAAAGCATTCCCTTTAAATGTAATTACTGCCAAGAATCATTTTGTCATATCCATAGAATTCCCATTAATCATTCATGTCCTTTTATAGACGAATACACAGAGAAAAGAAAGGGTGTATTTTTAGATAAAGGCCATAATGTCGTAAGTGGGAGCAGCAATATCTTGAGTTCGTTATCCAGAGCGATAAGAATAAAATCCTCCAAAACTGAATTACTGCATTTATCTGCTGCAATGTTCTTAGTTACTGCAGTGGGTCTTTCATTAAACAACTACCGATACATTTCTTGGCAATTCTTAGCTATATTCATCAGTGCATTCCTTGTTCACGAATTAGCTCATAAATTCTTGGCTCAATTTTATGGGAGCTGGGCAGAATTTAGAGCTGAGATGTATGGTCTTATAGTAACAGCAATATCAGCCTTACCAATTATGCCGTTTAAGTTCATAGCCCCTGGTGCTGTCATGGTTGGATTATCAGATAGAAATAGATTTGGCAGAGTTGCATTTATTGGACCATTAACGAACTTAGTCATGGGGTTTGCATTCCTAGCCTTATCATATTACTATTATCCATATTATCCATATTTGGCAGCAGGCGCATCATTTAATGGCTGGATTGCAATGTTTAATCTTATGCCATTTGGTCTATTAGATGGACAGAAAATTTTTGATTGGAACAAAGTTGTTTGGGGTTTGACAATGGCTATTTCTATGGGATTATTTATTCTTGCATATATCTAACTGATCGATCCTTTTTAAACGCTTCAATTTTCTAGCCAGTAAGTGAACGTCAAGTTCGTCATCTAGGCAGTCAAATTAGTCGTCAAGTTCGTCAAGCAGAGAATATAGGCTGATGATGCTGGTACAATAGTACTCGGTTTGAATATTAAATTTCGATCAATAATCTAGAATGCTTATTATCAATTCGAGCAAGAAAGAAATACGATCCTAAATAAATTTTATTAACTAATCGCTAAGATAATTTTAAAAGAGTAACGTAGTTAATTAAATATTATAAATTTGTTATAATGTAAATTTAGGTTAGTACATTCTATTGATACTCCAGTCAAAAGAAATACCAGAATTTTACATTGAACTATTGTTATCAAATCTCATTCTCTCCTGGTGAGATTACACTTAATCGTATGATAGCTGATTTTGCTATTATTCTAACCATTAACGATTTCTTCTTTACAATTCACCAATCTAAGCTCATTACATCATAAGTTGGTATAAAGTCAATTGCTAACCACATGATTTTTATAGAATACAGAGAATCATCACTATAATATAAAATATATAAATAATATATTTATATGCTAATATTTGCAACTTAAATATTAGTAGTTAGGAAAACTCATCATTATTCGTAATTTTTTGGAGTTGGGAGAAAAGATAAATTCCATAGACTGTAGTTGTTAGCTGCGGTCCACTGAACCTGCTGCGATACCAGTATCAATTATCTCTGTTTGTTCTTCTTCTTCTGTCTTCTCTTCAAATATCTTGCTCAAAATAACTTCTATATCTTTAAATGATATCCTAAGCCTCTTTTGCCATCTCCCGTATGTTTTACCTTGATTGTTATGAGTAGGCAATTTATCAAATGGTAATCGAGGGTATAGGAGACTGTATACTGATAAGAAAGCTTTCTGTGTCTGACATTGCCATAGCATTGGATAAGCCTTATTTGTTATTTCCTTTAATATTACTTGTCTTTTAAGTCATATTAGGCTATCTATAAATCATTGTTGTATGAATGACTGGCAAATGTTTTAGTTTCAAATAATTAAAGACTAATCAGTCCCATAGGTAGAGACAGTAATTACATTGTCGCCTCTGATAAGAATAGTACCAAGGTTATTGGACTTGCCATGTTCTTCTAATAATTCTACTGAATCTTGTAGGAACAAATTCATTTGTTGATCGAATCTAAGTAAGATACCTTTGATTGCTTTTCTTCCCTTCAATTTTATGAGCACAGATTTACCTATGTTCTCATGAAGAACTTTTCCTATAATGTCTACTGATGACAATACTAATCTTACAGGTAAACAAACTATATAAGATAGAAAGATCGGGAAATCTATCTGGATATCATCAATGTATTGTATAGTTATGCTATAGTATTATAGATACTAATTTATAAACAAAAATATAACTTAAAGTAGTCTAATTTGTCTTATCACTTTTTAATCTCGTTAATACATATTAATTCTATGATGCTATATATGTTCAAAATATAATCATGAAGGAGTCATAGAATGTGAAACTGCTCACTGCACCTGTTGCTCCCAGAATGACTACGATAGCAAACAGTAAAAGATAATCAAGAGATACTCTAAATGTAGGAGGTCAAAAAGATTGAGTAATTTGATGAAAATCAAATATATTCTGTTTGTAAAGTTCGATAGTTATATTGTCTTCTGGTCTTCCTGCTTTTATTATCGGTTTCCTCTTATGCATTCTTAACACAGTGATGGAATGAATATAAGAAATTGTATAAAATTTATATTGTTAATTCTACAATTAGAAATTGGATGAGAATGAATTATATCATATAGTAGCATCTTCCCTTGTAAATGTGTCAATGCAAAATTAAAAAAGATATGTTGTGCTTCTATATCCAATGTCATCAGATGATATTACTGACCAGCGAGAAAATATGAGGAAATTCTATGAAGACATTTACATATTCTTAATAACAAATATCGTTAATATTCTAACAACTAGGGATATAATATATGTCAGATTATGAAGGAGGTACATTCCGATGTAAAGTCTGTGCAAAGGAATTCCTTACAAAAAATGAGGCTGATATGCACTATCAAAGAGTTCACTATGATGAAGTTACTTCAATCGGTGAATAATAAGAAACAACACTATCTATCTGTTTGCAATAATGACTTAGTCCAAAGGCCTAACGTCTTCTGTTATATCGTTTTTGATACTTTATCCACGTTTTAACTAAAAATTGAGGTTTTTGCAACTTTTCAAAAATTCTGGTTTGTTGTTGTATTACCTGATTGTTGTTTAGTATTTTTAATTCTCAATCTTGATTGTCAATGCCTATTTTTTGCTATCTTAACAGCGACATTATTTTAGATTTACTACTTTCAATAACTTGTAATGTTATATTCATTAAAGAAAAAAGATGCATATATGATGATACTTAACTACCCATTTTATGACATTCACCAGCACATCTACATCGTGTATGCATTATTTGCAGTATTGCCTATCAGGATATTTTTTCCACTCTTTAGCTGATGCATCACAAATCTTCATATTTGACATATTAGAAAATGGATAGAAGGATCCCGGACATACTTGTTGAGAGTTATGAGAGTTACGGTTCATTGTATGCACCTTGCCATTGATTTTACTAAACCAACCATATCCTTCATATCTCTAAAGAGACAGAGATATATTTCCCTTGTGCAGAGATGCTGTCAGCGGGGTGGGGAAGCCAGTTATCTCTGAAAAAAGAGAGAGGCTAAGTAATCCCGGCGGGCTCATAACCCGCAGAGCGGTTTCCATCTTTGCCGAAAGCAAATGGCCGCATGTTCAAATCAACCCCCCGCTATTACTTTTAAAATACACTATGTATTTGGGTTTTATTTCACAATAGATTCCAAAATCTTTCTGATGCTTTCTTTTAACACTATATAATTTCTCTAATTTCGTCTGTCTACTTTCGTAGGTGGAAGATTTTTAATAATACATTCGATATTTCTTATTCTTTTTGTAAGGAAAATAAGCTACTTTTTGTATATTATCATCTTCTCATATTCCTGTCTTCAGTCAGAATGTTTAGTCAAATAGCGCGTGATCGATATGTTTAATGTCTTTAGACTAGCTTCAAGCTAAATTAGTGTATGTGGTTTCTCAACAAATTTACATTGTTCGTTGGGATTAAAGATTGTAATCTTATTCACATATCCAACTGTCCAGAGCCATTTTTAGTAATTAAAGAAATTCTGATGCCTCTGGTTCCTTAAGGTCGAATATTTCTATGCAACTCAATCAATCCGGTCAAATACATGACTTCTTATATATTGCTTTCAAAGGAAGATACATATAAATAATATTACTAATGATATCGATTAAATATATATATAATTAGAGTATAGAACATTCTGGTTCTATTATGTGGCAAAAGAAAACCACTTAACAAATAATTTTGATTCTGAGTTAATACTTGGTGATTTCTTCTCCATTCCATACCTATTGATAGGCTTGGTTAAATGTCTATGTGATTTTGGAGTTGGAAGGTAAAGTCCAATTTCAATGTTTCTATCTCTTGCTACATAAACTTTCTTTGCATGACTGTCTTTATATCCACATCTATTACATTGAAATCCTTTATTCTTTCCCTCTGATTTCATTCGCTTTCCACAATCCTTACATAAAGGATTGGATATATCATAAGTTTGAACAAGTTTCAAGATAGAAAGATACTCTACATTCAAAATTTTTGCATGTTGAGATGTTGCTTTCCTGACTCCGCATCCAATTTTAACTAAATCGCCTATTTCTAACTGTGATGCAATGTTTGTTAAACATGTTGGCTCATATATTGCAGCAGGAAAAATAATGCCAGTAAAATCCTCAACCATAAACAAGACATGCCCTCCTTGGATCGTAAGAGGTTTCGTTTTTATATTGCATTGAACATGACCTGCCATATGAGCTTTAACCTTTGATAGATTTAACTGATTTTTCAAATGCATATCTGTTCCTTGGTTCGATCGGAAGACCATATATCCATCCAATTTTTCCTCTGGTCGTAACCTCTCTAATGAGTAAACAACCACTTCTGGATTTTCACCCCTTATACCACAGAAAACAGGGTCTGGTCCGTGCGGAGTAATTAATATGCGTCTGTGATATTGATCATAATTGTTGAAAGTATTAGGAAATGTGTATTTGCTATACTCGATTACTTTGGAGATATCTACTAGCCTGGGAGTCCCACAATTTTCTGATTTTCTGTATGCTATCACTTCAAATGTATGGTCGCCATTTAACAAACAACCGATCGCACCTAGTGAGCCTATCAAACCTTGACCGTTTCCAAAAGTGAAATACTGAATTCCATATTTTTTCGCCAGATTTTCTGCTTTTTGTTTACTTAAAATGTCATACATAGCAATCCTACTAAATTCCTGTATAGCTTGTGGGACCTGTTCTCTATCATAAAATGCAAGACCAGGATTTGCTCCTGAGTCTATTGATGATCCTTCCTCTACAAGTTGTTTTACGTTTTCGATAATTTTATCATGATTTTTTGCCTTAACTCTAAGACAAACAGCACCGTTACCACGCGTTTTCCAGGGAATGTTTGGGTTTAATCTAATCAACAGAGGATAATCAAGAAAGTCTGCTTTTTTTTCTCTCAACAAATAGTCTGTAATTTTAAATGCCAATTGGGTAGTACATCTTCCTTTCACGGAGTCAGTATCATCAAACCCGATATGTAAAACCTGATTCGTCCCGGCAGTACTGGCAGTCATAGCGTTAGATAATCAAAACATCCTACAAATATTAACTATAAGCTGTAAATGGCTAATTCTATTTATATATTGATTATGAATATGTTGATTGCTAAAGTATATTTTTTATTCTTGCCTTAAAAAGATTATTTTAGTATATCAAATGTTCTAAGGCGCTTCTCACCTTTGATTGATTGAAATTTAAGTTACTTTATCAACACCAAAGAATTAAAAGGGCTCATATAATTCTTGTCATAAATTATTCTTCTTTATTTCACTAAACAAACAGAAAAGCTCAAAGTACTGAAAAAGCAAACTCTCAACGACAAGCACAGATCCTCCAATCATAGTTATTAAATTCTATGATGAAGAAACACGTTACATATGTTCCTGTCATCTTCAGGAATTAGAATTGGCTACTCGTTCAAAATCAAAAATCTAGTAGAGAGTAAGGAATACGACATTTATCAATTTACTAATAGTAGGCATAAAATGTGAATCCACTACCTATTGTACTCCTAGGGTTACCTTAGGAACAAAAAATTTATCCATAGTATTAGGATTGCTATGGCAAGAAATTAATACAGAATTGATTTTTGTTTGCCATCAATAGATAGAATTGATGTGTTTATTATTGACAGCTATTGCGGCTAACACTAACACTAAACTGGAATCGTAGTAATACCCGATTAGAGATGCATTAGTTAGTATCGGTATAAGATAGATTAGCATCTGATAGAACAAATAAGACTCCATGGAAAATGAGAAAACAAATAGCCATGGACAACAGTTTTTTGAAAATCTGCAAACACAAATTCTCTAGACACTAAAGTCATACACTGTGTCTAAAAGTAAAATAGATGATTAACTGCAGTATACGTTTTTGATATCACAACTTTTTCTTTTCCTTCTCCTTCTTCTTCTAGATAACTACTTATGAGATTACTGATGCTGCAACTTGATTATTTGATGATGGTGCAATTCTATAAATTATCCCATCATCAAATGACAGGATATAAAAAAAACCATCTGGACCTGTTGCTATATCCGTTATACTGCCAAAGCCAGATCCAAAAATAATTGTAGATAATTCCTCTTCATTATCAGCTACAAGATCAATTAGACCTGTTTGACTCGCGTCAAATTTTATCCCACTCCTGTCTTCGTTAACTTCAAAATAGTATATATTACCATTGTTGTAGTCACCAACGAAAATGTTATTTGCATATTTATCTCCAAGTTTTGGGGAATGTAGGAACTCTATGTCAGTAACTGCAGGTGGAATTTGCCAGCTGAATACAGGATCAATATACTGCGATCCTTGGAAACTTACCAAATCATCTACGGATTCGCCACTTCTAGAAATAGGACCCATAACTGTTTGCCATCCACTATTAAAACCTGGTCTTACCAGATTAACTTCATCATACTCACCCGGTCCATTTTCAGTGTCCCATAACATATTTGTAAGGGGATCTATTGCTAATCCGAAACTATTTCTGATACCGTATGCATAATACCTACTCAATACACTATCGCCACTATTTACAAAAGGGTTGTTGGGAGCTGCTGAACCATCATTAGGATTTACTTTGAATATGACTCCAGTATCATCGGCCTCTGGCCCATCTAGAAAGTTCTGAAGCTTGCCATCATGATTCAGATCTCCTATTATTGCATAAAGATATTGATCAGGTCCTATGACTAATTTTCCTCCATCATGATTTGGGCCTGGTATTGCAGGAAGATCTAAAATTAAAGTAGGATTGACAAGAGTTTCTCCATTCCAGTTATATCGATATACTCTATTTCTTAACGTTTCATCGCTTTCAGTAAAATAAAGGAATACAGTATTATCATCTTCTAGAGTAGCAATTCCTAATAATCCACGCTCACTTTCTGTATCAACCGGTATATTTAACACTGGTTGCTCTTGTAAAATACCATTTGAAATAAGACGCACTGAGCCAGTCTTTTCCAAAACTAAAATGTTATTACTATCCATAAATGCCATACTTGTAGGAGAAGATAGTTCCTCAACAACTATCTCTGCCACTAGGCTGGGATCGTTGATAACCGGCTGTGCATGAACATAATCAAAATATCCAATGAATATAAAAGACACAATAGTAATCAGGAATACTGCACCAGTTTTAAAAAAGTCGAAGCTGTTTCTCATAATTGATATCAAGTTATTTTCTGATCCTCTTTCGTCTTTCTATTTATCTAAATCTTATTGTTTATCTATGTATTCAGATCATCATATGGTTTATGTTTCCTCTTTCAGAAATTATCCTCACTACTAATCGAGGAGCCAACAATGTAACCTGCGACTGAGGAGAAAAATAATAGACTAAGAGAGCAATTGCAATATATTCAGACTTAGGTTTGAGATTTGCTCACATAATTGGACCTCCACTTTTCCTGCTTGTTTTTTATTGGCTTAATCCCTGGTTAGATGTCATGTAACTCAATTTTATATGGTGATGGTGGCTATACATTTTCGCATTTATACAATATGCATAATAATTAAAATAAATGAAAAGTAACGAAATTCCAGTTATTCGTGGCTTTACCTTAGATGAACATAATCCTCACTCATTATGACTTAATTTTTCATTTGTGAAGTTCCATTTTTGTTATTTTTCTTTTTGCGATTTTATCATCTAGTCATATAGTCAAAATCATTATTCCAATTTCCATAGATACTATAACTATAAAATTATGCTGGATATATTATGTTATGAGCCATATAAATAATTGTAAAAAATACAACTATTATCATGAATATCAATTATAATTTAGAGAATACTTCTATTCTTATTTAACTATTTGCTTCTTCTTCTTCTTCCATGCATGTATCAAGTAATTAATGACCTATTAAAACAGCAATAAAAGCATTGAAAGTATGACTATCTCCTTAACTTGTTACAACTTAACTCTATTTCTGACTATAAGCAGAAAGGACAGCGTTCTATCCTTGCTATCGTTAGAGCGGCAGAAAAAGAAGTCTAAAACAATCTATAGTTTTATGGCATCCTAATACCTAGACGCATAAGAACTAATCGACCACAATATATATGAAAATCGTTCTTTGTCTATCCATAACTTGAGTATTTATTCCTCAAATTATCACGCAATTTGAAGGCTAGCTTTTCGGCAACTTGTTTTTGATACCCATTAGAATTTACTGGATTTCCTTTAGTAAAGACAACTGGTCCATATACATAATTCTTTCCGCTTACTGGAGTTACAGTTTCAAGCGAACCGAGAATTGAATTAAGATAATCATTAGCACCAGATTCTTTAAGAGCATTCATATGTTGTTCTTCAGTCAGATTCCTTAAAATATTCATTATTACAGGCGGCTCAAGCTTTCTGTACCCAAAGGTCAAAGCACTGCTACTGATCCCTTTTTCTATCTTTGTAGAATCTAAGTCTACCTTCGTTCCAATTACTATTGGTAAGGGTTTATAAATTGAGTCAATCTTGAGTTGCCATACCTCATCAGTATTCGAAACTGTAGCATCGAAGAACCCGTCATTTAAAGAAGAAGTGGAAATGATGAAATTCCAGTTTTTTGGATTTGTCGTGTATTTTTCAAAAAGATATTTGGCAAGATTTTTATCTTGTAGAATCTCCATACAGAAGATAGAATGAATTAGGACAATATATGTATTGCAGCATTTGTTAACTAAAATGGCATAAAAAATCTCCAGATTTGTTATTACTTCAATTTGTTATTATTATTGTTGGTTATTATTAACATCACTCCATGGTCCCCTATTCTTTCATTCAAAGTATTCAAACTTCATTGGCAGATAACCATTCTTTATTGAATTTTCAAGAGCATACTTTATACAATAAAGTTAGATATACTTTCATGATTGAATCACTCGCTTATTCAACCAACTTTTATTATATTAAAATAATCATGATAGGATAATTTCTAGCATTTATCAGATATGGTCCTAGTATAAGGTCGAGTATATTTTTTCTATAAACTGCCATGATTGGTGTTTGTCGTACAACATCAATAATACAAGCAATTTCTTACGAACATTAATCGAGCAGCTAACAAAATCTAAAATGCCATACTGTATTCAAGTGGCTGCGTTTTATAGGACAGAGGTAATGCCTGAACTAAGAATTATCATGATATTCTTATAGATAGTTTATCTAATTTATCTAATGTGAATCGCAAATAGTATTATCTATATGATTGCAGGGAATTGTAATAACAACGAAAGACATAATAACATACTCACGGTATAATTGCAATGTTATTATCTGTACGTGAATATTTAACACCTAATAAGCTCGAATTTATAAATATAATAAATAACAAATAACTATTGACATGAAAGTAGATCTACATTCTGATTCTGAATTGAGAAAAATCTATGACTTAAAAAATATTGCAGTAGTAGGAATGTCAAAAAATGAGGGAAAGCCTGCTCACTTTGTGCCCAAGTATCTTATTGAACATGGATATAACGTTATTCCAGTAAATCCAACCATAACAGAAGTGCT
>Ga0126305_10000837_pt1 | contig 13376 bp, 13 predicted proteins | sample Plot26_FD_92536 | JGI IMG/M metagenome (GOLD analysis project Ga0126305, IMG submission 92536) | Serpentine soil microbial communities from UC McLaughlin Reserve, CA, USA - Plot26 | ecosystem: Environmental > Terrestrial > Soil > Grasslands | place: USA: UC McLaughlin Reserve, Lake County... | reverse complement strand
TCCCGGGCGGGCGCTGCGAGGCGTGCAAGGGGGACGGGCAGATCAAGATCGAGATGCACTTCCTGCCCGACATCTACGTCACCTGCGAGGTCTGCGGCGGCAAGCGCTACGACCGCGAGACGCTGGCGGTGAAGTACAAGGACCTGAACATCGCCGAGATCCTGGACCTGCCGGTGGAGCAGGGGTACGAGCTGTTCAAGAACCTCCCCTCGATCGCGCGGATCCTGGAGACGCTCTGCGAGGTCGGGCTCGGGTACATCCGCCTCGGCCAGCCGGCCACGACCCTGTCGGGCGGCGAGGCGCAGCGGGTGAAGCTGGCCCGTGAGCTCTGCAAGCGCCAAACGGGGCGGACCCTCTATCTCCTGGACGAGCCGACGACGGGCCTCCACTTCGACGACGTGGGCAAGCTCCTCAAGCTGCTGCACCGGCTGGTGGAGCTGGGCAACACGGTGGTGGTGATCGAGCACAACCTGGACGTCATCAAGACGGCGGACTGGGTGATCGACCTCGGGCCCGAGGGCGGCGCCGGCGGCGGCCAGCTCCTGGCGGTCGGCACGCCGGAAGACGTGGCGGCGGTCGCGGAGAGCTACACGGGGCGGTATCTCAAGCAGGTGCTGCCGGCACCGGTGCCCCGCAAGCGGGCGGCCGGGGGCAGGGCCCGGCGGTAGGGCTCGCTTCTTGCTTTCGTTGCACCTTCCATAGATAGGAGTGCATATCTCCCTGGGCACGGGGAGGGCGCTCACAGGAAAGGAGCAACGACGATGAAGAAAAAGTTCCTCGCCCTTACGGCCGCGCTCGGCATCGCGGCCATCGCATCCTGGGCTCCCCAGGCCGAGGCCGTCGGCTATTGCAGCGCCAGCTACTGCGCGGGCAAGCCCGCCTCCGCGACATGCGGATGCCCTCCGGGAACCGACAAGGTCGGCAAGACGTCCTTCTGCGGGTCGTGGAACACGGTCAGCGGCGTTGGCTGCTGGTACGGCTAGACCGGGAAACCCCGGCCGGCCAGGCGACGTATCTGTCCCTGGCCGGTAGATTGCCATTGCCCGAGCTGTTCCCCGCAGGCGGGTCATCCCTCTCAGGAGGTCTGTACAATGAGAGCCATGGCGCGCCATGACGCCCTGATAGCCGAGAAGCGGCGCAACCTCCAGCTCGAGACGCTCTACGACCTGGCGATCGCGCTCCACGCGCAACGCCCGGAGCAGGAGCTGGTCGACGAGCTGCTGCAGCGGGTCTGCGCCGTGCTCGACCCGGGCGCCGCCGTGGCGGTGACCCGCGACGCCTATGGCGGGGCGCGCGGCAGCGCGAGCGTCGGCTGGCTGGACGATCTGCCCACCGGCGACGCCCTCCTGGCGGCCCCGATCTGGCGGGAGCTGCTGGCGGAGGGCCAGACCCTGGCCCGCTCGAATGGCACGCTCGCCGGCCGCGCCTACGAGCAGCTCCTGGCCGCGCCCCTCGCCTACCGCGGCGTGTTCCTGGGCTACGTCGCCGTGCTCGACAAGGAGGTGCGGGGCGATCCGGATCACTCCTTCACTCCGGACGACCGGCGGTTCCTCGATTCGGTGGCCGCCCTGGCCGGCGCCGCGCTCGACGCCGCCCGGCAGGTAGAGCGGCTGGAGACCCAGCGCGAGCGGTTGGAAGAGGAGAACAAGGCCCTCAAGGGGCGTCTCGCCCAGGAGGTCGCCGGCCGGCGGATCGTGGCCCACGCGCCGCCCATGCGCCGGGTTTTGGACGTGGTCGAGCGGGTGGCGCCGCGGAGCGTCAACGTCCTGGTGCGGGGCGAGAGCGGCACGGGCAAGGAGCTGGTGGCGAAGCTCCTCCATCACCTCTCGGGGCGGGAGGGAGCGCTGATCGCCGTCAACTGCGCCGCCCTGCCCGAGTCGCTTCTCGAGAGCGAGCTGTTCGGCATCGAGGGCGGGGTGGCGACGGGCGTCCAGGCCCGGCCGGGCAAGTTCGAGCTGGCCAACGGCGGCACGCTGTTCCTGGACGAGATCGGCGACATGCAGGTCAGCCTCCAGGTGCGGCTGCTGCGGGCCCTCCAGGAGCGGGAGGTGACGCGGGTGGGCGGCCGGCGCCCCATTCCGGTGGATGTGCGCTTGGTGGCCGCCACCCACCAGGACCTCGAGACCCTGGTGAGCGAGGCGCGGTTCCGCGAGGACCTCTACTACCGCCTGAAGGGGGTGGAGATCGAGCTGCCGCCCCTGCGCGAGCGCAAGCAGGACATCCCCCACCTGGTGAAGGCCTTCCTCGAGGAGTTCTGCCGGCGGGAGGAGATCCCCGTGCCGGCCTTGCGTTCCGAAGCGCTCGCGCTCCTGCTCGCCTACGACTTCCCCGGCAACGTGCGGGAGCTCCAGAACCTGATCGAGGGCGCCGTCTCCCTGGCCGAGCGGGACATCGACGCCGACCTGATCCGCTCTCTCCTGGGGACTCCTTCCCAGCAATCCCCCGAGCCCCTCGACCTCGTCAGCCTGGAGAAGCGGCACATCGCCCGCGTCCTCAAGCTGACCGGCGGCAACAAGAGCGAGGCGGCGAAGATCCTGGGGCTGGACCGGAAGACGTTGCAGCGCAAGGGGTTCTGAGGGGCTTGCTCGGGCGCAAAATGGCGTATACTGGCGACGGAGGATCGATCCCATGATGTTCACCGAAGCCGAGAGAGCGGAAATCGGCGCCGAGCTGCGAAAGTTGAGCGCCGAGGGGAAGGACCGGGTCCATATCCTTACGGCTCGTGGAGGTTGGCGTGTGGTCAGAGAAGGCAGAAGACGGGGCAAGGCTTTCAAGATCAAGGATGAGGCTGTTGCCTATGGTCGAGACCTCGCCAAGCGACTTCAAAAGGATCTGGTGATCCACACGAAGGACGGTGATCTCGAGGCCCGAGAAAGCTTTGGACCTGGCAAAGTCCTGGGGCGCTCTGGGCGTTAGCCTGGTGTGAGCCTTCATAACGGCCGATGACGCGAGCGGCGGATGGCTTCGACAGCAGCCTCTTCATCAATTGTCCTTTCGACAGCGAGTACCTCCCTCTTCTCCATTCCCTGATTTTCGTGGTCTTCGAGTGCGGCCTTCAGCCGAGGCTCGCTTCCCAAGAGGTCGATTCCGGCACTGTCCGGATCGAGAAGATTCGGGATCTCATCCGCTCTTGCCGCTACAGCGTTCACGACATCTCCCGGATGGAGGCCTTGAATCCGGGAGATGATCCGCGCTTCAACATGCCCTTTGAGTTGGGGCTCGATCTCGGATGCCGGTACTATGGTGCGCCGCACCTGCGGAAGAAGCAGTGCCTTATCCTGGAGAAAGAACGGTATCGCTACCAGCGGGTCTTGTCGGATCTTTCGGGGAACGATGTCCGCTCCCATGGAGCCGAGGCCCGGAGTCTCATCATGGAAGTCCGCAACTGGCTCAGATCCGCAACGGAAGGAATTCTGCCGAGCGCCAACGACTTGTGGGAACTTCTTTCGAGTCGATCTGACCGATTCTCTCGTCCACCGCCGCTACTCCGAGCGTGACATCCGCACCTTGGAGCCCATGGAGTACCTGGAGCTCATCAGCGACTGGAAGGCCGGAATCCTCTGAGACAAATTGACTCGCGCGCGACTTTTTGTCCCAAATGGCTTGTAACTGCGGCAAGATGGCTATTTCGCGAGAGGCGCTCGGGGCAAGGCGCCGAGGTGCGGGGCAAAATGTCGCGGAGGAATCTGGGGCATTTTGGAGGCCGGGCCGGCGCTCTCCAGGTAAAGTACTGATAATCAGCCACTTACAGCTTCGGTGACGCCGGCGTGGCGGGCTGGCAACGGCCTTGCGATGGTGGAGGGGCGGATGAGGAGGAACGTCATGCTAGACTCCGTTCGGAAGCAAGTCGCCGTCTCGTATTTACCGGTCAATTCGGTACCGGTCAAGGTGCTGCTGTCCGTGGGTTCTCTGGCCAGCTTTGGTTGGCTGCTCTCTCACGACCTGGTCCATCCCATCGTGATCTACGCCCTGCAGCTTTACCTGTCTTTCTGATCTTTTGCCCGGGCGGCACGGACATGGCTGAAGGCGTTCTCAGGGAGGTCACGCTGGCGCTCCCGATGGCTCCAGAGATGGAGCTCGAGGCGAGCAAGACGGCGACGGCCATTGCCGAGTCGATCCGGATGAGTCCGGATAGAATCGACGAGGTGAGGATGGCCGTCGTGGAGGCTTGCATCAATGCCCTGGAGCACAGTCAGGCCCCCGACCGCGAGGTCTTCGTGACCTTCCAGGTCCTGGGGGACAGGGGCCCGGAGAAGCTGCGCATCCTGGTTCACGACAACGGCGTCGGCTTTTCTCCGGAGGGGCGGGAGGAGCCCACGATGGCGAGCAAGCTCAAGGCGGTGCGCAAGCGCGGCTGGGGGCTCAAGATCATCCAGGGGTTGATGGACGAGGTCGAGATCCGCTCCGGCGCCGAGGGGACGACTGTCGTGATGAGTAAGATGCGATGAAAGCGGGGGCGAGCCGATGACCGAGAGCCTCAACGTGACCGTGGATCGCCGTGATGGACTGGCGGTGATCTACACGGAGGGATATATCAACAACCAGGGCGGCGAGGAGATCGCCAAGGAGGCCTACAAGCTCCTTGACGAGGGCTACAAGGCCCTGCTCCTCAACTTGGCGGGCACGAAGATCGTGAACTCGATCGGCATCTCCATCCTCATCGAGATCATCGAGAAGATGCTCGAGATCGACGGCAAGCTCGGCTTCTGCTGCCTGACGCCGACGATCGAGAAGACCTTCCACATCATGGGCCTCGCCCAGTACGCGCCGATCTTCCCCAACGAAGACGCGGCGGTGGCCCAGATGCGGGCCTGAGCCCAAGGGGAGACATCATGGAGGGTTCCGCACCGGCCGTCAGGGTGGCGCAGGCCTGGGACGAGCTGCTGGCCCTCTCCCGCGACGAGGCGAGCGAGCGCCAGCTCCTGGAAAGGCTGCTCGACCTCTGGCGCAAGGAGCACGGCACCGCCGCCGCCGGCCTCTATTTGGAGAACGGCGAAGCGCTCGAGCGCCAGGCGGTGTCCGGGGCCGGCTTACCGGAGCTCCTCGACGGCAGCGCGGCGGTAGACGGCTTCGGCAGCCTGCGGTTTCCCGGCGGCCGGCTCCTCTACGCGCCGCGCCGGGCGGTGTCCCCGGAAGAAGCCGGGTTCGCGGCCAACGATCCCCTGACGCTGCTCCTCGCCGCTTCCCTCAAGAGCTGCCGTCTGAAGCAGGAGCTCAAGGAGCAGCAGTTCCAGATCAATTACCGGGTGGTGGAGCTGGAGGCCCTCTACGACGTGGGGCTCGCGGTGGCCTCGACCCTCGACCTCGACCGCCTCTCGGAGGAGATCCTGCTGCGCGCCGTCTCCCTTCTCGACGCGCGGCGCGGCGCCCTCTATATTTTGGAGAAAGGCAGTCTTGAAGAAGACCGCTACCGCCTGGCCGGCACCTTCGGCGGCGCGGCGGCCCCCTGGTTCGACGGCAAGGACCCGGAGCTGCGCGCCTTCCTGACCGGCGGCAACCCGGCGCCGGCCCACCTGCTGCCCGGCACCCGCTACCTGCTGGGCGTGCCGATCGAGGTCGAGAGCGGCCCGCGGGGGCTGATCGCCGTCGGCGACAAGGAGAGCCGGCGCGGCGTCGGCCCCTTCTTTCCGTCGGACCGCCGCACGCTGTCGCTGTTCGCCAATCAGGCCGCCCTGGCGCTGGAGAACGCCCGGCTCCACCTCCAGGCTCTGGAGAAGGAGCGCCTGGAGCGGGAGATGCACCTGGCGGCCGAGATCCAGCGCCAGATCCTGCCCAAGGGCGCCCCGGTGGTGCCCGGGTTCGAGGTGACCGGCTGGTACCGCCCGGCGCGGCAGATCGGCGGCGACTACTACGACCTTTTCCCCATGCGGGACGGCCGGCTCGGCCTGGTGCTGGGGGACGTCTCGGGCAAGGGGATGCCGGCGGCCCTCATGGTGTCGACCCTCCACTCGGCCCTGCGGCTGCTGCTGGACCAGGCCGCCTTCGGCCCCGCGCTCCTCGAGCGGCTGAACCGTCACATCGCCGAGTCGAGCGCCGCCAACAAGTTCATCACCATGCTGCTGGCGGAGCTCGATCCCTACTCGGGCGTGCTCCATTACATGAACGCAGGGCACAACCCCGCCATCCTGCTGCGCGGCGACGGCTCGGTCGAGCAGCTCGGGGCGGGCGGCCTGCCGCTCGGCCTCCTGCCCGAGGCGCGGTTCCAGTCCCGCGCCCTGACCCTGGGGCCGGACGACCTCCTCTGCATCTACAGCGACGGCATCACCGAGGCCGAGTCCCCGAGCGAGGAGGAGTTCGGCATGGGGCGCCTGACCGACCTCCTCCGGCAGGGCCGGAACCTGCCGCTCTCCGAGCTGGTGGAATCCATTCCGCGGGCCGTCGGCGAGCACTCCCAGGGGCTCCCCCAGGGGGATGATCAGACGCTGGTTCTGCTGCGGCGCGACGGGTAGCACTCACCTGGTAGCCCGGGGAGGTAACGGGCGCGCTACAATCCCCTCCATGAACCGCAAGATTCTGCTGTCCGTTATTTTTCTTCTGATAACTCCTGTTCTCGCGATGGCCCAGGCGCCGGCCGCTCCGAAGTGGGCGATCGCCATCCATGGCGGCGCGGGCACGATCCCCAAGACCCTGCCCGAGGCCGAAAAGCAGCAGTACCTCCGTTCGCTCGGCGAGGCGCTCAAGGTGGGCCAGGACGTGCTCCGCCAGGGCGGCACCAGCCTGGACGCGGTGGAGAAGGTGGTCCGCTTCCTCGAGGAGGATCCCCTGTTCAACGCCGGCAAGGGCGCCGTCTACACCCACGAGGGCACCCACGAGCTCGACGCCGCCATCATGGACGGGCGCGACCTCTCATGCGGGTCGGTCGCGGCGCTCAAGACGGTGAAGAGCCCGATCACCCTGGCGCGGCTGGTCAAGGAGAAGTCCCCCCACGTGTTCATGGTCGGCGAGGGCGCCGAGAAGTTCGCCGAGCAGATGAAGGTGGAGCGGGTACCCAATTCCTACTTCGACACGCCGAAGCGCCGCCAGCAGTGGCAGGAAGCGCTCAAGAAGGAGAAGGAGGAGAAGGACCGCGACACGGTGGGCGCGGTGGCGCTGGATGTCCACGGCAACCTGGCGGCGGCCACCTCGACGGGAGGCATGACGAACAAGCGGTTCGGCCGGCTGGGGGACGTGCCGGTGATCGGCGCCGGCACCTACGCCAACAACAAGACGTGCGCCATCAGCGCCACGGGCTGGGGCGAGGAGTTCATCAAGCACACCGTGGCGCACGACATCTCGGCGCTGATCGAATACGCCGGACTTTCGTTGCAGCAGGCGGCGGACCGGGTCATCCACCAGAAGCTCAAGCCGGATGACGGCGGGGTGATCGGCGTCGGCCGGGACGGCTCGATCGCGCTGGTGTTCAACTCCGAGGGGATGTACCGCGGAGCGGCGGATTCGAGCGGGCGCTTCGAGGTCAAGATCTGGGAATAGGCCGCCCCGCGGTCCCGCAGTCAGTCGAGGGCGAAGCGAAAGCCGGCAACGCCCTCGACGGCGAGCATCGGCGCCGTGGTGGCGCGGAAGAGCCCGGCTGCCGTGGCGATCGGCACCAGCTCGGAGCCGACCGCCAGCACCCTGGAGAGGAGGGCCGGCAGGCTGTCTTCCCAGACGAGGTCGGGCACGGAGCGGCCGAGCTGGCCGCCGGCGATCGACCGGGCGCCCCGGATCACCGCGCGGAAGCGTAGGGCGTGCGCGTCGTAGACCTCCAGCGGCTCCAGGGCGGCGGCCCACAGGCCGCCGTCGGCGGCCCGTAGCAGCTCCTGCTCGGACGCATGGCCGGGCAGGAGGAAGAGGTGCGAGAGGACGGCCGCGTCGGGCGACACCCGGTGCGGCGTGGGCGCCACGCCGAGCTCGCGCGCCAGCCGTTCGTCGACGGCGGGGGTGAGCGCGACGCCGGCCGCCACCAGGTCGACCGGCCGGGCGGCGGCGCCCAGGAGATCGAAGGGGAAGGGGAGTCCGCGCGGGTCGGTGGGGTCGTCGCGGAGGTTGACCGCGGCGTGAAAGGTGGGCTGCCCCAGCCGCTCGCGCAGGAAGGAGACGCCGGAATGGAACGATTCGGAGGTGAGGGCCTGCCGGTTGAGCAGCTCGAGGAGCCCGGCGGTGGCCTCCTGGGAGAGCAGCAGGGGCGCGGGACCCTCGGGAGGCGGCACGACCTCGGGCGGACCCTGGCGCCGCCGTGCGCGGGCGAAGAGGGCCGCCGGATCGAGCCCGGCCAGCGACCGCGAGGCCGCCGCGGCGCGCCCGGCCCCCGGCTGGCGGCCGCAGACCACCTCCATCCAGCCGGAGGTCACCTCGGCGGCGCGTCGCAGGCCGCGGCTGCTGGCAACGGCGATGCGCCCTTCGCTCCATCCGAGGCGGGCCGTCTCGCCCCTGGCGGCCAGGCGCTGGAGCATGTCGCGCGCCCGGTCCGGCTTCATCCGCGCCAGCTCCCGGTCGAAGAACCCGGAGGTCTCGACGGCCGCGTCGTGGTCCGGCGGCGGCAGGGGGGGCGGCGAGGGAGCCGCGAGGCGCGCTCCGGCCATGGCGTCGCGCAGGGCGTTCTCGAGGTCCGAGCGGCCGCAGGCGCTGGTGCGGTGCAGCCCCGAACGGCCGGATTCGCGGACCCTCACCAGGATCGTCCGCTCATGCTGCTCGTAGGTGTCGCGCCGGCGCTTGCCGTTGCTCTCCTGGCCGCGACGGACCTCGAGCCAGGAGATCTCCGTGGCCTCGGCCGGGGAGATGGCGAGCACGTGCTCCAGGCGTGAAACGATCTCGTCGAGCGCCACCGGACCATCGGGAAACATGCGCGGGAGTGTACATCGTGCTCCGCAAAAATATAGCTTTCATGCAGGTTTCAAGTGGCTTGGACTTTGCAGCCCCCAGGTAAGCCCCTGGGCGCGACGAGCCGGGGAGAAGCGGATATGTTGCTGAAAGTTACGCCATTTTTATCGGCTGTGCTGATCGCGGCGGTGGCCATCGGGACGGCCGGACCTTCCTATGGAGAGGACGGTGCCGACCTCATCCTGAGGCACGGCGTGTTCTATCCCGTGCAACCTTCGGGCCGGATCGAGGGGAGCCTCGCCGTACGCGGCGGGCGCATCGTCTATCTCGGTCCGGACGCCGGGGCCGACGAGCTGCGCGGACCGAAGACGCGGGTGATCGATCTCGCCGGCCGCGCGGTGACCCCCGGGCTGATCGACGCCCACTCTCACCTCGCGGGCCTGGGCGAAGCCCTGCAGCAGGTGGACCTGACCGGGACCGCGTCGTACGAGGAGGTGGTGGGGAAGGTGCGCGAGGCGGCCGGGCGGCTGCCGGCCGGAACGTGGGTCCGCGGCCGCGGCTGGGACCAGAACGACTGGCGGGAGAAGCAGTTCCCTACCCACGAGGCACTCTCGGCGGCGGTTCCCGGCCATCCCGTCTGGCTGACCCGCGTGGACGGCCACGCCGCCCTGGTCAACGCCCGGGCGATGGAGATCCTCGGCATCGACGCCGCCACCAAGGACCCCTCCGGCGGCCGGTTCCTGCGCGGCGCGGGGGGGCGGCCCACGGGCGTGCTGGTGGACAACGCCATGGGTGCGGTGGAAGGCCGGATGCCCGACCCCTCCGTCGAGGACCGCCAGCGCGCCCTGCGCCTGGCGGCCCGCCACTGCGTGGAGCTGGGCCTGACGACGGTGACCGACATGGGGATCGGCGACGCCGACTACCGCGCCTACTCGGCGCTGAGTAAGGCGGGAGAGCTGCCGCTGCGGGCCTCGCTGTTCCTGACCGACGACGACCGGCTGCTCGCCCACTGGTTCCAGCGCGGGCCGGAGATCGACCCCCAGGCCCGGCTGCTGGTGCGCGGCGTCAAGCTCTACATCGACGGCGCCCTCGGCAGCCGCGGCGCCGCCCTGATCGAGCCCTACAGCGACGACGCCGGCAACCTCGGGCTGCTGGTGTCGAGCGGCGACCACCTGGAGGACGTCGCCCGCCGGGCCCTCGCCAGCGGCTTCCAGGTCGGCATCCATGCCATCGGCGACCGCGGCGGCCTGGTGGCGCTCGACGCCATGGAGCGGGCCTTCGGCGGCCCGCGGCCGGACTCCCGCTTCCGGCTGGAGCACTCGCAGGTGCTGCGCGTCGAGGACATCCCGCGCATGGCGCGGCTGGGGATCATCGCCTCCATGCAGCCCACCCACGCCACCTCCGACATGCCGTGGGCCGGCGAACGGGTGGGCGAGAAGCGGCTGGCCGGGGCCTACGCCTGGCGCAAGGTGCTCGACGCGGGCGGCCGGCTGGCCCTGGGCAGCGACTTCCCCGTGGAGTCGGCGGACCCCCGGCTCGGCCTCTACGCCGCCGTGACCCGCCAGGACCTCCAGGGCAAACCGCCGGGAGGCTGGCTGCCGGGCGAGCGGCTGACGCGCGAGGAGGCCCTGCGTGGCTTCACCCTCGACGCCGCCTGGTCGCTGTTCCTCGACAAGGAGGTGGGATCTCTGGAGACCGGCAAGCGGGCCGACCTGGTGGTCTTCGCCCGCGACCCCATGAGGGTGCCCGAGGCGGAGATCCCGCGCGCGGAGATCGACTTCACGGTCGTCGAGGGCCAGGTGGTCTACGAGAGGGGGCGCGCACGGTGACAGGCCGCGCCCTTCGGGGCCGCTCCTGGAACCTTCATCGGAGCCTCGGACGGGGGCTCGCGCTGGGCCTCGCCATGGCCTTGGCGCTGGCTGCGCCCGCCATCGCCGGGGAGGACTACAACTCGCTGCGCCACGCCATGGTGGAGCAGCAGGTGAAGCAGCGGGGCGTCACCAAGCCGGAGGTGTTGGCCGCCATGGATCAGGTGCAGCGGCACCTCTTCGTGCCGGAGCAACTGCGCGACAAAGCCTACAGCGACCAGGTGCTGGTGCTGGGGCCGGGGCGTACCGTCTACACGCCCTACGTGGTGGCGCTCATGACCTCGCTGCTCGACCTGAAGCCGGGCAGCAAAGTGCTGGAGATCGGCACCGGCACCGGCTACCACGCGGCAGTGCTCTCGAGGATCGCCCGCGACGTGTACTCGATCGAGATCGTCGAGACGATCGCCAGCCAGGCGAAGCAGAAGCTGTCCGTGCTGGGCTACCACAACGTCGAGGTGCGGGTGGGCGACGGCTACAAGGGAATGCCCGACAAGGCGCCGTTCGACGCCATCCTGCTCTCGGTGGCGCCGCCCGAGATCCCGAAGGCGCTCCTGAAGCAGTTGAAGGTTGGCGGTAAGATGGTGGCGCCGATCGGTCCCGGCTTCTTCCAGGACCTCCTGGTGATCACCAAGACGGCGGACGGACTCGAGAAGACCAAGATCATCCCGGTCCGGCTGCAACCGATGGTGCCGAATGGCCAGAAGTAGGCAAGTCCTCCTCTCCATGCTGCTGCTCCTGGCGGCCGTGGCCGCCTGCCTGGCGGCCTTGCCCGAGGAGGGCGGGTTCGCCGGGGTGCGCCAGAAGATGGTGGCCGAGCAGATCCGCGCCCGCGGCGTCACCGACCCCGCCGTGCTCGCCGCCGTGGCGGCGGTGCCCCGGCACCTCTTCGTCCCCGGGGGCGAGCGGGGCGGCGCCTACGACGACCGGCCGCTGCCCATCGGCTCCGGCCAGACGATCTCCCAGCCCTACATCGTGGCTCTCATGACCTCGCTGCTCGAGATTCGCCCGGGCGACCGGGTGCTGGAGGTGGGCACGGGCTCGGGCTATCAGGCGGCGGTCCTCTCGCGCCTGGCGGGCGAGGTCTATTCGGTCGAGATCCTGAAGCCGCTGGCCGAGCGGGCCCGCCGCACGCTGGCCGGGCTGGGCTACCGCAACGTCCACCTGCGCGTCGGCGACGGCTACGAGGGCTGGCCCGACGCCGCCCCTTTCGACGGCATCATCGTCACCGCCGCACCCGCCCAGATCCCCAAGCCGCTGCTCCGGCAGCTCAAGGTGGGCGGCAAGCTGGTCATCCCCGTGGGCGGGACCTTCCAGGACCTCGTCGTCCTGACCCGGCGCCAGGACGGCGGCTTCGACCGCAGCAACGTCCTCCCCGTGCGCTTCGTCCCCATGACGGGCGAGGCCCAGCGGCGGAAATAGGCGCTCGGCTCCCCGGTCCTGCTCTTCGAGCGAGGGCCCGTTTGACGCCGCCCCGGCGTAAACGTACGCTTGACTCCATTCAAAGACAGGAGTCGTTCGGGTTGGGCGAGCTACGAGGTGACAGCATCCTGGGACTGGACAACATCCGTCTCGACCTTCCCGTGGCGAGCGTCGGCAGCCGCACGCTCGCGGCATTCCTCGATTATCTCGTCCTGTGCCTCCTGTTCCTCCTCTGGTCCCTGCTCAGCGGGATCATCCTGGCCGCCCTCCTGCCGGGCTGGGCCGCCGTCTTCCTGTTCGGCGGCAGCTTCCTGCTCGACTGGGGCTACTTCGCCGGCTTCGAGATCGCGACCGGCGGCCGCACCCCGGGCAAGATGGCCCTGCGGCTGCGGGTGGTGACAGCCGAGGGCGGTACGCCGGGCGCGGGCTCGCTGCTGATCCGCAACCTCGTGCGCACCGTCGACATCGTCTTCGGCGTGCCGCTGATGGCCATCGATCCGCTCGCCCGCCGGCTGGGGGACCGCCTTGCCGGCACCCTGGTCGTCCACGACCGCGGGCGGGAGACGGGGCCCGTGCTGGGGCGGGTGCCGCCCGGCTGGGGGCCCCGCGAGGTGGCCCTGGCCGAGTCCTTCCTCACCCGGGCCAGGAGCCTCAGCCTGGAGGACTCGGCCGCCACCTGGGAGATGGCGGACCGCATCCTCCAGCGCATCCGGCGCGACGCCCCTGAGCTGCTGGCCGGGGTCGATACGCGGACCGACCCCGTGGCCGCCCTCCGCCAGGCGCTCCAGGTGGAGGAGGGCTGAGATGGACTACGCCCGCTTCGTGCGCCTGCGCCGGCCCGTGTGGGACGCCTTCGAGGGCCGCCTCGAGACTTCGCGCCGGCGCCTCGGGGACCTCGGCTACGGCGGCCTCGAGGACATGGCCCTGCGCTATCGCCAGGTGCTGCACGATCACGCGCTCGCCGGCTCGCGCTTCCCCGGCACCGCCGCCGCCCGCCGGCTGCAATCGCTGGTCCTTGAGGGCACGCGCCGGCTGACCGGCGAGCGCGGGGAGGCCCGGGGCGGCCTGCTCCATTTCTTCCGCCACACGTTCCCCAGGGCCTTCCAGCGCCAGCTCGGCGTCACCGGCGTCGCCGTGGCCCTGTTCCTGGTGGCGAGCCTGTGGGGGCTGGCCCTGGGGGTCCTCCGGCCGGGGCTCGGGATGACGATCCTGGGTCCAGAGTCGATTCGGGGGCTGGAGGAGGGGCGCCTGTGGACCGAGTCTCTGGTCACCACGGTGCCGCCGAGCGTCTCG
>Ga0126305_10000833_pt1 | contig 13402 bp, 10 predicted proteins | sample Plot26_FD_92536 | JGI IMG/M metagenome (GOLD analysis project Ga0126305, IMG submission 92536) | Serpentine soil microbial communities from UC McLaughlin Reserve, CA, USA - Plot26 | ecosystem: Environmental > Terrestrial > Soil > Grasslands | place: USA: UC McLaughlin Reserve, Lake County... | reverse complement strand
GTGTTAATACTTTAGTAGAAACAACAGTTGCAATAGAGTTGGCAGCGTCGTGAAAACCATTAATAAAATCGAAGATCAATGCCAGTGCTATAATAACAATAATTAAAGCCATAATTAAATTGACGATTTGACAATTCGACAATGAATTTTTAATTGTCCCGTGTCTTAATTTGCCGGATAGTTTTGAGTGATGGTTGCTGATATGTGTCGCAACGAACAATATAATTGCCCGTCTCAGTCAGCACTCAATATTTAAAGAACTTTTTAGGAATGGCTGCAATGTGATTCTCACATCGACACGTTTCCAACGTTGTCGCATTTGTTAGGCATATTTGACAATTATTGATTCAATAACGTTGGCTGCATCTTCGCATTTATCTGTTGCGGTTTCCATAACCTGGTAAATCTCTCTTTTCTTAATTACTTCCTTGGCATCGGGTTCGGTAGCAAATAGGCGCTCAATGCTCATATCAAATATATCATCAGCTTCGTTTTCAAGGCTGTTGATTTTTACCAGCGATTCTGTGATAACACGCATATTTTTCATATCACGCAGTTCGCCTGTGGCTTTGCGCACTTCGGTGCAGCTTTGCAAAATAATTTCGGATAATTTTTGTATTCCAATGTCGTTTGGATTGACCCGGTAAAAATTAATTTTTTTGGCGGTAGCAAAAATATAATCGGCGATATCATCAAGGGCTGAAGCGAGGTAATGAATATCTTCTCTGTCGAAAGGGGTAATAAAGTTTCTTCCCAACTCGGTAAAAAGCAAATGGGTTAATTCATCATTGTCATGCTCTACATTTTCCATTTGACTGATAAGTCCCTGGCGTTTGTCAAAATCAGGTTCTCCAATTACCTGCGCCAGCAGCTGGCCCATACTCTTCACGTTATCTGCGCTCTTTTCAAATAATTCGTAAAAGACTTTATTTTTAGGAGCTAGCAATTTTGCGAAAATATTCATACGCTGTTTTTAATAATGGGGCGAAGTTAGGATCAATTGATAGGACGGTCTTTGTTAACCGAAAATTAATAATAACTTAATATTGCGCCTACTTAATGTTTCATAAATATGCTAAACTAAACAAATGCGACTTCTCTGGGTGCTGGTTCGTGGTCATCTTCTTATTATCTTTTGCTTATCCGTTTCCACAGTTTTTTGCCAGCGTTATCTATCTGATTATGATTCAACTTTATTCATAAGGGATACAGTACGGCCGCTGGTTGAGCGTTTCGAAAACCTTCACATAGGAGGGTACATGCAGCCCCAGTTTCAAGTTGCCCAATCAAAAGGAGCGCCATCCTATGAAGGGGGCAATTTTTCGGAGTATTCCAATAATCGCTTTATGTTACGGAGGGCTCGGCTAAAGGTCGATTATATCCTGCCATCAAAAGATAAAGGTTTTCCAAAAGCACTGTTCACATTTCAATTTGACGCCACTGAAAGAGGAGTGTTTGTAAGGGATATGTTTTTAAGAATATACGAACCTAAAAGTCAAAACCTTGCCTTAACAATGGGTTTGGTGGCAAGGCCTTTTGGGTTTGAAGTCAATTTATCTTCCGGTTACAGGGAAACCCCTGAGCGGGGTAGAATGTCGCAAATATTAATGCCCACAGAACGTGACCTGGGTGCGATGATTACTTACGAATCCCAAAAAACGGGTCATAAATCACCGCTAAAGTTTGATATAGGTTTGTTTAATGGACAGGGTCTTGCAGGCACCACCGATTTTGACAGTTATAAAGACTTGATCAGCCGATTAACAGTTAAACCGCTGAATGTTTCGAGAGCTGTTTTCATTAGTGGAGGTCTCTCTTTTTTTAACGGAGGATGGAGGCAGGCTACAAAATACAAATATGAAATGGGAGAGCAGAATGGTAATAAATATTTTGTTGTGGATTCAAGCGACTCCAATATTGGCGACAAGGCACCCAGGGAATATTATGGTGCAGATGTTCAATTGGGAATCAGACATGGATGGGGTAAAACAGAACTTCGTGCCGAATACTGGCAGGGAACACAACCTGGTACATCCAATTCTACAACAAATCCAGGTACAATGCCTTTAGCACCAACTTATATACGGAATTTCAATGGAGCTTTTTTTTATTTTCTTCAAAACATTTTTAGTCAAAAATGGGAAGTAATGGCCAAGTATGATTGGTATGATCCGAATACCAAGGCTGAAAAGAAACAAATAGGAACTACTAATCTCACTGCGGCCGATGTAAAGTTTTCAACTTTAGGATTTGGTATCACTAGATACTTTTCCGGAAATTTGAAAGTACTTGCATATTATAATGTTGTGCGCAATGAAAATACGCTCATACAAGGATTTACGTCAGATGTTAAGGATGACATTTTTACTTTACGTATGCAGGTAAGATTTTAGAAATCAATTTTGACCGACTAAATACCGAAATTTTATAAATACGAGATACAAAAGTGCCAGCGCAACCGCCCAGAAAAGGATGATAATAAAAACAGACTGAATTTTATTTTTTGTACTCATTACCTTTCAACTCTCTTCATTCGAAGACTTACTACCGGTGAAACGATAAGCGGAAATTTTTCTACTACAACATTACTTGGGTCCAGTCCAAAACCTCTTTCTTCTGAAAGTGAGACTGCTTTCAACCAAAAATGAAGCTTCATAATCATGCGTTCCCAAATAGGAAAATCATTATCCTGGCTTAAATACTTTTCCATTACTATAAATTGAAAATCGCCTGCTACATTATTTCTTTCCAGGCTATCATATCTGCTAATAACGTTTACCTCTCTATTCTTTACGAGATCTTCCACCACCTTTCTAAATAATAGGTTAATCCTTGGCTGTACCCTGAAGCCTAAACGGAATTCAACTCTAATGATGTCATTCGGAATAATATGTTCAACACTGTATTCTGCTGTATAAGGATCGTCAAGCGTATCCACGTGAACAAACCAATAAATATCTGCCCGCTTTGGTTTCTTGTTCAGTATTGAATAAATGATTTTGTGTTCAATTTCTTTAGGATTATCGGCACTTGTAAGATATACAAGGTGTGTGGCATACTTAGGTACTGACCTATCATTACTTAACTCCTGTATTTTGGAAATATAATGTTCAAGCCGGACAAACTCCACATAACGGTTTTTGATTTTTCTGGCCCGATACCAGTCGTACATAATAAAAAACAAAAGACCTCCTACTAGTAAAGTAACATAACCGCCATGCGGAAACTTATTCATGTTTGCATACAAAAAGCTAAACTCAATTGTGAAATAGACAAGGAGGTATAGATAAATTAGACCCCTCTTTACCCGGCGAATAACTAAATAATTTGAGAAAAGAATAGATGTGGCAATCATAGTTACTGTGATGGCCAGTCCATATGCGGCTTCCATATTGGACGCTTTTTTAAAAAATAAGACAATGCCAATGCATCCTGCAAATAATAAAAAGTTAACGGCTGGTACATACAATTGCCCTTTGGCTTCGGTTGGATATACCACCTTTAATTTTGGCCAAAGGTTTAAACGCATGGCTTCGCTCACAAGCGTAAATGATCCCGAGATCAATGCCTGGCTTGCAATGATTGCAGCAACTGTTGCAATTGCAATTCCAAAATAAAGGAACCAGTGAGGCATTACTCCATAAAAAGGATTAAAACCATTTTCAATCATCTCGGAACTAATTAGTTGGCCATTATAATGTGCTAACAACCATGCGCCCTGCCCCAGGTAGTTAATAATGAGGCATGATTTTACAAATATCCAGGAGTAACGGATGTTCCATTTGCCACAATGTCCCAGGTCAGAGTACAAGGCCTCAGCACCTGTGGTGCACAAAAACACTCCACCCAAAATGAAAAATCCGTTAGGATATACTACCAGCAATTTAATTCCGTAATAGGGATTGAAAGCTTTTAGTATGGAAAAGTCCTCTGCAAAATGAATGAGACCCAGTATGGCAAGCATCAAAAACCAGGCAGTCATAATAGGGCCAAAGAACCGGCCAATGAATGCTGTTCCGAATTGCTGAATGAAAAATAACAGACTGAGGATGCCAATAACGATATAAATAATTGTTGACTGGCTGATATGACCTAACACAGGCACTTGTTTTAATCCTTCAATAGCAGACGTAACGGAAATAGGCGGCGTGATCATTCCATCAGCCAATAGAGCAGCGCCGCCAACCATAGCAGGTATGACCAACCATTTTTTTCTTCTTCGAACCAATGCGTACAATGAAAAGATACCGCCTTCACCACGGTTATCTGCCTGCAGAGTCAGTACAACATATTTAACTGTTGTTTGCAGTGTTAGTGTCCAAATGATCAATGAAAGACAGCCCACAATCAATTCTTCACTAATAATTTTGCCACTGGTAATTGCATTGAGTACGTAAAGTGGTGAAGTACCTATATCTCCGTAAATGATTCCAAGGGCAATTAATAATCCGGCTATGGTTACTCTGTTATTCGACAACATATTTTGCTCAAAAGTTTGCGGTACCAAAAGTAGTTTTGTCACACCCTTGAGTTATGTTTCAATGCCTTTGATGATGGAAATCTTTATAAAATCTTTATACACTGCATAAGATTGGTGTTTCAATCATAGACTGCGCTACATTTGATAATGAATGAAACTGTTTGCATTAAATAAGTTACCCAGAGAGAAACAGTATTTGTACAGTTTAGTAACTATTGTTCTGGTTTCCGGAGTATGTTTTGGTTTGTCTGCAGCCCTTGGTTACAGAGTGGTTGCATTGATTCTATTGCTTACCGTTTCCTTGCTCGCAATTACATTCGATATTCTGCCTGTTTTAATTTCAGCTGCTTTAAGTGCGTTTATCTGGGATGTATTTTTTATTCCGCCTCGTTTTACTTTACATGTGGATACTGCAGAAGACACCATTCTTTTGATCATGTATTTTATAATTGCCATGATCAATGGCGTGCTAACCTACAAAATACGACAGGCGGAAAAAGTGTCAACACTAAAAGAAGAGAAAGCCAATAGCGTAAAGCTCTATAATACTATTCTCAATTCTTTGTCTCATGAGTTGCGTACTCCGCTTGCAGCCATCATTGGTGCTGCTGATAACCTGCAGTTAAATAAAAACCTTTCAACCCAAGACATCCAACAATTAATTTCTGAGATATCAAAAGCATCATTGCGATTGAATCAGCAAGTAGAAAATTTATTGAACATTTCAAGACTGGAATCGGGACACATCAAACCAAAAAACGACTGGTGTGACATAGTTGAATTGGTTTTTGAAGTTGTGAAAAGGGTGGAAGAGAACAACGCAAACCAGAAAATAAATATCAGTATTAATCAAAACATGCCTTTGTGTAGCATTGATAAAGGGATGCTGGACCAGGTGATTTATAATCTTCTGAATAATGCTGTTTTACATACCGAACCACAAACAATGATTACGGTATCAGCATCATGCCATGGACATTTATTAGAGATGGTCATAGAAGACGAGGGTAAAGGGTTTGCTGATGTTGACGGCAAAGACGTATTTCAGAAATTTTCACGCAATGGAAATTTGAAGGCTTCGGGTTCCGGCCTTGGGCTTTCAATTGTAAAGGGGTTTACGGAGGCTTTGGGAGGAAGTGTAGAACTTAAAAAAGGAACTACTCAAGGTGCCCTTTTTACCATTTTGATACCTGTAAAAACATCTTACCTGAAAATTGTGGACCATGAGTAAGCCTGAAGTTCTTGTTATCGATGATGAGCCGCAAATAAGGAAGCTATTGGAAATTACACTTCAAAGCAATGGATATTCCGTTAAGCCTGCAATTACAGCGAAAGAAGGATTGATCATGGCTGGAAACCATCCGCCGGACGTGATCTTGCTCGATCTTGGGTTACCGGACGAAAGCGGCCACGTTGTTCTGCAAAAACTGAGGCAGTGGTACACCTATCCAATCATCATTCTTTCTGTGCAAAAGGATGAAGAAAATATTATTAAGGCTCTTGATAGTGGGGCAAATGACTATTTGTCTAAGCCTTTTCGCACCGGTGAATTACTGGCAAGAATACGTTCCGCTTTAAGAGATACAGTATCGGATGAGGGAGAGACTTCCTTTGAATCAAATGGACTGGAAATTAATCTTTCTACAAGGGCTGTTAAAAAGAACAATGAACTGGTGAAGCTTACTTCTACAGAATACAATTTGCTGGCATTATTAGTCCGTAATGAAGGAAAAGTATTGACGCATCAATATTTATTAAGAGCGATTTGGGGTCCGGGTTACATTAATCAATCGCAATATCTGCGGGTGTTTATTGCACAGATCCGGAAAAAAATAGAAGATGATCCCAACCGTCCACAATTTTTATTAACTGAATCCGGAGTAGGTTACCGGTTTATCAGTAAGGTCTGATGAATCATTTATTGGCGTAGAATTTTCTTTTGAATAAATTTTCCAAATTCTTTGGCCGCTTTTGCACATAGGCGTTTCTGATTTTCAGTGGGCGGAACAAAAAAATATTCTTTGATTAAAATGTCTTTTTTGAGTTGTGGTTTCCAAATGCCAATCACCTTTGCATTGTGAACAATGATAGGATTGAAGATTCCATTACTGGTAAAAGTCCGGGACGAAAACTTTGGATCCATAGAAATCTCGCGTGACTTATAGCTGATTAAAAATTCATCGTAGGAGGGAAGGAAAAATAACTTCCTGGTTTTAGATTCTGTATTTATTCGGTTATTAGAAAACCATAATGTGCTGTCTTTATATTTTTCAGAAATTAAATTCGATTGAATTAACGCCAGGCCATTTTTTGCTTCGGTTATTGACAATCCGGACCACCATGAAAAATCCTGGAGGGTAGCAGGCCCATGACTTAAAAAATAGCGTTGCGCCAATTGAGCCAACGCTTGTTCTTTTGCAATTTTTCTTGTTGAAGCAATTCTTTCATCAAGCAAAGCATAGGTAAACTGTTTATCTTTTTTTATTCCGTTACAAACAACCAGGTCTGTTTCTGCACGGAACATAATATGGCTTGCTCTTAAATCATTTGTCTTGATTCCTTTCTTTTCCAGTGCGGCCATGATCTCTTTTCTTGTTAGATGTTTGCCATCACGCAGAATTTTTTCAATAATGCCATTGGATTTTTTAAAGGTCTTTTCATCAAGTTCCAGCCTTTTATTGTTCGAGGACATTGCTCTATTGAGATTTTTTGCGGTCAATTCCAGCATCCACCTTATATCATCTGCAGCAACAAAATGCCAGGTTGGGCGAAGAACATGTGTACGAATGATGTCTCCCTTATTAATGGCATCTTCAATTGTTTGAACAAGTGCATTTTTTAAACGAACCCCAATTGCATACTTAGCCATACCATAATCCTGTGCCTGTATGGCTCCCATCCAATGGACGAGTTCTTTTACAGTATTGAACTCACTGCCGCCAATCTGTTGGCTTTGCAGTCTTAGTTGTGAAACGTTTGTCATCATCAACCATTTCGATGTATAAAAATATGAAAATGCTAACCGATGACTACTTCTCTAAGTTGATGCAAAACAGTTAATGCTTGATGAAAAAATACCCTGCAAATTGTATACGAATACAAAACGGAAATCGGTAAAACTCTACATCCTATAATAAATGATTTAATTCCGGATAAACCGGCGGCTAATAGGCTTTAGTCAAATTTTTTCTTTTTCTCCAGTATCAGCATCATTGTTTTTTGATTTGTGATAGTCATTATTCAATTGGTCCTCAAGTTGTCTTTCATCCTTTCTGTTACGGATGATCAGAAAGATGATCAGGATGGCCAGTACCAAAGAGATAATTACAATAAGAAATATGTTATCCATTCGGCAGTTATTAGAATGTACAAGGTAAACCACTTACCGATCATTTTGATCTATGTGAATAAGATCTGATTGGTAACATTTCGGTAACATTGGGTTCATGTTATGATAACATTCACGTAAGAATTCCGTAACAGGCCAGCTCTAGTTTTGCTCTATAAATTATCTATCGTGAAAGGAACTGTTACGGGCATATTATTTTGCCTTCTATCTATTGCTTCACTTGCACAGGTTAAAACAATAAAATTTGCGGGAAAGGTAATCGACGCTTCAACAAGTTCTCCCTTAGTCGGTGCTTCTGTTGTAGTTGGCGGCAGTACACTTGGAACAAGAACGGACGTGGAAGGAAATTTTTTTCTTACGCTGGAAACCAATAAAAAATACACGATCCAAATTTCAAATGTTGGTTATCAAACAGAACAATTGACGGAATTAAAGGCGGGAATTGACAATAATCTTGTAAATATTTTACTGGAGAGGGCTGCAGGCGATTTAGGGAACGTGGTGGTAAAAGCCAGTGCCCGAAGAGAATCAGTGGCGACATTATATTCCGCTCAAAAAAATAGTTCCGCTATTTCTGATGCCCTATCTGCTGAAGTCATTAAGAAATCACCCGATAGAAACACGAGTGAAGTATTGAGAAGGGTTAGCGGAACGTCTATCCAGGACAACAAGTTTGTTGTTATCAGGGGACTTGCCGAACGTTATAACACTTCAATGCTAAACAACTCTGTGCTTCCCAGTACAGAGCCGGACAAAAAAGCCTTTTCTTTCGACATCATTCCTTCTTCTTTAATTGATAACATCACTATTTATAAATCAGCAACACCTGAATTACCTGGCGATTTTTCGGGAGGAGCTGTGAAAATTTCAACAAGAGATTTCCCAGCCAAAAGCCTAGGTGAGATTGAAGTGTCTGTTGGTTACAACTCACTTACTACAGGTAAAAATTTTTACAGGGGTTACCCCAAGGGTCAATGGGACTGGCTTGGCTATTTTGATGATCAAAGGCTCATACCCGGATCGTATTATCAACACCGCGGTTCTGCTTACACTAGTCTTGACAATAACACGAAGCTGGGTATTGCCAAGAAATTTCCCAATACCTATGGTTCTTTCGCGGCCAATCAAAGCCAACCCAATTTTGGTATTTCTTATACTGGTGGCAATACAAAGTTTATTAAAGAAAATAAGCTTGGCTACATTTATTCCGTTAGTTACAACAACGGCAGAAGAGTAGTGGAAAGACAAAGAAACGAGCATCCCACTTATGATTTTCATGAATACACTTACAATACTACTAACTATGATATGCGCAGCAGTCTATCCGGATTGCTGAATTTGACATATTCCTATAGTAAGAGTAAGATCTCCTGGAAAAACTTATACAACAACGACTTTGTAAACACCCATGCAATTCGTTCGGGTATAGCTGGCAGCGGAGGAGTATCGTTAACTGAACCAAACGCTATTTCGTTTGATTATAAAAGTCAGAACACAGAGGCTGCCGGAAATGGAATTTTAAATTCAGTGGTCGAGGGATTACATAGCCTGAATAAAAAATGGACAATAGACTGGAATGCTTCTTATGGGCTTACTTATAGATGGCAGCCGGATCAGCGTATTATGACATTTGTAAGCGATCCAGGTACCAGCAATTATTACATCAAATTAAACAATGAGAATTCCCCAATCATTAAAGATGCAGGAAGAGTTTATTCCTTCCTGACAGAAAATATTTTTGGTTCAAATGTGAATCTTGCGAAGCAGTTTGAATGGCTTGGGCAGACGCAAAAATTAAAGTTTGGAACACTCAATTACTATCGTGACAGGACTGTTGAAGTAGATGCGCTTGGATTAGCTACTACCAGTCCGTATGGTGTGCGAATCAACGAAACAAAGACTACCACGTACAATACATTAATGGATCCATCCAATATCGACAGCTATGGAATTATTTATGGAAATATTCCTAATAACTCCACTGATTATGATGGCAAGGCTTTGTTGAATAGTGGTTATGCGATGTTGGATAATAAATTCAACGATAAAATCAAAATAACCTGGGGCGTTCGTGTTGAAAAATACCTCCAGGAGTTGACAGCTAAAGGAAAAAACAAAATTAGTTTAGACAATACAGACGTATTGCCTTCCCTATTGTTTACTTATGCTTTAAGTAACAAGACAAACATTAGGTTGGCCGGATCAGAAGCTGTAAACAGACCGGAATTTCGCGAGATGGCCGACTATAGGGTTTATGATTATGAAAACAATTTTACCGTAATAGGAAAACCGGATTTAAAAAGAAGCAAAAGCACAAATGGTGATTTACGATTTGAGACCTTTCCTAATTCGGGAGAAATATTTTCAGTGAGTGTTTTCTATAAACATTTCACCGATCCTATCGAGCAAATAAACCTGGGTAATGACGTTTTGGGTTATGATAATGCTGCAAATGCAAACGTATATGGAGTTGAAATGGAATTGCGGAAACGTTTGAATTTTGTGAATAGTGCCTTCTTCGAAAGATTGGTTTTCTATTCCAATGGAGCTTATATGAGTGGCTCTGTAAAATATCCGTCACTAACTGTAAATAGCCTTTTACAGGGACAGTCACCTTATTTGCTCAATGGTGGACTTAGCTACAGCACTGACAATGATAACCTATCGTTTAATGTGCTGTACAATAGAATTGGGCAGAGGTTAAAATTCAGAGGAGTAATGGCCCAATCCGGCCAGGCTTCTGGCAATAACATCTTTGAAAATTCAAGGGATATATTAGACTTCCAGGTGAGTAAGAAATTTATGAACAACAAGTTTGAAGTAAAGTTTACCGTGAGTGATCTGTTAGGGCAACCGTATTCATGGTATTATAAATACGATGCCGATCCTTCAAAAACAAATTATGATGCTTCAACTGACAGGGTTCTTAATAGTTACAAGTACGGAACAAGTATGTCTTTGAAACTCCGTTATAGTTTCAAATAACATTTTGGTAAACCTGTGGTAACAATTTCCTAACAACATGCAGATAGTTTCGCCGTGCAAATTAAAATCTATGAATAAAAGAAGTTTATTAGTTCTGAGCTTATACGGATTGATCGCCTTTAGTGCATGCAAAAAAAGTGATAATAACACAGATATCGGCACAGGCAACAATCCTCCTCCCGCAGGAAGCACAATTGACGTAAGAGGTGTGATCAAAACAAACACCAGCTGGAAGAAGGATTACAAGTATCGTTTGCGTGGATATGTGTATGTAACCGATGGCGCAATTCTTTCGATTGAACCAGGAACTCAAGTCGTTTCAAACAAGGACTCTGCAGGAGTTCTTGTAATATACCGTGATGCTCAAATTAGTGCCATTGGAACCGCTACCGATCCAATTGTGTTTACTTCAAATGAAACTAACAAAGCGCCTGGCGATTTGGGTGGTATTGTAATAGCAGGACAAGCAACGGGCAATGGTAACCACTCGGTAATGGAAGGAGGTTTAGATCCGGCTTACAGTGCTTTTGGCGGTAGCAATGATGCACATAGTTCGGGTACGGTTAAATATGTTCGAATTGAATATGCAGGCAAAGCAGTGAATCCGGGTGATGAAGTAAATGGTCTATCACTTTATGGTGTTGGTAGCGGAACAACCATTGATTATGTAGAAGTGCTTCGTGGGTTAGACGATGCTTTCGAATTTTTTGGTGGTACTGTAAATCTTAAACACCTCATTGCTTACAATAATGCCGATGACGATTATGATATGGATGACGGTTTCCGGGGAAAAATTCAATATGCTATTTCTGTCAAGGACAAAGCTTTTACCGATAACAAGGGAACCAGCGGCGATGTTTCCAATAATTTCGAAGTAGATAATGTAAATCCTGCAAATGGTTTTTTGTTGACAAGAGCTCCTATTACTTTTCCTGTAATGTCAAACTTTACATTAATTGGTCCTAATAATGCATCGGGTACATCAACTGATTATGGTTGGAGTATGCGTTGGAGGAGAGGTGCTAAATTTATTTTGGCTAACTCAATTGCTCTTGGTGGACAAAAGGGCGGGATGCGTTTGCAGGAAGATTCGACTATTGCTTACTATGTAAGAGGGGCAAGCGCATTTTACAATAACCTTATAAATGCGGTTACCAACAATATTGACCTGGAAACAGGTAAAACCTTGTCTGGTGGTACCACTTACGATTTAAATAGTATGACTACATTAACCACCGGTACATATAAAACAACATTTTTAGCTGCTGCAGCTGATGCAAAACTTACTGATCCTTTTAATAACTCAGCCCCTAATTTGAAACCGGTTACGGGTTCGCCTGCACTAACAGGAGCACAATTTGACTATGGTACGTTGAGTGATGCTTTCTTTGATAAAGTGTCCTTCAGGGGAGCTTTGGATGCCACTAACGACTGGACAACAGGTTGGGCTGTTTGGAATAAATAATCTCTATTTCTGTATTTTTTAGAGTTCCTATATAAGGCGAGGCTTTTCTAAGCTTCGCCCTGCTTTTTAAAGTTGTATTCACAACAACGGGACAAGCGGGATTAATAATTACATAATGGATAGAATATTGGAAGTTCACATGGTTTGTGTTCTTTTGCATGATTGGTCAACGTTCATATAGTAACATTTCTGTGTTCAAACCGCTGCTTTTGTGGCGGTTTTGTTTTTATTTGGTGATGATTTGCACGTTGAGCTGGTACTTTTAACTACAAAGAGTTTTAGTGCTTGAAGTAAGTGATGTCTACGAAGCTTGATACTCCAAATGTTCTTTTATTGTAAAAAAATAATTACCAGATGCGGTATCTGGGTTTCAAAAATCAGTCAGGCTAATAAAGATTCGCTGCATGCGATTTAGTCAAAACTCTTAAGCTGCTAAATAAAAGTGCAAAAAGCTCGGACGGATTTAAATTGTTTGAATCGTTGACTTCAATCGTCAAAGAAAAATTTTCTTTCTTAGATGATAATGCAAGCAAATTATCCTCCAGAAGATATTGGGACTTTTTATCCTCCATTATTGCGATACCCGAACGCCAGTTTTTTTCCGGGTAAACCTCGCCTGCAACAATACTATATTCAGTCCTCAATATATATTTGTTTTGCAGGAATCCGGCCCTCTCAATAAAAAACAATCTTTTATCACCCGCGGTGAGCCGAAAAGATTTAACCTGTTCATTGTATTTTATTTCTGCGTTGCATTCATCCTCTTCCATTTTCCAAAAATGAAGTTGGTTAGTTGAGTGTGTAAGCGACCATCTCATAAAATGTTGATTTAAAAAAGTAGAAAAAAATACAACTATTTTATCGGTCAGTACCGGCTGTTCATAATTTGTTCATATTAACTCAATCCGGAACAATTAATTATACTCAAATAAAGAGTGAACGTATAAAAACACTTTGATGGAAATGTTAGCTATTTACAACTTAGGCAGAAGTATTATTCGAAACAGATAAAATATAGTAAACAAAGTATTGAAAAACCCAGCGGCTAAGTGACGCATGAAAACATAAAAAAACTGCCTGCAAATGCAGGCAGTAACTCTCTTTTTTAAACATCTGAATCCCG
>Ga0126305_10000832_pt1 | contig 13424 bp, 13 predicted proteins | sample Plot26_FD_92536 | JGI IMG/M metagenome (GOLD analysis project Ga0126305, IMG submission 92536) | Serpentine soil microbial communities from UC McLaughlin Reserve, CA, USA - Plot26 | ecosystem: Environmental > Terrestrial > Soil > Grasslands | place: USA: UC McLaughlin Reserve, Lake County... | reverse complement strand
TGCCGAGATGTGCAAGGATGTCTCCGCCCTCGCTAACTCGCAGGGCGGGATGATCGTTTATGGAATAGAGGAAAATCAGGACCGCACCCCCAGGCTGCAGGCGTTTGGCACGCCCCGCACCTTCGGGCGGCAAAACGTCGAGGAGTGGGCGGTGCAGGTCCTACAGAGCGGCGTGCAATCCCGGATGGCTTTCGAGGTCGAGGCGTTTGAACTGCCGAACGACCCAGATCGGTGCGTACTCGTCGTGAGGACGTAGACCAGCCCCGCCGCCCCGCACATGGTCACGTTCAAGGAGGACAACCGCTACTACGGCAGGTTCTACAGGCGGAGTAACTTCGGGAACAGGATTGCTGAGGAGTACGAGGTGAGAGAAATGATGGAGAGAGCCGGGAGGCTGTACCTGGGCTTGGAGGACGAGCTGGGACGCAGGGGGTACTCTGACCCCCTCTCGGCGGGCTTCGGGAAGAGCCCCTACAACCTCCGCCTCGCGTTCCGCTCGCCGAATGGGGAGTATTTGGGAACGTCCAGGTGGGTGTCTTTTCTTCTGTTGCCAACCTTGCCCCCGGGGACGGCCTCGGCCGATCGCGAGGACTGGCTGCGCTGGCTCGATCCCAACGAACGGAAGTACGAGCCGGAGCCGAACGAACTGTACGTGCCCAGCGCCTTGCGGAGGCCCGTACTTGGCGGGATAGCGAGCCTCAAACCTGGCTTAGAGGACGGGGAGACGAGCGCGAACCTCCTGGAGGCGTACCTGCGGGTAGGATTCGACGGCTCCGTGGAGTACGGGTTCGCGCCGGTAGGCGCGACAGAATCACCGGAAGGGCCAGTGTCCTACTTCATGGGGAGAAAGATTCTGGTGAGGCTCTGGCAGACTCTAGGCTTCGCCGCCGAGGTGAGGGCGCGCCTCTCAATAGCGACGCCACACCTCCTAAGTGTCAACCTCAAAAGTATGGGAGGAGCGATCCTGACGGACTTCGCGAAGGGCTGGGAGAATCCCACGAGCGACCCCAGGGAGCTGCAAAGGGCGCTGAGGTGCCTCGAACCCAACGTCCAAATCCGGCGGGAGTTACGAGCTGAAGACTTTGAAGAGATTTCGGCCGGAACCGCCTCCGAGCCACCGCGACAGGTAAGGCAGCTCGGCAGCGACGTCTGCTTCGCCTTCGGCATAGCGGAGCCGGTGATGTTCGCCCGGAGGTGAAGGCGACGTGGGACCGGCCGAGTGCCTACTGACCGTACCTCCCTCTCCTGTTGCGCAGGGCCGCCAACCCGCTCTATCTACATCCTGCTCGTCAGCAGGACCTGAGTAACCATTCCGCCGTCGAGGATGTGCGCGAGCCAACAACCTAACCACAATAAGCTTCGCCGCGTGCCGTGCACTTTACGCAAGATAGCGCTTTGCGGGGTATGGCGAAGAGGTGGTGATCGAGCGAGAGTCAGACGGCAACCCTGACGGCAACCTCATCCGGAAAAGACTGGAAAAGAGAGGAGTAGGAGCCGAACACAGCACGCGAAAAGCTGCATATTTGCAGCTTAAACAGGAAAAGGCCGGACAAGGCCGGAAGTGGCGGGACCCGGATTCGAACCGGGGACACCATGATTTTCAGTCATGTGCTCTACTACGTTGAGCTATCCCACCACCTCAGAAAGGCTTGCCATAAGAAGAGAGCAGGGTACAAGAAGACCCAGCTCTCTTGATTCTGTGCTTCTTGGATTGTAGTAAGGAAGGCAACTTCTATTGTTCTCCCGTGAGCACCTCCACACTTCACATCCCAAGGTTTAAACTATCTGACCCCTGCCTTTCTGCTCCACCGGTCTCAGCTCGAAGCGCACCGTTTGCGCATCGGCGGTCAGCAGGGCGTGGAACCTTAGCTCCCTAGCGTGTTGTTTTTGGACTTCACACGGGACAGCCGACCCCTACCGTCCCCCCCTCGCTACGGCCGTCTGTCTCCTATGGGGTCCTTATAAACGCGCTCGATGCTTGTCGCCTGGCGGCTTTTGGTGTCCATCTCGATGAGCACAGCGTTGAGGGCGGCTGAGCCTCTCGACACCCCCAATCTCGGAAGCTCTTTGCCGAGGAACAGCCCCAAGAAGCTCTCCCTATCGAAGCCTATTACGCTCTCCTTGGCGCCTGTCATCCCCACGTCGGTCATGTACGCCGTGCCCCCTGGCAAGATCTGGGCATCTGCGGTAGGGACGTGGGTATGCGTTCCTACCAGAGCTTGCAGTCTGCCCTCAAGATGATAGCCCATGGCCTGCTTCTCACTCGTTGCCTCAGCGTGCATGTCGATCAGGATAAGGTCAGCTCCTGCGGACCTCAGTTCGACTACCGCCTGATCCGCTGCCTCGAAGGGAGAGCGGAGGTTCTGCCGCATGAACACCCGACCCTGCACGTTCGCAATTCCTACGCACAGCCCGTTCGCCTGAAATGTGCCCCATCCGCCTCCGGGCAGACCCTCGTCGAAATTCGCTGGGCGTATCACCCGCGGCTCCTGTTCCAGTAACTCTTCCGCCCCTTCGATATCGAAGGCATGATTGCCCAGGGTCAAGAAATCCACCTCGGAAAGTAAAGCCGAGCTTGAAGCCGGGGTTATGCCCCGTCCGCTCGGCGCCGAGTTCTCTGCATTCACCACGACTGCATCAAGCTCCAGCTCCCGCCTCAAGGCGGGTACCAGAGACTGGACCACCGTGCAGCCCGCTTCGCCCACAACGTCTCCTATGAACAAGAGGCGAAACGACATAGACCTCGACTTTCCGCAAAACCTCTCCAGCTCCTTGGATAGAGAATACCAAGACGCTTCCGTTGAGTTTACATTTTTCTAGGTCTGGACCAATCCTTGGCTTGCGGTGCCCCTCGCTTTTCTACCGGCTCTTTACCAAGTGAAAGAGAAAGGAGAGAGCCGACGAGCGTACTCGAACCGCTGACCTGCTTGTCGTGAGTGAGCTGCTCCATAGCCTACTAAGGAGCGGCCTGCGCCGCGCCCCCTTGCTTAAGTGCTGATTAACTCTAGCTCAGAACAACCTTCAGCCAGCAAGGCGCGGAAGCGTAGCTCGAAGGTCTGTGGACGGTAGGCGTGTGTATTCTCGGGCTCAGACCACGGCCTGGGCCCTGCCCGCCAGGTGATAACCCATAGCTTGCTTCTCGCTCGTGACCTCGGCGTGCACGTCCACAAGGATCGAATCTGTCCCGAAGGCCTCGAGCGCAGCCACCGCTTCGTCGCCGGCTTCGAAGGGGGAGCGCGGGATATCCCGCATGAACACTCTTCCCTGGACATTGGCGGCACCCACTCGCACGCCACCCACCTCGAACGTGCCCCAGCCGCGTCTGGGCAGGGCTCCTCCCAGGTTCGCGGGTCTTATTACCCGCGGCTCCCGGTCCACGTACTCCTTTTCCGCGTCGAATGCGTGGTTGCCCAGGGTTAAAAAATCTACCACTGATAGCAAGGCCAAGCCGCTCTTCGCCGTTACTCCCCGCCCCCTGGGGCCGAGTTCTCTCCGTTGGCGATGACGGCGTCCAGCTCGAGCTCGCGTGTCAGGGCGGGGACGAGCGCCCGAACCGCCGCACAACCCGCTTCACCCACCACGTCCCCTATGAAAAGCAGGCGAAACGCCAAGTATCGCTACTCCTCTCATAGTAGCCTTCCGATGCTACAGAGTTGGTGCCGCAGTCTCTTCGACCCGCTCTATCCCCGGCGCGTCTTTCGAAGCGGCTCTACCCCCCAAACAAGTCACACAAACGCGGCAAGTAGCAAAGCCCCAAAAGGACCACTTTAATGCGGGCGTCCCCTACTGGCGCCGGGCGAGGTACACACCGAAGAGGATGACTGTCCCGCCCAGGATCTTGTCGAGGCCGAGGTTCTCCTCCAAGAAGACAATGCCCGCGGCGACGCCGGTCAGGGTGATGAGGTACTGGTAGACCAGGACCCTGTTCGCCCCCACTCGGCTTATGCCCCTCTGCCAGCCGGCGAAGGCGAAGGCAGTAGCGAAGACAGCCGAGTAGCCGATAGCCGCCCACGCCCCTCCTCCCGCGCCAGGGTTCAGCCCCACGAGGTACGGGGACGACAGGAGTAAGACCACCGGTGCGCCGAAGAGCGTCGGGTAGGTCGCCACCGCGAGCGGCGAGTGACGCTCGAGCACGCGCATAGAAAACACGGTATACGCCCCCACGCACACAGCGGCCAGGAGGATCAGGAGATCGCCTGCTAGGCTGTCGTCCCCGCTTCCGAAACTCCCCCACACGACGAGGCCGACCCCTGAGATCGAGAGGCCCACCCCTACGATCCCCTTCCAAGTGGGGCTCTCCAGACCGAGCGCGGAGCCGAGGAGCATGCCCCACACGGGGGCGGTGGCGAAGACGAGGCCGGTGCTGGCAGCGCTCGTCATGCTCACGCCGAAGGTGAATGCTGTCTGGGCCGCGCCCACGCCGAAGCAGCCCAACCCCAGCATAGGGAGTATGTCTCCACGCTTCAGCCTGCTCTGCGGCTCGAGGAGGCGGAGGACAAAGAAGAGCAGTAGCCCTCCCGCGGAGAAGCGGAACGCCACGACCAGGAGCGGGTGAAAATACTCCGCGGCGTACTTCGTCGCCGCGTAGTTGGCCCCCCAGAAGACGGCGGCCAGAATGAGGGAGATCTCCGTGAGCGCAGCTGCCTTGCCCTTCTCCTCGGTCACGACACGAGATTCTAAGCCCACAGCACGACGGGTGCACCGATATGCCCGCTCTCGGGTTGAAGAACGAAGAAAGTCGCCGTAAGGCGCCCTGCATCTCCGAGGCTAGAAGAGAATAAGCCGACGAGCGGACTCGAACCGCTGACCCGCTCATTACGAGTGATAAAAGGGGTGTTGCTGGGATTTGCACGAGCTTGCAAATCTGGCATATCTAAGCTGGTTCCTTTTCTATGCCCTTTGTTGCACACCGTATTGCGCTCCCAGTGGTGTCAGAGTGGTGTCAAAAGCTCGTGCAGAGCAAAGAAAGCCCCCGCAGAGATTTCTTGAAGGCAGTACAGACGTCCTGCGTCGTAATGAGTGACTCTCTACAGCTTGACGGCTGTACCGGAAGCGCTGACCATCAACATGCCTCCACCCTGACCCATCTGGATGGACTCGTAGTCTACGTCCACGCCTATAACCGCGTCAGCGTCCAGCTGCTCGGCTTCGGCGACCATCTCTTCAAGGGCGGTCTCCCGCGCCTGCCTCAAGGACCTCTCGTAGCCAGCCGCCCTACCGCCCATTATGTCCCTAAGGCCCGCGAAGACGTCTCTAAAGACGTTGGCCCCCAAGACCGCCTCGCCGGTGACGACCCCGACGTACTCGGTGGCCGTCCTGCCGTCTATGGCGGTGGTTGTAGTCACTATCATGGATAGCCTCCTTCCTCCTGTGCCTGGTAACTTGCTGTGCTTTGCTTCCTTGTATCTACCCTGTAGGATCAGCTTCCACAGGCGTTATTATCTCCTCCTCGGGTGTGCCCTTAACCGACTCAACTCTGCTAACCGCGAGCAGTGGCGGCCCAAGTCGCGCACCTTAATCAGCACGCCGTGCAGCGCCGCTTGATCCACGATCTCTCCCGAGAGGACGGCTTCGCCGTTCTTCAGATTGGAGATCACCAACCCATCGAACCACTCAGACCAGCGCCCATCGAGGTGTCCTTCACCCGGATCTCGTAAACGGCCACCTTTTCTCCTTCTAAGTGCTTTCACTGTGGATGCTCTCGGGCGGGAACAGGGCTGAACGTGGCACCAGCCTTACCCTTCGACTCCTCTTAAACGAACGAGGCGTGAGCCGGATATGGGACGATCTGCCTGTGCAACTATCCTTCGCCGATCACTCCTTGGCTGGCTGCGGCCGTGGCGGGTCTTCGACCTCGATCACCCTCCTTTGGTTCTCGGTCGGTAGTCCCGGATCGCCGTGCCTCGATACAAGCGCGGCGATCCGGAGAGGTTGGTTACTGCACCCTCGGTTGGGCTTGGTGCGCGCCCACCGCCGAGGCGGAAGGGTCGAAGGACACTCCAGGCCATCCACCCCCCGCTTATCACTAGCAGCAACGCACCCACCAGCACCGTTACAGGGGTGCTACCCGTATAGAACATTGCGATCACCTGACCCAGCAGCAACATCAGCACGGCCCCGGCTGCCCAGAGGGCCCCCGCCCACCTGGGCAGCGTCCTTGAGCGCCAGACCGCTACTCCCAGGAGCACATTGCCCACTAACAGGAGCACGGAGGACAGCAGTAAGGTTGGTTGCCGTCTGTGCGGTAACTGCAAAGCCGGTGGCGGCGATCTGGGCAAACTCCTCGTCGCCCGCCACGTACGCCTGTCCCTCACCGGGCGCAGCGAAGGTAGAAACCCCACCGATCGTAAGGAACAGGGCGTAATCAAAGACGGTGATGACCACAGCTACCAACCCCAAGCGTCCGGCGCGGCTTCTTGAGAGGTAGGCACCTAAGGCAATCGTGCCGAAGAGCGCAAAGACTATGCCCAGTATGCTGGCGAACAGGTGCTTTAGCACGTAGTAGTTGGTGCTGACATAGTGAGCCCAGGCCTCGTAGTCTGTGTTGGGGTCGGGCTGGGGATCGAGGCTTGAGAAGAAGGTGAGCGCTCCGTAGAGGGGCAAGCCTAGCAAGCCGATACCGATCCACTTAGTGGTGTTCGCTGCAGACAATTCAATAGCTCCTTTCCTTTGGTTTTCGGTTCTCGGACGATAGTCCAAATTCAGATGTGATGCTCCATCATCCAACATCACCGCAACACGCTGTACGAACCTCTATGAAAAGCAAGTTAGGGGGTGGTCGATCCAAGGCCGAACGGGATACCCTTTTCCACGGCGAGCCGAAGATGCCGTGGATTGAAGGACAGAGAGCGTGACGCGCGGCCTCGTCACCGCTCTTGCACTCGGAGGAAGGCCTCGCGGCCGCGCTTGAAAAGCTCCTTGGAACTCACGGCCACAGCCCCCAAGGCTAGCGCCTTTTCCCGTGTCTCGGGCCTAAGGTCGTAGTGTGGCAGCCGCCCATGCTCCTGAAACCGCTCTCGACAGAGCCCCAGGCGGCCGGCGAAGTTGTGCAATTCCTGCAAGGAGGAGTCGGTAACCATATGGCACCAGTACCCTGAGGGGTACTTCCTTAGCAGATCGACCAGGATCACGGCCGCGTCATCCGCCCGGCCACCTTCGTCAGGGGCAACGGCGAGCGAGAACACTGAACAAGATACACAATCCTCTCTCCTCCCTTCCAACCCTGCCAAAACAATGAGCGTGATTGTAAACTAGTCGAATCTCGCGTAAATGTTATCGGCCAGACACCGTAAGTATTACGCTGAAAGCCTCGTCGCTTTGGCTGAGAAACACAGGCTACGAGAGGAGCTTTTGGTAAGGCTCAATGATCCTAAATAATGAGACGCCTGTATCTCAACTCATCTTTTAGGCTGGCCGTTGGTAACACCTAATCTCTAAAGGACCTAATAGTGACATCCGCCCTTCTAGTCAAGGTCTTTGTAGTAGGGCGCTGCAGCGAGGATCTTTTTTATGCAGCAACTTGCGCCTATGCGGTGGCGAAGAGAGAATCAGAGATGTGAAAAGAGAGCCGGTCGATAGCATCGATCGCCTGTCGGTTCGACAACGTCCACCCGGCCGGCCGATCATGTACCAGTCTTGGGGCAAGCTGCTGTTCCTGCACTGGCCCCTTCCGGCAGAGTCGTTGCGTCCGCTGATACCGGATCCTCTGGCCATCGATACCTTCAAGGGTGCTGCCTGGATCGGCATCACGCCTTTCACCATGTGGGGTATAAGACCGGCATTTCTGCCACCAATCCCCTTTTTGAGCGAGTCTCATGAGCTGAACGTGCGAACTTACGTTCATTTGGGCGGGGTCCCCGGCATATGGTTCTTCTCTTTGGATGCCTCTAACCCGGTCGCTGCCCTAGGGGCACGACTAACCTTCTATCTACCGTACTTCAATGCCCACATGAGCCTTGAGCGCCGAGATAAGACTATCTACTTTGCTTCGAAGCGCATTCACCGCGGTGCTGTACCCGCCGATTTCGAAGCCATCTGGATGGTCGGCGATAGGTTACCGCAGTCCGAGCCAGGGTCTCTGACTTTCTTCCTCACCGAGCGTTACTGCCTTTATTCTGCTCGCGCAGATGCCCTCTACCGAGCTCGGATCTTCCATCGACCTTGGCTTCTGCACGAAGCAAGCTTGCTGTCGTATAACTCGACCATGCTCGAATCGCAGGGACTTCCTTCACTAGGAGGAGATAATTCGTTGCTGCACCAACAGGGGGAACCTTTGAAGGTAGGAGTCTGGCCTCGAGTCAGAATTCGATAATACCCTTCTAGTGATCTATATGCGCGGAACCCGTATATCGGAAGCGATTATTCATCACTCAGACGCTTATCCATTGAGAAATTCGCCGAGAACTGCCGCGCAGTGCTCAGGTCGCTCGACGTGAACCAAATGCCCGCGGTTGGTATTAGCTTGAGAAGGCCTTGTCGGAGGTGAGAGACGGCTGTTCATGCTTGTCCGCGGAGCGGACGGCGTGGTACCCCAACTGTTGGTCGACTTCTTTGCCGATCCGCTAGTCGGCTTTGCCTTTGCGGCCATCGTTGCGGCCAACCTCTTCACCCGCAACTTCTATCAGGAGTTCATCCGCCAAGACATCTCCTCCACCGAAGAGACCACGGTCTCCAGGATCGGCTCGACGATAGTGCTCATAGGGGCCCTCATCTGGGTCCTCTCCGCGCCGAACTACGCTACCACCTTGCAGCTGGCCGGCAGGGTGTGGATCCTGCAGACGCTCCCGGCCGTGTACTTGGGCCTGTACATCCGGTGGCTCGACCGGTGGGCGCTCATGGCAGGATGGCTCGTGGGGATGGTTTGGGGGACGTACGGCATGATCCAAGGGGGATTCGGCAACGGGGGGCTAGCCCCTCCTGAGCCCTTAGGCTTCGCGACGCCGCTTTACGTGTGATTCTACTCGCTGGCGGCGAACCTGCTGATCGTGGTCGTCGGCAGCGCTGTATCGCGTCTCTTCGTGTCGCAAGAGCAGAAATCCTACGGGATGCTCGCCGAGGACGAACACAAGTAACCAGAGTGCGCCTAGAGCGTTACACACTGTACCCAAAGGAGAAACCTTGCAGACTGATGCCTAAGAGGTCTAGAGGAAACGCGGCCAATTACAACGACCCATGTGACAAACGCGGAAATCTGCCCGGCCGTAGGCTCCGCTCATCTATAAGCACTGCGGCGACACCAACACACCGCTATCTCGAACGGCCACTTAACCCTCCCTACGAACCAATTGCACCCTTCCTGGTGTGGCTAGGCCGTACGTCGCTTCCCGCATGTTGACCTTCGAACTAGCGAAGCACTATGCGTCTGCTTGCTGTGCTTCGGTAGCATGCCACAACATCTGGTGAGTCTCAAAATCCGCTCTACGCTGTGCGCGAGGGATGTCCTAGGCTAGAAGCGAACGCAACTTAATATCGGATACTCGTTCATCGATTCTGTGTGACCGCAACGAAAACGGGCAGAGCTAGAACTTATGCTCAGGCTTACAAATAGGAAGGAGCATCAATGACGACCGTAGAGGGAACCTCCAACGAGATAGAGCGGCTCGAAGCGCAGCATGAAGATGCGCTCGTCCAACTAAAAGACGTCGAGCGCAAGCTTGAGGAGCTGAACGAGCGCCGCATCGAGTTGGCACCGGCGGCATTCACGGGTGACGAGGTGGCTGACATGAACCTCATGGTCCTGGAAGGCGAGGCGAGCAAGCTGTTCCGCGGGGCTCGGCTCGCCCGCAGTGCGGCAAAGGAGTTCGAGTGCCGCCTCGAAGCAGCAAGAAAGCGGCTAGCTGAGGAGCGACGCCGGCTCGCTCGCGAGCGGTTCGAGGAGTTAGCAGTAGAGCGGTACGAGTTGGGCGTTGAAGCCGAGAAAGCAGTGAGCACGCTACTCGAGGTGCTCGAGCGCTACGAACCCATCCACTCGGAGCAGGTCGCTTGTGCACGGGGCTTTCAGGACGATAGCACCACCAAGAATCCGCCACGCGCGCTTATACGAGCTTGGCTCGCAAGTCGACTCAGGGACTACCTGGGCGTAAGCTCGATAGAGCACCTAGACAGGCCACTTCCCGAAGTGGACAGCCTCGCAGCGAAGCCCAAAGACCAGCAGGGGTTAGCGGTTGTAGAGTCCGATAGTGGAGACCAAGGATACTTGGGACCTCATGAGGCCTCGACACACCCCTGACCAGACCGCCAAAGAGCACCCATTCCTCTACTGACCCCGAGCCACGATGCTCTACCGGCAAATCGATGCGTTCTGCTATCATGCCTCCGTTCGACCCAGAGGGTCTCCGCGGTGGGCAGCGGTAAGTTAGCCCCAGCTTGGCGCCGAGGGCCTCATTCCTCAGTGGTACCAAAAGCCCCTAGCGCCGAACGGGGGGATTTCTTTACTCCAATTATTTGGCTTAGGTAAGCCGATCGTGAAGAGCCGATGAGCAGACTCGAACCGCTGACCTGCTCATTACGAGTACGCCGTCCAGCGTTACAGAAGGTTGCACAGGTTCTCGAATTTCGCATATTTAAGGCTATTTCTCTTCCCTGGTTTCACCTGTATTGCAGGGAATTGCGCTCCGGCTAGGGTCAAATTAGGGTCAGAGGTGCTGACGTTCCGGCGCCTACGCTGGCGCTCCCGGTACATCTGCAAGGATGCACGGCTAGAGCACGGGCTCTGCTACTTGCCCGGAGGAGAGGGGCGATACAGGTGCTCTCTATTGCGCAGCCCAGCTCGAGAGTATTCCTGGCGACCTGAAGCCCGGACCAGGCACCAGTCGAGGTCCTGACCGGGGTGCTTGTCTACACCTCGTCTCCCCTAGAACAAGACCTCATGATCATCGGGCCTGCAAGCGTAACCCTGTACGCGGCCTCCACTGCACCAGACACCGACTTCACCCAGGTTGTGCATCGTCTCTTCCGAAGGAGGTTCGACCAACATCCATGAAGGGATCGTAAGGGCGCGTTTTCACGAATCCTTAAGCAGTCCAGCGCCGAACTCGCCGGAGGAAGTGTACGAGTACCGCATGACCCTCGGCCCGAGGGTATACGGCTTCAAAGCCGGGCCCCATGTTCGGGTACAGGTCTCTAGAAGTGACCTCCCGCAGTGGGGCAGGAACCTCCACACGGCAGGTCCGCTCGGTGTCGAAGGAGCAACGCGAGCCCGAGTGGCCACCCAGCCACCCAGGCAGTTCTTCACGACGCTGACCACCCCTCTCGCATAACTCTTCCTGTCGTTAGTGATTGAAGGGCTCGGTAAGGAGTACCGTATCTTGCCTGCCTCGACTTGCTCCGTGAGCGCACCAACGGTCTCCTAGATAGGGACAGACGTGTCTATCCGATGCACGTAGTTCAGGTCGAGTGGTCGCTTATGCAACGCCTCCACTCGAGGAAGTCTGCGGCGGAACGAGCGGGATCCTAAGCCGCGCGCCGTGCTCACCCCCGCAGTGGAGCGCGCAAAAGCCTCGCGGACTGTGCTCGTAAGCAGCGGGGAAATGGCCGAAGAAGGGGTTCCGGGTCGAGAACCAACAGCCCTGCACGTCGAGCCGCACCTGCTCTCCCTCGCGAAAGAAGGTCGCCGAGGGCAACAGCGCGATATCCACGGACGCGATCTCCCCTGGCTTCAACGGCCGGAACTCGTCGTATATATGGACTGGGTGCCACGGGGTCGACCAGCCTGAGTCGAGCTTTCGTAGGGATGCCTTGAGCCAGCCGGTGGTGACGCGGTCGAAGCCGTACCCGTACGAGCCCTCAAAGGGGACCACGCGTCCGGCGCGCAGCTTCTGGACGCCCACGAACAAGAACACGTCCTCGGTTTGCCTCACCTCAACGAACAACCGCAGCGCCATCGGGCCAATGATCTCCACGTCCTCCGGGACGTCCCAGAGGAAGCTCGCGCGGCCCGAGCTCATGTCGAAGCTCACCACCTCGGAATCGGCCACCGGCGCGTCGACGAGACGCCCGTCAGCACGTAGGTGTAGGTCCGTCCAGCGCGTCTGCGGCAGCGGCCACGCCGCCACGTGTCGCACCGCGTGGATCGTGTCGCGTTCCTCGCGGACCTCCAAGCGCACGGCGGGCACCTCAAGCATGCCGTTCTCCTCGCCTTTGAGGAAGTGGTCGAAGAACCTTCGCTGGAAAGCGAGAGCCTCCTCGGAGTAATACTCGGCCCACTTGCCGCCGCGGTGGGTGTAGAGCCAGCGGTGTGGCGAGCTGACGCGCTCAAAGGCGCGAAAGGAGCCGCGGGTGTGGAGCTCCTGGTCCGAGAAGCTGCCGCAGACGAGCATGGGAACCTCGATCCGTTCGAGCTCGGGCGTCCTGGCGGCCCACCACTCGTCGCGGAGGGGACGGGCAATCTGCTCTTCTCTTATGTCTTCGCTGGGGCGCCCCCCTCGCTTGGTGCCGGTACTCCACACGCGTATGAACCCATCCTCGCGGATGCCGCCGGGGCGGGCGAAGTCCCGATAAACGTCGCTAAGCCCCTCCCAGGGGCAGATGGCCGCGAGGTGCGCTGGGCGCAGGGCGGCCACCTTGTACTGGCTGATGGCGAGGTAGGAGACCCCGTTCATCCCCACCTTGCCGTTGGACCAGGGCTGGGTCCCGGCCCACTCGATCAGGTCGTAGATATCTCGGGCTTCGGCTTCGGTAAGCAGGTTCCCGCGTCCCTCGGAGGTACCGAAGCCGCGCAGGTCGCAGTTGACTACCACGTAGCCGCGCGGCACCCAGTATGCAGGATCAGGTGTCTCCCAGGACGTCCACGCCGACCAGGTAACCGGCTTCGGTTGACATAGCCAACGGTACTGGGGCGGGGGTCGGTAGCCCAAGGGGCCGCGCTTGGGTAGCCTGTTCTTCCCATAAGGATGAGCGCACATGATGACGGGGTAGCGTCCCTCGCTTTCGGGGCGAAAGACGTTGACGCGCAGGATCGTGCCGTCGCTGACGGCCACCTCGACGTCGTGCTCGAAGCGGATACCTGGAGGCGGGGGCGTGATCTCGACTGGGGGCGAGACGATGCCGCGCAGGCGCCCGATTGCATACCGCCAGTCAGGTCTTTCGCCCGTCATCACCAAGCCCCCTCCACGGCGGCCGGTGACCAGCCGCCAGAGTAGTAAGGCCAGCGTCAGCACAGCCAACCACCTCACCATTCGTCTCATGGACGCTCCTCCTTCCCGAGCCGTTTTTCCCCGACGGGTCGTAGCACCATGAGCATGGTGCCACCCGGCGTAGCCCGGTGCATTTCCTGGACCTCTCATAGGCCGCAGAACAGCCGCCCACTATGTCCCTTAAGCTCGCTAACAAGTTCCGAAAGACGTTGGCCTCTAGAAGCATGCGCAGGTCGTGGATGGGGCGCGAGGGTGGCTGGCACGCTTCAAGGCACCTTTGAAGCTTCTATT
>Ga0126305_10000831_pt1 | contig 13425 bp, 12 predicted proteins | sample Plot26_FD_92536 | JGI IMG/M metagenome (GOLD analysis project Ga0126305, IMG submission 92536) | Serpentine soil microbial communities from UC McLaughlin Reserve, CA, USA - Plot26 | ecosystem: Environmental > Terrestrial > Soil > Grasslands | place: USA: UC McLaughlin Reserve, Lake County... | reverse complement strand
GGAGTCGCGCGTCTCGTCGGTGACGGCGAGGAGCCGGTCGCCCAGCAGGCCGCCAAGCGCCAGCGCGACAGCGAAAAGTACGATTGCTGCGATGCGCCATGAACGTCTCATGATCATAAGTGTACCACCGGGCGTACAGACCCGCCCTGGGGCAGGGGGTCTGTTTCCAGTCACAACCTCGGACGCGGGGCTCCCTCTTCCCGCCGGCCGCCAATCCCCCCGCCCTTGACTTCGCACGCTCCCAGGCTCGATGATCGGAAGCTTGGAGGGCCCGATGGGTTCACTGGGTTTACCTGAAATAGCGTTCATCTTCGTCCTGGCCCTGCTGATCTTCGGCCCCAAGAAGCTGCCCGAGATCGGACGTACCCTGGGCCGGGGGATGGCTGAATTCCGCAAGGCGACCACCGAGCTGAAGCGGACCATCAACACCGAGATGGCGCTCGAGGAGAACCCTGTTCCGCCGGTGCTCCGCCCCCGCAGGCTCGAGGAGAACGACCCGGTCCGCGAGATGATGGAGCCGCCCGGCGAAGCCCCGGCCTGGGCCGAGCCCCGTTCGACCCCGATGCCTTCGTCCTTCGACGACGAGCCGGAGCTGGAACCCCGGCCCGAATTCGCACCTGGCTCGCAGGATCCCCGGTAATTCTCCTCTGCCCTCTCTCCGCAGCTCATGATCCCGACCGCCTCCCAGCGTCAGCCTCCGCCTCGCACCCCGACGGCGGAAGAGCTGTCGCGGATGTCGCTGATGGAGCACCTGGAGGAGATGCGCAAGCGCATCTTCTACTCGCTGATCGCGCTGTTCATCGCCTTCCTGCCGTGCTGGGTGTACGTCCAGAGGATCTTCGACTTCCTGGCGGCGCCCCTCCAGAAGATCCAGCCCGGCATGAGGCTCGCCTTCCTGGGGCTGACCGACCCGTTCATCCTCTACTTCAAGGTGGCCGCCCTGGCGGCGGTTTTCGTGGCCGCGCCCTTCCTGCTGTTCCAGCTCTGGCAGTTCGTGGCCCCGGGGCTCTACCGCAAGGAGCGGATGCTGGCGTTCCCCTTCGTCTTCTTCACGACAATGTTCTTCCTCTCGGGCGGCGCCTTCGCCTACTACGTCGCCTTCCCCTTCGCGGCGCGGTTCCTGCTGAGCATGGGGCAGAACTTCCAGGCCGTCATCACCATCGAGAAGTACTTCGGATTCCTGCTGACGGTGATCCTGGGGCTCGGCCTGATGTTCGAGCTGCCGGTGCTGATCCTCCTGCTGTCGCTGATCGGGGTGGTGACGCCGCGGTTCCTGCTGCGCTACTTCAAGCACGCGGTGGTGATCATCTTCATCATCGCCGCCATCATCACGCCGACGCCGGACGTCGTGAACCTCTGCATCTTCGCCGTGCCCGCCATAGGGCTCTATCTCCTCGGCGTGGGAGCGGCCTTCTTCGCGGAGCGGTTCCGCAAGAAGAAGGACGCGGAGATGGCGGAAGACGGCGAGTAGGTCCGGTCCGCTACCCGTACCCCAGCGCCCTCAATTTCTGCTCCTCCTCCTCCGTCAGGTCCCGGGACTCGGGATTGGGATTCCGCTTGCGGTCGGAGATCCAGCGGAGCAGCAGTTGGTTCAGCTCTTTCTCGATGGGGAGGCCCTGGCCGGCCAGGTTCCGGGTTTCCCCGGGGTCGGCCTTGAGGTCGTAGAGATATGGGCCGTCGGGTATGAACTGCGGATTCCCCTGGCTCAGTCCGTAGCGATGGCTGGGTGTGCGCACGGAGACGCCGAGACGGCCGGCGTGCTCGGAGAAGACGGCGCGGCGGCCGCGCCGATCGTCCTTGGTGAGCTCCCGCAGGTCGGTGCCATCCTGCGCCGGCACGGCGAGGCCCGTGGCGGCGACGAGGGTGGGGAAGAGATCGATCGTCTGCACCAGCCCGTCGATGCGCCGCCCCTCGGGCTCGCGGCCCGGCCAGCGGATCATCAGCGGCACGTGGGTGGTGCTGTCGAAGAGCCCCACGTGGCGGAAGCGGATGCCGTGATCCCCCAGGTTCTCGCCGTGGTCGGCCACCACTGCCACGATGGTGTTCTCGAGCAGCCCGCGGCTCGCCATGAAATCCAGCAGCCGTCCGACCTGACGGTCGAGATAGGCCACCTCGCCATCGTAGAGATCGCGGGCCCCGCCCAGGATGGGCTCGGTGAATCCCCTGGGCTCGGGCTGGCGGAAGGTCGTCCAGGAACGTACCGCCGACAGGCCCGAGGCACTGGCGGGGCGGAACCCGAGGGCGAAGGGTTGGGGCGGCGTATGGGGCGTGTGCGGATCGAAGAGGTGGAGCCAGACGAAGAACGGGCTCGGCTTGCCGGCGCGGGCCGTGAGCCAGTCCATCATCATGTCGATCGGCATTTCGGCCGCGTAATGCTCGCTCGCGGTGCTCACCTCGCCGAAGCCCTGGCCCAGCCCGGAGTTGTGATCCCCCAGGTGGCTGGCCGAGATGAAGGCGAGGGTGTCGTAGCCCGCCTTGGAGAGCAGCTCGGCCAGCGTCGTATGGCTCGGCGGCAGGGGCGTCTGCAGATCGTAGACGCCGTGGTTCTTGCCGTAGAGGCCGGTCAGGATCGAGGCGAAGCTCGGATTGGTGACGTTGAAAGCGCTGAAGGCGTCCAGCCAGACGTCGCTCTGCCCGGCCAGGCGGTCGAGGGACGGCGTGAGGCTGGGGTTCCGTCCCCAGGCTCCGAGGGCGTCGGCGCGCAGCGTGTCGAAGCCGATCAGGAGGACGTTGGGACGGTTCTCGCCACTGAACGGCTTGGCTTCGGCAGAAAGGGCTTTGCGGCTGTAGATCGCTGGGCTGCCCCAGAGGACGCTGGGAGTCGGCTGTCCGGGAGCGTGCGCGGCTGAGCCTTCGACCTGGACGAGCAGCTCGATCTGGCGTCCGGCGTAAGGGGAGAGGTCGACCTCCACGGCGGCGGGCGCCAAGGGGGAGACCGGCTCCGCGTCCACGCGGTAGAGCTCCTTGGTCTTGTCCGGCGCTTCGCGGACGCTCACCAGGTAGAGGCAGTCGCAGGCGGTGGTGGTGCCCAGGGGGATGAAGGAGAAGTAGGCATCCTGGCCCGGCTGGATCTTCCAGCGCACGCGGGAGCCGGCCCGCTGCTCCAGAGCCTTCACCTGGCCGGCGGTCCGCCGGGGGAAGGCGATGAGCTGTTGCGCCGGTACGAGGCTCATGTCCCGCACCTCTGCGGCGCCGAGGTAGGAGATCTGCCGGACCGTGGGCTTCCGCCACCCGGCGGAGGTGGATTCCGTCTCCGGCTTCACCCGCCAGAGGTCCAGCCGGTCCCAGGGCTCGACGGACTGCGGCTCCGGCTGCGCACGGCAGGCGGAAAGGGTCAGCAGCAGGCAGGCTGAGAGGAGGACGGAGAAGCGGTGGCGCACGGCGGGGGAGTTTAGCACCGCCTATCGCCGAGAGATTTCAGGGGAGGAAGACCCGATCGTAGATCTCGGCGAGCGACAGACGGCAGCCGATCGAGGGCAGCTCCAGTACCGCGTTGAGGTCCGAGAGCTCTTCCAAAAGCCAGTGCTCGCCGTCTGCCTGGCGGATGAGATGCTCGATGTGGCATTGGTTCTGTGCCACCAGGAGGTACTCGGCAAGAGACGCTATCGAACGGTAGCGTGAGGATTTGATCCCCCGGTCGTAGCCCTCGGTAGAGGGAGACAGAACCTCGGCGATCATCGTCGGGTTGAGGAGCGTATCGAATTCCCCGTCGTCGAAACTCGGTTCACCACAGACGACGACCACGTCGGGATAGGTGAAGAGGTCAGCAGGAGTCCGCACTCGCATGGCTTCCGAATAGACCTCACAAGGACGCCCCTTGAGCTGATTCCGAATTTCCCCGAAGACGTTCCCCGCGATGAGGTTGTGCTCCCGGCTGGCGCCGGTCATCGCGAAGATCTCGCCGTCGAGGTAGTCGTTCTTCGTCTCCGTTTGACGCTCGAACGCCAAATATTCCCGAATCGTGAGCCGCTGCTGGGGATCCGTAGCCATGACGTTACTCTAACACGCTCTTAAGCGAGGGAAGCGGCCGGCGGCTGCCGCCGCCAGCGGCGGTGCATCCACACCCACTGCTCGGGCCGGCGGCGGATCTGCTCCTCGATCTTCGCCGTCATCAGGGCCGTGGCTTCCGTGGGGTCGTTCGGCAGGTCGAGGGCGGGGTGGAAGGTGGCGACGTGACAACCGTCGGGGAGGCGCTCGATGAAGGCGGGGATGACCGCCGTGCGCTGGCGCAGGGCGATCTTGGCGGCGCCGACGGGGGTGAAGGCGGGACGGCCGAAGAAGGGCACCCAGACGCCGTCCACCTTGGTGTCCTGGTCGATCAGCATGCCAAGGGCGCCGCCCCGCCGCAGGGCGATCAGGAGCTGGCGGGCCGCGCCTTCGCTGCCACGGGCGATGGTGGGGGTGCCGAAGCGCTCGCGCAGGCCGGCGAGCAGCCGCTGCTGGTCCGGCTCGTCGAGGGGACGGGCGACGACGGCCATCCCGAGGCCCCGGCAGTTGATGGTGGCGGCGAGCAGCTCCCAGTTGCCGCAGTGGCCGGTGAGGATGAGGATCGGACGGTCCGCCGCCCGCGCCCGGTCGACCTCCTCCCAGCCCCGGACCTCGACGACGGACTCCAGGAAGCCGCAGTCGCGGCGGAAGAGGTGGAGGCACTCGCCGAGGGTGGTCCCGTGGTGGCGGAAGCAGTCGCGGCCGAGGCGGAGGCGCTCCGCTGCCGCCATCTCCGGATAGGCGAGGGCGATGTGGTCCAGGGTGCGCCGGCGGTCGCGGCGGGAGAGGCGCCAGCCCAGGGCCCCGATCGCCCGGCCGACCCGCTGCGCCGCCGGCCAGGAGAGCCGGCCGAGGGTGCCGGTGAGCGCCCGCAGGCCGGCGTTGAGCAACGCCAGCGCGAGGCGGGCCTTCAGGGGGTTCTTCTTGCGCACCCTGTTCGTCAATCTACCAGGCCACGAGCAGATGGGCGACCAGCTCGTCCCAGTGCCCTCGCGCCCGCAGGATCAGCTCGCACATCTCCCGTACCGCTCCGCGTCCGCCCGGCCGGGAGACCACCCGGTGGACGCGCTCCCGCACCTCGGCGACGGCGTCGGCGGGGGCGAAGGCGAGGCCGCAGCGGCGCAGGACGGGCAGGTCGAGGAGGTCGTCCCCCATGTAGGCCACCCGCTCGGGGACGGCGCCGTGCTGGGTCAGAAACTCGGTGAAGGCGGCGTCCTTGTCGTGGCGGCCCTGGATCAGCGCGTCGAAGCCGATCTCCCGCGCCCGGGCTTCCAGGGCGGCGTTGCCCCGGCCGGTGAGGATGCCGATCTTGAGTCCCGCGTCGCGGGCGAGCTTCAGCCCCAGGCCGTCGCGCACGTCGAACGTCTTCCACTGCTCGCCATGGGCGCCGTAGAAGAGGAGGCCGTCGGTGAGCACGCCGTCGACGTCGAAGAGCAGCCAGTCGAGGGCTTGGGCCCGGCGGGCCAGATCCTGGTCCGAGATGCCCATCAGATCGGTCCCATCAGAAGAGCTCCAAACCCCAGAGGTCGTGGAGGTGGACCACGCCTTCGAGCCGGCCCGTCCCGTCGGTGACGAAGAGGGAGGTGATGCGGCGGTCCTCCATGACTTTGAGGGCGGCGGCGGCCAGCTCCTCGCCGGCGATGGTGCGCGGGCTTGCCGTCATGCACTCGGCCGCGGTGTGGTGGAGGATGGTGCCGTCGTCGGTCTGCAGGAGGCGGCGGAGGTCGCCGTCGGAGATGCAGCCCACGAGGCGCCCGTCGCCGTCCACGACGGCGGTGATGCCGAGCGCCTTCTTCGACATCTCGTAGATGGCCTCGCGCATGGGAGTGCCGGCCGGCACGCTGGGCAGGGCCTCGCCGGCGTGCATGAGCTGGCTGACCTTGAGCAGCCGCTTGCCGAGCTGTCCCGCGGGGTGGAGGAGGGCGAAGTCCTCGCGGGTGAAGCCGCGGGCCTCGAGGAGGGTCATGGCCAGGGCATCGCCCATGGCCAGGGTGGCGGTGGTCGAGGCGGTCGGGGCGAGGCCCAGGGGGCAGGCCTCGCGGTCGATGGCGACCGGCAGGTGGATGTCGGCGTGACGGGCCAGGGGGGAGGCGGCGCTGCCGGTCATCACCACCAGCGGCACGCCCAGCCGCTTGAGGGTCTCGACGAGGCTCAGGAGCTCCGCCGTGGTGCCGGAATAGGAGGCGGCGAGCACCACGTCGCCGGCCACGATCATCCCGAGGTCCCCGTGCACCGCCTCGGCGGGATGGAGGAAGAGGGCCGGCGTGCCGGTCGAGGAGAGGGTGGCGGCGACCTTCTTCATGATGACGCCGCTCTTGCCCATGCCGCTGCAGACGATCCGGCCGGCGCAGGCCCGCAGCAGATCGACCGCGCGGTCGAAGCGCTCGTCGAGCTGGCCGATCAGGCCGCGGACGGCCGCGGCTTCGGTCTCCAGGACCTCGGCGGCGACGGCGCGGGGGGATCTCATTCCGATACCGCCTTGCGCAATCCCATCAGCGACCGGAGCAGCCGCTCCGCCCGCTCGGGATCGAGCTGCACGGCGCTGTCGGAGAGAGCGTGGTCCGGGTCCGGATGGACCTCCATGAACACGCCGTCCGCGCCGGCCGCCACCGCCGCCCGGGCGAGGGGCTCGGCGTAGCGCCGCAGGCCCCCGCTCTGCTCGCCGCCGCCGGGGAGCTGGAGGGAGTGGGTGACGTCGTAGATCACCGGGATGCCGTCGTCGTGGAGCATGGCGAAGCTGCGCATGTCCACCACCAGGTTGTGATAGCCGAACGAGACTCCGCGCTCGGTGACGGTGATCCGGCCGTTGCCCGTGGAGCGGGCCTTCTCGACCACCCGGCGCATGTCGTCCGGCGCCATGAACTGCCCTTTCTTGACGTTGACGGCCCGTCCCGTCCGGGCGGCGGCCACCACGAGGTCCGTCTGGCGGCAGAGGAAGGCGGGGATCTGGAGCACGTCGCAAACCTCGGCGGCCGCCTCGCACTGGCCCGGCTCGTGGACGTCGGTGAGCACGGGCAGGCCGGTCTCCGCCTTCACCAGCTTCAGCACGCGCAGCCCCTCCTCGAGGCCGGGGCCCCGGAAGCTGCCGATCGAGGTGCGGTTGGCCTTGTCGAAAGACGACTTGAAGATCAGCGCGGCGCCCAGCCGCTCGGCCATGGCGGCGAGCACGTGGGCCATCTCGAGGGCGAGGTCCTCGCTCTCGATCACACAGGGCCCCGCAATGACGGGAAAGGAATTGACGGGCAGAGACGCTCCCCCGCCCCCTCCTATCAACACGCCGGGGGCCAGCTCGACGGACGGGACCGGCATCAGCCCTGGACCTGGATCTCGGAGGGGACCTCCGGCGGGTGCTCGGGCGTGACGGTGACGCCCGGCCCTTCCGAGATGGTCCTCGGAGCGGGCGCCGTCACGCTGGACATCTCGCCGCGCTCGCGCCGCTGCTGCTGGGCGAGGGCCGCCGCGATGTAGGAGACGAAGAGCGGGTGCGGCTCCGTGGGCTTCGACTTGTACTCGGGATGGAACTGGCAGCCGAGGAACCAGGGGTGGTCCGGGTCCTCCACCATCTCGACGAACTTGCCGTCCGGCGACAGGCCGGAGATCACCAGGCCGTGCTCGGTCAGCGTCTGCAGGTACTTCTGGTTGACCTCGTAGCGGTGGCGGTGGCGCTCGCTGATCTCGGGCGCGCCGTAGATGCGGCGGGCGAGCGACCCCTCCTTGAGCCGGCACGGATAGGCGCCCAGGCGCATGGTGCCGCCCAGCTCCTCGACGCCGAGCAGGTCGCGCAGCTTGTAAATAATGGCGTGCTCGGTGTCGGCATCGAACTCGGAGGAGGTGGCGTCCTTGATGCCGCAGACGTTGCGGGCGTACTCGATGGTCATGCACTGCATGCCGAGGCAGATGCCGAAGAACGGCACCTTGTGCTCGCGGGCGTAGCGGATGGCGCGGATCTTCCCCTCCGTGCCGCGGCGGCCGAAGCCGATGGGCACCAGCAGCGAGTCGGCCTCGAACAGCCCGTGGGGCCAGCTCCCGCCCTCCATCTCCTCGGCGTCGATGTAGACCAGCTCGACCTTGGCGTCGTTGGCGATGCCGCCGTGGATCAGGGCCTCGTTCAGGCTCTTGTAGGCGTCGGGGAACTCGACGTACTTGCCGACGATGCCCACCCGCACGACGTGGTGGGGGTTCTTGACCCGCGCCACCAGGCTCTCCCAGCGCGACATGTCACGGTCGTAGTGGGGGAGGTTGAGCAGCTCGAGCACCACGTCGTCCAGCCCCTCGCGGCAGAACATCAGGGGCACTTCGTAGATCGTGGAGACGTCGCGGGCGGCGATGACCTGCCGGGTGTCGACGTTGCAGAAGAGGGCGATCTTCTTCTTCATCTCCTCCGGCAGGGCGCGGTCGACCCGGCAGAGGACGACGTCGGCCGAGATGCCGATCTCGCGCAGCTCGCGCACGGAGTGCTGCGTGGGCTTGGTCTTCAGCTCCTCGGCCGCCGCGATGTACGGCACCAGGGTGAGGTGGATGTTGACGGCGTTGCCCCGGCCCAGCTCCTGGCGGAACTGGCGGATGGCCTCCAGGAAGGGCAGCGACTCGATGTCGCCCACCGTGCCGCCGATCTCGACGATCACCACGTCGTGCTCGCCCGCCACCCGGCGCATGGCCTCCTTGATCTCGTCGGTGATGTGGGGGATCACCTGCACGGTCTTGCCGAGGTAGTCGCCCCGCCGCTCCTTGTTGATCACCGACTCGTAGATCTTGCCGGTGGTGAAGTTGTGCCGCTTGGTGGCGAGGGTGTGGGTGAAACGCTCGTAGTGGCCGAGGTCGAGGTCGGTCTCGGCGCCGTCGTCGGTCACGAACACCTCGCCGTGCTGGTAGGGCGACATGGTGCCCGGATCGACGTTGATGTACGGGTCGAACTTCATCAGCGTCACGGAGAAGCCGCGCGCTTCCAGGATGGCTCCGACGGAAGAGGCGGCCACCCCCTTGCCCAGGGAGGAAACGACTCCGCCCGTAATGAAGATGAACTTGGTCGCCATGCGTTCTCCTTGGTCCGTTTGTTCCGTCAGAAGCGTAGGTCGGTCGCCAGAACTTTTTCCACCCGGTCCAGATCCTCCGCCGTGTCCACCCCGTGCGAGCCCCTGGCGACGACCAGCACCCGGATGGGAATTCCATTCTCCAGGGCCCTCAATTGCTCCAGCGACTCGCTGAGCTCGAGCGGCGACGGCGGCAGGCCGGCCAGCCGCAGCAAAGCCTCCCGCTGATAGCCGTAGATGCCCAGGTGCTTCAGCGGCGCGGCGGCCCCCGGTTGCCGTAAATACGGGACGGCCGAGCGGCTGAAGTACAGGGCCGAGCCGTCCAACGCCAGCACCACCTTCACGGCGTTCGGGTTGTCCATCTCCTCCGGCGCGGCCGGAGTCGCCAGCGTCACCACCGGGTCTCCGGGACTTGCCGCCAGGTGCTCGGCCAGCCGTGAGACGTCTTCGGGATCGATCAGCGGCTCGTCCCCTTGAATATTGATCACCGCCGAGGCGTTCCACCGGCGGGCGGCCCAGGCGATGCGGTCCGTGCCGCTGGCGCAGTCGGCGGGGGTCATCTCCCATTCGCCGCCGAAGCCCTCGACCGCCCGCGCGATCCGCTCGTCGTCCGTCAGCACCACCACCCGGTCGAGCCCGCGGGCCCGCTTCACCCGGGCGTAGACGTGCTCGATCATCGGCCTTCCGGCGATCGGCAGCAGCGGCTTTCCGGGGAGTCGGGTCGACCCGTAGCGGGCCGGGATGGCGCCCACGATACCCGTCCCGCCGGCAGGGGTGGGAGGGGCAGGGGACGCGTTGGGGTGCACGACCTAATCTAAAGCGAACGGGCGGGGGGTGTCAACGGCGGCAGATCCCAAGAGGCGATCGCGCTGGACTCCTGCCCGCCGTGCCCGTAGCATTCGCCCGGCAATGATTCTCCATCACCGTCACCATCCTGGAACCGCTCTGGCACACATCTTGATCGAAGGTCCAAAGGGATGAAGCGAGGATCGGCACTTCTCATGGGCGGCCTGCTCGCCGGCGGGCTGGTGGCCGGCTGCGGCCGGGAGCCGGAGGTGCGCCTGCTGCTCGACGGCCTCCACGCGCCCGACGTGCTGACGGAGCAGCGCCGGATCGCCGAGCCCCCCTCCCTGGGCGGCAACCGCTTCCTCAACGGCTGGTGGCCGTGGCTCCAAGAGGGGCGGCTGGTGCTGTCGCCGCCTACCCCGGACGCCAAGGTGCGGATGGAGGTGGTCAACCTCGGCGGCGACCAACCCCGGACTCTGCTGCTCGACCTCCTCCAGGAGGCTCCCGGCCGCTCGGTGCGGGCGTGGGCCGCCGGCCGCGACCTCGGCACCTTTCCCCTCACCGATCCCGTGCGGGTGACGTTGCCGGGAGGTCTCCCCCTGGGGCGGGTGGCCATCGATCTGGAGCTCCAGTGGGGCTCGCGCGGCGTGGTCGCGGCGGCGGTGCGGCCGGCCCGCCTGGCGGGCGCCGTCCGGATCGAGGGGGCGGACCTCGTGCAGACGGGGGACTCGCTGGCCGATCTCGTCCACCGCGTCTCCGGCGGTGAGACCCTGGTGGGCACGTTCGTGCCGCCCCGTTCGCCGGAGGCCGGCCAGCTTTTCGAGCTGATCGTCGAGCGGGAGCCCGGCAAGCCCCTCCGGAGGCTCTCCTGGCCGGCAACGGACGGAGGAGAGAAGAGGATCGCCCTGCCGGTGGGGGAGGCCGCGGGATTCGTGCGCGTCCGCCTGCTCGCTCGTGGCAAGGGTTCCGCCGGGCGTTGGGAGCGCCTCGGATTCACTGGCGGTCATGGCGATGGGACCGATGGGAGCCCCGAGCCCGCGGAGCTCGTCGCGCAAACCGGTCGGCTGCCGGCGGCCCCGCGCCTGGTCATCGTCTACGTCATGGACGCCCTGCGGGCGGACGCGGTGGGGCACCTGGGCGGCCGCCCGGGGATCTCGCCCACCTACGACCGGCTGGCCCGCGAGGGCGTGACCTTCAAGCACCACCGCAGCGTTGCGCCCAACACCATCCCGTCCACCAAGGCCCTATTCACCGGCCGGGCCGTCGTCACCGGCGGCGATTGGAAGCTGGGGGCGGACGAAGGGCCGACCCTGGCCGAGCGCTTCCGCGATGCCGGCTACCGGACGGGCCTGTTCTCGGGCAACATCTACGTCAGCTCCTCCTTCGGCACTGACCGCGGCTTCGACCACGTGGCCAGCGAGGTCCTGATGGACGCCGACGGCGCCGGGCCGCACTCGCTCAACGACAACGCCGCCCAGGCCCACACCGCGGCCCTCTCCTGGCTCCGGACGCTGCCCAAGGACGAGCGGGCCTTCCTCTACTTCCACACCATCCACCCCCACAACCCCTACGCGCCGCCGGCGCCATACCGCCAGATGTTCACGCGCGGCATCCGCTCGTCGATCGACGGCAGCACCGAGACGCTGGTGGACGTGCGCAAGGGCCGGCTCGCCGTGAGCTCCGCCGACCGCGAGCGGCTGCGCGGGCTCTACAAGGGATCGTTCGCCTTCAACGACGCCGAGCTCGGCCGGTTCCTGCGCCAGGTGCGCCAGGTGACGCGGGCCACCGCGCCCGGCGAGGTGCTGGTCGTGCTCACCTCGGACCACGGCGAGGAGCTGTTCGAGCACGGCGGCGTGCTCCACGGCTACACCCTCTACGAGGAGATGCTCGACATCCCCCTGGTCCTCTGGTGGCCCGGCCGCCTCCGCCCAGGAGTGGTCGAGGAGCCCACCGACACCCTCGACCTGCATGCCACCCTGATGGACCTCTGCGGCCTCGGCGAGCCGGATGGCGACGGCCGGACCCTCCTGAGGCCGTCGCGGCGGGATCCCTACATCCACCTGGCGGCGGCTTCGAGCGTGATCGGCGGCATCTACTCCGCCCAGGCGGGCCCGTGGAAACTGGTGTGGGCGCCCCGCTTCGCCGCCCAGTGGGGGATGGGCGACGGCAGCGGCCGCAGCCGCGATCCCGAGTACCTCTTCAATCTGGAGAACGACCCCGGCGAGCGCGTCAACCTGGCGGGGGAGGGCAACCTCGAGGTCGCCTGGCTCCGTTCGCGCCTGCTCGCCTGGATCCAGCGCCACCGTCCCGAGGAGCCCGAGCAGAAGCTGCAGCCGGTCGACGCCGAGACCGAGCGCCGGCTGCGGGCGCTCGGGTACGGCAACGTGCGGTAGAGGGAAACAGGGGCGCGGGGGAATTCGTATACAGTCTCGCCGTGCCGTTCCCCGCCTTCCGCTTGACCTCCGCGCTGTCCGGCCGCCGCTGGCGGAGAGCCTGGTTCCTCCTCATCGCGGCCGTGTTCTCCCTGGCCCTGGTGACGCGGTCGCTGCCGCCGGTTCGAGCCCGGTCCACCCTGCCCACCGGCGAGGCGCAGTGGATCTGGAAGGCGCGCGACCGCAAGGACCACTATCCCACCGCCTTCTACGCCATCCGTGATTTTGAGCTGGCGTCGCCGCCCGCCCGGGCGCGGCTGCTGATCACGGCGGACGAAGAGTACGTCGTCACCCTCAACGGCAAGCGGATCGGCGCCGGAGCGTATCTGTCGAGAAACGCCCTCGGGGACGAGGCCAGCGCGCCGCTCGACGTCTATGAGGTCGGGCCGCTGCTGCGGCCGGGGGGCAACCGCCTGCTGGTGGAGCTGCGCAGCGGCCGCGGGGCGGGCGGGCTCCTCTCCACCCTGGAGGACGGGGCCACGGGGGAACGTCTCGTCGTCACCGACGAGCGCTGGCGGATCTTTCCCCGGCACGAGCTCGGGCTGGTGCGCGGCTGGTCGCCGATCGATCCCCGGGGCGACGAAGGCGACGGCGAGGCGGCGTTCTGCTGGGGCTATCCCCCCATCGCCAGGTGGGGGAGGCCGGAAGCGGGGAAGCCGGAGCCCCTGCTCGCGGCGGGCCCGCCGCTGCCCGCCGTCTCGGCGCAGCCCCTGAGCCTCGACCTCGGCGCCCGCGAGACCAGGCGGCCGCCGGGCTGGCCCGTGCTCTACGACTGGGGGCGCGAGGTGGAAGGCCGCCTCGCGCTCGACCTGCCGCCCGCCAAGCAGCCGGGAGCCGCCCTGCTGTTCGTGGGGAACGAGCCGCCCGATCCGCTGCGGGCCCCGCCCACCGCCGCCGTCCTGGTCATGGCGGGGCGGCACGACTGGATGGACGCGCTCCCCCGGCGCTTCCGCTACGCCCTGGTGCTGGGACTGGTGCGGCCCGCCACGGCGGCGGTGCTGCCGGCGCCGGTCCGTCCGGCCCTGCCGCGGAATCCGGAGGAGATGAAGGTGTTCGGGATCGAGGGGCCGCCCCTACGAACGCCGGTAGAGGACGAAGTCTGGCGCAAACTCGAGGGCTTCGCGGGCATCGCTCGGCGGAAAAAACTCTAGCTCGCGCTTGGCCTCGGCCGCGTACTCCTCGGCCATGGC
>Ga0126305_10000830_pt1 | contig 13429 bp, 10 predicted proteins | sample Plot26_FD_92536 | JGI IMG/M metagenome (GOLD analysis project Ga0126305, IMG submission 92536) | Serpentine soil microbial communities from UC McLaughlin Reserve, CA, USA - Plot26 | ecosystem: Environmental > Terrestrial > Soil > Grasslands | place: USA: UC McLaughlin Reserve, Lake County... | reverse complement strand
GTGGAAAAACATTTTAAAAAACCGGTGATCGTAATAAACTATCCAAAAGAAATTAAGGCTTTTTACATGCGCCAAAATGACGATGGAAAAACTGTAGCAGCAATGGATATTTTAGCTCCGGGTATTGGGGAAATTGTTGGAGGCTCTCAACGGGAAGAACGGTATGATAAACTGATTGAGCGGATGAAAGAAATGCATGTGCCGGCAGAGGAACTCTGGTGGTATTTAGATACTCGTAGATTCGGCACTGTGCCCCATGCAGGATTTGGCTTAGGCTTTGAACGCATGGTTCAATTTGTTACGGGCATGGCAAATATCAGGGATGTGATTGCATTTCCCAGAACACCAAAGAATGCAGAATTTTAAATACGGGAGAGTGACGAATTGGACACATTATAGTTTTGATAATCGCTATTGAGTCAGTCTTAAATTGCAATACGATCAAACTAATTTTCGCAAAGACACATAATAGGTATTGATATTTTTTTCAACAATTCTTTAGTATGCGTTTTAAAAAATAACCTTTCTACCACGTTATGTTTTCGAGGGAGAATAATCAATAGATCGATGTTATTGTTTGCTATATACATTTCAATACCATGAGAAAATTCCTTATCGAAAATGGTTGAGTAATTCGAATTCAATTCTGAAACCAATTTTGTTGCTTCCAGAGAAGCCCCCTTTTCCTGTTTAACATGAATAATATGCAACAGGAATTTTAGCTCATTTCTTATTGTCTTAATTTGCTCAACGCAAACAGTTTCAATATCTGCATCTATGGCCAGCGCTGCGTTGCTTACCTGGTAATTTTGGAACCGGTCAGGAACAACAATTACAGGGTAGGTTATATGGCGAATTACCGAAAATGAAGTACTGCCAAATAAAATTTCTTCAACTCCTGAAGCGCCATGTTTTCCCATAACAATAAGAACGGGATTTATCTTTTTACAGATATCACGTAGTTCGCCAATGACATCTCCCAGTCGGCTTTCGGTATGTACTTCAACTCCACTAAAATTTGCTTTCAACAACTCCTTTGCTCTTGACAAGCCGTTATCTGCGTTATTTTTCAGTTCGTCTGTTGATACCATTAACAGCGGAACATCGTTCATACCAACCGGAATTGTATATACGTGTAACAATAGTATTGAACAATTGATGTTGTTGGCCAGATTGCCTGCATAAAGCATGGCGTTTTCTGCTGAAGCTGAAAAATCGGTTGCTACTACAATCGTTTTCATGTTGAAAATGTACAAATAAATACTGTTTCGGAACCTGATGTTTATGGAATTTAGAGTGACTTTCGTCATAGGAAAAACAATAGTATGGACATCCAAGCTGTCGACACAAAAAGAACCAAACGAACGATTCATCCTGCTATTCGGATCGATATGACTCCTATGGTCGATCTTGGTTTTCTATTAATTACCTTTTTCATTTTTACTACCACCATGTCTGAACCCAATATTATGAAATTATACATGCCCCGCGTCGGCGACCCAACTCCAATTGGAGAGGGCAAAGTCCTGACCATTTTACTGGGTAATAACAATAGAGTATATGCTTACGAGGGAGCATTAGAAAAAGCTTTGCAGGAGAACAGGCTCATCTCAACAAATTATGATGAGACTAACGGCATTGGAAGTCTTATTCGCCAAAAACAAAAGCGATTAGAGCAATCGGGTATTAAAAACAGCAAGACGGACCTTGTATACCTGATCAAGCCTACCAAGCAATGCACGTACAGAAACCTTATTGATGCCCTGGACGAAGCCACTATAAACCGGGTAAAAAAATATATGATTGTTGATGCTTCTGCCGAAGAAGATCAGGTTTTCAGGGAATGAGTTTTTAAATAGGAGAAAATTCTTTGCTCAATATTTACTCTTAGGTTCATGTAAAAAAGATTGATGTCTCCAATATGATAATTTTTTGATCGATAAAACATGGAGCCCGGAAATTTTGGTCTGTTTACCCATAAAACACCATCATGTATTTGTGCATCAGTTGTGTTTTTAACGATCTTGGAAAAATCTCTCAGCACGCTGCCTTTGTTATATTTTGAATCAACATGTTCTGAGTTTGTAGTCCATGATAATGGATTGGTGACCTCAGACTTTACTTTTTCTTTCTTCACATATGCCGGTATATAATCGAGCTTGTATGTTCTCCATCCGGAAAAGCAATTTGTTTGCAGGGAGTCTTTACAGACTTCAATTTTTTGGAAACTGTTTTTAGGTATCGGCCATCCAACAATGTAGGCGACTATTAATTTTTCCTGTAAAGGTTTCGCGTCAAAAAATTCTGTCATTAATCGTTCTGTCATCAATCCACCCTGGCTGTGTCCTGCAATAATAATAGGCCGGTTTTCATTGTAATTACGAAGATAAAATTCAAATGCTCTTTTTACATCGGCGTATGCTGTGTCGAATGCAGCTTTTGTTTGATCGTTACTGATAAAAAATGCGGATAAATGCACCTGTCTATATCTGGGACCAAATATTCGGCAATGTTTATTAAAAACCGATGCCTGATAAAGTATGGAAGAATAATCTGTCTTCGCATTTATGTAAGCATCGTTTATATCTGCATTCCATGCCTGTCGGTTGCCTGTGTAAGTGGTTGGATGAATGAAAAATACATCCGCTAATGAATCGTTTTTATCAAATTTCAACAGTTCAGGAAGACTATCGGAAGGATCTTTTTTCCACGGATGAGCAGCCCAGTAATCGAGATCTTTATAATTCGGAAAAATTGATTTTTCACGGAATTGATAGTTATGCTCAAAAGCATAATATTTTTCGGAGCAGCCTGAAAAGATTCCCACCCAAATGAAAATGAGGCTAATTCTAATCATAAAATGTCAACGTCGTCGAAAATAAGTTATTGGGTCTGCTTCCCATCTTTTACTTTCCGTTTGTAAACGCTTTTGTCCGCTAAAAATATTTTTGTGACTAACATTTTGATATGAAATGTTGAAATTCAATAACTAACGCTCGACCGAATACTTGCAAACAACATTACCATAAAAAACTTGGTACTATGTGTGGCATAGTACCAAACAAACACCATATCTTTGAGTAGAAATCAAAATATATGGACAGGCAATTTTTCAATTTTCTTATTCTATTAATGTTAGTTTCTGGTTGTGGCCAGCTTAATGCCCAAAACAAAAGCCCTGATATTAGTTTGTTTAACCAGATCGCACATATGGATAGCGTCCTGTTCAATGCTTTCAATAATCGGGACGTTGAAACCTTTAAAAACCTATTTACTGCGGACCTGGAGTTTTATCATGATAAGGGAGGACTGACCGGCTATGAATACACTATACAAAGTCTAAAGAACACTGCTGCCCGAAATGATGGTTTAAAGAGAGAGCTGATGCCTGCAACCCTGGAAGTATATCCTATCAAAGACTATGGAGCTATACAAATTGGCACCCACCGGTTTTGCCATATCGAAAACGGTAAACAGGATTGCGGTACGTTCAAATTTGTGCACGTCTGGAAAAAGATGGGCGATGAATGGAAGATCACCAGAGTGGTAAGTTATGATCATTAAAATCTAAAATTTCATAAATAAAACAATATGAATATTGAGAATACACAGAGCCAGATGCGAAAAGGAATTTTGGAGTTCTGTATTCTTTCCATTATTCGCAGAGGTGAAGCCTACCCAAGCGATATAGTGGAAGAAATGAAGGCCGCCAACTTACAGATCCTTGAAGGAACGCTGTATCCACTGCTCACCCGTCTTAAAAATTCTGAAATGCTCACTTACAGGTGGGTGGAAAGTAATTCGGGTCCTCCGCGTAAATATTTCTCACTTACCCAAAAAGGAGAAGCTTTTTACAAAGAACTCGAGCAAACCTGGCAAGAATTATCCAACGGTGTAAATGCCTTAACCAACAACAAAGAACACAATTCCTAAACTTCAACCAAAGCATTATACAATGAAAAAGATCATCAATATAAACTTATCAGGCAGAGTGATTCCAATAGAGGATTCTGCATACGAGAGTTTACAACGATACATCGAAAGCCTCCGGCGTTATTTTGCCAATGAGGAGGGCCGAGATGAAATCATTAATGATATTGAAAGTCGCATTGCCGAATTAATGAACGATAAAGTTCGCCGTGGCGCTACTGCCGTTACCGACGCAGATATCGACGAGATCATCACATCCATGGGACGTGTAGAAGACTTTGAAAGGACCGATGCAGAAGAAAAAGCATTTTCTGCTTCTGGCCAGGCTTCGGCAGCGTATTCACAGGCACAATCAGAACAAAGAAGGCCCAAGGGAAGATTGTATCGCGACGGTTCGGACAAGTTCCTTGGTGGTGTTTGTGCCGGCATTGCCAGTTACATGAATGTTGATCCCGCCATTGTTCGTTTAATATTTGCCATTATCACTTTTGGTGGATTTGGAACAGGTATTATTATCTATCTCGCATTATGGATCATTTTGCCGGTAAAGGATTTGGACACTTATGTAGGTAAAAGACTTTTTCGCAATCCCGATGATAAAGTAATATCCGGTGTGGCCGGAGGTTTAGCGGCTTACTTCAATAAACCATCCTGGGCATTTCGATTAATTTTTGCCGCCCCTCTGTTACTGAATATTTTATTCGGTGTGCTGAACGGTATTTTCTTTATGTGGCAGCGTGATATTTTTCCGAACATTTTCATTGGTTCATTCTCTGGCACATTTGTGCTTGCCTATATTATTCTTTGGATCGTTCTTCCGGAAGCCAGAAGCCCTTTTGAAAAAATGGAAATGCGTGGTGAAAAAGTAGATGTCAATCGAATCAAGCAGAATGTACAGGAAGGCATGGGCGATTTCAAAAACCGCATGCAAAGCTGGGGCGAAGAAGTTAAAACATCAGCACAAAAAATTGGTAGCCGGGCACAAGAGTTTGCACGTACTCAAGGCGCCGATTTTGCTTCTGATTTTAAACAAGCCTCACAACCTGCAGGAAGAGGATGTCTTCACGCCATAGCTGTGATCATTAAAGCCTTCTTCATTTTCGTTGCCGGGTGTATCACGTTGGCTTTATTTGCCGCATTCATGGCTATTTTATTTGGTGGTATAGCCTGGTGGCCAATCAATAATTTTCTATGGACCTCTTCTTTGCAAAAAGGATTAGCGTGGGGTACCCTGATTTTTTTCATTGGTGTTCCTATCATCGGCTTCATGACCTGGCTAATCAGGAGAGTGGTTCGGGTTCGTTCACACAGCCGTTACCTTGGATGGATCTTCGGTGGACTTTGGACGTTTGGCTGGATTTGCGCTATTGCCTTTGCCATCAGTATTGCAAAAGATCTAAGAGAATATGAAAGGGTTAGTAGTGATATAAACTTGCAGCAACCGGTAAATGACCGCCTCATAGTAAATGTAAATGAACCAGAAATTCGTTATAGCGGGGGCTTTGGGTGGTTACGCCATGATGATACAGGTTGGGACATAACTGATGATACACTGAAATATAACAATGTCAAATTCAGAATTAGTAAAAGCGAAGATTCAATTTACCGCGCTACCCTGTATAAATACAGCTTTGGAAGCAATTTGAAGGACGCACAAAGCCGTGCAGAAAAGATTCTTTTTAATGTTTCTGCTACAGATAGTGTAATCAACTTTGGAAGCGGCCTAAGAATTCATCGCACCAGTAAGTTTCGTGGCCAAGGAATTATAATGGAGATACAGGTTCCTGTTGGCAAAAAAATTCGTTTCGATGAGTCTTTAATCCATGCTTATAATCCATGGGTTGTAAGAAGAGGAGGCAAAGAGTACCGGTACTGGAATCGCCGTAATGGTTATGACAACGACTGGGATTACGACAATTATTTTGACTGGGATGCAAATGTCGATTATGTGATGGGCAGTGACGGAAAATTAATTAATGCGGACAAGGCTGTTATGGACTCCACGGGTGTGTATGAAAAGAAGGCTGAAAAAAACAGGTTGAAAGAATTAGAAGAGAAGGAAAGAAAAAACGAAAAGGAAAGACACGAAATAGAAAGAGAGAAAGAGAAACTTAGAATAGAACGACAAAAAACTGATAGCAATACTACAGGGTATAAAAAAACCCGAAATAAGGAACCGGAGATTGCTTCATTGAATCTTTTTACACCAATAATCATATAGGTAAACTCGGTTGAAGTTGGAATCCCGCAGGTGCGGGAGAAAACGGCTCTCAAATCTTTGAGAGCCTCTTTTTTGTCTGAACTTTGATAAGTAAGATCGACTGATTTATAAGATGAGTAGAACCTAACAATGTGACTCATATTTCTGAAGTTTTCCTGTAAATCCCATTTATCTGTCCAAATCCCGGTTCAGACTTATTTTTGCCATCCAAATTTGATACATGAAAAGTACACCTTTCACAAAAAAGCATATTGAACTCGGCGCAAAAATGGCAGAGTTTGCCGGTTATAATATGCCCATCAGCTATTCAGGAATTAATGAGGAACACCAGACAGTTAGAAGAAATGCAGGTGTATTTGATGTAAGCCACATGGGTGAGTTTATGCTAAAAGGTGAAAATGCTTTAGATCTTATCCAGAGAATTACCACCAATGATGCGTCCAAACTTTCTGCTGGTAAAGCGCAATACAGCTGTATGCCAAATGAAAATGCAGGAATTATCGATGATCTTTTAGTGTACTGTATAGAAGAAAACAAAGTATACATGATTGTAGTAAATGCCAGTAATATTGAAAAGGATTGGGGCTGGATGCAAAAACACAATACAAGAAACGTTGAGATGCACAACATTTCTGATGATACCTGTTTACTTGCAGTGCAGGGACCAAACGCTACAAAGATATTACAGCCTCTTACAGAAATGGATATCCTGAACTTGAAGTACTACACATTCGCGAAGGGAAAATTTGCTGGTGTCGATAATGTTTTAATTAGCGCAACCGGCTACACAGGAGCAGGTGGAGTAGAAATTTATTTTAAAAATGAGAACGACAATGCTGAAAAAATCTGGGATAAAATTTTTGAAGTGGGGACACCACAGGGGTTAAAACCTATAGGATTGGCAGCAAGAGATACCCTTCGGCTGGAGATGGGCTATTGTTTATATGGAAATGATATTGACGATACCACATCTCCGTTAGAAGCAGGACTGGGGTGGATCACTAAATTCACCAAATATTTTACAGCGAAAGAAATTTTGCAAAAGCAAAAGGAAGAAGGAGTCAAGCGAAAGCTGTTGGGCTTTGAAATGGTTGATCGTGGTATTCCAAGACATAATTACGAAATATGCAATGCAGGAGGAAAGCAGGTGGGGTATGTAACATCAGGAACACAGTCGCCAAGCTTAAATAAAGCTATCGGAATGGGGTATGTTGAAATCGAAGATTCAGCTATTGATTCCACTATCCATATCAAAATCCGGGAGAAGCTAATGCAGGCAAAAGTTGTGAAAATTCCTTTTAATTGATTTAATATATACTTAAGGGAAAACTGTAACGTTTTCATTGAAAATTTTTAATGCCATTTATTCATCTAACAACATTCATTGCAGCACCACAGGAACGTGTGTTTGACCTGAGCAGGAGTGTTGCGCTGCATAAAGCTTCAATGAAAGATCACGACGAAAGAATTGTTGACGGAACTATGAGTGGATTAATGAGTTTAAATGATACCGTAACCTGGACAGCCAAGCATTTATTTAAAGAAAGAAGATTAAAAATCAGGATCAGCAAACTTCAGCGTCCTGAGTATTTCACAGATGAACAGGAGGCAGGTGATTTTAAACTAATGAAACACGAACATTATTTTAAGCCCATTGAAAATGGAACGATTATGATTGACCAGTTCCATTTTGAAACGACGGGGTTAATGGGAAAACTGCTTACTAAATTTTATCTCGAAAAATATATGACACAATTGTTGAAACAGCGTAATAAAATGATTAAAGAAGTGGCAGAAGGCAATCTGTGGAAACAATATTTAAGTTGATGAACAAACCAAGTTTATATACTGTTCTATCGCCTGCTTTGTTGCATCTCTATGACGTTAATAATACAATAGTTGTTGTAATTGATGTATTGCGGGCAACTTCAACCATCGCAACAGCATTGTATAACGGCGCCAAAGAAATTATACCTGTTGATAGTGTACAACGGTGCATTCAACTCGGAAAAGAACTTGAATGTGTTACGGCTGGTGAAAGAGATGGACAGGTAGCACCAGGATTACAATACGGCAACTCATCTTTTGAATACCCCAGAGAGTTTATTGAAGGAAAAACCCTGGTGCTAACCACAACAAATGGTACAAAGCTTTTGCATATGGCTTTGGCAAGAGGTGCTACCGAAATTATAACCGGGTCTTTCTTAAATCTCTCTGCTGTTTGCAATCATTTAATGCAATTGAACAGGAATGTGATCCTGGCTTGCTCTGGCTGGAAGGACCGTGTGAATATGGAGGACACCATATTTGCCGGAGCTGTTGTATCGATAGTGGAACAACATTTTTCTATTAATTGTGATTCATCGCGTATTGCTGAAACCCTGTACAAGAAAGCCAGAACAGATATGTATGAATTCATGAAAAAAAATAAAGCGTCGCATTACCACCGGCTTACCAATTTTGGATTGGAAAGAGATATTCGTCATTGTCTGACTCCTGACCTGGCCAATGTGTTACCCGAATATGAAAACGGCAAGCTGGTTCTAAGGCCTTAATTTACCAATTTTTAACGCAGAAATATTCCTTTTCGTCAGGTTTTCTGAAAAGGTTTCAGTTAGTTTTGCAGATTGCCCTCTTCACAATCACCAATGGGCAATACGCAATGGGCAAAGGTTGTGCGGTCAGCGATTGCCAATTGAAAATTGCCGTTGCCAAATTGAATATGGCGTTACCACATTTACTGAAATACGTTTATACACATGGAAGTGATGAAGTGATCCGACGCGGAAAAAAAATTCACGCTATTGGTTTCGTGGAGTTGGTGGAGAATGATAATCTTTTTAGTTCTGCTGTTTTCCGGGTAAAAGATGATAATTACTCAACATTTTATAAAGTTTACATCAGCAATTATAAAGATGCGAAAACGGTTTCACTACGTTGTGCTTGCCCTTATAACCTTGGAGATATTTGCCGCCACGAAGCAGCTGCTTTAATTCGGTTGCAGGAAATGATCGACAAAGGCCAACTTGAATCTGGCAATATCGAATACGATCAAAAGCACACTGTGGCCAAGATGAAAACAATCGAGTACAGAACCATTCAATTGTTGTCAAGTCATGAGGTGACCGACGAAGCGGAAAAATATTTAAAAGAAAACAAACCTGCAATCCAATCTGCACAAGACGAGACAGTAAAGGCAACGGTAAAAATAGACGGCCAGAATTTTTTTGTAATCATTCGCCGCAACGAAGAAAGAAATTTTGACACCAGTAGTGATTACCAGGATAGTGAACATCTTTTATGCTTGCCCAAGGTGATAGTATTTCTTCATCTTCTATACACAAAAGGCCAACACTATTTTGAAACCATACGCAATTGGGATAAAGAAAAGAATAAATTGCTGGAAGCATATGGCTATACCCTGGAAGATGATCTATCAGGAAAATTTGAATTTAATTATAAAGATGGCAAACCCTATCTCCGTGTTTTGGATCCATCAATCAAAAGAGTGGCTTTACCATTGCCACTTTCGAAACCAAAATTTGAAAATGTTGTTGACGTAGAAGAAGAAGAAACTTCTCCAAAAGAACACGTCATTACCAAGCGGCTTGGTGTTGTTTTAAACTTTAATAAAGCTGCATATCCTTTTTTCAATATTGACCTTGTTGAAGGAGAGATGGACGAAGAAGATAATTTTGCCGGCAGTTTTGAAAAGCTCGAACTCGGAAAATACATTAACGCGGATGTTTACAATGAAGAAGATAAAAATGTTTTAACGCTTGTTCGAAAATTGCAGGATTCCGAGATCAATAAATATGTAAGCCGCAATTCTCCATTCTCAGGTATTTGGGAAAATATCATTCATCATGAAGAAGACGAATTGCCTTCAGAAACGAAGAGGCTGATCATTGAATACTTATTTCCCAAGCTCAAAAAATTGCTGGCAGAATTTACAGGGTCTCCTATTTATATTTTGCCAAAAGGTAAATCCTTTAAACCCAATCATCTTACACGGGTTGAAGTAAGTGACCAATACCTGGTTCCGCAGTTTAGTGTTAGCAATAATGGAAACAAATTTGAAATTGAATGTTATGTAAAGCCAGATGGAGTGGCGCATTTGGTAAATGAAAATGAGGTAAACTCAGTCCTTGTTTTTTTATACAATCATCAGATCTATACCTGGGTTAATACAGAGTCCATCGAAACCGCTGAACAATTCCTGCCATCCGGAATAGTAAAGATCAAGGAAGAAGATTGGCCACAAGCAATGGTGAAATGGATGATGCCGTTAACCAAGGAATATAAAGTTGATTTTAATAAAACTCTTATTTCAGAGGTAAAGGACGGCGAGCCCGAAGCAAAATTATACCTCCACGAAAAGGGTGAGTATTTAGTGTTTCACCCAATTTTCAGCTACAAAGGTTTTGATACAAAAGCAAAAGACAAGGATGAAGTCATCATCCCGAATGGAAATAAAGTGATTATCGTCCACCGTAACCGCGAAATAGAGTCTGCTTTTATCGAAAGGCTGAGGACACTTCATTCTAATTTTATTTCGTTCGACGACGGAGCAGCACTGGCATTAAAGGGTGCAGAAGTATTAAAGAACAACTGGTTCTTTTTATTTGTCGACGCCATGAACGAGGCAAAAACGCCGGTATATGGATTTGAGTCTCTCAAAAACTTTCGTTTCAACACAGCAAAGCCAACTACACATATTTATATCAGTAGCCATACCGATTGGTTTGATGCACGGGTAGACGTAATTTTTGGTGATCAGAAAGTAAACGTTTCAGAAATTAAAAAAGCACTTAACAACAAACAACAATTTGTTCAGCTCAATGATGGAACATTAGGTATACTTCCTGAGGAGTGGTTAAAGAAATATGCATTGTTATTCCGCGTTGGCGAAGGAAGAACTGACAAGCTCAAACTTTCGCGCTATCATTTAAGTGTTATCGATGAATTATATGAAAATCGAAATGCTGAAGAACTCACAATTCAGCTTGAAGAAAAATATGGCCGTATCCGCGAATTTGACAAAATTAATGAAATTGAACCCCCTGAAAATTTGCAGCATATACTTCGACCGTACCAGGTAGGCGGCTATCAATGGCTAAATTATTTACACGAAGTAGGCTGGGGAGGAATTCTGGCAGATGATATGGGTTTGGGCAAAACAGTTCAGGCCCTTTCTTTTCTACAACATTATTATGAGCAGCATGAGGGCGATATGAAGGCGCTTGTAGTTTGTCCCACAACACTAATTTATAACTGGGAAAATGAGATCAAGAAATTTACTCCTTCCCTGGAATATTATATACACCATGGTCCATTACGCAGTAGGGACGTAAAGGTGTTAAATGAGCACCACGTTATTATAACAACATATGGAACTTTAAGAAGCGATATCAAGACATTGGTACAAATGAAATTGGATTATGTGATTTTAGATGAATCACAGGCAATCAAAAATCCATCAAGTAAAGTAACCAAGGCGGCGTCGCTTTTAAATGCGAAGCATCGCTTATGCATGAGCGGTACTCCACTTCAAAACAACACGTTTGACATTTATGCGCAGATGAATTTTTTAAATCCAGGTATGTTGGGTTCAGTTGAATTTTTTAGACAGGAGTTTGCAATTCCAATCGATAAATTTGGTGAAGCCGAACAAAAAGATCATCTCAAAAAAATATTGTATCCTTTTATTCTTCGAAGAACAAAAGAACAAGTGGCAAAAGATCTGCCTGAAAAAACGGAAACGGTTTTGTTCTGCGAAATGGAGGATGAACAAAGACGAATTTATGATGCATACAGGAACGATTACCGTTCAAAAATTATGGGAACAATTGAAGAACAGGGAATACAAAAATCGCAACTTACCATTTTGCAGGGATTGATGAAGCTTCGCCAGATCTGTGATTCACCATATATATTAAACGAAGAAGAAAAATTTCCTAATCACTCGATCAAGCTGGACGAGCTGGCAAGGGAGATCACAGAAAATATAGGAAATCACAAAGCATTAATTTTCTCTCAATTCCTGGGAATGTTAGCCTTGATAAAAGAGAAGCTCACCCAACTGGAAGTAAAATTTGAATATTTTGATGGGAGCACCTCTGCGCCCGACCGGGAGAAAGCTATCCAGGCATTCCAGAATAACGATGAAACAAGAGTTTTTTTAATTTCTTTGAAGGCAGGTGGTGTTGGTTTAAACTTAACTGCGGCTGATTATGTTTACATCGTCGATCCCTGGTGGAATCCTGCTGTGGAACAGCAGGCTATAGATCGCACACATCGTATTGGCCAGACCAAAAACATTTTTGCCTATCGAATGATTTGCAAGGACACTATCGAGGACAAGATTATGCAGCTGCAGGAAAAGAAACGATTGTTAGCAAAAGAGCTAATTTCTGATGATGCAACATTTGTAAAAGCATTAAGCAGAGAAGACGTAGAATATCTTTTTAGTTAACCCATTGTCCCTGGTTTTATTAGGGAGCCCTGTCTTTGAAATGACACCCTCTTGAGCCTTTCTTTATAATTGATGTTACTCATGGCTTGAATTCTATAAATTTATCCTGCCATGATGCTTCGCCATGCTCGTTTTTTAAAAAACGTCTTTTTATATAGCTTGACTGCATTTGGTGGTCCCCAGGCCCATCTGGCAATGATGATGAGAATTTTTGTTCACAAAACACCTTATGTTACCAAGGAAGAACTGCTTGAATACAGTGCTTTTTGCAATTTGCTTCCAGGCGCTTCCTCAACACAAACAGTTACACTCATTGGCTATAAAAGGGGTGGCGTTCCGCTGGCAGTAATGACCCTGTTGATTTGGATTACTCCGGCCTGTTTTTTAATGGGAGCGTTTTCTTTCTTGTTGCATTATGTTGATCAAAATTCCCTTCATACCAATATTTTCAAATTTGTGCCTTCACTGGCAGTTGGGTTTTTGGTATATGCTTCGGTTATGGCTTTTGGTGTTTCAATCAGAAATACCATTACATGGTCAATCATGTTATCATGTGTCATAGCCACTTTTGTTTTTTTTAAAACGCCGTGGATTTTTCCTTTACTTATTGTCTTGGGAGGAGTCGCCACCAATTTAAGCCATAAAAGAATTCCTCAGCATGAAACAAAACCAAAAAAAATCAAGTGGTGGAATATATGGTTGTTCGCCATTATTTTCATTGCGGCAGGTATTCTAAGTGAGGTGGCAAGAAAAAATGATTGGCCAAACAGAAAACCAATAAATCTTTTTGAAAATGCATACCG
>Ga0126305_10000829_pt1 | contig 13433 bp, 13 predicted proteins | sample Plot26_FD_92536 | JGI IMG/M metagenome (GOLD analysis project Ga0126305, IMG submission 92536) | Serpentine soil microbial communities from UC McLaughlin Reserve, CA, USA - Plot26 | ecosystem: Environmental > Terrestrial > Soil > Grasslands | place: USA: UC McLaughlin Reserve, Lake County... | reverse complement strand
ATCTGAGCTATAATCGTGTGTATCATTTATTATCCTTTAGAAATATGTAAGTTTTGAAAGATATATGCAGTTTAGGATATATAAAATAATTATATAGTCTTGTACTTTAGTTCAAGAGTTACAAGTGTGTATAACTTAAGTATACCTTTTTCTAGGAGGAAATAGTATGCGCTATTCTTGCATCTTTTATAATGCAAATTTTACATATTATTTTAAAAAATATATGTAAAATATGTTGGATATATGTAATAATCACATATACCTTGAATATTTTGTATAAATATTTATATATAGCAAGTAAGATAAGTAAAGTTATGAATACTTCAATTTTAAAAAATCAACAATACCAAACTTGTATAGATTCATGTAACAATTGTGCAGAATGTTGTGAAGCTTGTTGTACAGAATGTATGTCAAACACAGAGATGGCTGGAATGATGAGTCGCTGTATGATGATGTGCAGAGATTGTGCAGATATGTGTAGAATGGCCTCTATGATGATGGCAAGAGGTAGTGAATATGTAAAACAAATGTGTAACATGTGTGCTGACATGTGTGATGCCTGTGCAATGGAGTGTGACAAAATGGGCGGAAAAATGGAAATATGTAAAACATGTGCTGAAATGTGCAGACAATGTGCACAAGAATGTCGTAACATGACACGATAATAAAAATAGTATAAGGAAAATATTAAATAGAATGTCAAGATATCAAAATTTCTTTTTTATTAACATTTAAAACTCAAATCAGCATTTTTATATTATGCTATTTGCCTTCTTCTTTCATGTTATTAATAAGCAATTGTAGAGACTATAGAAAATATTATATAGTTATTACAGAAGTTTGAATATTATCTCCTGTAACTAAATGAGTTATTATTGCTTCTGAAATCGTAAGACTAATATGATAACTTATGTCTTTAATATCAAACATTAATTTAGTAAACTAAGAAACTATAAGAACAATAAATAAAAATGGATGACAATCTTATATTATATTATTTCTTTTATTATTATAATTGGCCTCAACATTTTTTCCCTCAGAATTTATCTATCTTCTAACTGTGTATTATACAGGTGCCTTAATTGTCTCAATTGTGGTATTGGTAGTTACTATTAAAAAGAACCGATTTGAAGGTGAGTATCAATTATATGCTAGAATGCTAGATGCTAGAACTAAACTTCAAAATACTGATATTTTTATTAGAATGGCTAAGGAGAGTTCACTTTATGCCGAGAGATTTAAGTTAGTTGAAGAACCAAAAGAATACTATACTATAATATCATTAATAGATACAATTGAATTTATTTATAGAATTAACAAGAAAAAAATGATTGATAAAGAATTATGGCAAAGATGGGAAAACCACGCAAAAAGTATGATGACTATTCCAAAGTTTCGAAATGTCTGGTCTGCAACAAGAGAATTTCATACTCGTGATTTTGTTAATTTTATGGATGGTTTATAATCTTATAAATTTAACAAATGGAAATTATATGGATAATAATAATGAATAAATTTTTTAATATTTTTATTTAACAAATGAAATCATGAATATGATTCATTTGTATATTTGTCTTATTGATATTTATCTTTTACCAAATTAAGAGGCTTTTGATTATTAATTTGGTGGATAAACCGCAAGATGAAGATAATATAATCAAGATAAAGAATAATTAATTTGGATTGTTGTGAATCATAAAAGATCAATTTCTTAAAGATGCTTATGCAAATAGTTATTGTCGTAGTATGATTTCTAATTGATCATTATCAATTCTACTCGAAACTATTCTCATGGTTGTAGCAGCAAAAGGTAAAGTTACAGTATTGGCAAGAATGCCTCTTTCATGTTCCAAAGTTATCATTAACTCATCATATGTTTTTTTAACATCTAAACGAGCGGTATTAGCAAAAGGGATCTTGAATCTAAGGATGATAGAATTATTGTCTTCCTCAATAGAATAAACTTTCTCTTGAAAGAAAATATTAGAAGGATCATCATGACCAAAGATGTTAAAACTATGTTCTTTTAACATTTCAATACCTTCAAGTTCTTCTTTTAGCTGTTTCGCTTCTCGACAGGGGAGAGGAAAAAAATTCAATTTAATTTTCTCTAAAAACAGTATATTATCTTTGTTAGTAAAATCAACTTTATTAATGATCACAAGATCAACATTTATTCCAAATAGGTTAGCGGACATTAACGCTCGTTTTGCATTTTTTACACTAAAATTATTCAAATTAGTGACCAGTCGCAAACTAGTAGTATCTTGGTTTGATATTATATTAAATAAATTATCAAGACGTTTTAGTATATCTGTTTGAGCTGTAAAAGAATCTAGGTAAGTATAATAACTAGACATTGGCTGAAACATCTTTGCAAAGCCGCTAAAAAAAGTAGTTAATCCTGTAATATGTTTACCCATTGATCCAATTAATTTTGGAAAATACAGAAATTTTAATGCCTCTCCTGAAGCAGGCATATCGAGGACAATTCTTTCATAATTATTTTCTCTTACTATTTCTTCAATTTTTATCAACGAAAAGAGCTGAGTCATTCCAGGCAACATTGCTATTTCATAAGCAAGATTTGAGTTCACTCCTTTACCAATAAATGAGGAGCTTATTGATGAAATAATATCCATATAGTTTTTACTTATTTCAAATAATGGATCAATCTCGATTGCTTCTAGTTTTGAACTAATTTTCTTGGTACAATGTCCTATTTCAATACAGAGAGCATCACTAATTGTATGTGCAGGATCAGCAGATATCAAGATTGTTTTATAACCTTTTTCTGCTAAATTAATTGCCGTTGCACAAGATGTTACAGTCTTTCCTGTACCTCCTTTTCCTGTGTATATAATTAACCTCAACTTGATTTAATAACGTATAATAATACTTATCAAGTTTTCAACTGAAAATACATTTCAAAAAACTAAGAATGTTGTCATTCAATTATTTTATTGTAAAAAATAGTAATACGTATAATATTTAGTAATGTAAATAACATAGTAAATTAAAAACTTAATATTAAATATATCAAGATCATTTGTCCTCAGAGAAACAGATAAAACACAAATCGACATTGCAGTATCTTTTACTAATAATGGTTATGGCTATAATTGCCATAAATTTTACAACACTATCACTCGAATCACATATTAGACATTATTTTGTACTTTTGGCTTTGAATATCACAGCTGCTATTGCTTCAACTTTAGGTATAATATCTATAATACGATATGGACTTTATGGAGTACATGGAAAGTCATATTTGTTCTTAACATTAGGAATTATATGTTGGTTTTTAGCAGATTTTATTGTTACTTATTATTATGTAATGGGTGATGAAGAACTCGAAGTTGTTTCTATTGTGGATGGTTTTTGGTTTATTGGGTATGTATTTCTATCTGTGCATTTATTTTTTATTATAAAACATTTAGAAAGAAAAATAAATTATAGAATTGTCATTATTATATCAATACTTACAATATTATTTGTTATTTATAATGTTATTACTATTCTCTTTTCTGAATTTATTATCGATAAAAACTTTATTTCTGTCCTAATAAGCCTTTTGTATCCTATTTTAGATTTAATATTAATTGCTCCTTCTGCAATAATATTGGTATGCTTAAGAAAAGATTATCAACAATCTATTCCTTGGATTCTTTCCTCTTTGTCTCTTTTTATAAATGCTATAGCAGATGATGGATATGTCATTGATTTTATTAACGGTAATTCACAAAATCTATGGGTATGGGAGCTATTCTATGTTGCAGATTTTATTATCATGTCAGGTGCATTATTTTGGTATAATAAATTCCATATCTCTCATCATCAAAATAATATGTACCTAAACAAATAATAAATTTGTTAACTTACTAATAAAACTAATTCATACATAAAAATAATTTTGAAATAATTGTAAAATATATCTTTTTGTAAATATTTTAACTGTAAATTCTCTATAGACATTGGAATTATACTTTTTTAATAAAAATTTGTGTATTATTTTATTTTTCTACGAATGTGCATAATTTTTGCTCAAAATACTTCAACTCGGTTAAAATCTTCATCATCATTTTTTTCATACTATAAATTCATAGCGACCAGAATGAACAGTAAAACTAAATCCTTTTTCTCCAGAGATGGCATTTTCTACACTTGATTATCTTTGAACGTAAAGGTTGGAGTACTATTCTATCCCAATTCTATATTATTGGACCAGTAGACAACACACACTCATATTGGAATGACTTTAGAAAAAATCATGAATTTGAAAAAGTTAATTTATTTTTTTCCTATAGAAAAAGATAAACTATTATACATACTTAAATCGTTCTACAACTATTTATCAAATAAATATGTCAGACCGGTCCTATTATTAATCCCAAAGATGTTATCAAAAAAGAGGCACGAGGTATAGATAATGCAGATTTAGGAGAAGTACAAGAAGTCGGTATAGAATATTGTACCTCAAAAAGGTACTTTAGACAAAGATAAGTATTATATTCCAAAGAAGTTGGTATATCGTTTTGATGGTCATGATGTCTTTTTTAGAATAACAGAAGAAGAAGCAAAACAGTACAAAGAGCATGAGACAAACTTGATATAGTTTTTTATTATATTGTGAAGAGTATAAGAAATTAGAATAAATTTTTGCTTAATTCTCATTGTTACCTAAAACAAGCCTTTAAATCCTTTGATTTAAATCAGCAAGAATTTTCATTACAGAATTACGGCCTGGTGCCATAGATACACCTGGCCCAAGATGAATTTCCAGATCCACACAAATATACATTTGATAAAGATGGGATTCTGTAATTTGCTAATTCTGAGATTGGTCTCATTGGACACTGTGATAAGGTAAAACTGCTCCACAATATAGTGTTCCTCGTATACGTGTTGAAGGTTTATATTCAAAATCCCTTGGAGAATATGAAATAATCTTTAACATTTTAATGAATCTCTAATTCTAATAGATATATGACATCAATAGAAAATGAAGAAAGTTTCAAATTAGAGTAACAACAGGAAAAGGTCTTCTATCAAGGTAGATACCCCTCTTCTATATGATAAAGTTAAGGACCTAGTCAAAGAGGCATTAAACGCATATAACAAATTGAAAAAAGAAGAATCAACAGAAACTGAGGAACAACAACAATATCAATAGGTAATTTATTAATTTTTTTTATCATTTTTGTTTAAAATTATTAATCGTAATTATCTTTGTTCAGTATTAGTAATATTGCATATATTGAATTTGTTTAGAATTTTATTACTATTCTATAATGAACTTATATAATATTTTATTACTATTAAAAAGCATGAAGAAAATAATTATCACAACAATGCTCTTATTTAACATCTCAATAATTACGACAATTCCTATATCTGCCCAACTAAATCAGATATCAGAAACAACAACTGATGGCAATATAACTTCTTCTCTAAAACCACAAGGAGCATCAATTGGTGTACAAAATGAAAGTTCAAGCCCTGAAGATAAGCCCAACACAGACACCGTTGGCAATATAACTTCTTCTCTAAAACCACAAGGAGCATCAATAGATAATCCTACATAATTATTCTCATCTTTTTTGTCTTATTTGAACCTTTATTACTAAATAAATTGTAATCTCTTTATTTTATACTTTAAAATAGTCCAATTACTTTCAGAAATTTGAATTCATTATTTGAAATTTACAGTGTAGTAACAAAAAATTTAAAGAAATTGAAGTTTATAACGTTTCATAACATATTTTAATAATAAGAATTAGTATTGTCTAAGAAAAGTCATTAAATAAGAAATACACTAAAAGACTTATGACCTACAAATAGTTATAATTATAAGATGATGGCGCCCCATTTAACCAGCTACAAAAAGTTTTCCGAAGGTCATTATGTGGGTATTTCTTCACCATCGATCGCTCTAAGTAGCCATCTCTTTACAAATCATGCGGTTATATTATTTTCTACTTTTCTTGTATTTATCAAATCATTTCCTTATCCATATACATTAGAAATGTTACTGATTCTACTAAGGGGTTACATATATTCTGTTATATTTCCGCATATCATAAAGAAATATTATATTTTCACAAAATATTTAGATTATTTTTATACTAAAAAATTTAAATATAATAATACATTATCTTTGTTGAATTATTAATTTGCAAGTTTGATAAGAAGGATAAAAAGATAATTACTACTACACTATTATGCATTCTTTTTTACCGATAATTGTATACCTATATCTTGTTTGTTTTACAAATATAATTGATATGAGCAAAAACGATAAAACTTCCAATAACACCAATACTAGTAAGAAGAAAAAGATAGAACAAAAAGAAAATAATCCAAATCAATTAAATAATAATACAAGTTCGAACACAAGCAATAGAATAACAGACCAGGAAAATGAAATAGAAAAAAATATTGTAATCAGAAGATCAACTGGAAGAGAAGAAAAATTCGATACAAATAGATTAGCACAGACTTCTAGTCGTTCAGGAATTCCATTTGCAATGGCAAAAGATATAGCCAATAAAACTGCTGAAAAAGTTCAAAATAGTATTAACAATAATAAATTGAATGAAAAAAATACAGATGATTACATAAACGATAGTCAAATATCAGATAATATAGAATCAGAAGATAAAGTAGTTGTAACAGCTGATCAAGTAAGAAATCTAGTTGCAGAAGAATTAAAAGAAAGAAATAGGCCAGAGGTTGCATCGTCCTTTATAGGTGAACCCACAACTAATAATTCAATATCAAACAAACCATCTGTTGATGATAGAGAACCTATGCTAGATAATATCGCTGCAAATAAGAATAGGCTTCGTTTTGACCATGGTAAAGTACATAAAGATGAAAGAGCAGCATAAAGAAAAGAAAAAATAAAGGCCAATACACCTCAAAATCGTCGCTTACCTTTCATTATTTTAACTATATACATTTTTTATACTTCTTACAAAATTTAAACAATAATTTTTTAAAACCTACAGAAAAATATCAAGATTAATCATACTAAATATTATTATAATTCTTGAATGAAATTATATTCCTTTAAAAGTAGATGATTTTTCTGAATCTTATAAGTTCATTATTTGAATAGTAAAAGATATTGATATGAAAATGCATTAATAAAAAGTTTGAATTTGAACTTTACAAAAACTGTTTTTACGTTCTCAAAACTAAATGAATTTTGGAATCATTTTTTTTATCCCTGGATAATTAGAGGATGTATTAGATTAGTTAAAATAAAAGATATTCTATCAATTTACTATAATTGGATTTTCCTCTTTTTTCTCTTCATTTTTCTCTATTAAAAGTTTATTATACTTAATTTTAATTTTTTCTGGTATTTTATAGCAGTCACACATATGCTATATATCTATAAATAGTGCAACTCATTAATAAAGATTAAGGATAAAACTTATTTCTTTAATTAGAATTTTACTGCTGATTTGAAAATTGTCAAATTGAAAAGTTCTTTGCAATTCTAATATATCAATCATAATTTCAGTGATTGAGAAGAAAAATAACATTCATTAAATAAATGAACTTTTATATGAAATACCGTAGAAAACCTATATTTTTTGTAATGAATAAATTTTTCTTAAATTATTTAAATTGTATTAATTGAAGTTTATTTTACCATTTTCAATTTAATTTATGTTTATTATATTAAACAAGAAGTATAATAAAAAGTTTTTGTCTAACTATTTATTTCTCCTCTTCTATTAAATCATCAATCCATATATGTTCTACAGTATGTGTTGGAAGTAGTTCTCTTTTTAGCACAATGTTTGCACTTTCATTTTGGTAGAAAGTAATTGTCACAAAGTCAGCAACTACTTGAATGTTTATAGTTTCACAATTTTCAAAGGAATTCAATGCATTAAATTCTTCAATTACATTTGTATTAGGATCCTTATTCTGACTTTTTAAGAAGTGAATTTTAATATTTTTTACCTCGGTACCATGAAATTTAATTACTTTTTTTTTATTCTCGTTCATGAAGTTAGATTATATTATATAACCAAAAAATGTTTCCAATAATTTTAAAAGATTAAACATTTTTTTTAACTAGAATTTATTGTTGATATGATCTTTAATACTCATTTTTTATTTAATTTCCTTTTATTATGAAAAAAACTAGCGTGATCCGTTAGTTTATAACCATTAAGGTATGCATTGTCAATTTCTTGTTGATTAGCGGGATCAATTAAATGATCTTTCTTATTATCCTCTTCTCCTCCTTCTCCTCTCTTTCTCTCTAAACCCATAGTAGTAATTGTAGGAATTTTAGGATTTGTTTGGGTGATTCTGTATTTATTGTAGATATTCTCTGAGTCATCTTTGTTTCTAGTTACTTCTTTATTCCATGTTGCTATATCAGGTGAATCATCAATATCTATGATATCATTTGATGATTCTGCAGTATTTGTTAAATCCATATTAGAAGCCATGGTAGATTCTTTTGATGTTTGTTCTTTATTTGAATATGGATTTTGCTCAGAATCTTTAAGAAAAGAATTATTGGAGTGGGTATTACTTTTGCTAAATCCTTTCTTTTTATTCATTTAAGATATATTATAACAGATAGTTTATTTCAGTTACATTTGATATACAGTAAATTTTAATCTAATATTATAAGATTGTACTTGTCCTTCTTAAAAAAACACTAATTTTTAATTAATAGTATCTTTGTAATTCTTATAAATAAACAGGTCCAAAGATTTTATGAATACTATCAAAACTAATTGTATTAAAGGTAAAAAATAGTTGGAAATAGTAGAATGTAAGTAATTTTTATTTAAATTCTAATGTTATTATTTGAAAATGTAAATATTGAGTATGAAATTTAATTTTTATGGTTCTCTAAAAGATAACAAAATAACTATAGTAGATACTACACTAACTTCAAATATATTTAAGATGAAATGATAAATGTTACAAAGAATCTCTAATTAATTAATTAATTAATAACAGTGATCTAATCTTTAGATATGACAATTTTGGTCATTTTATTTAACATATATGTAGTATCATGTTAATTAATGTTGATCTTTGAGTAGCCCTCTGTTGTAAATTATCATCTATATATAATAAATTGTTTATAAAGTTTTACTAAATAAATTAATTTTATTATTACCTGTAAAATATTATTCTATCTGTTAACAATTTGTATTTAATCTTTATAAGAAATAAAGCTTAAATAATTACTAGAGTAAAGTATAACCCCTTGAATCTTAAAATTTTACAATACACTATTTTAATCAGCTCTACTGTTTTCTTATTATTTACAATTTATTTTACTTCTTCTTCCATGACTTACTCAGTTGACTATAAGGAGGAATCAAACCTTCTACAACGTGCGAATGATTATCTTTCAGAGGGTGAAATAGAATACGCATTAAAAATTTATGACGAAATTCTTAAATTAAATCAAACTAATATTTTTGCATTAAATTACAAAGGATTAGCATTCGCAAGTATGGGTAATTATGAAGAAGCCATCAAAATGTACAATAAGGTTCTAACTATTGACCCTACTGATCTTTTAGCATTGAATAACAAAGGTGTAGCCTTATATAATTTAGGTAATTATGACGAAGCCATCAAAATGTACAATAAGATTCTGAATATAGACCCAGATGATGTTGATGCAAAATACAATAAAAGCATTGCATTACTTAGCTTAAATAAATCACAAGAAGCGAATATTTTATATGATGAATCGTTCAATATTAAACGATGATGCTAAGAAGTGTCTATAACATAACCACAAATAAATAATAAGAATAAAAAGTATAATCATAACTTCAAATTTAAGGATTAATGATTTTATATTTCAATAATACGTTACTTATACAAAAAAGATATAAATCATGTTTTTTACTTCTCTATTTAATTTATTAAATGGTTAATTTATTTAAATATAATCTATAATAATCGAGCTTATCTGGATCATATCTTTGTATTATTCTAATAGGTTCACCATTGTTTATTCTACGAATTAGCACATCTCGATGAACATAACCAGTAACAAATTTGTAGCCATTACTTTTAGCTTCACTTAAAAATTTCATTCTAAGATTGTGACCTCCACTTTCTCCCCAGTATCCTGTTTTAATATTTATCCTTTCCAAGAAAATAGTATTTTTCTTTCCAAAATTGTCTTCTATAGTTCCTCTTCTTAACTTATAATATTCTAATGGTCCACCCTTTGCAAAGCCAATAACTTTTCCAGTAGTTTCATTCAATCTTAAGCTAACAAGTATGGTTTTAGGATGCTTTATTGATTTAGTAAATTTTTTTTCATTATTTATTTCAAGAGGATTATTAAGCTCGTTATAAAGACTTAAAAGTTCTTTTGCAGTAGTTGGATTGATTTTTTCATTTTCTTCTGATTTAAATACTAAATTAATTTCTCTTTTTCTAACTGCATTTTTTATTTCAATTTCCTTTAGGAAAGATTCTTTAAATCTGTTTATATTGTTTTGGTAATTCTTCTTATATTCTTCAGTAATTCCATCTAACACGCGATTGAGCATTGTTTTCTCTTTATTGAGTAAAGTAAAGAACTTGACTGATTCTTTGTTTATACGTGATGGGTGCCATCCTAATCCATGAGCATTACGTCTTGCTAGTTCCAGAGCATGTTCAAAATCATCTAATGCATAACCTGCAACACGTTCGGATACTGAAAGAAACCATCCAAGATCTTCATAATGCTTTCGTTTTTCTGTATCAGTTGGGGAAATTCCAGCATTTGAGAATAATTGATGCATTCTTTGTCTTGCATACTCAGCTATCTCTCCTTGAAAGGGATATGCTGTTCGATGGATAATTGCAATAACTATATCTATATTTAAACCAGCTTCGTCAATAGATTCTTTAATTCTTTTATCATTTCTTATATAAGATTCAACAGCATCTTCATTTGGTTTTTCAAACCTTTTGAGGGGATCAAAATCATGATAAAGAGCAGAAGTGAATAGATACTTTATATCAGTCAAATCAAATTGATTATTTGTATCTATTTTTCTTTGACCATATGCTGCAAGTAAAGTGATATAAGTAGCTTCTAATTCATGATTGATATTATGATAGCCATAATAATCAACTCCAAGACCATTAACAGAAAATTCTGTTATTGCATGTTCTATTGTCTTATTTAACCATTTTGTGGAAATACCTAAACTGTTACCTATTTGGATAATTCGTTTTTTTAGGATTGCTTCATCTGTTTGACCAATTTTATATTTTATCCACCATCTAAGTAAGTGTAATCTTTTATGAAGTTGATACCATTCATAGGTGGGAGCGGCAAGTGGATTGGTAAATGTAAAATCTAAACCTGATTTATCTTGATACTCCCTCTTAGACAAAATAACTTTAAACACCAAAGATATATAATATAATAGAACATGACTATAAAAATTTTATAATTTTGAATTTTATTCATACATCTAATAACTTTTCTATAAAGTATAGTATTTATTATAACTATTCGGACTCTTAAAAGAAAAAAATGAATCTGTTGGTAATCAAATTCATCTATTCAAAGTAACACATGTTTAATTACCTTATTTTTAATAAATTACACATTTAGCAGTATAATACAAAAAACTAGTTAAAAATTCTAGAGCATATCCACAAGGAGATAGATATGAAGATTGATAATGTAATATAATTACGATATGTATTATGATATAATAAATGTTAGTTTATGGATGGTATTTAGTATAAAAATAGAAACTATTATAACAATATTATTTTATACATTATATTCAAATAGGTTTTAAAAAATGGCTCTATATATTAATAAATTTTCATTACAATATGTAGTTATCTAAAATTTTTAATAATTATTGTAATTAAATCTCTCATATTAAGATATAAACGAAAAACAGACATCAAAACGCCAAGAAGTAGTTATAATCCAACAAAATTGTATTTATTCATTATTTCTTTAACCTCTTTGTCAGTAACTTGATCAAAGTGTTCATAAAATTGACCTACTGCAGCAAAGTCATATGGAGTGAAAATAACAATTACTTTATCTGCAATTTGATTAAGTTTATCTAATATATTGCTTTCAGCTGGGGCAACAGGGACAGCTACTATTAATCTTTTAGAATGTTGTTTTTTCTTTATCCATTTTACAGCAGCAAGGATTGTGGCTCCAGTTGCTATTCCATCATCTACCAATATGATTACTTTGTCTTTTAGGTTATTATGATATTCTTTTTTACCTTTAAATTCAATTAATCTACGTTCAATTTCTTTTTTTTGTATTTCTATTTGCGTATGAATATATTCATCAGATATATTGGTTCTATTAACAATATCTTCATTTAGAATGTAACTTCCATCAGCCATTATAGCTCCTATTGCAAGCTCGGGATTGTTTTCTGCCCCAATTTTTTTTGAGATAATAATGTCCATATCAATATTGAGCTCTGATGCAATTATGTCTCCGATAATAACTCCGCCTCGAGGAATGGCCATAACAATAAAAATGTCTGTTTTTTCTTCTGAATTAAAATTATTTTTAATGTACAGTTTGACTTTTTCGGCCAGGTATTTTCCTGCATCTCTTCTATCGAGGAATTTAGTTGTCATATATCATAAATAAAATCAATATAGACTTTATTTAAATTTCCATTACTTTTGTATAATTTATAAAAAATTTTAATTTTATTAATAAATCTTCAAGAATAATTATTAGTTTAAATAGTTATAGCTAGACTTGTACCAGCAAGTGAATAAACCAAAAGGTGTATTCTAGCATAACAAGAAAAAGATTAAATCTAAATAATTAGAATTAGAATTATCCTTTATAAAATTGATAAAATAACAATTTTCCAAAATTATAAATCAGGAGTAGGAGATAAGTAAATAAAAACTATTTTCCTACTTCTGGACTGACTTGACTGTATTGCGTATGTAATAGTATCAAAAACTATGTAATTTATAGGTATTTAAAATAGAAATTTTAGATTCGATATTGATACTTATAAATTATATTTGTACCTCTTTAGTTTTTTAAATTTTTATATTTAATAATAAAATGAAAATCTTGTACCTTTAAGAAAACAAAAAATAGAGTAAAAGTATTAATTAACTAAGAGGTTTTAATTACAATAACAAATGTTTCATTGGTTTTTAGTATTAAACGATTAATTATATTACCTAGTTTTAAAAGGTATTGGTAAAGAAGATAATAGCTCGAATTATCTCTAATATTGATATATAATATTGACCTTCGATAATTGGCGTTATTAAAATGTCAAAAAGAAGAATATTGATAATAGATGATGATATTGATATTAATAATTTATTTAAACTTTTTTTAGAATATGATGGATATAACGTAGATGCTTTTACCGATCCTATAGACGCACTTTATT
>Ga0126305_10000828_pt1 | contig 13438 bp, 12 predicted proteins | sample Plot26_FD_92536 | JGI IMG/M metagenome (GOLD analysis project Ga0126305, IMG submission 92536) | Serpentine soil microbial communities from UC McLaughlin Reserve, CA, USA - Plot26 | ecosystem: Environmental > Terrestrial > Soil > Grasslands | place: USA: UC McLaughlin Reserve, Lake County... | reverse complement strand
GCTCTTCTTTAGGAAGTCCTCAAGAGCCTCCCGCCTTATGCGCCAGTGCTTGCCGACCTTCAAGCACGGCAGTTTTCCTTCCTTGCACCACCTGTAGACGGTGGTCTCCTTGACCCCGATCATCCCGGCGACGTCCGTGGTCGCTAGTAGCTCCGTCCCTCGCCGCCCCGTGCCCTTGGCGTCTTCCATGTCCTCCTCGTTCCCGCTTTCTCGATGCGTTTGTCGAAGCCTTTTGGGGTTATAGTGTATCCGACCAGACCTACCTTTATCTAAAATTGAGAGGCTTTATTAGATTTTACTTGACTTTGGTTTATTTTACATTATCATACTGCGTGCAAGGCAACCGAGACAAGAGGGCGTACGTAAGTGATGGTAAGGCAGGAGGAGACCCCAACAAACAAGGACAAAGGCCTGCAGGGCGGTCGATACGCCCGCACCGAGGAGGAGCTTTACAAGAAGGCTCTTGCCCTCCTCGAGAAGTGCAAGATCGAAACCCAGAGTTCGGACAAGGAGATACCGCAATTGGAGTCCGCCGCTTGACAAGTTTCACCCCCTGGTCCCTACATATAGACACGAGCCGCGGGTGGACGATGTTTTGTGACGGTGAAAGGGTCGGGGTTTTCGGAAGAGAACGGAGCACTCGCTCTTTGAGTAAGAACAACGAGATTTGTCTTGCGTGGTTGGGGCGGTGGGGATAGCACTCGGCGTCTTGGGCTACTTTCTTGGTGCGAGGCGCCTAGGGGCGGCGAGTGTCGTCTTGGGCGCTGCCGCTGTCTTCTTCATGGCAGCCGCCAGCACCGGCCTGATCCTCGGCGTGGCGCCCCTGGGTCACGGATACGATTAGTAGGAGCTGGACAAGCTCTAGGTGCTCGACACGGACGAGGAGATCGCACAGTGCGTTTAAGCTTTGTGATCCCGGCGCTCAACGAGGAGCGCCACTTGGGTCAACTGCTCTTGGATATACAGCACCAGAGCCGCAGGCCCGATGAGATCATCGTCGTCGACGCCGGCTCCACTGATGCGACCGTACACATCGCCAAGCAGTCGTCCACCGCGGTCCTCCACGGTGAGCCGCCCGTCGCAAGGGGCAGAAACCTCGGAGGCTACAGCGCAACAGGAGACCTGATTTTCTTCCTCGACGCCGACACCCGACTACCGCGAACCTTCTTGGAAGACTTCGTCTGCGAGGTCGAACGCCAACGTCTGGACATGGCCTGCCCGCGCTACCTCCCCTATGACTCCACCCCCCTCATAGGAGCTATCCACGCCTTCTGGAACAAGGTGCTAAAAGCCTCCGAAAGAACCCTCCCGTCCGCAGCCGGACACTGTATTGCATTAAGAGGCAAGCTGTTTCGGGAGAGCCGCGGTTTCGACCCGTCGCTGAAGTTCGACGACATAGAGCTGGTGCGGCGCCTCTCGAAGAGGGGGCGCTTCGGCTACGTGGGCGCCGCTGTCTTCGTCTCCGACCGGCGCTACAGGGAACAGGGCATCCTGCGGACGTTCCTTTTACACCTGCTCATGGCGCCCGCCTTTGCCTTTGGCAAGTTCGAGTGGGCCAACAACGTAGCATACGAGTTTGGAGACCACGACCACTAGATTAGAAGACGCCGGCTCGGAGCACCTGGGCCGCCCACTCCTCGACTGCCTGGTTGGAGATCCAGCGGGCTGTCGTAGCTTTGTTCGGAGAGCGGCCTGCCGTCGAGCATCCGGTCCTCCTCATCAAGTTTCGCCACCTCCGGAAGTTACCCGAGATCATGCGGTTGCCTATATATGAGCCGCCGCCCCATGCAACTTCTGAAACCGGTGGCCGGTGACGCCTGATCCGACCATTGACACCACCTGGAGCACAATGCGGGGCGCCTCGTGGGAGCTTGAGAAAAGTAGGCGGTTTAGAAATGCAGGTTTTGTAACCTTAGGCAAAGGCCTGCAACGGCCCATTTGACATTCGTGAATAGCCTCTAGATTAACGGTTCGAGTCCGCTCGTCGGCTCTCCTAATCCGGCTTAGATAAGCTGAATACTCGGAATAGAGGCGACACCTGGGAGCAGGTGTCAGCGGATTGTGGCTCCAAGACGGTCGCGGGTTCGAGCGCCGTCGGTCACCCTATGATTCGTAGGATAAACGTAACTATGCAGAGATCGTTGCGCCTGGATCAGCCCGTATTGTAATGGGTTCCTCCACTCTCTCATCCGGCTAATCTTGATGAGTGCCGGCTGGGGCACTTTGTGGCACCAGGCTCCAAGCATGAGGGTAGCTTTGCGCGCTCGGGGGTATACATAGCGCGTTGAGGTACGCCGAAGGGTTGGGCGGGCATGCTCGAAGAACCCTCAACCCGGACAGGAGGACACGTGATGACCCAATCCACGGATGGAGGCGCCTTCCCGGAACTTTTTGAAGTCATACAAGGTTACGCGCAGAGAGACTACAACCACCAGGTGAAGGCGCTCAGGATAATCGCCGCCGCCTACTTGCCTCTGTTCGAAGTCCCCCCGATGCCCGACGCCAAGGAGGTGGTCGAGGACGTCCTTAGCCGCAACGAGTTCCTGTTGAGCAACCCGCAGACCGGCAAACTAGAGCCAGCAAGCGTGGACGCTGTGGTGAGCGTGGCGACCTCCCGACTCGTCGAAGAGGATCTCAAATGGGGGGCTGACTGTCTGATGAACGTCATGGATGCGCTGAGGCGCCGGGCGCAGAGCGAAGGATACGAGACCTACGTTATGGACGCCGACGAGGTCCTGGATGGCTTGGAGACGATACTGGCGGCGGACATAGTGGAGGACGTGATCGAGGACATCGTAGAGGAGGGATGAGTTCCTTGATCGCCAGGGTATTGTTGCCTTCTGGCAGCATTCGGTGTAAGGATCGCCCGCAGCGTGCTCGGACGCGCAGACGTAAGACTAAGGCAAACATCTTCTAGCCTGATGCGATAGCCATGGTTAGCAGAACCTAGACGAACGACGACCCTTTTATCACGCGCCCAGAGAGTAGCACGTCCCGATTTGCGATGAAGTGCAAGGCAAAACGGGGATCACCTCCGGTCCGTTATGAACTGCTAGCAGGATCCGCCCCATCCTCAGGCTCCTGGACGTCTCCTCCTCCTGCTTCGAGGAATGTTTGCACCTGCTCTTCGAGACGCTGTAGGCGTTCGTCTATGAGATCTAAGCGCTGTCTGACCTCATTCTTGAAATCTTCCTCCGAGCTCTCCGTGTCGTTGTCCAAGATCCTATGCGCGAAGCTTCCTCCCGCGAGTCCTGAAGCGGCTCCCGCAAGCCCGGACGCAGCACCGGCAAGCCCCGAAGTACCTCCGACGTGGTCCGTCAGGCGGTTTGCATACCCTTCGATAGCGCCAACGTTGAAGGTGCCTCGTCTCCGTCCTGTGCTGCTTTCTTCTCTGCGCTCTTGGCGTCCTTGGACGCGTCCTCGCACGCGCCCTCGAACACGCTCCTCCGCGCGCCCTTGGGAACCCTTACGCCTACCTCTTTTGCCCACATGAGCCTCCTTAGACTTTGTCGACGGCTGGCGTGATCGGCCTAGCCGTACCCAGTGAGGCCTCGACGTAATCCCAACTCACGGGGAACACTCTCGAATCGCCACCAACAGGCGAGAAGGCGCAACTCGGCTTGGATAGTAGAGGACACCTGGACGGTCGAGGAAGACGTAAGGCGCGAGGAGGTCGACGTGGACGAGGGGACGACCGGGCGCACGCTGTAGCGAGGGGACCGGAACTTCATTGAAACGTCGGATCGGTGGAGGCGCTGGCCCTCCTTCTTGCACAGATTGAATCTGGCTGGCCGCCGGTGAACGATGGTGTCCGGCGAATATGAGGATGATGTTGACACCACTCTGACACGACCGCAAATGCAATACGGTGCATCGGCGTGCCAGCGAGGGAGGAGGAATCGGCTTAGATATGCGGGGTTTGCAACTCTGAGCAAGTGCCTACAACTCCTGATGCATCACTCGTTATGAGCTTAGGTCAGCGGTTCGAGTCCGCTCGTCGGCTCTCCAGATTCGGCTTGGATAGACATAATATCAGGAAGCCCTCCTGAGGAGCTGTGGTAAGTATAACTCCACGACGCGGCCCGAGGAGTCAAGCACAGCCTCGATTCCTGGTCCCGGCTCCGTGTTGGTGCCGAAATCTGGGGTGAACAGGATCAGCTCGCTCGCGTCTGTGCAGGTGAAGTCGTGCTTGGGCTGCTCGGTCGGGCTGTCCCCACCATCCCCGCCGCAGCCGCGGATCAATCCTGGTTCTCGGTCGAGGCCATCGACCTCGCGCGTCGCGCCGTCTGATGAGGTCGCGGTTATGGTGTCCGAGAGGGCCGCGATGTCCGCGCCCTCGCCAGAGTGCCGTCGATAACCGACATGCCCGCGAGATCCCCTGACGTTCCGTCGTTCTCGCCGATCACGAAGTACCCGCCGTTGATGGCGGCCAGCGAGTCGGTCCTGTCGGAGATAGAGGTCAGCGTCTCCCTCTCCGGCACTATCTCCGTCGCAAGCTCGGGGGTGCTCTTCCCGTCGTAGAGATCCGGGTTGATCTCGAGAACGTGCACGACCCACGGCCCGCTGGTCTCATCGCCGTCCTCTCCGGTGTTGACGGTGCGCAGCCCCGTGTAACCCTTCGCGGTGAGCTCGGCGCGCAGCTCGTCGGCCGCGGCTTGCGTGGTGAAGGAGCCGGTTCGCACAAGGTTGCCCAAAGGACCAGTCTGGGGGTCGTCCGGCGCCCGCTCGGTTACCTCGACGATTAAGGGTCCATCAGAAGCTAGCCTGGCATTCACGCTCTTGAAACGAAGCTTGTTTGAGCTGCCGCCAGGATATAGTATGTTATACGTAGAAGGCGACCCTGTGGCGCCGATATTCTGCGTCACTCGTCTTGTACTATCTCACGTGTCATACGGTGGTTCCCGGCGGTGAGTCCGCCGTCGACAGGAAGCACGGCTCCGGTTATCCAAGACGCCTCATCCGAGGCCAAGAAGAGAGCGGCTCCTACGACGTCCTCCGGCTGGCCCACGCGCCCCAAGGGGTACCACGCGGCGACGCGCTCGAAGACGCGGGGATCTTTCTGCTGACGCTCGTCCCAGGCCGGCGTCCTGAGGGTACCGGGCGCTATAGCGTTCGTGCGCACACCGAAGGGCCCGTAGCGCACTGCTAGGCTCCTCGTCAGACTAAGAATCCCAGCCTTAGCCGCGCTGTAGGATTCGTTACCGTAATAGGCGAGGGCGTTCACCGAGCTGATGTTGAGGATCATTCCGGAGCGTCTTTCCATCATGTCCGGCAGCACCGCCTGGCAGCAAAGGAACGCACCTTTCAGAGCAATGGACACGTCTTCGTCCCAGGCTTCCTCGCTGATATCGAGAAAGTCGGCGTCGGTAGCTTTCGCTGCGTTGTTGACCAGAATGTCCGCCGATCCGAACGCATTCCGTGCCGCTTGTGCCATGGCTGTTACGTCGGCTGCATTGGTCACGTCGGTTCTCTTCGCAAGGGACCTGCCGCCAGCATCGGAGATCTCGTTGGCAACCTTCCTGGCGCTTTGTGCGTCGACGTCTGCGATTACCACGGCGGCCCCCTCCGCCGCGAAGCGATGTGCCAGCAGCCGCCCGAGTCCCGAGCCGCTGCCCGTGACTATAGCTACCCGACCTTGGAACCTCATCTACGCCTCCTGCGTCTAGGAGTATCGTACCAGCGAGTGCAATGCGGCAAGAACCATGGTAAAGGAATAATTGGCAGGTGCATCGGTCGCTCCCGCGCGAAAATCGACTCATCGCCGTATGCGGAAAGAGGTCACGGAACGTAGGCCAAGGTACTTAAAATTGTGGGCTGAGCTTGCTGGGGAGTTCCGTGACGTATAGTCTGAACCCATGGAAACATCGCTGCTGGCATTCGCCACTGATCTAGTTGACGAGGGTATCGAAAAGGTCTTGACCAACGTCCAGGAGCGGGCTGGGGTGGATGAGGTGACGCTAGCCGTCGCTTACCACAGCGCAAGGGACCTCTTTCCCCACAACCCGCTGCGAAAGGTACGCTACCTGGAAGGTGGGACCGTCTTTTTCGCACCGGAATGGTCCCGGTACGAAGGCTTGCGGCTCAAACCGCACCCTAGCGAGCTTGTCGGATCTGATGACCCTTTGGGAGACCTATGCGAGGCCGCCGAGGGCCGGGACATGAACGTAAACGCGTGGGCGGTGTTGCTGCACAGCGATCGACTCGGCTTCGAACATCCCGAGTGCGCGACACAGAATGCCTTTGGAGACCGCTACCTCACGGATCTTTGTCCGGCGAACCCTGATGTGCGGGCCTACGTTCGTGCTCTTACCTCGGATATCGTCAGCTACGGGGTCTCGAACTTCTTCGCGGAGTCGCTGCACTTCCACGGCCTGGGTCACGGATACCACCACGAGCGCTACTTCGAGGAGCTCGGAGCAGTAGGAACCTACCTTCTCGGTCTGTGCTTTTGCGGCCACTGTCGCGAGGTGGCCCGCCTGTCGGGTGTCGATGCCGAGCTGGTACATCGCCTGGTCCGCGATGAGCTGGCGCTCTGCTTTGAAGGTGAACAAGGTTGTGATCAACCTGATGAATTGACGCGGGAGGTTCTGGAACCTTTCGGTGGAGGGCGGCTGCTAGGGTACATCGACGCCCGAATTCAAACAGTTACTTCGCTGGCGGAAGAGATATCAGCGGCCTCGGAAGAGAACACGAACGTCGTGTTCTTGGATCTCTCAGGCGCGGAGAAAGGCTTCGCCACCGGGGAACCTACGGGCGAGGCTTCGATCAAACTCGGGTGGCAAAATGGAGTAGAAGTTGCCGCCTTGAAAGAGGCGTGCGACACCGTTACGGCGACCGGGTACGCTGCAGATCCCGCCAGGCTGGCTCTAGACCTCGAGGCCTACCGATCTGTGGTCCCGGACACCGCACGACTGGGTGTGTTGCTTCGTCCTATGCCGCCAGACTGCCGGTCAGCCGACAATCTAGCCGAGAAAGTAAAATTGGTGCGCGAGCTGGGACTGGGGCGTGTCGACTTCTATCACTACGGCTTTTGCCGGCTCCGCGCTCTGGACTGGATCCGACAGTCGCTCATGGTTACCTAAGCCGGAACGGCGCGTTCGTCGGCGAGCTACGCTTCCTCGGCATATACGCCAGCACCATCATACGAAGAAGCACGTACTTAGCACGTGGGATTCGGACGCCACATGATCCACACACTAGTGGCGAGATTCTATGAGGCGGGTGCTGCTGTTGCATCTAGAGTAGCGTGGTTTTACTATGCGAATCACGTCAGGCGACTGGCGCCGTAGAGGGGATGTTGCGGTGTGGTAGAGCTGAGGACTTGAGGCGCGACGCGCCAGCGGGAGCGATCGTGGGGACCCAAGCAAGTCTCAAGCGGGGAAAGGGAGGTACAGATGACCGCAAACGGGCGTGTGTCCCAGGGTTCTGGTGGGGAAGGCGGCCTCAGATCTCTATCTAGGCTAAACGTACTCATCGCGGTGACCGCCGCGATAGTGGGCCTGATCTACGGTTATGATCTTGGCTCCATCGCCGGGGCCCTCCTCTTCCTTGTGCCGGACCTCGGGCTCTCTACCTTCATGACTTCGGTGGTAACCTCCGCGGTGGTGCTCGGACAGCTCGTCGGCGCCTTCGTCGCCGGCCGCATCTCCAACACGATCGGACGCAAACGCACTATGGTTCTGGTGGCACTGGGCTACGCACTCTTCGCCGGTCTACAGGGACTCGCCCCCAATGAGTGGTTTCTGACCGCTGTCAGGTTCCTGCTCGGGTTCATCATCGGGCTCTCAATCGTCGTGGCGCCAGCCTACATCGCCGAGTCTGCCCCGATAAGGGTCAGGGGCTCGATGCTCGTCACCTTCCAGATAGCCACCACCTCGGGGATAGCAATCGCCTATTTTGTTGGCGCGGCACTGGCCTCGACCGAGAGCTGGCGTCTGATCCTCTCGCTCTCGGCTATTCCCGCCCTGATCGTGCTGCTGCTGGTCGTCCGCCTTCCGGACACAGCCCGCTGGCTCATGATGAGGGGCCGGCGCGACGAGGCCGTGGAGCTCCTGCGCAGGGTAAACCCCGACATGGACTCCGAGAGAGAGGCGGATATCATCGAGCGGGATCTCGCCTACGAGGAGAAGGGCAACTTCGCAGAGCTCTTCCAAGGCAGATTCCGGAAGGCCGGTATCTTCGTCGTGGGCCTCGGCTTTTTGGTCCAGATTACAGGTATCAACGCCATCGTCTACTACAGCCCGACGATCATCCAGGACGTGGGCGTCACCAGCCCAACTGGCGCCATAGTCATTACCGGGTTCGTCCAGGTGGCCGGGGTGATAGCGGAGGTGGTAGCTTTTCTCGTAGTGGACCGCTGGGGACGGCGTCCCACGCTGCTGACAGGAATAGGCACGATGGCGGTGGCCAACACAGTGCTCGTCTTCGCGTACGCGTTGGAGGCTCCGGCGGTAATGACATTCCTCGGCATCTTGCTCTTTACCGTGGGCTTCAGCTTCGGCTACGGTTCGCTGGTATGGGTATACGCCACCGAGAGCTTCCCCGTTCGGCTCCGTACGCAGGGCGGCTCGGCCATGCTCACCTCTGACCTGTTCGCCAACTTCATCGTCGGCGTTGTGTTCCTCAACGCCCTAGGGGCACTGGGAGGCGCCTTCACGTTCGGAATCTTCCTGGCGCTCTCTGTGTTCGCGATCGGCTTCGTGTACGCCCTGGCCCCGGAGACAAAGGGACGCCAGCTCGAGGAGATCCGGGGCTACTGGTACAACGGCGGCCGGTGGCCGGAGGAGACAGCTGAGGCCAGCCCGACAGCAGAAGCCCGCCCGTGACCCGAGCGACTGCGGCTAAACCGGAGCGAATGGATGCTGCGAGTGGTGAGTAAAGGCGCGACGTCGCTCTCGGACCAGACCCCCTTCGTGTTGATCGACGTCACGAGGATGGATAGAAACATCCTCGTGATGGCCGAGATTGCCGGGAGGAACGTAGTCTCCCTGAGGCCGCACGTGAAGACACACAAGATTCCGGCCATCGCGCGCAAGCAGGTCGAAGTCGGAGCCACGGGCATCACGGTTGCCAAAGTCTCCGAGGCCGAGATCATGGCGGACGGCGGACTGGACGACATATTCATCGCTTACCCGGTGGAGACGGAGGCGAAGATTCGGCGCGCAATCCTCCTGAACGAACAGGTGCGGCTGATCCTAGGCGTGGACAGCCTGGAGGGCGCCCGCATGCTGTCCTCTGTCGCGCGGGGAGAAGGCATTGCCGTCGAGGTTCGGCTGGAGGTCGACACAGGCTTAAAGCGGACGGGGGTTCGTCCTCAAGAGGCCGTCGAGCTCGCCGGGGAGATATCGAAACTCGGGAACCTCGACCTCACCGGGATCTATACCCATCGTGGGGTCGTTCTCGAGAACGAGGTGATGACCCTCGACCTTGAGAAGGCGGGCTACCAGGAAGGGGAGCTTATGGTCTCCCTTGCGAACCAGATGCGGGAGTCGGGGATAAAGCTAGATGACGTGAGCCTGGGCTCCACCCCGACCGCCAAGTACGCGGCGGAGGTCGAGGGCGTAACGGAGATCCGGCCCGGGACCTATGTTTTCTACGACAGGATGCAGGCCAAGTTGGGCGCTTGCTCTCTTGAGGATTGCGCGACTCGAGTGTTGGCGACCGTCGTGAGCAGGCCTACCTCTGGTCTCGCCACCATCGACGGTAGAAGCAAGACCTTTGCCACCGACGTGCAACCGGGCAAGGAGCCACTTGGCCTAGAAGGATTCGGGCGCATCATCGGCCACCCGAGAGCCGTTCTGGAGCGGCTGACGGAGGAGCATGGGATGCTCGCCCTCGATGAAGCCGATGACCTTGGGGTTGGCGACACGGTCGAGATCGTACCCAATCACGTCTGCAGCACGGTGAACCTCCACGACGACGTGTACCTGCACTCCGCTGATGACAGCATACAGAAGGTGCGGGTGGCGGCCCGGGGAAGGGTCTGGTAGGAGGTGCGGTCTTGTTGGATCTCCTGCTGAAAAATGGGCGCGTCGTAGATGGGACCGGCAACCCCTGGTTTTTCGGTGACGTAGGGGTCAAGGATGGCGTTGTAGTCGAGGTCGGGAAGTCCAAGGGCAGATGTCGGGATACGTTCGACGTCGGTGGTCGTGTGATCTCGCCAGGGTTCATCGACGGCCACTGTCACTCGGATCTCATGGTCCTCGACGACCCCGAGTGTGAGGTAAAGCTCAGGCAGGGTGTGACCACCGAAGTGGTCGGAAACTGCGGGATGACCCCGGCCCCATTCACACGCCAGAACCTCGACCCTCTGCAGGCTTACGTGGAGCCCGTACTGGGCACCTTGGAGCGGGAGTGGTCGTGGGGGAGGGTCGAACAGTACATGGAGAGCCTGCGCGCAGCACGCCCTTCGGAGAATGTTGCGACCTTCGTAGGTCACGGAACGCTGCGCATCGCCGAGATGGGTTTTGAGAACAGATCCGCCTCGGACGAGGAATTGGACCGCATGAAAGGGAGACTCCACGAGGCCCTCCAGGCCGGAGCCATAGGCTTATCTTTAGGGCTCATGTACTCGCCGGGAAGCTACACCTCAACTGAAGAGCTGGTCGAGTTGTGCTCGATGCTTCCCGAATACGATGGGCTGCTCGCCACGCACATCCGGGGTGAGGGCCGTAGCTTGGTTTCCTCTATCGAGGAGGTTATTAGGATCGCTGAAAGGTGCGGGTGTCCCCTCCAGATAAGCCACCTCAAGGCGGCGGGAAAAAGCAACTGGGGAAGCGTGTCCCGGGCGATGGAGATCATCGAGGAAGCGAGGACTAGGGGCCTGGACGTCACCTGCGACGTCTACCCTTACACCGCTGGTTCGACCTCCATAATGACGCTCTTTCCACCATGGGCATTGGAGGGCGGTGTTTCTCGGGCGCTGGAGAGGCTACGCGATCCCGGCGCGCGCAAGCGAATTAGGGAAGATATCGAACGGGAACAGGAGGGCTGGGACAATCTTCTTGCTTCCACAGGTTGGGATAGCGTGTACGTGTCTTCTCTCGGCAAGGGCCGGAATCCGGACCTGGAAGGCAAGCAGGTGGCGCAGATCGCCGAAGCGCGGGGTGTGCACCCTGCCGAGTGCATGATGGATCTGGTCTTGGAGCAGGACGGAAAGATCTCCATAGTCTTCTTCCTCATGGCGGAGGACGACGTGAAAGAGGTGCTCAGATGGGCCCACTCTCTCATCGCTTCCGACAGCCTCCACTTCCAGGCCGAGAGGCCGCACCCTAGATCGTACGGCACCTTCTCTCGCATCTTCGCCAGGTACGTGCGAAAAGACGGTTTGCTGACGCTAGAGCAGGCCGTGCGAAAGATGACGTCATTTCCAGCGAGGAGGTTCCGACTGGGGAAGCGGGGGCTCGTAGCTCTCGGGTACGCCGCCGACCTGGTGGTTTTCGACCCTGAAACCATCTCAGATCTTGCCACCTACGACGATCCGAAGCGCTTCCCGGAGGGAGTCGACCTCGTCCTGGTCGGCGGCGAGAAGACCGTCGAGGAGGGTGTGCACTTGGGAGCGAGGAACGGCACACCAATAGGGAGAACCGACGAATGAGCGCCGCAGGGGTCGTTGGTAACGTACAAACCGCCGCATCTCGGAGGACTTCGTGAACAGAGAGACCATCACAGCCGACGGGGCCCCGGAACCAGCCGGACCCTACTCCCACGCCGTGCTCGCTAACGGCTTCTTGTACGTCTCCGGCCAAGGCCGGTGGACCCGGAGACGAGGGCCGCGCCGGACACCATCCAGGCTCGTGGTTCGCCAAACCTTCCAGAACGTCCAGACCATTTTCGAAGCCGCAGGATCCAGCCTGGAGCAGGTGGTCAAGGTCAAAATTTACCTGACAGACCTCACCCGCTTCGCGCGGTTCAACGAGGTGTAAGAGGAGCTCTTTCATGCCGAACCTCCGGCCCGAACCACAGTAGGTGCCGCGCTACTGGGCATCCTGGTGGAGGTCGACTGCGTCGCCGGGGTGCAGCAACCCCGATGGTGACGACCCTTACGCGCAGGCCGCGCTGGAAATTGGCAAGGGGGTACTTATCGGGACAGAGAATTATCTGTGGGCCAGTCTGGGTTCTGGTGCACGGGGTGTTACAGCGCCCTCGCGGACCTTCGCGCCAGAGGAGGTCGTGGCCTCCTACGAGAAGGTCAGAGAGGGTGACGGGCCGATGGCAAAAGCGCGCTCCAGAAGGAGCGGGCCAAACCAAGGAGCATGAGCTGGCTGCCATCCTGAAGTGGCCTCCATTTGTTCCGCTGCCAGCGAACCACGAGCCTGGAGGGGTACTGAAGCTTATGGGGGCGAGACGGTGAGAGCTCCCAAGGAGTGGTGATTGACGCGTAGGCGCTCGAGAGTATCTGGAGAAGGTTTCCTCCATGATCGAACGGCTGAGAAGGGAGCAGCTGGGACCCATTCGTGGGGCCGCCGACATGGTCGCGCGCGTCATCCGTGAGGATGGGATCGTCCATGTGTTCGGTGCAGGCCACTCGCACATACCCGCCGAGGAGAGCCTTTACAGGGCAGGAGGCTTGGCGCCGGTTAACGGCTTGCTGGACTCCGGCATGATGCTGCACGAAGAGGCGACGGCCTCTACCCAGCTGGAGAGGCTGCCGGGCTACGCCGAGATCGTAGCCGGCAAGCACAGGTTCGAGCCGCGGGACCTTCTTATTGCGGTCTCCAACTCCGGGGTGAACGCCGCACCAGTGGAGATGGCCCTGCTCGCAAGGGAAGCCGGGTTGAAAGTCATAGCCATCTGCTCACTCTCGTACTCCCGGTCGCTCGAGCCTGGCAAGGAGGTTCCCGCCCGGCTGCCTGAGCTGGCCGACATTGTGCTGGATAACCTGGGCGAAGAGGGTGACGCGGCGGTCGAACTCCACGGTCACGACCTCAAGGTCGGTCCCACCTCTACGGTGCTCGGCGCCGCCCTGCTCAACGCCGTCTTCGTTGAGGCCGCTAGCATTCTGGCGGGTGAGGGTGCGGAGCCACCGGTCTACCGGAGCAGCAACATGCCCGAGGCTGCAGAGCACAATCAGGCGCTTGTAGAGCGGTTTCGAGGAAGGGTGCTTAACTTATGAACGAAGCCGCCCCTACGAAGGGAGGTTCACCGTCCGTCGGGGTCGATCTGGGTGGTACCAACATCCGCGCTGTCGCATTCGATGCGGACGTGAAGAGCAAGAGACTCGCGCTTCAACAGGAGTCAACGCATGAGCAAGGGCCAACTTCTCCGGAACGGTGTGCCGCTTGGCGTCGCACTCGCCAGCGGTTTCAGGTACGTGGGCCGGGGAAAGAATCAGGCCCGGTGACCGCGCCTTATGCGCTGGTCGGGGAGAGGCTTACCCCGACGGACTCTTGCCGGAAGCGCGCTGACTGTGGATCAGGCGGTGCGCAACACTATCCGT
>Ga0126305_10000827_pt1 | contig 13443 bp, 11 predicted proteins | sample Plot26_FD_92536 | JGI IMG/M metagenome (GOLD analysis project Ga0126305, IMG submission 92536) | Serpentine soil microbial communities from UC McLaughlin Reserve, CA, USA - Plot26 | ecosystem: Environmental > Terrestrial > Soil > Grasslands | place: USA: UC McLaughlin Reserve, Lake County... | reverse complement strand
GAGGGCGCCGTCAACATCATCTACCGCAAAGACATCGCCAACTCGCCGACCCCCGACGAGCGCCGCCAGAAGCTGATCGACGACTACAAAGCCCACTTCGCCAACCCCTACGCGGCGGCGGAGCGCGGCTACATCGACGACGTCATCGAGCCCCGCCAAACCCGCCCGAAGCTGATCCGGGCGCTGCGGATGCTGCAGACCAAGCGCGTCGACCAGCCGAAGCGCAAGCACGGCAACATCCCGCTTTAGCGTCAGGACGGGTGTCGTACGACATCGTTTGAACCCGTCCGACAAGGGTGCTACCTTGCGGCCATGGAGTTGAAGAGTGTTCCGGTCAAGAGCAACGACGTACGCGTTCCGAAGCCGGAGATCGGCAACGCGTATCTCGTCGGGCGCTATAGCGCCGACAGCGTCAAGGCCGTGATCCTGCACCCCGACGATTTCGCCGAGCTGCAGAGCCGAGCACGGATCCTCGAGGAGGCAGCTCGCCCGGCCGGCTTCGAGCTGACGGAGCTCGGTGCCGAAGCTCACAAGATCGCGGAGTCGCTCGAGGGTGAGCTGATCGAAGACGAGGCGGCTGTCCGCAGCCTGCTCGGCCTTTGACCATCGCATCCGGCGAGGTGTACTGGGCCGTCGTGCCCTACACGCCGCAGGCGCCGTTCCACGTGTTCGTCAAGGACCGGCCGCCGGTCGCGGTTCCCGACGCCGGCACGATCGTCGAGGGCCTGCGCAAGGGAGGCGACGCCGAGCTGCGCTTCGTGGTCGAGGCCAAGGCAAGGCCCGTGCTCCTGCTTTCCGACCGGGTCGACTCGCGCACCGGTGACCTCTTCGGCCTTCGCCTCATCCGGCTCGAATCGCTGGGGGAGGAGGCGGCCGAACGGATCAGGGAGCAGCGGGAGCCTGGCCTCTTCCACCTGAAACCAGAGAAATTTCCCGATCTCGAGCGGGAGTCGGCGGCGATGATCAGCGCCCCGATTCGCCTTCACGAGAGCGCCGTCCATCTGACGAAGCCGCTCGGCCGCCTGGATCAGAACGAGATGCGCGTGCTTGCCGAGCGCTTTGTCACCTATTGGGAGCTCGATCTCCACCAGCTCCTGATCGGGAAGATCCGGGACCTGCTGCGCAAGCGCGACGCCTAGCGCCTGCTCTACCTGGTGGCTCGGAGACCGTTACGGAACGGCGGTCGCCTCGGTCTCGACGCCGCCGCCGGCTCCGCGGCCAGCGGTCGCCCCGCCCTCCTCGGCGCCGAGGCGGTGGGCGAGGTAGACGGGGATGATCGAGATCAGGATCACGATTACGGCAACGGCGTTGACGATCGGGAGTTCGTGGGGGCGGAAGAGGTTGGAGTAGATCCAGATCGGCAGGGTTTGTTCGCCGGCGCCGATCGTGAAGTTGGTGACGATGATCTCGTCGAAGGAGAGGGCGAAGGCGAGCAGGCCGCCGGCGATCAGGGCGCTTTTCATCCCCGGGAAGGTGACGTAGCGGAAGGTCTGCCAGGAATGGGCGCCGAGGTCGGCCGAGGCCTCCTCGAAGGAGCCGGAGAGGCGCCGCAGCCGCGCCACCGCGTTGTTGTAGACGACGACGATGCAGAAGGTGGCGTGGCCGACGATCACGGTGAAGAGGCTGAGCGGGACGTCGAGGACCTGGGTGAAGGTGTTGGAGATCGCGACGCCGGTGACGATCCCCGGCAGCGCGATCGGCAGGATCACCAGGAAGCTGATCGTCTCGCGACCGAAGAAGCGGTGACGGGCGACCGCCAAGGAGGCCAGCGTCCCCAGCACCATGGCGATGGAGGCGGCGACGACGCCCGCTTTGATCGAAGTGACGAAAGCTTCGCGCGCGGCCTCGTCCTTGAAGGCCTGGCTGAACCAGTGGGTGGTGAAGCCCGGCGGCGGCCAGGCGAGGATCTTGCTCGAGTTGAAGGCGTAGACCCCGATCACGATCAGCGGGATGTAGATGAAGGCGAGGGCGAGCGCGACGGCCGCCCGCAACATCCACTGGGAGCGTCTCGAGAGCCTCACTCTGCGATCGCCTCCATCAGACGTGCTCGAAGGCGCCCAGCCGCCGGGCGACCAGGAGGTAGGCGATCATGACCACGACCGGCACCAGCGCCAGGGCGGCGGCGAAGGGCTGGTTGTTGGAGATGTTGCTGAAGATGACGTTGCCGATGAACTGCTCGTTGGAGACCAGGCGGGGCGTGATGTAGTCGCCGAGGGTCAGCGAGAAGGTGAAGATCGAGCCGGCGACGACGGCCGGGAACGCAAGCGGCAGGATCACCCGGCGGAAGGTGGTGAAGGGGGAGGCGCCGAGGTCCTCGGAGGCGCTGATCAGCGAGTTCGGGATCCGCTCCAGCCCAGCGTAGATCGGCAGGATCATGTACGGCAGCCAGAGGTAGCTGAAGACGAGCCAGACGGCGGTCTGGCCGTAGCCGGGGCCGCTGAGGCCGATCGGGTCGAGCGCCCAGTTGATCGCCCCGTTGGCCGAGAGCAGCGTCCGCCAGGCGTAGACCTTGACCAGGTAGCTCGACCAGAGCGGCAGCAGGATCGCGATCACCAGCAGCGCCTTGCCGCGCCGGCTCGCCACCTTTGCCATGTAGAAGGCGATCGGGAAGGCGATCACCGCGTCGGTGATCGTGACCAGCAGCGCGGTCCGGATCGTCCGCCAAGCGATGTCTCGGTAGACGGGTTCGCTCCACAGCGCTTCGAAGTTTTCGAGGGTGAAGCTCTTCTCGGTCAGCCCGCTGAGCGGGTCGACCGACCAGAAGGCGGCGACCAGCAGCAGGGCCAGCGAACCCAGGTAGCCGATCACCAGCCAGCCGATCGGGCCGGCCAGCAGCGCCCCTACCTGTAGGCGCTCGCGGCCGTGGAAGAGGTCGGCCAGCTTGTGGCCGACCGACCTCCTCTCCGCGACCGCTTCAGATGCCATGGGCTAGAGGCTCTTCCTCAGCCTTTGATCGTCGTCCAGGCTTTCACCCAGTCGTTGTAGTCCATGCATTCGCCTTCGCCGGTGCCGCAATCGGCGAGCGGGGTTTCCCAGTAGTAGACCCGCTCCCAGAATTCCGGTTCTTCGGCGTGGTATTCGGCGCAGAATTTGTTGTTCGCCGTCTCGTTGCAGGCGAGTTCCTGTGCCGGTGCCTCACCGAAGTATTCGGCGACTTCCGCGTTGACTTTCGGTTCGATGATCCAGTTCATCCACTCGTACATGCAGTTGGGATGCTTGGCGTCCTTCGCCAGCATCCACGTGTCCGACCATCCGGTCGCGCCCTCTTCGGGCAGGAAGCCCTGGCTCGCCGGGCTTGCTGCGACCGGCGCGCCTTCTTCCTTCAGCGCGAAGTACTGGTACTGCCAGGTGGTGCCGACGACGTTGTCTTCGTTGGCGAAGCCGGAGATCTGCTTGGCCGCTTCCGACCAGTATTCGCCGACGTAGGGCTGCTGTTCTTCCAGCAGCTTGACCGCCGCGTTGAACTGCTCTTCGTTCAGCGCGTAGGGGTTTTCGATCCCCAGGTCCGGTTCGTGGGTCTTCAGGTAGACAGCCGCTTCGGCGATCGACATCGGGTCGTCGTACTGGCTGATCTTGCCTTTGTATTTGGCGGCCTCTTTGGGGTCCATCGTCACTGCCCAGGACTGAGGCGCCGGTTTGACGCCCTTCGAGTTCCACATCAGCAGGTTGGCGCCGCGGCCGTGCGGGATGCCGTAGTGGACGCCGTCGAACGTGTTGTACGGCTGGTCTTTGAGGTCTGCGAAGACCGTCTTGTAGTTGGAGACGAGGTCGACGTTGACCGGGGCAACCAGACCGGCGGCGACGAGCCGGGCGGTGGCGTTGCCGGAGGCCGAGACGCCGTCGTACTGCCCGGTTTTCATCAGCTCGACCATTTCGTCAGAGGTGCCGGCTTCCTTGTTGTTGACTTTGCAGCCGGTTTCCTGTTCGAACGGTTTGCTCCATTCGGGTTCCACATAGCCGGCCCAGGAGATCAGCGAGACTTCGCCCTCCCCTTTGCCGACCTTCTGCAGTTCATCGCTGCTACTGCCGCCGGTGGTGTCGTCGCTGCCGCCCCCGCAACCTGCAAGCGCGAGCATGAAGACGACCAAGCCGGCGACGACGAGCCACGCCGTGCGGGCGGGATTGCCATCCCTTCTCCTCATGATGCTGCTACCTCCTCGTTGGTGGACTTCCCGCCGACGGCGGCCGCGTGCTCCGGCCGCCACCCGACTAGGACTTCGTTCCCCTGCGCTGGCAGCGCGTCCGAGGACGCGCTCTCCACGTTCTGTCTGACGAGCTGGAGCTTCTCCCCCGTGTCCAGCTGAACCGTGAAGCGGGTGACCATGCCGGCGTAGGCGACGTCGACGATGCGGCCGGTCTCCGTGTGGAGCCCGTCGCTCGGAGCGCCCGGCTCGAGCAACTCGATCTTCTCGGGGCGGACCGTCATCCGCCGCCCGTCGCGCTCGATCAGGTTGGAGACGCCGACGAAGCCGGCGACGAACTCATTGGCCGGGTGCTCGTAGAGCTCCAGCGGCGGGCTCACCTGCTCGATCCGGCCGCCGTTGAAGACGGCGATGCGGTCGCTCATCGTCAGCGCCTCGTCTTGGTCATGGGTGACGTAGACGAAGGTGATCCCGACCTCGCCCTGGATCGTCTTCAGCTCGGTCTGCATCTCCTCGCGCAGCTTCAGGTCGAGGGCGCCGAGCGGCTCGTCGAGGAGCAGCACCTTGGGCCGGTTGACGATCGCCCGCGCCAGCGCGACCCGCTGGCGCTGGCCGCCGGAGAGCTCACCGGGCTTGCGGTCCGCATAGCCAGGCAGGCGCACCATCTCCAGCGCCTCCGAGCCGCGCTCGGCCCGCTCGGCCTTGCCGACGCCGGCGACCTTCATCCCGTAGGCGACGTTCTCGCCGACGCTCATGTGGGGGAAGAGGGCGTAGTCCTGGAAGACCGTGTTGACGGCGCGGTCATAAGGCGGCACACCCCTGACGTCCTCGCCGGCCAGCTCGATCGTCCCCTCGGTCGGGTCCTCGAAGCCGGCGATCATCCGCAGCGTCGTCGTCTTCCCGGAGCCCGACGGTCCCAGCATCGTGAAGAACTCCCCCTGCGCGATCTCCAAATCGATCCCCGCGACCGCGGCCACCTCCCCGTAGTACTTCGTGAGGCCGGTGAGACGGATGTCGGGAGTGCTCGCGTCTATAGGTGGGACGTTATCCGGGGAGGTGCGGATTGCAAGAACAAAGTGGACGGCGGGGATTAGCCGAGATGGAGTACGGGTGGATGAGGGGGGCGGGGGGCCGGTGGGGGTCCCTGGGAGCACCTCCGCCGAGTGAGGCGGAGATTGCTGTTGCCCTAGCCGTGCCGGCTCGGCTCCATGCCAAGTACCCAGGGACCCCCACCGGCCCCCCGCCCTGTCAGCCGGCGTGGGGCTCAGTTGCGTGGTTCCTTGGTCGGCATTTAGACGACTAAGGAACCACGCAACCTGGGTGGGTGAGAGGGTTGTGCGTCATGGCTGGCGATGAAGCGATTCGGCTTGTTTCTTATGACGGCAGTTGGCCCAAGCGGTTCGAGGAGGAGCGGGCGAAGTTGGTGGAGGCGATCGGGCCTTGGATCGGCGGCGGCGTCCACCACGTCGGAAGCACTGCGGTGCCGGGGCTGGAAGCGAAGCCGATCATCGACATCCTCGTCGGGGTGCGGGATCTCGACGAAGCTCGGGCCTGCTTCGAGCCGCTCGCCCGACTGGAATACCTCTACGCGCCGTACCTGCCGGAGGAGATGCACTGGTTCTGCAAGCCGGACCCGACGCATCGGACCCATCACTTGCACTTGGTCCCCGTCGACTCGCAGCGATATCGCAACGAGCTGGCTTTCCGTGACCAACTGCGAGCGGACCCTGCGCTGGCCGAGCGCTACGCCGCACTGAAGCGCCAACTCGCCGCGAGGTATCCCAACGACCGCGAGGCCTACACGGACGGCAAGACCACCTTCATCTCTAGCTGTCTCTCAGCTAACTGTCAGAGGAGAGGGCGGGGGTACCCCTGATCGCCACTTAGCACGAGGCGGGCCGGTGCGGTTCGGGCGACAGCAGCAGAACGTTCACCCGCCAAGCTGCGGCGAGCAGGGGTACCCCCGCCCTCTCCCTAAAAAGATGCTTCTCTAGTAACCAGCGGGGTGACGCGGAGTGAAGCCGACGTTGTCGCGGAGGTCCTCGTGCCACCGGGGCCCCGTTTCGCCGCCCGAGTTCCCCGAGGTGTCCCAGCGGAAGCCGGCGATCACGGCGTAGGCGTGGCCGGCGTTGGCGTAGGTGGTGATCCAGCGGCCTTCGCCTTCTTCGGCCCAGTTCATCATCGGACCGGAGGGAAGGGGGCTTTCGAGGAATTTGCCGCCGTGGAGGGCATAGCTGACGGCACCGGAGCAGTCGTAGCCGGCATCCCACCAGCGGGCGTGGCCACCGCCGTAGATGTAGGGCTTGCTGCGGATCTTGTTCGCCGACGCGATCACGCGCTTGACGCGGGCGGGGGCACTGGCAGGCGGTATCAGCATCCCGTTGTCCAGCAGCTTCGCCTTCGCGGTCGGCGTGCAGACGTCGACTTCGGCGGGGGACATGCCACCGGTCGTGCAGCGAGCCGAGGCGCTGCCCGGGGCGAGTAGAACTGCGGCGAACAGGGTAACGACAAGCGTAAGCCCAGCCAACCTGAAGTTGTGACGCAAACCGATTCTCCTTCGTCGGCCTACGGGGTTAGCTGTCGGGCTGGCGCGAAAGGAGCTTGCGCCCTCACCTTGGACTTGGTGAGTTAGCCCCGAAAACGTGGTTCCCCCGCTCCCCGTGCGCTCTTTGCGCTGGGGACTCGGCGTTTCGGTTACTGACCGGCGGCAGTGTAGACGATCGCGCGGCGGTCTGCTTACAAAACGCAAATATTTGGTCGAAGATCCCGCTCCCATCGAGGTTCTGTTCGACACCGCGGCTGGTAGCTTGCGCCCTGGGATGAACCTTTCGGGCCGAAAAGCGCTGCTGACGGGAGCCACGGGCGGCCTCGGCAGGGCGATTGCGCAGGCGATGGCCGAGCGCGGGGCGGTGCTGACGCTGAGCGCCCGCAACCGCGAGGCGCTGGCGGCGATGGCGGCTGAGCTGCCCGGCAGCGGCCACTCCGTCCTGCCCGCCGACCTCGCCGAGCCCGACGCCGCCGAGCGCCTCGCCGTCGAGGCCGCCGACACGGAGATCCTCGTCGCCAACGCCGGCCTGCCCGCCACCGGCTGGCTCGCCGACTTCAGCGCCGAGCAGGTACAGCGGGCGCTGCGGGTCAACCTCGAGGCGCCAATGCTGCTCGCCCAGTCGCTCTACCCGCAGATGCTCGAGGCGGGGAGCGGTCACCTCGTCTTCGTCGCCTCGCTCTCCGGTAAGGCGGCCAGCCCCAGGTCGTCGATTTACAACGCGACCAAGTTCGGCCTGCGCGGCTTCGCGCTCGGCCTCCGCCCCGACCTCGCCCCCCGCGGCGTCGGCGTCTCCCTGGTCTCACCTGGCTTCATCCGCGATGCCGGGATGTTCGCCGACGCCGGCTCCAAGCCACCCCCCGGCATGGGCACTGCCACGCCGGCCCAGGTAGGCGCCGCCGTGGTAAAGGCGATCGAGCACAACCGGGTCGAGCTGGCGGTCGCGACCCCGCTCCTGCGCGCCGCCTCCCACCTCGCCCTCGTCAGCCCCGGCCTCAGCGTGCGAGCCCAAAGCGGCAGCGCGGGCCAGAAGGCGGCCGAAGCGATCGCCAAAGGTCACCCGGCCGACAAGCGCTGAGTCCGCCCCCGGCCGGCGCCACGATTTCCTTAGACTCGAACGCGTGAGCAGCGATTCCTTCGGCGCCCGGTCGAGCCTCCAGGTAGGGGGCCGCGAGTTCGAGATCTTCCGGCTCGACGCGCTGCAGGAGCGCTTCGACGTCGCCCGCCTGCCGTACTCGATCAAGGTCCTGCTGGAGAACGTGCTGCGTCTCGAGGACGGGACTTCGGTCAGCGCCGCCGACGTCGAGGCGATCGCCTCCTGGGACGCGGCCGCCGAGCCCAGTGTCGAGATCCCCTTCCAGCCCGCCCGGGTGCTGATGCAGGACTTCACCGGCGTCCCGGCCGTCGTCGACCTGGCGGCGATGCGCGACGCGATGGAGGAGATCGGCGGCGACCCGGCGGCGATCAACCCGCTCGTCGACGTCGACCTCGTGATCGACCACTCGGTCCAAGTCGACGCCTTCGGCAACGAGCGCGCCTTCGCCGTCAACGCCGAGCGCGACTTCGAGCGCAACCTCGAGCGCTACTCGTTCCTCAAATGGGGGCAGCAGTCCTTCGACAACTTCCGCGTCGTCCCGCCGGCGACCGGGATCTGCCACCAGGTCAACCTCGAGTACCTCGCCCAGGTCGTCTACAACCGCGAGAACGGCGGCGTCCTCCAGGCTTATCCCGACACCCTCGTCGGCACCGACTCCCACACGACGATGGTCAACGGCCTCGGCGTCCTCGGCTGGGGCGTCGGCGGGATCGAGGCCGAGGCGGCGATGCTGGGACAGCCGATCTCGATGCTGCTGCCGCAGGTGCTCGGCTTCAAGCTCTCCGGCGAGCTGCCGGAGGGGGCGACGGCGACCGATCTCGTCCTCACCGTGACCGAGATGCTGCGCGAGCGCGGCGTCGTCTCCAAGTTCGTCGAGTTCTTCGGCCCGGGCCTGCCGACCCTCGGGCTCGCCGACCGCGCCACCCTCGGCAACATGTCGCCGGAGTTCGGCTCGACCTGCGCGATCTTCCCCGTCGACGCCGAGACGCTCCGCTACCTCGACCTCACCGGCCGCCCGACCGAGACGATCGAGCTGGTCGATGCCTACGCGCGCGAGCAGGGAATGTTCCATGACGGGGGCGCTGACGAGAGTTCCGCGGACCCGGCCTTCTCCGACCTGCTGGAGCTCGACCTCGGCGAGGTCGTCCCCAGCCTCGCGGGTCCGAAACGGCCGCAGGACCGGGTGCGGCTGGCGCAGGCGAAGGAGGCCTTCCTCGAGGCGATGGGGGAATTCGACCCCGAGGCCGCGGAGCAGATGGGGAATGGTCGCGACGAGGCGATCGAAGAGTCTTTCCCAGCTAGTGACCCACCTGCCGAGGACCATGACGACAGCCGCGGGAAGCCCCGCCCCGCGGTTTCCGCCTCGACGACGGCCCCCAGGCGCACCAGCGACGCGATCGGGGTCAGCCTCGAGGGCGGAACCGAGTTCGAGCTCGACCACGGCTGCGTCGTCATCGCCGCGATCACCAGCTGCACCAACACCTCCAACCCGAGCGTGATGCTCGGCGCCGGCCTGCTTGCCCGCAAGGCGGTCGAACGGGGCCTGGAGCGCAAGCCCTGGGTCAAGACCTCGCTCGCGCCGGGCTCGACGGTCGTCACCGAGTACCTGGAGAAGGCCGGCCTGACCAAGTACCTGGACGCCCTCCAGTTCAACCTCGTCGGCTATGGCTGCACGACCTGCATCGGCAACTCGGGCCCGCTGGCGCCGGAGATCTCGGCCGCGATCGCCGAGAAGGACCTCGCCGTCTGCGCCGTCCTCTCGGGCAACCGGAACTTCGAGGGACGGATCAACCAGGACGTGAAGGCGAACTACCTGGCCAGCCCGCCGCTGGTCGTCGCCTACGCGCTCGCCGGCCGCATGGACATCGACCTCGTCAACGAGCCCCTGGGGGAGGGGCAAGATGGCGAGCCCGTATTTTTGCGCGACGTTTGGCCGAGCGCCGAGGAGGTCAAGCAGGCGGTCGGCGCCTCCGTCGCCTCGGAGATGTTCGAGCGCAACTACGCCGACGTCTTCAGCGGCGACGAGATGTGGAACGCGGTCGAGGTCCCCGCCGACGACCGCTACACCTGGCCCGACTCCACCTACGTCCGTCGTCCCAGCTTCTTCGAGCAGATGCCCGCCGCGGCGCCCGGCGTCGAGCCAATCTCCGGCGCTCGCGCCCTCTCCGTCTTGGGCGACTCGGTGACGACCGACCACATCTCCCCGGCTGGCGCCATCAAACGCGACAGCCCGGCCGGCAACTGGCTGATCGAGAACGGGGTCGATGTCAAGGACTTCAACTCCTACGGCGCCCGCCGCGGCAACCACGAGGTGATGATCCGCGGCACCTTCGCCAACATCCGCCTCCGCAACCAGCTGGTCGAGCGCGCCGGCGGCTACACCCGCCACTTCCCCGACGGCGAGGAGACGACGATCTACGAGGCAGCGATGAGCTACGCCGCTGAGGGAGTCCCGCTGGTGGTCCTAGCGGGCAAGGAGTACGGCTCCGGCTCCTCTCGCGACTGGGCGGCGAAGGGGACGAAACTGCTCGGGGTTCGCGCGGTGATCGCCGAGAGCTTCGAGCGTATCCACCGGTCCAACCTGATCGGGATGGGTGTGCTGCCGCTGCAGTTCGCCGATGGCGAGAGCGCCGCCTCCCTCGGCCTCGGCGGCACCGAGCGCTTTGACGTCGGCGACCTCGAAGAAGGGCGGGCGAAACAAGTGACCGTCACCGCCCGCGCCGAGGGGACCGAGAAGAACTTCGAGGCGACGGTCAGGTTGGACACGCCGAACGAGGTCACCTATTTCGTCAACGGCGGCATCTTGCAGACCGTCCTGCGCAAGTTAAAAGGGTAGGCGCAGCGGGGCCGCGGGAGGCAGGGGGGTCCGCGCGACCCTCACTGCACCTTGCGCGTCGGTAGCCAGGGAGGGATGCCGACGCGAGCCGTTCCCCCTGGCGGGACTGCCCTGAGGAACAGTCAGGGCTTAGCTATACCGGCTCGAACCCCCTCGGTCAAGCAGAATCGAGCGCTTTAGGTACGTTCAGGGGCGCTTTCCGGGGACGGTTCTTGCGAACCCCGGTGTTTGGCGATCCCCCAGCCCTTGCGCTCGATCAGCTCGATCGCGGTGACGCTGCCGACCGGCCCGACCGGGGTCAGGGTTGCGGCGAGCAGGGTGTAGGGAGCCTCCTTCCTGATGCAGGCGATCCAGATCACCACGCAGAGGGCGATGAAGCCGAGGCCGTGGGCCCACCCGAACAGCATCGTCGCGGTCTCGAACCCCGGGACCAGCCAGAAGAGGAGCAGGCCGCCGAAGATCGCGAGCTCGATCCAGGAGAGGCGCTTGACCCAGACGAAGAGCTCGCCCGGGACGGGCTTTTCGAACGGCTTGCGGGCCATCTCAGCTAATTGGACGGAGTGAGCGCGGTGAGGACGATGCGCTCCTGCTCCCGCGCGTGGGCGCCGGAGTAACCCTCGCCCGTGCTGGCGCGGCCCTGGCGGCCGATGTAGGTGAGGGTGACGCCGTCGGGCAGGACGTCGGGCATCCGCCGCGACATCACCTTCCAGGCGCCCATGTTGCGCGGCTCCTCCTGGACCCAGGCGATCTCCTTCAGGTTCGGGTAGGAGGCGATCAGCCGTTCCAGCTGTTCCTTCGCGAACGGGTAGAGGACCTCGACCCGGGCGATGGCGACGTTCTCGGCGCCGGCGCGGCGCTCGCTGCCGTCCATGTCGAAATAGACCTTGCCGGTGCAGAGGACGAGCCGTTCGACTTTCCCCCGACGCTCCCCGGCGGTCGGGTCGTCGAGGATGAACTGCAGTTCGCCGTCGGTGAGCTCCGGCAGGGTGGCGGCGGCGCCGGCATGGCGCAGCAGCCCCTTCGGGGTGAAGACGATCAGCGGCCGCGGCTTCTTGATCAGCGCCTGGCGTCGCAGCAGGTGGAAGTACTGGGCGGCGGTGGTCGGATAGGCGATGCGGATGTTGCCCTCGGCGCCGAGGGCAAGGAAGCGCTCGATCCGCGCGCTCGAGTGCTCCGGGCCCGAGCCCTCGTAGCCGTGGGGCAGCAGCAGGGTCAGGCGGCTGGTCTGGCCCCACTTTGACTCGCCGGAGACGATGAAGCTGTCGACGATCACCTGGCCGGCGTTGGCGAAGTCGCCGAACTGCGCCTCCCAGAGGACGAGCGCGCTCGGGCTCGCCGCTGAGTAGCCGTACTCGAAGCCGAGGCAGGCGGTCTCCGAGAGGGGGCTGTTGTAGAGCTCGAACGGGGCGGAGGCCTCCTCCAGGTGCTGCATCGGCGTGTACTCGAGGCCGGTGTTCTCGTCGTGGAGGACGAGGTGGCGGTGGGAGAAAGTGCCGCGCTCGGTGTCCTGGCCGGTGAGGCGGATGTGGACCCCCTCGGTCAGCAGCGTGCCGAAGGCGAGCGCCTCGGCGAAGCCGAAGTCGATCCCGCCCTGCTCGAGCGCCTCGGTCCGGCGCGCCAGCGGGCGGCGCAGCTTGCGGTGGACGTTGAAGCCCTCCGGCGTCCGCAGCAGCTCCTCGTTCAGCGAGCGCAGCTTCGCCTCCTCGACCGCGGTGTGCACGGGCGGGCTGGCGGTGCGGTCGAGCAGTTCCCCGGTCTGGGTGGTGCCGGTTACGGTCGGGTCCTCGTACTCGCCGGACTCCATCTTCTCGCGCAGGCCTTTCAGCGCGCCGGACATCTCGGCGTGGCGCTCGTCGGAGGCTTTGCCGACCTCCTCGGCGGAGACCGTGCCGTCCTCGATCAGCTTCTCGGCGTAGAGCTCGGAGACGGGCGGGTGGGACTTGATCTTCGCCGCCATCGTCGGCTGGGTGTAGGCGGGCTCGTCGGTCTCGTTGTGGCCGAAGCGGCGATACCCGATCACGTCGATGACGACGTCGCGGCACCAGCGCTCGCGGTAGGCCATCGCCAGCCGCACGGCGGCGATGCAGCCCTCGACGTCGTCGGCGTTGACGTGGATGATCGGGACGTTGAACCCCTTCGCCATGTCGGCGGCGTAGGGGGTCGAGCGGGCGTCTGACGGGTCGGTGGTGAAGCCGACCTGGTTGTTCTGGATCACGTGGACGGTGCCGCCCGTCGTGTAGCCGGGCAGCGACTGCAGGTTGAGCGTCTCGGCGACCACGCCCTGAGCGGGGAAGGCGGCATCGCCGTGCAGCAGCACCGGCACCGCGCGCTTGAACTCGTGGGAGAGTTTCGGCCCCTCGAAGTCCTGCTGGAGGAAGCGGGTGCCGCCCGTGACGACGGGGTCGACGAACTCGAGGTGGCTCGGGTTCGGGTAGAGCCGGACCGAGATCTTCTTGCCGTCGCCGGTCTCGTAGACCCCGCGGTGGCCGTAGTGGTACTTGACGTCGCCGGTGCCGCCGTGGGGGATCGAGGCGACGGCCTTGACGGCGTCGATCTGCTTGGAGCCCTCGAACTCGGCCAGGATCGACTCGACCGAGCGGCCGAGGTTGTGGGCAAGGACGCTGAGGCGGCCGCGGTGCGCCATCCCGAAGACGACCTCCTCGGCCTCGGCGCGCTGGGCGAGGGTGACCACTTCGTCGAGCATCGGCACGACGGCGTCGAGCCCCTCGATCGAGAACATCTTCTGCCCCAAATACGCTTTCTCGAGGAAGCGCTCGAACTGGAAGACGTCGATCAGCCGGTTCAGCAGGCGCTTTTTCTCCTC
>Ga0126305_10000826_pt1 | contig 13453 bp, 11 predicted proteins | sample Plot26_FD_92536 | JGI IMG/M metagenome (GOLD analysis project Ga0126305, IMG submission 92536) | Serpentine soil microbial communities from UC McLaughlin Reserve, CA, USA - Plot26 | ecosystem: Environmental > Terrestrial > Soil > Grasslands | place: USA: UC McLaughlin Reserve, Lake County... | reverse complement strand
GTGTTCAGGTCGAAGCGGGTGCTCGCCGCGGTCGGCGTGCCGATCAGTTCGTTGGCCTGAACCAGTCCGTCGCGGTTGGCGTCGGTCCAGCAGGAGGCACCGGCAGTCGCGCTGCACGCGCCGCTCGACTGGTTCGGACCCCAGGTGAGCGATGTCGTGGTGAACAGGCCGGTCAACGCATTGGCGAGGGTGATCTTCTGGTCGAAGTAGTACGAGCCGCTCGCGTGCAGGGACGTTTTGCCATTGCCGAGCAAGTCGTAGGTGGCTCCGAGTCGCGGCGAGATATTCCCGAACGACTGGATCTTGCGACCGCTGGTGACGTCGGTATCAGTCTCTTGATCACATTGCGATGGCAAGAGATCCGGACGCAGCTGGTTGGCCGGCACACAGCCGCCCAGGTGCTTGGAGGTCTGCCAGTCGTAGCGCAGGCCGCCCTTCAGCCGCACGCGGCCGCGGCTGAACTCATCCTGCACGTAGCCGTTGTAGGTGTGCCAGTCATTGTTGCGCAGCTGGTCGCGGTAGAGAACCGCCTGATAAGGGACAAGTCCGCTGGTGGAACCAACCGCCGCGTACTGCCCGTCGCCGCAACCCGCTTGCGCGTTGCCGACGCACTGCACCGTCGTACGGGCGCCACCGCTATAGTGCGACCAGGTCAGGATCGGCGCTTTCCTCCAGCCCGCGCCGAATTTCAAGCTGTGGTCACCACCAAGGGTGTTGCTCAGGAAGTAGGTGCCGTCACTCTTCAGTTCGTAAGTCTTTCGAACTGTCTGATACGAGGCCTGGAGCGACCGGCTCTGAACGCTGGTAGTGCGGTTGGTCAGCGCTTGCGTGTTGTAAAGGCAATTTGGATCAGCCTTGTCACCAGTGAGGTAGTCGCTGATGTTGGTCGCTCCGGGGGTATGACGGCTCGGACCGCACTTATCCTTGTCCTGGTAGTCGAGGAAGAATCCACCGCCGACGTAGGTGAACATGTTGTTGAACACCAGGCGGTTCGACGCGATCCAGGTGTGCGTCACCGAGTGCGTCGGATTCTCGAAGCCATACGCCTTGTCGCTGAACTGCTGGGTCGTCGCCTCGACCTGTGTGGTCGCGCTCGCACCTCGAGCGTTACGCACTTTGGAGTCCGACAGGAACAGGTACTGGAACTTGTTTGACGACGTGAGGGCAAAATTCATCTTTCCCTGCGCGTTGTTGATCAGTGTCTTGTCGTTCTTCAGGCACTTCTGGACCTCACCCAACCTCGAAAAGGTGACCGCGCTGCTGAGATCCGCAGCACTGGCCTTCTGAGCGGTAATCAACTCCTGACAGAAGGCGCCTGCATTGGCATCGAAGAAGTTGGTGACCCCCGCGTTGATGTCCTGTCTGTCGGCGGCGACCCACCACCACAAACGGTTCTTGACGATCGGTCCGCCCACTTCACCCGAATACACGCCGATGCGCTTCAGCGGGTTGCCGGAGAGGAAGCCGTTCGCGCCCGCGTTGAAGAGCGCCTCGGTGACGTTGTCACCCTGCATCTTGTCGTTCTCGAAGGTGACGTTGCCCGTCCCCTTGAATACGTTGCTGCCGCTCTTCGTCACCAGGTTGATGTTGATCCCGCTGGTCTGGACGGATACGTCGCCGCCGCCGGTCGTCACCTGGATCTGATCGAACGAGTCGAAGTTGAAGTAGATCGACGAGGAGTTGGACGACAGGTCGGTGATCGAGCCGCCCTCGACGTTCCAGCTCACGTTCGATGAGGTTCCGCGGACCGACGGGGTCAGCTGCTGACCGGAGGAGGAGCCTCCAACGTTGTACCCGCTCAACTGGACGCCCGCCGCCATGTTGACGATCTGCCACGGGTCGCGTGCGGTTGGAATCTTCTCGAGCACGTCGGCGTCGAACACGCCACCGGTGGTCGTCTTCTTCAAGTCGACTACGGGTGACTCACCGGATACGGTGACTTCTTCCGTCATCGCACCGATCTCGAGCTTCTGATCGATGCCCGCGTTGAATCCGATGGTGATGATGACGTCGTTACGGACGCCCTTCTTGAAGCCGGTCATCTCGAAGGTCACCGAGTAGGTGCCGACCGGAACCGTGGGGAACTGGTACGCGCCGGACTCCGCCGTCTGCTGCACGAGTGGCTGCTGCAGCCCCGTGCCGGTCACCGTGACCGTGACACCAGGCAGCACTCCGCCCGATGCGTCTGTTACTTTGCCGAAGATCGAACCGCTGCCCTGAGCATGAGCCGATCCTGCCCACACAGCGAGCATCGCCGCCGTGAGCATGAGGCTCCGTAGACCTCGCGCCATCTTTCACCCTCCTCCAAGAACCATCGACCTCGCGGCGGCCGGCAACACGCACCGGTCGTCGCGCACCACGCGATGAAGCACCTTTCACCACGCGGATCCCCTCGCACTAGGGGTGACGAATCCTAACGCCGGGTAGAATGGCGGTCAAGAACCAAAAACTGGATCTGATGATACGGAAATCCGTTCGTTACAACGGGTTGCGCGCCAACCCGTATTTGGCCCGCCTTGTCCTGCTGGCTGGGCTGTTCGTCCTCAAATTGATCATCATCCGTCAACTGAAGGATCACCCGCTGATCCAACCGGGTTCGGGCCTCGATACGACCGCGTACGTCACGCTGGCACAGCAGGTGATCGGGGGAAATCCGGCACTTGGTCCCGGCTTGTACTTCGTCTCGCCGCTGTACATCTATTTCCTCGCGACAGTCCTCGCGGTCTTCGATTCATTCACTGCCGTTCGCGTCGTGCAGGCGGTGCTTGGTACCGCTTCGGTCGCGTTCATCTTCATCATGGCGAAGGCGTGGTTCTCCGAGCGCGCGGCCTGGATCGCGGCGGTTGTTGCCGGCCTCACCGGACTGTTCACGTTCTACGAGTCGCTGATCCTGCAGGCGGCGATCGATGGGTTCCTGACGTCCGCAGCGCTGCTGGCACTGACGCTTGGATTGGTGCGAAAAGACCGGCGGATCGCGTGGATGGCAGCCGCGGGGGTCCTCTTCGGCATCGCCGGGCTCAATCGCCCGAACATGCTGATCGCCGCCGTCCTGTTGGCCGCGGTGATGCTCGTTTCGAAACGTTGGGTCCTGTCCACAACCTTCGCGCTCGGGTTGCTCGCCGGCCTGCTCCCCGTCACCATCCGTAACATCGTCGTCGCCGGCCAGTGGACCCTGGCGTCGTCACACGGCGGGCTCAACTTCTTGATCGGCAACGGCGAGGGTGCGACCGGCTTCTATCGAGCCGTGCCGGGGGTCACCCCCACGATCCTCGGCCAGGAGCGGGACACCAGGAGGATTGCGGAACAGGCATTGGGCCGGTCATTGAGCGACGCGGAGGTCTCCTCGTACTTCTCAGGTCTGGCCCTCCGCTGGATGCGCAGTCATCCGTTGATTGCGCTGGCGCTGCTCTCGAAGAAGCTCGGGTACACCTTAAGCGCGCAACACGTTGCACTTCCGCATAGCTATCCGTTCTATGCGTACGATGCGAACACGGTGCTGCGCGTGCTGCTCGTTGGCCCGTGGCTGCTGATACCACTGGGTATCGCTGGAGTGTTCGTTCCATCAGCGCGAGAGCAATCCGGTTACTTGATCTGGGCGACCTTCATCCCTGCTTACGCGCTGGCCGTTGCCGCTTTTTTCGTTGCCGAACGATACCGGCTGCCGATGCTGATTCCGCTGTGCGTGACCTCCGGCGGCGCGATCGACTTCGCGCTTCGGGCCCGTCCACGACAACTCGCATTGGCCGCGCCACTGCTGATCGTGCTCTTTGCTGCCGTCAACTGGCCTACAGGTCTGGACAACGGGAGGTGGGGAGAAGGCGTGCGACTGGCGCAACGTCTCGTGATCCTTGGGCGGTATGACGAAGCCAATGACTGGGTCCGCCGGATGGAGCCACTCGAACCGCGGCCAGGGGCGACGCGAGCGGCGGTCGACACGCAGTTGCTGGTCGAGGGTCAGGCTGACCGCGTCACCGGCCCGGTCGATCCGAGCGGGCAGAACGATCCCGAGGTTCTGCTCCGCATCGGGCGCCGCGCCGCGGAATCGAAGGATCCGCAGTCGGCGGAGCCGTTCTTCCGGCGAGCCGTTCGACTCGCACCGGGCCGCGCGGACGCCCGCCTGCAACTCGGTCTCACGCTGCTCGTTCTCGAGAAATACGGCGACGCCGCTCGCGAGCTCGCCGAAGCCGTGCGTCTCGATCCCGGCGACCCTGACGCGCTCGCGCGCCTCGCCTACTGCGAGCTCAAACTCGAACGCCTCACCGACGCACGCACGCACGCCAAAGCCGCCCTGGCGCTGAATCCGCAGGACCAGCTCGCGAACGAGCTCCTCCGGATCCTCAATCGTTGATCAAGGATTACACTTCGTCCCAATGCGTTTAGCTCCGCTTGATTGGTTGATCGTGATCGCCTCCCTGCTGGTCTGCTTCGGCCCTGCCCTGTTCTTCGGCCGACGCGCCAGCCGAAGCACCTCTGAGTTCTTCGGCTCCGGACGCGCCGTGCCGTGGTGGCTCGCGGGGCTTTCAATGGTGGCGACGACGTTCAGTGCTGACACGCCGAACCTCGTCACCGATATCGTCCGCCGAAACGGAGTCGCTGGTAACTGGGTGTGGTGGGCTTTCGTGCTCACCGGACTCGCGACCGTTTTCTTCTACGCGCGTCTGTGGCGCCGGTCGGGCGTACTGACGGATCTCGAGTTCTACGAGCTGCGCTACTCGGGCGCGGCCGCGTCGGCGGTTCGCGGCTTCCGCGCCGTCTACCTCGGACTGTTTTTCAACTGCATGATCATGGCGTCGGTCAATCTCGCCACGTGCAAGATCGCCGGCATCCTGTTCGGGCTCGATCGCTGGCAGACGTTGCTGCTGGTGGGAACGCTCAACGTCACCTTCGCCGCCTTCGCCGGTCTCTGGGGCGTGCTCGTCATCGACATGATCCAGTTCTTCATGAAGATGTCGGCGGTGATTGCGGCCGCATACTTCGCGATCGTGTCCCCGCAAGTCGGCGGGCTGCATGCGATGGTGGAGAAGGTGTCCGCGATGCGGGGACCCGGAGGGCTCAACTATCTGAGCATGCTGCCCGACTTCACCAGCAACTGGGATCTCGCCGTGGCGGTCTTCATCATGCCGATCGCGGTGCAGTGGTGGTCGGTGTGGTATCCGGGCGCGGAGCCGGGGGGCGGCAGTTACATCGCGCAGCGGATGCTCGCGTCGAAGACCGAGAAGGACGCGTTGAACGCCGTGCTCTTCTTCAACATCGCCCATTACGTCTTCCGCCCCTGGCCCTGGATCCTCGTCGCCCTCTGCTCGTTGATCGTCTACCCGGAGCTCACGGATATTCAGCGCGCCTTTCCGAACCTCGATCCGAACCTGCTTGGCCACGACATCGCGTATCCGGCCATGCTCACGTTCTTACCGGTGGGCTTTCTCGGTCTGATGGTCGGCGGGTTGATCGCGGCAAGTTCATCAACCATCCTGACGCACCTGAACTGGGGAGCGTCGTATCTCGTTCACGACTTCTACCGCCGCTTCGTCAACCGTGATGCTGACGAACGTCATTACGTGCGCGCCGGACGCATCGCGACTGTCGGTCTGTTTGCGTGCGCCTCCGCATCCGTCTACCTGCTCGACACGGCAAAAGACATCTTCGACGTGATTCTCCAGGTCGGCGCGGGAACCGGTCTGCTCTACCTGGTCCGGTGGTTCTGGTGGCGGGTGACCGCCTGGTGCGAGATCGTCGCCATGGCGAGCTCGTTCGCGGTTTCGGTCGGGCTGCTCGTGCTCAAGACACAAGGCGTCGTATTCAGCACGCATGTGGCGCTGATCGCCACGGTGGCGATTACCACTGTCTGCTGGGTGCTGACCGCGTATCTCGGTCCGCAGACCGATCGCGAAGTCCTCATCGCGTTCTATACGAAGATTCGTCCAGCCGGGCCGGGATGGGAACCGATCCGTGCAGTCGCCGGCGCGCGGGCGGACGGCGAGGGGGAGAATATGCCGCTTGCGTTACTCGGTTGGGTGGCGGGCTCCACCGCGATCTGGTCGGCACTCTTCGCCGAAGGCAGTTACCTCTACGGACGAATGCCGCAGGCTTTCCTTTTGACAGGAGTCTTCATCGTCTCGAGCCTGGTGCTGGTGCAGGTGATGCGCCGCATACGCGCAAGCTGATGCAGTTGGTCGCGCCGCGCGTGTCAATGACTCGACGCGGCGCGACCGAAAACTCTACACCGCGTTCTCAGTGCGGTCCGAACCGAGCTGTTTCACCAGCTTGTTGTAGAGCCCGAAGATGAGGAACGTCGGCGCCCACTGGCCGACGAACAAGCTGACGTGCTTGTTGCCCATCATCTGCAGCGTTGCCGATGCGGTCATCGCTCCAACAGCGAGCCAGAGAAAGGTGTCGGACGGCAGCTTCGCCGTTTGTTCTTCGATCGTCTTTGCGACACGCCCCTCGGTGTGAGACTGCATATCGGCCCGCGCGTAATCCAATGCCATTGCTCTTCCTCCAATGTAGTTCTGATCCAGTCGGAGATTTCGCAAAGCTGGTGCCGTTCATTACGGTCGACGGTTCACGAGGAAACTGAGGAGCTCAGTGAACACGGTGTTGAGCGCAGCTGGCGCGCTCGATTCGAGGTGAACAGCATTGGCGAGCACCGGATCGAGCACCGAGGCGAAGCCCAGTGTGGTGAAGTGAGGGTGGTGCAGGCCGTCAACTGTGCGCAGAGTCAGTGACGCGGACGGCAGGCTGCGAAGCAAGGTGAAGTCCGGCGCCATGAAATCGTCGAGCTCTTCGTAGAAGTGCAGGATCGGCACTGTGGCCCGATCCCTGGCGAACCAGTTTGCGCGCCGATAGCTGTCCATGCTCTGCGCAGTGCCGATCCCGCCGTCGAGGCTGATCAGCCTTGCAATAGTTCGATCGTGCATCGCGAGCAACAGTGCCGCGCGGGCACCGAAGCTATGGCCCGCAGCGAATACACGCGAACGATCGACCTGGGGCAGCGTCTTTCCGAGCTCCACAAGCGTTTGCAGTTGTTCGGCCTCGCGCTGTGCCGCCGGCCCAACGTCATCGGACGATTTCATCGGCGACGTGACCGTCGTCGAGGTCGCTGTAATGACAACGAAGCCATGAGTCGCGAGAAACTCCGCGAGAACCGCTTGATGCAGGGGCCGCTGTTGATTTCCTTGCGATATGACGACGAGCGGGAAGCGGCCTGAGGCTCTGGTGGCGTTTACTCTCGCAAACAGCTGCCGCGACGCGTAGCGGCTGATGATGTCGGCTGGAAGCCCGTCGACCCCGGCCTCGTCCGCGAACGCAGAAATCGAGGCCGCGAAATATCCAACAGTGATGGGCTTGCCGTCGCCGGATGAGGGGTACCACATCGTCGCGACGACCTTGCCTCGGGTGAGGGTTGCCGTCCCTGCTCCGTGCGAACCCACCTTTAGGCCGCTCCAGATCGGCGGCGCCGCTGGCTGCAGGAAAGGGGTGCGGACGGCGATCACCAACATCATGAGGAGCAACGATCGAATAGCCATACACCTGCCTTTGCCGGCTGGGCTGGATCGTATCAGGTGAGGTTCCGGGGGTTCTCACCCGTTTAGGGTATGGTGTCGTCCTGCCCCAGGCGATGTAATGACTTCATCATGCATACGCTGGCAAGCTTCCCACCTCCGCAGCTGATCGTGCTCTCGAATCGTGAGCCATTCACCCATAACTGGCAGCCGGATGGCTCGATAGCGGCGACGCATTCCGCTTCGGGTCTCGTCCACGCGGTTGAGCCGCTCCTGAATGAAAAAGGAGGCGTATGGATTGCGCATGGTTCTGGCAGCGCAGACCGAGAAACCGCGACCGAACATGACGGGCTGAACGTGCCCCCCGAAGATCCGCGGTATCGCTTGCGGCGTGTGTGGCTGAATGACGACGAGGTAGGCGGGTACTACCAGGGCTTTGCGAATGAAGCGCTGTGGCCGTTGTGTCATCGCGCTCACGTCAAACCCATCTTCCGCTCGACCGACTTCGACCGCTATTGGTCGGTCAACGCGAGATTCGCCAGGGCGGTCGCAGACGAAGCGGATGACGATTCGCCGACGGTTCTCGTGCAGGACTATCACTTCGCGCTCGCTCCGCGGATGATTCGCGAGCGGCTCCGCAGCGCCGAGATCGTCGCCTTCTGGCACATCCCATGGCCTGAGCCGGCGACGTTGGACACATGCCCCTGGGCGGTGCACCTGCTGGACGGACTGCTGGGCAGTAGCTGCATCGGGTTCCAGACAGCGACCGATCGCGATAACTTCCTGAACTGCGTCGCTCGCACACTCGAGTGCCGGGTGGATCGCCTGCAGCACACCGTCATCTATGGCGGACGCGTGGTTGCGTTGCGCGTCTATCCGGCGTCGGTCCGGTGGAACGACGGCAGCGAACCCCTTCAGGTGGAGACCTGCCGCCGCGAGCTCCGTGAGCTGCTCGGCCTTCCTGCTGACACGCTGCTGGGGATCGGCGTGGACCGAATGGATTTCACCAAGGGGATCGAGGAGAAGTTCCTGGCAGTCGAGCGGATGCTCGAGAACTATCCGCAGTTCCTCGGCTCATTCGTCTTCGTGCAGTTCGCGGAGCCGAGCCGGCAGGCGCTGCCGGCATACATCGAACTGCGCCGGCGTGTGCACGAAACCGTGCGCCGTATAAACGAGCGGTTCGGAACGACGTCGTACTGCCCGATCCTGCTCATGGAGCAGCATCATCCCGCGCCGGACGTGTGCCGTCTGATGCGGGCCGCTGACGTCTGCTATGTCAACAGTCTTCACGACGGGATGAATCTCGTCGCCAAGGAGTTCGTTCGCGAGAGAGACGATGAACGTGGCGTGCTGCTGCTCAGTGGCTTCGCCGGCGCCGCGGCCGAACTGAAGGACGCGGTCATCATCAACCCGTACGACGTCGAAGGATCGGCCGATGCCCTTGCGCGGGCGCTCGAGATGGTCCCCGAGGACCAGGCCGCGCGACTACGCCGGATGCGCCAGGTGGTCGAGCATTCCGATGCCGTGGCTTGGGGGACTCGCATGCTGCGCGACGGCGCCCGGCGTCGGGCGAGGGCGGGGCTCGCAGCCGCGGTTTAGACGATGATCCCCTTCCGCACGGCGTAGAGGACCACCTCGGCGGTGTTGTGGAGGTTCAACTTCTGCATCAGGTTGGCGCGGTGCGTTTCGACCGTCGAAAGACTGAGATCCAGCAGCGTCGCCACCTCTTTGTTCGCGCGACCTTCGGCCAGCAGTTGCAGGACTTCTTTCTCGCGGTCGGTCAGCAGGTGATAGCTGTCGGTCAGGCCGCGATCCTGCAACCTGCGCATGTAGTCCTCGACCAGCACTCCGGTCACCGCCGGGCTGAAGTACCGCCGGCCGGCGGCAACCGCCCTGATCGCAGGTAGCAGGTCCTCGTCGGTTGCATCCTTCAGGAGGTAGGCGCGTGCGCCCGCGGCCAGCGCGCGGATGATGTACGACTCGTCCGAGTGCATGCTCAGGATTACGGTCCGCGGCGCCCGGTCCATCTTCTGCAGCCTCGCCGCCACGTCGATCCCGTTCAACAAGGGCATCGCGACATCGAGGATGACGATGTCGGGATGCAGGTCTTTCGCGAGCCGCAGCGCTTCGTGTCCGTCCGCCGCTTCGCCCACGACAGTGACACCTGCCTCGCTCTCGAGGATGCTCCTCAATCCCCTGCGTACGATGCCGTGATCGTCAGCCAGCAGAACCCGCAAAATGTGCGTCCTCCGTCGGTTGCGTTTCGTCCAGCTTCTCGACTGGCAGCCGGATCATGAGCGAGGTGCCGACGTTCCGCGCGCTGCGGATCTCGAGCGTTCCACCCAGCTCGCGGACCCTCTCTTCGATCCCGCGAAGGCCCAGCCCGATTCCCTTTCTCTCGGGCGAGATCCCAGTGCCATCGTCGCTCACCGCCACATCGAGCCCGTCATCGCGTCCCGCGACGGTCACGCGGATAGATCCGGCCGAGGCGTGCCGGACACAATTCGTCAGCGCTTCCTGGACGATGCGGTAGACGCAGGTGCGGTACTGGTCCGGAAGTGGGGCGAGATCCCCGGTGACGTTCAACTGCACGGGAATGCCGTAGCGGCGATTGAAGTCGCGGACGTGCCATTCGAGTGCGGGCTGAAGGCCGAAGTCATCGAGCATGCTGGGGCGGAGCCCGAGGGCGAGATCGCGGACGGTGCGCACCATGTTGTCGACCAGTTGCCGCGACTCGGCGACTCCGCGCGCGAGAGCGGTATCGGCCGGCTGCCGCAGCCGATCGATCGCTCCAAGCTCCATGCGCAGCGCGGTCAGCACCTGCCCCACGTGATCGTGCAGCTCTCTCGAGAGCTTCTTGCGCTCCTCCTCCTGGGTCGCGACCAGCTGCTGCGACAGCGCGCGCATCTGCCGCTCGGCGTCTTCAGCAACCGCGCGCTGCTGATCGGAACGTCGTTCGAGGGCGCGCAGGCGCCACACGGCTGTGACCGCAACGACAACACCGAGAAGAAGAGTCTTCCAGAGCAGCGCGTAGAGATCGCTGCGGAAAAGGGCGTGGCGCTGCCTGACTTCGGTCCGCTGCGCCGCCATCGTTTCGGCGTTCAACTGCTCGATCTCCTTCGCGATCGCGAGCACCGCCTCGCGGCGAGGGATGACGTTGCGCTTCAGAAAGCTGGCGCTTGCGTTCACCTTCTCGTTGGTCGTCCATTCGAATAATGGATCGAGCGACAGCCAGTACTCGTCCAGCAGTGTGCTGAGCGTGTCGAGCCGTTCGTCGTTCTCGACCGCGCCGGGAGTCAGAGCGCGAAGCTCCTCCAGGGTCGCGCGGTTCGCGGTGCGGAACTCCTCGATGCGCCGGCGGTATTCAGGCGCCCGTTCCCGCGCCGAGTCCAGCAGGTAGTCACGAACGAAGATGCCGGAAAGATTCACGTCGGACCGAAGCCGTCTGAGTAGTGACTCGACGCGCAGATACTGCTGATTGAGATCGTCGAGGCGCGTGTAGATATCCTGCGCGCGGCGCGAGGCCTCGAGCACCGAGACTGCGATCAACAGCAGCAGTGCGCCGAGCCCGAGTGCCGCGACAGGCCAGGTTCTGAAACGCATGGCGATCTTCCAGTGTAGCGGGGGATAGAGATGCGAGCTATCCGGTAAACCCGGTAGAGCCGGAAGTCAGCAGTGTGCGCAGGACCTGCCTCACTTCGCGAAAATCGTCGAGCAGATGCGTGGCCCCGTCCAGCGGCTCCCCCACCGCGACGGTGATGCTCGCCGGCGGCAGCGCACGGAAGAGGTCCTCGTCTGTGCGATCGTCGCCAAAGGCAACGATTGCGGCAGACGCAGGCGTCTCGTCCATCATTCGCGCGACAACGGCCTTCGTGCTGCCACGGAATCGCACCTCGAGAACTTTTTTGCCTTCCAGGATCTCGAGAGGAAGATCTGCCAGCATATCGGCGAGCACTCGACGCAGTTCATCCGCGCGCCGTTCCGCAATCGGCGCGTCCGCGCCGCGAAAGTGCCACGCAACCGACCCTGACTTGCGTTCGACATGAACGCCTGGTGTGCTCAGCGCGAACCGCTCCAGCACCGGAATCACCTTCTCGAGCATCACCGTCTCGACACTCGCCGTTGGCTCCCACACGCCCTTTGGCGCTTCCCGCCGCCACAGCCCATGCTCCGCCCATAGCAGCACGCGCATCTGACCGAACCACGCATCGAGTACGTTCCGCGGCCGTCCGCTCACCAAGTCGACGGAAAGGCCTGGAGCCGATGCCAATTGATCCAGGAGTTGCAGGAGCTCGGCGTCCGGCGAGGCGAGTTCCGGCGACGGCGCGAGCGGCACCAGAGTACCGTCGTAGTCGAAGAGCAGGCGAACCGACGGGGCGGTGCGCACCTTCCGAATTGCATCTTCGACATTACGGACCCGGTCCATGGTCATCTTCGTTCCCAATTCAAGCATGAACGGGTGAGCAAAGGACCCGAGTGTCACGACTTGATTTAGCCAACAATGTTGGTCTAATCTCCACCGCGTGGCTGCTGCCGAACGTCCACCCATCGGCGAGTTCGAACAGATGGTTCTCCTCGCAGTACTGCAGACACGCGATCATGCATACGGCGTCTCGATCCATGAAGAACTCGAACGCCACACCGTCCGGGGTTGCCCGCGGAGCGGTGTATATGACACTGGATCGCCTGGAGAAGAAGGGGCTGCTGACGTCGATGCTGAGCGAACCCACCGCTGAACGCGGCGGACGCGCCACGCGCTGTGTGCCGCAATGGACAGCCGGATTGCCGACTCGGTGATCGGCGATCTCGAAGAACTGCGGCGGCGCCGGTCCGGATCTGCTTTCCGGAACCGCCTGTGGTTCTGGACGACGGCGCTTGGCATCCTTTTTCACGCCGTCGGTCGGCGGATCGCAGCGGGTGCAGCGTTCCGATCTCCACGCAGTGCGAGTAACGGCATCGGTGGTGACTTCTGCCACGCCGTGCGACTGCTCCGGCAGCATCCGGGGTTCACTACGACTGCGATGCTGATTTTTGCGCTGGGCATCGGCGCGAACACGACGGTCTTCAGTGTCGTCCGCGCCGTCCTGCTGCGGCCGCTTCCATACCATGAACCCGAGCGGCTCGTATTCCTCTGGAATGGACTCGAGACGCGACAAGGTAGTAGCCACGGAGTGATGACCGGGCGGCACGTCGCCGAGGTGGGGCGCCAGAATGCGACGCTCGAAAGCTTCGCTGCCTTCACGTACTGGGACGAGGGCTCGAAGGGCGGATCGATTTGATCGGACCGGACCGCGCTGAACGGCTGAGAGGCGCCGTGGTCACGCCGAACTTCTTCGAGCTGCTCGGCGTCCGTGCCGATCTGGGTCGGCTGTTCGTCTCGACTGACACGGCCGCTGTCCCACTCGCGGTGGCTCTGGCCGGTGACCCTCGGCGCGGCGTGCGGGCTGTGCACAGCGTGGGCGGCCTCACGATTACTCGCCCGGTTCCTGTTCGAGGTGCAACCCACCGAGCCACTCGCCTACGCGCTCGCGGCCATCCTGGTTCTCGGGATTGCGGCTCTGGCATGCCTGCTCCCGCACGCCGCGCCGTCCGGCTGCCGGCAATGCTCATCCTCAAAGGCGAATAGCTAACCGAATCGACCCTGGATACGACTAACATTGTTAGTCTTGGCAGGGGTGCCGAGGTGCCGGGGTGCCGGGGTGCCGGAGTGCCGGAGTGCCGGAGTGCCGGGGTGCCGAGGTGCCGAGGTGCCGAGTGCCGAGGTGCCAGTGCCAAAGCGCTGCGAGGAGCGCACTGAAAGCACCAGCGCACCCGGCACATAGCACCCCGGCACCTTGGCACCCCGGCACCTTGGCACCGCAGCACCTATGAAGCTTCAGCATTTTGAACTCGAAGTCCTGCTGGCGATGATCCGGGAGCGTCGGGAGACCTACAGCGTGCCGCTTGTCCTCGCG
>Ga0126305_10000824_pt1 | contig 13459 bp, 12 predicted proteins | sample Plot26_FD_92536 | JGI IMG/M metagenome (GOLD analysis project Ga0126305, IMG submission 92536) | Serpentine soil microbial communities from UC McLaughlin Reserve, CA, USA - Plot26 | ecosystem: Environmental > Terrestrial > Soil > Grasslands | place: USA: UC McLaughlin Reserve, Lake County... | reverse complement strand
TTTACAATTTTTCCATCTTTTACTTCATACACTGCGATCTCATCCATCTTCTGGCGACCCATGCCTTTCATGGTACAGTCCATTCCCATCGCAACGCTGAAAAATCTTCCACCAACAACTGGTGCTCCTGAATAGCCACCATGCATTTCCTCCACCATTTCAGAAAATCTCTTTCCTTTTTCTTTAATGGCAGATAATCCTTCCACCGTTGGTAGCCCTTGTGAACCGGGAGGTTCGATGCTTACCGCATTGTCGGAAAATAATTCATTGTGGATCTGTTCCCATTGACCCGTTTGGGCCAGTTCATTAAATCGGTTGGCCACTTCCTGTGTGGTCATCACTGCTTCTAGTGTAGACATAGCTTTTGGTTTAAAAGTTAAAAAGGTCCGAAGGACTCCTTCGGAGAGAGAGAAGCTACGAATATTTTACAGCCAGAAAAATTAAATAATTATGAACCCCGAAATTTGTGGTATGAATGTAGCTTTGATCATATAAACTACCGTTTGAAAATTCAACTATTCATTTTCTGTTGTTGCCTTGCCGGATGTGCGGTTAGCAACAACCCACAACGAAAAGAGATCAAACAGCTTCAAAAAGGGAAGATTAAAGATGATACCAGTTTTGTGTATTCGTTACCTTTCGAAAGCAAAAAATCTCACCTGATCGTGCAGGGTTATTTTGGGATCTTTTCTCATAAAGAAAGAGCCGCCCTTGATTTTAAAATGAAAAGGGGAACAAATATTCTTGCCGTACGGGATGGCGTAGTAACAAGAGTAAAAGAAGATGGCGCTAAAGGTGGCTGGAACAAAAAATATCGGAGTCAGGGAAACAATATTGTAATTCAACACAGTGATAATTCCCGAAGCGGGTACTGGCATTTACAAAAAGACGGTGCGCTGGTAAACGTTGGTGACACCGTGAGGCAGGGACAAATAATTGCCCTAAGCGGAAAAACAGGCTATGCCGCTTTACCGCATTTGCATTTTATTGTTTGGAAAAGCAATAGTCGTGGATGGCAACAAGTGGCAACAAGATTTCAAACGTCAAAAGGGATAAAATATTTAAAGCCCTGGAAATGGTATAAAAGCAAAACAGCAGAGAATGCTTTTTAACCAGTATATATCAACAATCCGCTGTTACTTCCTCCTCCTTTACTACCTGGTTGCCGATCTTTATTACTTCATTTACCAGTACATCGAAATCGTTCGTTATCGTACGATGATTAACATTCGCAACCCGCATACAGTAATTACCATTTAACCTGGTGTAGGAAGGCGCCGCAATTCCGCTTTCTTGTAACCTCATTAATATTTCCTTATTCAGTTTGTCCAGGTCAAGTTCATTTTTTTTAGGGCGAAACCGAAAACAAACAATGTTTGTTGAGGTTGGGGCGGTCAATTCTAATTCCTCATTCTGTTGTACCAGGGCTGTTAAATACTTTGCTTGCGTTACGTTTTGCTTTATAAGCCTTTCAAACTTTTCAATACCATGCTCCTTTAAGCTCATCCAAACTTTTAACGCTTTAAAATTTCTTGATAGCTCAAAACCAAAATTTGAAGTCAGTTCAGGTCCGGCGGCGATGCCTCTTTCATTATTTGAAATATAATCAGGTTGTAATGCAAACGTTTTGCGATGTGCATCGGCATCTTTCACCAAAACTACCCCGGCTTCATAAGGGACAGACATCCATTTATGCAGATCAAATGCTATGCTGTCCGCAAACTCTAAACAATCCAGCTGGTCTTCATATTCGGGCAGCAATTTTAATAAAGCACCAAACGCACCATCAACATGCATCCACAAATTTTCCTTGCAGCAGATCCAAAATATTTTATCCAATGGATCAATTGCCCCGGTATTTACCGTTCCCACATTTGCCACTACACAAAATGGAATGTTGCCCTCCTTTTTATCTTCTTCAATAAGTTCCTGCAGATGTACTGTATCCATCTCATATCTATCATTAACCTTCACTTTTCTTACCCCCTCACTTCCTATCCCCATTATTTCTGCAGCTTTCTGAATACAGCTATGTGTTTCAGTCGAAGCATAGATGAACATTTTTTTCTGCTCATTGATCCCTGAACTTCTGATTGAACTACTCACAGAATTTCTGGCAACAATCAATGCATTTAGATTTGCAACGGAGGCACTGCTCACTAATGCGCCACTGCTATCAGCAGGAAAAGTCATCATTTGCTTACACCAATCGATCACCTGCTGATCCACATACATAGGCGCCTGGTCACCGATACCAACATTGCAATTCATTCCCGCCGCAAGCATTTCTGCCAGCATCGACTGGGGGGTGCCCGTACCCATCACCCAACTCCAGTAACGTGGATGAATATTGCCGAGATAATAAGGAAGAATATTTTGTTTAAACTCATCATATACTTCGTCAAACCGCATGGGCAAATGAGGCAGCGGTGTTTTGAAAGTATTCTTCACTGATTGTGGCGGTTTTGTCCATACCGGTTGTTCCCTGATAGTTTGTAAGAAATTAACCATATCATTTACCATAACGTTACCAAGCTTTCTCAGTTCAGACCAATCCCGGGGATCCAGTGACTCCTCTTTTACAGGTTTGCTGTTTTTATTTTTCATATAAATAAGGTTTTATCTTTAAAAAATTTTCCCGGGAAAGGCTCCTGTAATCTTTATTTACCCACTGCAATAATGATTCCCATAATGTTGATCTCATTGAAACATTAAAAAAATCAATATGGCCGACCTGTTTTAATCCAATGTCTTTTGGTTTTAAATGATACCAGGTAATTGAAGCGCTGGCAAAATGATTTAATAACTCATTCACAGCTTTTGGGGGACAATACCAATCGTCGGTAAACGTGTATGCGAGCAAGGGCACATTTATTTTCCGGTAGTTGTTGTCCGGAAATGCATCAAATAGCCCGTTTGGATTATCGCACCAATTTGCCAGTTGCAGGTAAACACCTTTGGGTATTTTTTCTCTTTTTCTTTTTTTATCTGCGGGTGTGTATCCAAGAAGCCAGCTCATCGTCCTGCTTTTTGATTTAGAAATTTTAAGCAAAATCCTTCTGTGCCAGGGGTACAATTTTTCACAGGTTAATGCGCTGCTCACCAAAATAATTTTGTTTACATATTGGCTGGCTGGTGACAACCCAATGATCTCCCCGCCCATGCAATGGCCGATGTAAATGATCTCGTCTCCCGGGTAATGTTGTTTTGCATACAGCAACACAGCATTTATATCCTGTACGGCCCATTGATGCATATCTGCTGAATAACCACTCAGGTTTGCTGGTGCAGATCTTCCCATCCCACGATAATCAAAGGTTACGATTATAAACCCATGTTGAACCAGGAACTTTGCAAAAAGATCATAATACTCATGCGTCAGGCCTACACCTGGCGCTATTACGATAACCTTTTTATTACTTTCTTCCGGTGTATGATAACTGATCCATATCCTGGTTCCGTCGTTCGTTCTGATCGTGGTACTTGAATGCATAGTTGCTGCTTTAACCCCCATGCAAATTTTAAACAACCATTTGTTTATTGCAACACCATTTGCCTGGAACAGCCCGGGAGTTGAGTGAAAAGCCCGCTTTATGAGCGCTACGTCTATGAAAGGAGCTGCATTAATTCCTCTTTTCTGTTTTTTGAAACCGGGACCTTCATTTTATTTTCCATAACAAGATAGCCGCCGTCACCACGAATAAATTCTTTTACCCTTCCCAGGTTGATGAGGTGTGAATTGTGCGGACGAAAAAAATCAAACTGTAGCAGCATTTCCTCAAAATCTTTTAGCGTTTTTGAGATAACTCTTTTTCTTCCTTCAACAAGGTAAATATTTGTATAGTTACTGTTTGCTTCGCAAACAATAATATCATTCGGATCAACAAATTCAATACTTTCTTTTGAGGCTAATGCGATCCTTCCTCTTTTACCTTTTCGCTCTGCCTGCACATTGTTCAATAAAAGATCGATCTGTTCAGAAGGGATCTTTTGCTGTGATTTTTTTAAATGTTTATCAATAGCTTCTTTGAGTTCTTTGTTTTGAACAGGCTTTAATAGATAATCGAGTGCACTGAATTTTACTGCCTGTATGCCGAAGTTGTCATAGGCTGTTATGAAAATGATATCAAATGAAATATCACGGCCCAATTCTTCAAGCACATCAAAGCCCGTTAGCATCGGCATTTCGATGTCAAGAAATAAAAGGTCGACCGGGTTTTTTTTCAGGTAGCTAACTCCATCAGCCGGCTTTTCAAATGATGAAATAACGCTTACATCCGGACAATAATTTTCCAGCTTCCATTTGAGCGTGTCGATACTGTCTTTTTCATCATCAATGATCACTGCTTTTATCATAAAATTCTTATTTATTAATTAAACAGGAATTATCAACTCAACTTTTGTCCCTTTTGCGTTTCCCAGCTCATCTTCCATGTCATAAATATTGATCGAGGCATTCATGTTATATAATTTATTAATGATCTCGATCCGGTCCTGTGTTATTTGCATCCCCATACTTCGCTTATGATTTTTTTGTTTTTGTTCCTTTATTTCTGCTGCTTTTTTTCTACCAATGCCATTGTCTTCAATTACACATAACAGGTCGTCCGCATTTTTTGAAATATTGATCTTTACCAATCCTTCCGTACCATTGGTTTTATGCATCAATCCATGCCAGATCGCGTTTTCCACATAGGGCTGTATCAACATCGGCGGTATCACAATCGAGCTTGTTTCTATATTTTCATCAACAGCTATTGAATAACTGAATTTATTTTTAAATCGCAGGCTTTCCATTTGCATATAAAGTTCCAGCGCCTCCAGCTCATCTTTAAGATTGATATAGTTTGAACGGGAATTCTGCAATATCAATCGCATCAATCTCGCAAAATTATTCAGGTACTCAGATGCTTTTTTGGATTCATTACGGATAATGTAACTATCAATAGAATTAAGGCTATTAAAAAGAAAATGTGGGTTCATTTGCGCCAGCAAGGCACTCATTTCTACATTGGCTAATTTTTTTTCATATTCTGATTTTAACCGTTGTTTTTTCTTTATTTGCTCCACCCTGTTACGATATACCCCATAAGCAGCCGTGCAAATAACTATTGCAACTATTGTAATGAACCACCATGTGAGCCAAAACGGAGTTGCCACATGAACCGGCACTTCCACTATTTTTTCATTCCACACACCTTCATTATTGGCTGCCTGTAGTTGAAAAATGTAATCGCCACCGGGCACATTTGTATAGTTAGCAAAGCGACGGCCGGTCACTTCCGTCCAATCGTCAAAACCACTAAGCCGGTATCGAAACTTAACAGCCTTGGCCATTGTATATGCTTGTGCAGAAAATCCAATGGAAAAAAAATTTTGTTTATACATCAAGCTAACCGGTGTGCCATTCGTAACAAAGCGCAATGGTTTATTCAACACCTGCATCTCAGTAATATAAGGTACGGGTATCTCTGCATTTCTTTTTAATTCAGCGGGGTTAGCAATAACGATATCGTTACGGCCCCCAAAAATAATTTCGCCTGAAGGAAGGAAAGAAAAAGAAAAAAAATCGGGCTCGTCAACGCCATACTGAAAGCTATATTTTGTAAAAGAAAGATCCTTTGAATTTATTTTGACCAGTTCTTTTGAATTATATCCCCAGACTTCGCCGTATTTATCAGTGGCCAGTTTTTGAATATAGTTCTGCATTCCTCTGTCCCTTATATTAAATTTATAGACTACACCTCTTGCCGGATCGCTGATCAATGAATAACCTATCCATCCGTCTGCACTAAGTATCCAAATCCTGCCGGCCTTATCTTCTGCAAATGACTCTGCCGTAGGAAAACTATTGTTTTCATTTTTCACATAAATAAAGTTGAGTATGGAATCCTTATCAGCAATATAAACCCCAAACCCATTGCTCCTTTGAAACCATACATTGCCGCGACTGTCTTCAAAAAAATTATTGAGCCTGCCACCACCGTAAGTCCGGCCATAGAACTCGCTTGTATCACTTGATAGCAAACCCTCTTTATAAATATGATATTCTTTGGTGTCGGGATTCCATTTTACCAGTCCTTGCCTATCGTCGGATATCCATAAATTACCCGAGCGGTCCAGAATTATCTCACCTCTTGTTGAAGCCGAAAACGGAGCCATGCCCTGTAGTGAGGTGACCTTATTCTTTTTTTCCGAATAACGAAATAAGCCATGATTTGAAGAAATAATATATTCGCCGGATCGCAGCTGCACAAAGCCCCTCACCGCACCATTTTCTTTCATGAAAGTATTTTGAGCAGGAAACAAAGATTTTGTCCATTCCTTTGTCGTTTTATTAAAATGAAATATTCCCCCGGCAAATCTTGGACATACTGTTAAGTTATTTCCTTGCTTATCTGATAAAATATAAAACGCAAACGTCATTTGAGGACTAACAAGATATTTGAATGAATAGCGGGCAAATTGCTGCATAGTGGGATCGAAATAACTTAAGCCAGTGATATCTGCATGCCAGGCACGATTGTCTTCGTCAATGAGATCAATAGCATAAAATTCATTTTTTTCCAGGTCATTGAGTTTGGACCAGGTTACATCTTTCAACTTAGAATCATAAACAACCAAACCCGCACTTGTCGAGATCCAAATTTCATGATCGCTCTTACGGATAAGTTTTCCAATAGGGCTGCTTAGTATTTTTTGCCCCTTTTCATTTTTTACACGCAGGGGAGTAAATGTTTTTGCGATTGGATCAAACATATTTACGCTGGCGCCCCAGCTTCCCACATATAAAAGCCCATCATCATGATGATAAAGCCGGCGAAAAGCATTTAACGCAACCTGGTAGTCTGTATTCTTCTGGGGGAAAGTAAATAATCTGACCTGACCTGTGTATTTATTTATTTCCTGTAAGCCGCCAGTACTACCAGCCCAAATAATCGAATCATTTGTTCTTGACTCTTCGAAGCTCAGAATGGAACTACTTGGCCCGAGTGAAGGCATGAGTGGCGGATATTTGTCGGCCGGAACCGAATAGAAATGAAAATTATCTTTCGCTTCATCATACCTACACACTCCTCTCCACCTGTTGCCAATCCAGATATCACCATTCTTGTCTTCATAAATGGTATTAACACGCTGATCAAATCTCCTTTTCAGCGAATCTGTTTTTCCATTATTGGTTAACTGGTAATGTCTGAAGGTGTATTCTTTTGAGTTTAAAACCGAAAGTCCCTGATCGGTACCCACCCATATCTGGTCCTTTGCCGGCTGAACAGTATTTATCCAATTATCAAAGAGGGAATAATGCAGGTCACGTCCTTCCCGGAATACTTTCACCTGCAAACCATCGAAACGACAGAGTCCTTCACTGCTACCAATCCAAATAAAACCATCGTCGCCTTTCTTAAAGGAAGAAAATTCATTTACAGGTAACCCATTTTCTTTGGTTATTAGAACAGGCTTGTCAAACTTTAACTGTGAGTATGCAGGGAATGCAATAAGAAACTTAAAGCACAATAAAACAGCAATATTTCTGAGGCGGTTCATCATTGGGAAATGAGTGAAATAATTTACACCATTTTTTCCGATCCTTTTTAAACTACTTAGCAACTAACTCCTTTCTTTTGATTTTTTATCCAGTTCTTGATTAGAATCTCGCTTTTATTGAGCAAATAAGCTGCGATCCTGAGTACCGGCTTTTCTGACTCAATATTATTCCTTTTAGCAGCTTCTCTCAAAATAACAAGCTTAATGGGAAAGAAGCAGGGCTTCTGGCTAATCATCTGTTTCAATAGAATTACCGGCGCTGTATCCTTGCGGTCTTAATCAAAACCTTATCTAATGAAATTAATTGATAAGATCGCAGGATGGATAGAAGTGTTCTCGCCATTGATCGTTCTTGTTTTATTATGCATTTCTTATTTAAGGTATGTTGAAAACCAAACTTCCGACTCCAAACGAATTAAGAAAGAAATAAAACAAGTAGATAAAAAACCTGAGGTTGATAATGAAAGGCAATCGTACTGGTTGTTCAGAGATTAATCAATAAGATCTCTTACCCTTTAAAACCACCTGAGTAAGCAATTATGCGGAGAAATCTTTATATCAAAACCAAGTAACCCGTCTGCCTGCTATGCGGGCAGACGTTAAACCTTAACAAAAAATGAAAAAGAAGATTCTCGTATTTCTCCTTTTGATAACCATAACCGGGTCAGTATTTTCCCAGGACAATTTATCAAAAACACTTGTAAAAAAGGTCCCTATTGAAAGTTTTAGCCGGCTTGTCATCAGGAGCAATATAACCGTTATGCTGATCGAAGATCCATCAGAAAATTGCGTACGGATTGAGGGCAGCAAAAAATTTATCGAAAAAGTAATGGTCATCCAGGCTGGCAAAGAGCTAATCGTACGGTCAAAAAGCTTTAAAGATCAAAAAAGGAAAGGGATCGTTTTAATACCGGTTCGCTTACTGCAAAACATCGAAATAAGTGCGGCCGCCAAAGTTATTTCTTACAATACTTTACAGTCACCGGTTTTAAACGTCCTTATCAATGGTGATTGTGTAATTGATCTTATGCTCAGGGGCCGGCTAAATATCCGGGAAGCAGAAGGATACAATTTTACATACCGTAGAATATATGAAAAAAAACAAAGCTCTTTAGTTCAAAATAAAAACCTTAACCGTTAATCTTTTAATCATGAAAAAAATTCTTGTTCTTCTTTATGGAGTGATCTCTTATCTCTTATTCTTTGGCACTTTCCTTTATGCATTTGGGTTTGTCGGAAACCTTTTTGTTCCAAAATCAATTGATGGTGAGCCGCAGTTGCCATTGGCGCAGGCGCTATTGATAAATGCCTCGCTGCTTTTAGTTTTTGCTTTGCAGCACAGCATAATGGCGCGACCAGCATTTAAAAAATGGTGGACCAAAATAGTTCCGGAACAGGCTGAGCGTAGCACGTACGTATTAGTTTCAAGTCTCTGCCTGATTTTGTTGGTATGGCAGTGGCAACCTATGGGGGGATTTATTTGGAGAATAGAAGGGCCAATAGCAAAAACTATCCTGACCATTCTGTTTATTACGGGCTGGTTGATCGTATTGATAAGCACCTTCATGATCAATCATTTTGACCTTTTCGGTCTGCGCCAGGTATGGCTTTATTTTTTAGGAAAAAAATATGAGCCGCTTCAATTCCGGATTCCGTTCTTTTATAAATACGTTCGTCACCCGCTTTATTTGGGTTGGCTGATCGCTTTCTGGGCAACTCCGGTAATGTCTGCAGCGCATTTATTGTTTGCTGTGCTTACAACGGGTTATATTCTGACAGCGATAAAATTTGAGGAGAAAGACCTGATCACTCATTTTGGAGAAAAATATTTGAATTACAGAAGCTGGGTTCCAAAGATTATCCCTTTTACAAAAAAGAATTCAACAAAATAAAATTGACATGAAATCACTTTTCTTAAGACGCTATCTTCAGAAATATGGCAAAAAGGCATTGATCATTTACCTGTGCTGGTCAGTAATAAAAGGCATTGCATTTCTCGTTTTAGGATTTAAACTGTTTAGTTGAGACGTTCATATTATCTGGTGTAAAGCAAACCCCGTAAGGTTTGCTTTTTTATTTATGTTTACAGGAAAATAGCTTTGACGCTTCACGAGATCTGGGAAAAATTTATCTCAAACGTACAGCAAACAAGCTGGCAAGAATGGGTAAGCACTGTTACCCAAATAGCAAGTGTTTGGTATGCCCGAAAAAATAATATTCTGGTTTACCCAACAGGTATAATTGGAGTATTGCTGGCGGCATGGCTTTATTTCTTCAATTCTCATCCTCCATTGTATGCAGATGGCACTTTGAATATTTATTATTTTATCATGAGTGTATACGGCTGGTATAATTGGGTACAAAAAAAAGATTCTGAACATTTCACTTATCCCATTAGTTGGTGTAATAAAAGTGAGCTTTCGACAGGTGCTTTGTTGTTTTCCGCATCGTGGGGTATTATTTATTTTACTTTGATCAAAATTACTAATAGCAACACCCCTATTTTAGATTCGTTGGTTTCAGCATCTGCCGTCGTAGCAATGTGGTGGATGGCAAAAAGAAAAATTGAGAATTGGCTGGCATGGATAATCAGTAATATTGTTGCTGTTCCATTAAATTTTTATAAAGAGTTTTATTTATTTACGTTAATGTATGTCTTGTTTTTTGCCCTGGCATTGTGGGGATTTATCGACTGGAAAAAGCAAGCATCTAAGAGTTAACCATGAGTTACTGCAAATTCATCAACTCCCTGAAACCCGATGAGCAAAATGTTCATCGTGAATATCATGATAAATACTATGGCTTTCCTATTCATGATGATAACGAACTTTTTTGTCGTCTGATCTTAGAGATCAACCAGGCTGGCTTAAGCTGGACAACGATCCTGAATAAACAGCAAGGCTTCCGAAAAGCGTATCACAATTTTGAAATAAAAAAAGTTGCGGGTTATAAAGAGAAAGATTTTAAACGCCTGATGAATGACGCCGGTATTATCCGAAACCGTTTAAAGATCAATGCGGCCATTGAAAATGCGAAAACGATCTTACAAATACAGAAAGAATATAAATCTTTTGAAAACTGGTTAGATTACCACTATCCTAAAACGAGAGATGAATGGACAAAACTGTTTAAGCAAACATTTCGTTTTACCGGCGGCGAAATTGTAAACGAATTTTTAATGAGCACCGGCTATCTGCCAAATGCACACGAAGAAAGCTGCCCCATTTATAAAAAAATAATAAAAGCAAAACCCGCATGGAACAGAAGCCGCTCATAAAAGTAGCGGTGATCGGGCCGGAATCAACCGGCAAAAGCACTTTGTGTGAGTTGCTCGCACAGCATTATAATACACAATGGTGCGCCGAATTTGCAAGAGAATTCCTGCTTACACATGGAACGGATTATACCTATGATGACTTGTTGTATATCGCTAAAGGGCAGCTTGCCATGGAAGACGAGTATGTTCAGTCGACAGTCAATAGTCGGGAGTCGGGAGCCGGGAGTTCCGCGCATGACTCTGAACTCCGGACTCTAAACTCCAAACTTCTCTTTATCGATACCGAAATGTATGTGATGAAAGTATGGTGTGAATTTGTTTTTGGAAAATGTCATAGATGGATCCTTGATCAGATCATAGAACGAAAATATGATCTCTATCTATTATGTAATACGGATCTCCCCTGGGTTAAGGATGAATTAAGAGAATATCCTGATCTGAAAACGAGAGAGCAGCTTTATCATATTTATAAAGACATCATGATAAATCAATCAACTCCCTGGGTGGTCATAACGGGCGATTACGAGGAAAGACTTCAAAAAGCAATAAAAGCGGTTGAGCAGCTGCTCGTCAGGTAAAATATCCATTGTACATTCGGGTGTCAATGAGCTTATTCTTTCAGAAACATCACCGTTTACTTTTTTACAGCAGCTGGCTACTACTTGCATTAGCCCAGTCTGCTTCCACAGAATTAATCGCTGACGAAGCCTATTATTGGGTGTATTCACGTTTTCCGGCCTGGGGTTATTTTGACCATCCCCCCATGATCGCCTTTTTAATTAAAAGCGGTTACGCAATTTTTCATAATGAGCTTGGTGTAAGATTGACCTGCGCTTTGCTTGGCACATTTACCATTCTGATCACTGAATCACTTACGGATAGAAAAAACCCGGTTCTTTTTTATACCATTGTTTTAAGTGTTGGCGTGTTGCAAATTGCCGGGTTCCTTGCTGTGCCCGATACGCCACTATTATTTTTAACTGCTTTATTTTTTTATACCTACCGGTCTTTCATAAAAAATACAGGTTGGAAAAACACATTGCTTCTTGCCTTATCCATCAGTTTGCTTTTTTATACCAAGTATCATGGATTATTGATCGTCCTGTTCACATTCTTGTCGAATAGTAAACTATTTACGCGCTGGCAAACATGGCTGGCAGGGTTTTTTGTTTTGGTACTTTACACGCCACATCTTTTATGGCAATGGGACCATGGTTGGATAACTTTCCGTTATCACCTTTTTGAAAGCAACGTGAATACTTATAAATTTTCTTATACTACCGATTACCTGTTAGGCCAGATGTTACTGGCAGGGCCATTGGCCGGATTTATTCTTTTACCTGCCGCATTTCTTTATAAAGCAAAAAGTCAAACTGAAAAAGCATTGAAGTTTACCCTGATCGGCATCTATTTAATTTTTTTAATAAGTTCAATTCGTGGAAAAGTAGAAGTGAACTGGACAATGCCGGCGTTAATACCACTGGTCGTTCTAAGCCATCAATTCATACTTGACAAGACTTCATGGATAACGCCCCTGAGAATAATTGCATTCGTTTCCCTTCTATTCATTATTGCTGCCCGTATTTATCTTGTTGTGGATGTCGGCCCTGACAATTCATTAAAAGGAAGATTTCATAATAAAGCATGGGCAAAAACCATAGCCGGTAAAACAGGAGGTATCCCTGTTGTGTTTTACAATTCATATCAACGCGCATCTTTGTTTTGGTTTTATAGCGGGGTACAGTCACATTCACATAACTCTTATGCAGACCGAAAAAGCAATTATAATTACTGGCGAACCGAAAGCAACTTGCTTGGCAAAAAAGTTTTTATTGCTGACATCTATGGTATCCATACTTTTTCAGATTCTGTAAAAACAAACAAAGGGTGGGTGGGACTTAGTTATGATAGTGTATATTCAGGATTGGGTAATATTAAAATAATTCCCAGTGAAAAAAACGTTATACTTTACAACAATTCTCTGACTATACAAATTACTCCTGAAATGCCAGAGAGTTATCGAAGTTTTTTACAAACACATTCTGACATACAAACTGAACTAGTCGCGGGGGTATTTAATGGAAAAAATCTTTTAAAGGAATATAAAACAGGAATTACGGCACAACAGATGGCAAAACAAAATAAGCCTTTTCAAATTCAACTTACAAATTTGCCAAAAGGGGGCAACAATGAAATAAGGTTTGGAATTAGATCAAAAAATTATTTGCCAACGCATAACAGCGAAAAAATACTGATGATAATACAATAAACATGTTTATAGTTTGGAGTTTTATTAGTCGATGAAATTGACACTACAGTTAATAACAGGGTAAATTATGTATTCGGAGTGTTGGAAAAGAACCGTGCCCAGTGGCATGTTGCAGGATTATTCTATGGAATTTACTACTCTGAACGTGTTTAATAACGATACCAAAAAAAATTTACCCGATGCTAACATTCTGAAGTTAAAAAATAGTTCTAACTTAAAGTATTAAACCTCTTGCTTTATGAAATTCAGAGATCTCCTGCTTTTATTTTTTACCCCTTTTCTTTTAGCAGGTCATTGCAAGAAAGATAAAACCCCTGAAGAACAATTAGCGCCGGAAACCCAAACCGGAGCAGGGACCTTTGGAT
>Ga0126305_10000823_pt1 | contig 13461 bp, 8 predicted proteins | sample Plot26_FD_92536 | JGI IMG/M metagenome (GOLD analysis project Ga0126305, IMG submission 92536) | Serpentine soil microbial communities from UC McLaughlin Reserve, CA, USA - Plot26 | ecosystem: Environmental > Terrestrial > Soil > Grasslands | place: USA: UC McLaughlin Reserve, Lake County... | reverse complement strand
CGAGTCCATTGCGACCAGTGGCCAAGGTGGAACATCATGCGCGCGGCCATACGCCGCGAGCCCCATCAGCTTCCCACTCTCCAGCACGGAGAGACCTACCTGCTTACATGCCGCGTCATACAGGAGCCCGAGCGATTCGGCGGGTGGCCAGACGCGCAGACGCCGGAGTTCGCCGTTCGAGCGAGCAGCCCAGATTGAAGTCGCCTCGCGCTCGCCGATGCCGTCGACCACGAGCACCGCGGCGCGATCGAACGGCGATGCGAAGAAGGCGCACGTGGCATGAGCTAAATGGTGCGGAACGAACGCCACCTGCGGCGGACGCCCGCGTGTTCGCTGACCGGTCGCAAATGCAATGTAATCGCTAACGTCCAGTCTTCCAAGCGCGTACTGTGCGTAGAGCTCAGCTACATCCCACCCAACAGCGACCACGTCAACATCGTCGAACGTCACGCCACCCTCAGCGAGACAGTGCGCAACCGCCGAGTGCGGCGGCCGGTGAACGCTATGCTTCACCCGCGACAGCCGTTCTTCCTCGCAGAACGCAACGATGCGCCCGTCGATGACGAGGCAGGCGGCGGTGTCGTGCCAACCGCGCGGCGGGGCGTTGATCCCGATGACGATCACTCGAGCTCGCCGGGCTTTGTTGTCGCGCCGCCAGCCGCTCGCAGGTGTCGCACTACATCGAGTTCGTCGTAGCGCATCGGGTTGCGAGAACCCGCAGGGAGCACGCCCGATGGGGGACGAGGTGCGGGCAGCGCGCAGCGCGCCATCAGCGTCTCAACCAACGAGACGAACCGTGGCTCGTAACCGGAACGGCCGAGCACCGCCCGCGCTGTCGATCGAAAGTCGCGCGACTGCTCGCAGCGTGATTCGAAAACGCGAACTGCGCGCAAGGTGAGATCGCTGTCCGTGTGCCCGTCCTCGAACTTGCGCAGGACATACTCGAGGTTGTCGAGTTCGGCGAACACGTAAAACACGAAGTGCTGCTCGAGCGCGGACGCCAGTGTCGGCTGATCGACGCGATCGGCGACGGCCAGCACCTGCCCGAAGAAGGCCAGGCGTCGCTCGTTAGGAAGATCAAGGCGCGCGAAGTACGCCTCGCTCGCGGCGGCGATCCGCTGCGCGCGAAACTGCCACGCCGTGGCGGCGAACGCTGTGGCGGTCAGGAGCACCGCCGCAATCGACGCACGATCCGACAGCTTGTCGCCCGCCGATGGCAGCAACAGAACGGCCAGGGGCAGCAGCACGCCGATGCACGTGGCGACGACATAAAAAAACCACCACCGGCGTCGTGTAGTTGGGACGTATTGATTGAGGAGGCCTGCCAAATCAGGTTCGTTCATCTGCCCTCCGGGCCCTCGCAGGCGACAGCGGCTAACGGGTGGCGGCCGGCGCCAGAGCCGCCTCGTGGGCGGAGTCGTCCGTCCCCATGTGATCAGCGTTGCGCGCCATCGCTTGTCCGCAAATGGTACCCGCCGGCGGCGCGCTAATGCGCCTCTTTGCGGCGCTCACCCGCTCCACCGTTACGCAGGCGCTGCCCCGATTGCCACGCGTCTCGGCGCTACCCACGCCCGATGATTCGTAGAAGTAGCGGTAGTTCAACACCCCCTCGATCGGAATCATGGCGTCGTTGACGAAGATGAACAACTCGCCGGTGTGCGGCGCCACGAATTCGGCCCGGTAAAGCGTTACAGAATCTCCCACGGCGCTGAGGACCAGCGGATAGATGTGGATGTTTTCACGGAAGAGCGTGTGCTGGTCATCAGGCAGCATCGCGATTACCGGCTGTAAATACCGTGCGTCGAGCACTCTCTTGAATGGAGCCGTCGCATAGCCGAGTCCCCAGGGGAAATCCCCGACGCCCAGCCCCAGAGGATTGGTCGCAAGCGTGCTGTCGTACCAAGGATCGACCACATCGAATGTGACCGCATACCTCTGGGTGGCGGTGACTCGGCCGAAGCTCTCACCGCACACGTTTCGTGTCAGGAAATCACGCATCACCGACGCGATGTCGCTTACGACGCCTGCCGAAGGGCGGCAGAGGGCTGTGCCGTTCTCGAGAAACGGTAACCGTGCCTGCGTGTACAGTGCCAACCCAATCCAGGACATCAGCAACAACAGCAGCGGAGTGACAATCCAGTTGGGGAGCAAGTGCCATTTCGACCATTGGACGAACCGCTGATAACGAATGCTGGTCCTGAACGACTGCGTCCACGATACGCCGACCGCCGGTTGCAGTTCGCCTTCGGTCGCTTGCTTCCACATGGCGCGTGCTTCGTCGCGCAGGCTGCGCTCCAACCGGCCGCCGATCCGTAAAAACATGTAGATGACCGCCGCGAGCAGGAAGAAATAAAAAGGATTGTTTGCGTAAACGTCCACCCACGTGCTCGCGAAGTCCGGAAGCACCAGGGTGGACAGGCGAATCACGCCGCCGATTCCGGTCCGGCCGTCAGCAAGCACAGGTGGGGTCGGTAGGCGGCCAACAAAAAGCGGCAGCGCGAGCAGTAGCAGCGTCGAGGTCAGCGTTGCAAAATACGTGACGCGCCGCCACCACACAAAGTTCCAGATCCGCTCGGTCACGCTGGCCCGCGCGCTGGCGCCGAAGGGATCGGTCAGACGAGCGCGAACGGCATTGGTCACCATCGGTTTGGCGATGTGCCGTTCGGTGGGCGGCGCTGGTTCCTGGTTGTCGGCCTGCGGCGCGGTTTCACCTTCGACCTGCGGGGGCACGATGCTGAAATCTTCCGGCAAGGTGATCGGCGCGTAGCGATCGGTGCCGGTGGCAATCCTGTTGATGACACTTTCATGCACCTTGGCGCGCCGCAACAACCCACGCGACCTGCCCTCCGCGTCGGTGATGGCGGGATCCCGAAGATTCAGGGTGGTCCATCCCACCGGATCCAGCCACGCCGAGATCCTGCGTGGTTGATACCGGTAATACGCAGCAATACCGGCGCGGCTGTCGTGAATCGGCCCGAAGCTGCTGGCGAGCGCCACGAATCGATCTTTGAGCACCTTCAGCGTGCGCAGTCCGACGTTCTCCGCCTGTTCCATCATCCACAGAAGTGACACATAGCTGAGGCTTTCGTCAGGATATCCGCCTCCCACATCGGCATGCATACCGGTGAACCACACCTGCTGCAGCCGGTCCTGGTCGACGATGTTCCGTTCAACGAGCGACGCCTCATGCACCTCGTCCCACAGCAGCGGCTGGAACGCGTCGCGTTCGTCGTCGAGCGCCAGCGCGTGGCGGGCGCAGAGGACGCGCTCGTGCAACTGGTAGTCGGGCATGCTCAGCGGAAAAATCCAGTTGTCGATGGCTCGAGTGATCTCGGTGATGGGACCGCCATACGCCGAGACCGTGTCCCAGACGCCGACGAAGCGGACGTTCGGCCGGCAATTTTCCGCGCTGTCATACAACGGATACCCTCGGAGACGACTGCGCCAACCGCGTACCACACGGCCGATCCGACGCAGCAATGTCGTCGGCCACTTGAGGCTACGAGGAGTAAAGTCGGCGCGGAACGCGCGATACGCTTCCAGGCTCTTCCAATCGAGCTCCGCCTCGCTCGAGGAGCGCACTAGTCCTTGCGACGCGATCAGCGCCACTACGAGCCGAGCGGTGAAGGCGCCGCGGCTGAATCCGAACGCGTATATATCGTCGCCCTCCCGATAGTTCCGGCACGCGTAGCGGTAAATATCCAGGACGTTGCGCTGCAGGCCCCAGCCGAACGCGCCGCCCATCAGGGTCAAGGGCTTGAACGAGGAGGTTCCAACACCATCGTCGTAGTAGGCGATCTGGTCGCGCTTGCCTTCGGACGAAGGCCCCAGATCCACGGCCTCGTACATGCGCCAGACGTTGGTTTTGAACAACTTGGCGCTGCTGTTTCCAGTGCCGTCCGAGAACAGGATGATCGATTTGGGTTGGTTTCCTCGGTCGCGTGTCGACTCCGCCTCCGTAGGGTCATTAGGTGCGTTAATGGAGTCGTCCATGCCCTTGGAGTTCATAGTTCGCAGGAGTCCCTCAACGTCACTGAAGACGGGTCACCGAAACACGAAATCGTACCCGGGATCGATCGTCTGGTGATCCACGGCGAGCAGCAGCAGCTCGCGTACCAGGTACGGGTTGGTTCGCCCGTCGATGACCGCATTGCGAATCACCTCGAACCCGTGCTCGAAGCCGCTGGCCTCATCGATGTCGATATCGGCCCACATGATGTCGCTGTCGGTGTGCCGCATGAAGGTGACTTGCAAGTTCGCGTGTGAATCCCTCGACTTGAAGCTGTCCATCAGGACGAATCCAGGCGGCGGCTTATGCAACGCCCCTGGCGCCGACTTGAACCTGTCAGAACGAGAGAGCTTCGCATGCAGCGCCGGATCCACTTCGGCGAAGCAGCGGTCCTGACGCAGAATCGCCGGCGAGCGCACGAGGGAAGCCATGCGCTCCGTCGAACTGTGCAGCCCCTTTGCGACGAGGTTGAGCAACGACGCTTTGCGCATCGGGCCCATCGCGTCGTACAGGGCGCTGCCGCTCAGTCCAACGAGATCGCGATCCTCGGGGGCGAGTCCGACCATCACGGCGCTTTCCAGCGCGCGCCGAAAGGTCGGCGGAAGGTCCTTGAAGCCCGCGGCCGTAATATCACTGACCTGCTTCGGGTTCGCCATCAGCTGCACACGCGCTTCACTCGCCAGATTCTGCGCACGGGGCTTCATGAGCTGGAAAAACGAGTACGGCCTGTAGCCATCGGCAGTCAAGCGAAAGGCATAGAGAGTCCCCGGACCGTCGTGGCACGAGATATTTGATATCTCAAACCGTTTATGACCGCTGACGTCGAAGCTGACTTCCATCGCATCGCCGCCGATCGCCTGCGCATGTGGTTCGAGCTCGATGTGCAACTTGCCGGAGAGCGCACCACCGCGCGCATTGGTGATCTCAATCGCTAGCCCGCCTTTTGCCATGATGACTCCTGAAAAGTCCCTACGAGATGACGCCTGCGTCGTCGAGGCGGCGGAGCGCGACCGTCGGATCGTTGTGCGGACGCCCGGCGAGGCCGGGTCCCAATTGAACGGAGGCGTGCAATAAGTCGGTCGGGCGAATGGCTCGGCGGATTTCGGAATCGAGCCGGTGATCGCTGATCTGCATCGGATCGATGCGCGTCGCCAAATTCGCGCTCACTGCGGCCGGGTCGATCGGAAGTCCGTAACGGATCGCTTCTTGAAACATCCAGTGGAGCGCGACCCAGTTCAACGTCCGGTTGTTGTTGCCGCCTCCGACGTCCGAGTGAACGCCGCGAAACCACACTTCCACGACGTTCGGATCAGCGACGCCCGCGCGGCTCACGCGCGTCAGCGGGAAAAAGAGGCGTGTCTCGTCCAGTGCCATGGCGTGACAGATGCGGCCCGCGGTCGGTGGTCTCCGGAGGTCGTGGCCGGCATTGAGTTCGCGTCCGGGTAGGCCGAACTGCCCGACCACATCAAAAATACCAACCAGGCCGACACCCAATGTGGGGTACTTGTGCGCAATCTCGTTCGCGAATGACAACGCCAGCGCGGCGCCGCGGCTGAATCCGACGATGTGGATCTCGGAGTCGCCGGCTTCCTGATTGTTCTCCAGTCGATCCAATGCCTCGCGGACCCGGCGATGGCCTCCGAGTCCCCATTTCTGCGCGAGCACATCGCCAGTTCGCGTCTGCGCGCGCGTGCCGATGCCTTTCAAATAGAGAGACCCGCGCGGTTTCTTCGGATCATCGTTCTTTAACGGATCCTGGAAGGCGCGAAAAAACTCCAGCGCGTTCGTGTCGAACTCCTCGTCTTCGTTTCCAGTCCCGTCGAATGCATACAATGCCATGCCGACACCTCATCAACTAGCGGATGCCACAGTGTTCACGTGGCCCGCCGTCGATTCTCATTGCGTTTTCAGGAATTCGATGAGGGCGCCGCGATCCGCCGGTAGCAGGTCGCGTCCGTAGAGATGACCGGAATTGCTGTTGCCGCGCTCGGCGGTGTCGAAGCGGACGCCGTTCTTCTCGGCGTCGGGCCCTTCAGATACGAAGCCCACCTTTTGCCAGTCGTACACGTCGTAGCCCCGATAGAAGGTTCGCGGACGCTCGTCCGGAAACAGCAGCGCCCTCAGGGTCGGAACGGATCCGTTGTGAAGGTAAGGCGCACGTAACCAGATTCCGTCGAGCGGCATATTGGAATAGCCGTTTGTCTTGCGGAAGTGCGAGAACTTCCACGGCTTGCCGGCGCCAATCGTGTTCATCTTGTCCGCCAGTGCGGCGGTGAATGAGTTCAGGCGCTCCGGATCGGTTCCAATCTCCGGTAATGGCGTCACCTGGCCGACGGCCTTGCCGCCGATGGCGTGGCAACTGGCGCACGTTGTCTGGTACACCTGCGCGCCTCGTGGCACTTTCACATGGTCGATGCGCGCGGCCGGGAAAGCCGGCGCCTTGAGGTCCAGCGCCCATTTGGCGACGCGATCCAGAGAGGCCACATCGATCGAGTCCTCCGTGGCGCCTGCACCGATTGCTGCGCTCTTGTTCCGCTCGTCGACGAGGTCGTTGTTGCCGTCCCAGTGCAGCCATAAACCCTGGCGAACGCGCTGGTTGAAGAGCGGCGGGAGATCGGCAGTGCCGATCGTCGCGTCGGTCTTCAGATCGAAGTTGAACATTCGCTTGTAGGGATTGAAGGTATCCACCCGCCCCGGCCCCTGTAGAGGGCGATCATCGAACCACGCATTAACTTTGGCGCGTTCCAGGATTCCGTCGCGCACGCGCTTGATCACGATGAACCGATACGCGAGCGAGGTGAACCATGAAAATTCCGGATCCTGTTTGCGGATTGCTTCGATCAGCGTGTCCGCTTCAAAGCGAGGATCCCTCGCGCACGCGGTCAGGAAGTTCGCATACCCCTGCAAGTCCATCTGGTGCGCCGGCATTCCGAGGACAATTTGGCGCGGACCGGCTGGAGAATCGCGAACCGTCCCGGCATGGCACGTCGCGCAGTTGAGTCCGACCAACGGAACCCGATCCTCCACGTAGCTGGTTCCAATCGGCCGGTTCTGCGGCGCTCCGCTCTCGTAGATAAACCCGAGCTTTTCCCATCCCTCGCCAGGGCGCTTCGGCAGCTTATCGGCGAAGAGGACCGGCAACACCCGCCAGACTGGATACGGAATGCCGACGGTCCCTTCGGTTCCAACCGACCCGTACTTGAAGTGTGTGAGGATGTCGTCTTGCGCCGCCACGTGCGAGCCAACGCCGATTGGTACGCCGGCCGCCACCGCGACGCAGGCGCAGGCGATCGCGCGCACCACTGTCTGGCGCGTCACGCTCGCACCTCGGGCGCCGGTTTGTAGACCGACATGATCTGCGCGATCATCGCGTCGCGCGACGGGAACCGCTCCACGTCATAACAGCCCAGAGGGTTCTCAACGACGTTGACCAGGCACTTGTTGCAGTACGTACAAGGTGCTGGCGCGGTATCCAGGCCGCGCTCGAACATCCGCACCAGGTCGTTGTTGGCGACCAGCGTTCGGGCCGCGCTCACCGCGTCGCAGTCGCCGCGCTCGATGGCGGCGCGAATCACTGAAGCGGTCTGGAAGCCGCCAGTGCAGATCACGGGGACTGTGACCGCCTGCTTGATCGCGCGGGAGTCCTTGAGGTTAGCGCCCTCGATCTTGGCCCGATCGCCGGCCGCGTCGTTCCACGCCCGCCGCGCGATCTGACCGGAGCGGCCATGAAACAGCAGGAAGTTCAGGAACGTCCGCTCGCCGCTCGAGATCATCGAGTCGTAGGACTTGGCGAGATCTTCGACCGGCAGATCGATGCCTTTGGGGTTCATGGGATGCGGGAAGAAGCTGCCGGTCGACACGTGGATGGCATCGACGCCGGCTTCGACCAGCCACTGGCACACCTTCACGGACTCGTCGACAGTGTTGCCGGACGGCCCTCTCTTGAACAGCGCCAGGACATCGTCGTGGTCGGTCGCGCTGATCTTCATCTGCAGGTGGAAATCGGCGCCGACCTCCGCGCGAATGGCGCGAACCACTTCGATGACGAAGCGGGCGCGGTTCTCGAGCGGACCTCCGTAATCGTCTTTTCGATCGTTGATCGCGGAGCTCAGGAACTGCGTGATCAGATAACCGTTGGAGCCGTGCAATTCGACGCCGTCAAGACCGGCTTGGCGGGCGCGGCGCGCCCCATCGGCGAAGTACTGCACGACCTCCGCGATCTGCGCGACCGACATCTGCTCGCACTTGAAACCGTGAATCGGATCGCTCTCTCCGGTGGAACTCAAGCCCTTGGGATACTCGATGCCGTTGATGTCGCGCTGGCGTCCGCCATGACTGAGCTGCAGGATGTACTTGCAGTCGTGCTCGTGCACGGCCTTGCCGACTTCGCGCCAGAACGGGATCCGTTCGTCGCTGTCGATCATCGCGTAGTTGGGGACGATGCGGCCGCGCAGGTGCACGGGCACGAACGACGAGATGATCGCGCCCACGCCGCCCTTCGCGAATTTGACTTCCCAATTGAGGCGCGCCTGGTTTCCGGAACCGTCGTAATTGTCAAAACGGCCGGAAATGTTCGACCGGAAGATGCGGTTCTTGACGGTCAGGTTCTTGAAATGTAACGGCTCGAAGATCGTGTCAGCCATCGCGCGCCCTCAGAAAGTCTTCAGGAACTCAATCAGTGCCCACTTGTCGTCGTCGCTCAGCCCGGCGCCGAAGACGTGGCCGCGATCGAGCACGAAGTCGGGGGCCGCGTTGTTGCGGAGCATGCGACGGTAGATCGACTCATCGGAGAAGAAGTTAAGCAGGGAGCTTGTGCGGATGACGTCGGGCAGCCGCGTCGGATCGACGCGCGCCACGTAGTCCACCGGAGTCCCCGCAGGAATGCGAACCTTGCGGGTGGTGCCGCTAACCGTGACGAAGCTCTCGACGGTCGTGACCGGAATGGATTGCACGCCTAACCGACGCTCGGGCCACAGCATCTTCACGATTGCATCGTTGAACGCCGTCATGCGTCCTTGCACGGATGGGTCCTTCACAAACAGGCCGACTGAATTGTTGTGAAGAAACGGGGCGGTGGCCCAGATGCTGGTCAGCGAGGCCGTGCGGTAATAGCCGCGGCCGCCGCCGGGCATCTCGAAGCTGATCGGCTTGTCGGGGTCGCGCGGGTTGTAGAGATTCGTGAACGTGCCTACCGAAGGAAGCTCCTTGTAACTCTCGGACGAGAACTGATCCCAGATGTTGCCCTTGATCGCGTTGCTTCCCGTCGCGCGCGCAATGTTGGTGCCGACGGCCATGACCGACTTTCGCTTGTCGTCTGAGAGGAAGTTGTCCGCGAGGAAGTCCGGGCTCTCGACGGCCGTGCGGAACCATTGCGTCGCACTAGCAGTCCCCTCGGGTGGCCGCTTGCTCGAGTGGCACGACGCGCAGTTCTCGGCGAACGCGCGTCGGCCATTCCTGAGCGTGTCTGCTGACGCGTTCAGATACTGAGCGCCGCCGGGTGCGTCCTTGAGCAGGAGCGGCTTCATCAGCTTCAGGAAGCTTTCGGCGTTCGCCATCCGCGCTTCGGTGCGCCTCCAGTCCTCGCAGTTGTTCCGTGCGTGATCGATGTCAAACGGCTGCTGTTTCTTCGCAATGCCCAGCACGGGGTCGTGGCGGGTCATCCAGTACTCGCCGCACATGCCGATGTTGACGTAGACGCGCAGCGACGCCCCCGCGACGCCCACCGAGTCGGCGCCGTCCTTGAGGATGTGATGGACCTGCCGCATCGAGCCATCGCGCATGCGTTCGGATTCGGTTGGCCGGGCCGCGAGGTTGAAGATGGTGTTGATGGCGTTCGGGTTGTTGATGTGATCGGTCGCAAAGCGAGACGTGTCCGACGTGCCGGCAGGCTGACGCGCCCCCACGTGCCACCGGAAATCATCCGGCTTCAGGTTGAGGCTGAACAGTTTCCCTTCTTCCCAGTACTGGTTGCCAATGGTACCGGCCAGGTTCGCCCACGTCGGCCGCTCGGGATCGGCGGGCGGCCTGATTGGGTTGAAGCCGATGTGGCAGAAGCCGCAGGTCATGCCGACCACGTAGGGCGGCTGCATGTCGCCTGGATGTTGCAGATACTTTGCCGCGTCCCACTTGGTGGGATCGAAGCGCGGATTCGGAAATCGTCTCAGGCCAACGATGCCGCTGGCCTCGCCGGGCACGCCGGGCACCGCAGGCTGATTGCAGCGATCGAGCCACAGGCCGTATTGGTCGGGGCCCGTCGCTGCCTCGCAACCGGGTTGCGTAATCGCGCCAAGCTCTCGGAAGCGCCGCCCATGACGGCGCGAGTCGAGATAGTTCAGCAGGTTGACGTTGCCGTCCGTCACCCGAGCCATGTCGACCCAGAAGCGCTCGGAACCCCCGGTCCAGAAATACCAGGTGTCGCGACCCTCCCGCTGCTCGGCGCTCAGGTACGTCGAGTCATACCCATAGTCGTCGAGTTGCGTAGCCGGTTGCGAACCGGTGATCACGCCGGCCAGCACCACCAAGAGGACCGCCGCAACGGCGCTGACCAACTGTCGACCGGCAATTCGCGAATGGACTCGTCCCACGGCAACACTCCTTGAGAAAAAATCTGCGACTTACCGCACTTGAACGGCCTTGTCGGTGACGCACTTGTAAGCCGCGTCGTCCACGGGCTCGCCGCACCGAGATGCCGACCAAACCCGCGACCTCATGGCGAAACCTCCTCGGAGCCGCATTTGGAAGGCACACATTTATCAGCGAGCCGCCTAGGGATCAACCCCAATTCGGGCCAGATGGTGATTCCAGGGTCCGTCAAATGCATATAGACGCCCACGCAAATCTCCAGGTCCGGCGGAGCCGACGGTCAAGCCTCAGTCATTTGCGCCAACACCCAGCATCGTCAGCAGACCGTTCGCTTTGTTGAACAGTTCTCGTCGATGCGCGAGCCCGTTCTCGCCACCGTTGATTTTGTGCGTCAGTCCCACGACGTCGTCTTTGTCAGCGAACCTGTTCAGGCCATTCTTGTCCCAGAAAAATACGGCGGACTGCACGGCATATTCGCTGGACACTCGATCGGGCTGGTCAAGGACCGTCTCGTCACCGACCCACTCGGCAAAAGCCTTGTAGTTAATCCGTCCGGTCAGCTGGATGAGTCCGCGGCCGCGGTACTTCCAGCCGTCGCCGCTCGTTTCCGCGCGGTTGCCCATGCGGTTGGCGCAGACCCGATTCGCAATCTTCTCGGGCTGGCGCGCGTATGCGTCTGCCTCCTGCCTGGTCTTGAAGTGCTTGCCGAACAGCTTCAACAATGCGTCGGAAGAGTAGTTCAGGTTCTCCATGTCGAATCGCATGCAGCCGGACTCGTGCAGCACTTGAGCGAAGAAATGCGCGAGCCGCAATCGTGAATCGGCGATGCCGTATTTGGGCAGCGCCTCCTCGAGATGGTGGATGTACTGCTCGGCGTCATGGCTCGACACTCCCATCTCTTTCAACATCTCAATGCGAGTTTTCATGTACTCTCCGGTTTCAAACAGCGAACGTTTATGCAGGGCGCCCATCTGTGAAGATGTGCCTCGGCGCAGATTGTAGCTAAAAGGCTCTACCTCGTTCGGGTATCGACTCGTGTGCACCCTCGTTCTATAAGTCACGCCTTGCTAAAACTCGAGGCTACTACGATGCGTCCAGAGATCCGTCGTCTCACTCCAGAACAGTTCCTCTCGCTCCTCGTTTCGGTTCAACCGAACCTGACTCGACGCGTTGACGCCGTCCACCTGCACCACACGTGGCGGCCAACGCGCGCACAGTTCCGCGGGATGGCGACGATCGAGGCAATGCGCAACTACCACGTGAGCCTCGGCTGGGACGACATCGCCCAGCATCTCACCATCGATCCAGTCGGCATCTGCTGGACCGGCCGCAACTGGAACCTGCCGCCGGCCAGCCAAAAAGGGAAAAACGGGAACGGCCAGGACGGACCCTTCATGATCGAGATGGTCGGCGATTTTGACCAGGGGCAGGACTCGCTCGATGGGGAGCAGCGCCGCACGGTGTGCGCCGTTGTGGCCGGCATCCTGGATCAATGCGGCCTCGGGTCCCAGGATATTCACTTCCACCGCGAACTCGGGTCGCCAAAGAGCTGCCCGGGCACCGCTGTCGACAAGACGCAGCTTGTTGCCGAGATCATGGCCGCCCTCACCGCGTCGCGAGCGATCATCGCCGCCGGCGCGGCGCGCGTTCCTGCTGCGAAGCGACCGCGCGGCACCAAGCATCCAGCGGCAAAGCACCTTCCTTTACCAGTCGAATTCCTTGTGAGTCGTGACGTCGGGGACGAGGTGCGCATTCCTCTTGTCGGCTACGAGGACCGGGAGGTGCCTGAAGACCGTCTGGCGGCTCAGACGATTGCCGAGGAATCCGCGTACCGCGTTCTCTCGTTCGAGGATGTCCCGACCGTAATCACACGATCAGTGGACGAGTGGCGCGAGCTGCGCCCCCACGTCGTCAATCTCACCGAGGGCAAGCTGTCGCGCAATGGGGAGTTCAAGATGGACGACGAGTCCATTGCCGACATCATCGCCGGCATTCGCAGCTACGCGGAGTCGCACTCGAGCCCGCGCCTGATGATGCACGCTCATGGCGGTCTCGTCGGCGAGAAGTCGGCGCTTGGCTACGCGAGGGGCGCCTATCGCTGGTGGCTGCGCCACGGCGTGTACCCGATCTACTTCATCTGGGAAACCAGTGCTTTCGAAATCATCAAAGATCGGCTGGGGCTCGGCCGCGGAATAGGCGACTGGTGGGACCGTCGCTTCGAGCGGTTCGCTCGGCCGCTGGCCAGACCGTTCTGGGACGACATGAAGGACTACGCACTGCAGTCGTCCGCAGTCGATGCTGGTGGCGGCGAGGCCGGCGGCGCGCGCATTTTCGCCCAGGCGCTGCACACCCTGCTCACCAATCCGCCACACGGGAAGACGATCACGCTGCACGCTGTCGGCCACAGTGCAGGCGCCATTTTCCATGGCCATTTCGTTCCGATGCTGTTCGATGGCCCAGCCACACTTGACAGCCTGGCGCTGCTCGCACCAGCGGTACGCATCGACCTCTTCAAGCAGATGCTGTTACCGCACCTGGCGAGCAAAAAGATCGCGCGCTTCGAGATGTTCACGATGGACGAAGAGGCCGAGAAAGATGACGATTTGATCGAGCCGCTCGGCGTACCTGTCTACGGAAAGTCGCTGCTGTATCTCGTATCCAATGCCTTAGAGCCAGAGGAAAATAAGGCGGGCATCCTCGGGCTACAGGAGCGCTTCGAGCGCGACGCCGACATCGTCAACCTGTTCAAGCCCGCCGGCGCCCATCGCCTGGAGTTCTCGCACGCCAAGGGAAAGCCTCACAACCCGGCGACGCACGCACGGATGCATGGCTGCTTCGACAACGACAATTCGACGATGCGGTCGGTGCTG
>Ga0126305_10000822_pt1 | contig 13471 bp, 15 predicted proteins | sample Plot26_FD_92536 | JGI IMG/M metagenome (GOLD analysis project Ga0126305, IMG submission 92536) | Serpentine soil microbial communities from UC McLaughlin Reserve, CA, USA - Plot26 | ecosystem: Environmental > Terrestrial > Soil > Grasslands | place: USA: UC McLaughlin Reserve, Lake County... | reverse complement strand
GGTGGCGATGGCCTATGGGCTCAGATCACGCAAGCGGAGGCCGAGCAGCTCGAGCTGCAGAAGGGCCAGATCGTCTACGTCCGGCCGAGCCGCGGGCGTGTCTTCGACCGCGACGACGGGCGGCCATCGGGCGACGACACGCCTTCCACCGAGGAGCTGCAGGCGGCCTAACGCAGCGGGCTCAGTAGGCCCGCAGATCCGGCTTCTTCCCGAGCTCCTTGACGCCGGTCGGGACCCTGTCCGCGATGACGTCGGCGAGGGTGACGTTGTCGAGGATGCCGCGGACGTTGTTTCGCAACGCGACCCACACCTCCCGCAGGGGCTGGGCGGAGCCCCTGTACTCGAGTTCGTCTGGGGGCTCGCCCCTGACGTTGGCCAGAGGTCCCTCGGCTGCGCGCATCACCTCCCCGATCGTGATCTCGTCGGGGGGACGGCTGAGCCAGTAGCCGCCCTCCGCTCCACGGCGACTCTCGACGAGCCCGTGGTGACGGAGATCGCCGAGGATGTTCTCCAGGAATCGCACCGGGATGTCCTGGGCATCGGCGATCTGTTCGCCCTTCATCGGCCCGGAGTCGTAGCCGAAGGCCAGCTCGATCGCCGCGCGCACTGCGTAGTCAGCTTTGGCGGAGACCCGCACGCCGCCATTCTCTATGAATCACCGGGTCCACTCGTCGAGGCTGGGTCGCCGGGTTAAAATTGGATGCTCGCTCTGTCAGGTGGCCGTCGCCGTCCACATGAGTCCGAATTTCGCTTGCGACCCCTGGAAAGCGTTGTCACCGGTGGTGTTCGTCGGCGGCCTGGCGCCGCGAAGGAGCCACACCCGGACGTTGTATCTGCGAGCCGTTCCAGGCTGCCACGTGCCCAGGCTCCGGGTGCCCATCTTGCTCAGCGGGCCGCGATAGGCCACGGGCGGGCTCGGACACCGAAGCCCTGTGCAGCGGACATCGATCCAAAGGTGACGGCTGGAGATGAGCTTGCCACCGTTGATGCCCGCCACGTCCTGCAGATTCTGGGCACCGACCGCCACGCCGGCCTGGTGCCCGGCCACGGTGACCAGGGCCGAGCCCCTGGCGATCTGCCCCGGTTTCGCGTTGGGGAGCTTGATCAGGGCCTGGCCCGCGCGGCTTTGGACGAGCCGTACCTTGTCGCCCGCAAGCGTGAGCTTCGGCGCCCCCGCATCGTGACCTTTATCCCACGTGGAGAACGCGGCGGCCGCGTCAGCGAGGGCGAGCGCGATCGCCGCAACAGCGGGGAAGATCGGCAGGCGCCTGGTCATGGCTTGTCCTTGAAAGCGACGTAGTGGTAGGTCGTGCCGTTGTTGTCGACACTGGCGCCGGTGCCGACCTGGAAGCCGTCGCTCTGCAACGCGGTGATCCCGGTGCTCTCGTTCGCGGTCGCTGTGAAGAGTTGCGAGGCCGTCCCGGACAGGGCGCTCGAGCGCATGGCCCCGGCACGCCCGGTGGCCGTGTCGTTCGCGTGCACCACGACGAAGGACGGTTGAAAGCCGACGCCGGTGATCGAATGGCTGGTGCCAGTGCCGGCGTACAAGGAGGTCTGCATCTCGTCGACGTCCTGGTTCCAGGCGATGTAGTGGTAGGTGGCGGTGTTCGAGTTCACGCTCGTGCTGTTGCCGACCGAGAACCCACCCCCGTCGAGGGAGGTGATGCCAGTGGTGCTGCCGGTGTCGGCGCCGAACGTGAAGGTCCGGGTCATCCCGTTCATCCGCTGCACCGCCGCGGTGTTCGCCGCCGGCAGGACCATCGCGTACTCGGGGGAGAACCCGAGACCGGTGATCGACTTGGTGGTGCCGTTCCCGGTGTAGGACCCGAGCGCCATATGGCCGGTGTAAGACTTGAACGCGGTCCAGTGATAGGCGCGACCGTTCCGGTTGACGGCGTTGTCATTTCCGAGCGTGAACCCGCCCGCGTCGAGACTCTGGATCAGGTTCGCCGTCAGTGCCGTATTGCCGCTCATCGGCTTGGTGACGTCGCCGGTCATCGTCGACGTGCGGATCTCCGCAACGCCGGAGTTGTCATCGGACTTGACGATCACAACGTCGGGCTGGAAGCCGACGCCGGTAATCGCCCGGTTGTCGCTTCCGTTCCCCGTGTAGGTGCCGCTGGCGACCCGGATGCCCGGGAACGACGTGGCGGCGGTGATGCTGTTTTCGGGGTTGGACTTACTCGCCGTGAAGCTCGCCCCGGATGTCGCGGTCGTCCAAGCTGCGACGACGGTGAGGCCGAGGGCGGCGGCGATCGCCAGCCGTCCGCGCGCCCTCATGACGGGATCGCGGTGCCGGGCGAAGGCGGTGCGCCACCCGGCGGGGGCGGAGCGGCGGCCGCCTGCTGGGCGAACGTTGCCTCGCGCCGGGCTCGGGCCTCCTCGCCCGCTTGGCGCCATAGGCGTGCCATCAGCGCGAATGCGATGAGGAGCGCCGGCACGCCGATGATCAGCATGCGTACCGGGAGCATGGACAGGGCGGCGATCCCAAATCCCACGTAGGGGATCGCGAAGGCCACCCGCGCCTGCGTCGGCTGGTCGAGCTGGAATTTCCACGGGTCGGCCTCGGGGTTGGCGTCGCCCTTTGTTCGGTACGAGACCCCGTCCTTGCCGTGGTTCGTGACCGAGATGATGCGATGCGTGATCAGCCCGTGGACGCCGGTGCTGGCGGGAGGCGTGTAAGTGACGACGTCGCCCACCTTGAGGTCCGAGACGGGGACCGGCTTGTCGAAGACGATCGAGCCGCGATCGTAGGTGCCCTGCATCGAGCCGCCCGTGATCACGTAACGCTGATAGCCGAATGCCGCGGGCAGGAGCATCGCCGCGGCGAGGCATAGCCCCGCCGCGACGATGACGCCCGAGAGCACCTTGCGCATGACTCGCATCGTCTAACTCACTCCAGTGGTGCTAGGTCGGGGCAGTGCCTACTGGACCGCGTCCCAGGTGAACGTGGCCGTCGAGGTGTCGCCCTGGTAGACGTTCCCGGCCGAGCTGTTGAACGTGGCCGCGAACTGGTACTTGTGCTTCTCGTTTGCGGCGTAGCTCCCGAGCGCGACATTCGACGACATCGCGTTCAGCGTGCCCGAGTACTTGACCGGATCGCCGGCGTCGCAAGTCGGCGTGCCGCTCGAGTAATCGCCGCAGTCCTTGACGACCAGATCGGTCTTGCTCGACAGCGGGTTTGAGTTGTCGGAGTCGTTCAGCGCCGTACGGCTGAGGGAGAACGTCCCCGCCAGGGAGCCGGTGTTCTGGATATCCACCGTCCCCGTCTGGGTATCGCCGGGCTTCCAGTTGCTGGCCGTGAGAACCGCGGCGGCGTCATTGGAGTTGGACATTGTCAGCGTTCCGGCGGTGAACGTGTTGCTGGGGTTGGCGCTCGAGGCCGAGAAGTTCGCGCCGGAGCCAACTGCGACTCCAACTGCGACCAGGACCAGAGCGAGGACACCCAGCGTGCGCTTTGGATGCACTAGCAGTACGTCGATGCGAGACATTCGTTCCTCCTGAGAGGTTGCTTTGGGGGCTCATGGCCCCGCGAACATCTCTAGCTTCGGATGCGCCGGTCCGACCTCGGGCCGAAACCGGTATGAGGTGCGTATGAGCAGTTCTTTATGCGCTCTTAGTGGCGCTCGGGCGGTACCGGTAGCCGAAGCCGCGCACCGTCTCGATCGGGTCTTCGGCGGCGGCGTCCACGAGCTTGCGTCGCAGGTAGCCGATATAGAGCTTGACCTGCTGGCGAGAGCGATTGGCCGAGTCACCCCACGCCATCTCCAGGAGCTGGTCGTGGCTCAATACCTGATTGGGATGGCGCGCCAGCGCGGCGAGCAGCCGGAACTCGGTGGGGGTGAGATCGAGCTCGCTGTCGTCAATGGTCACCCGCCGCTGGCTGAAGTCGATTTCCACCAGGCCGTCGGCGTGGAGGTCGTCGCGCATCTGGCCATCGCTGGCCCGCCGCAGGAGGGCCTCCACGCGGGCGATCAGCTCCTGCCGGCCGAATGGCTTGGTCACGTAGTCGTCAGCGCCCTCGCGGAGCCCCCTGACCTTGTCCAGCTCGTCGGCGTTGGCCGTGAGAATCAGAACCGGCACGTTGCCGAGCTCCCGAACGCGCTCCAGCACCTGCCAGCCGTTCATCTGGGGCAACCCGATGTCCAGGATGACCAGCCGCGGCCGGTGCTCGTAGAACTGGCGTAGCCCCTCGCGCCCGTCGGCGGCTTCGATCGTCGCCATTCCCTCGCGCTCGACCACCGTTCGGACAAGGTCACGAAGATCGTCGTCATCCTCAACGATGAGGACCTTGTCGTCCTTCATACGCAATTCATACCAGCTTCGGAACCGGTTCATTCCCGGGCGGCGCACACTGAACGTATGGCCGAGCTCACGGACCACGTGTCTTCCTCGAATAGGTCAGAACCGGATGTCGGCCGGACGGTCGCGGATCTGGCCGAGGAGATGCGGGGGACGGTAACGCCCGTCATCGGCTATCTGGAGCTGATCTCGCTGGAAGGTCACGGACCGCCAACGGACCGCCACCTGCACTGGATCGCGACCATCGAGCGCCGGTTGGAGGCGATGCGCGAGCTGAATGATCAGATCTCGAGAGTTTGCGACGTCCTGAGGGAATCCGTCAGCGATGACGAAGCAGGGTCGCGACGCGCGCCTGAAGTTCCCGAGGACTGAACGGCTTTCTCATATAGCCTTTGGCGTCCTTCTCGAGGCCGGGTGGAAGGTCCTTCTCGTTGACCGTCGCGGTCAGCAGCAGGATCGGGATCTCCGCCGTGTCCGGGTTGCCGCGCAGGGCGTCCACGACCTCGAGGCCGGTCCGTACCGGCATCACCACGTCCAACACGCACGCATCCGGCCGGTGGCGCAGCGCGAGCTGCAGCGCCTCCCCGCCGTCACTCGCCCGGAGTGTCTCGTGTCCCGCTTGCTCCAACGTCAGGCAGACGAGCTCCAGGATGTCCTCGTCGTCGTCAGCGGCCAGGACCACGCCCGGCTCATCGCTGCTCTGGCTCATTCAGAGGCCTCCTCGGCTGCGATTTCCGGCCCGCGCACGGGCAACTCGACGCGAAACGTCGCACCGACGCCGGGCTCGCTCTTGACGGCCACTCGGCCGTGGTGCGCCTCAACGATCGCCTTCACGATAGTGAGTCCAAGGCCCACGCCCGGCACCGCGGATGCCGAGGCGCTCGGGGCCCGATACAGCCGGTCGAACAGGTGCTCCTGATCGTCCTCGGGGATCCCCGTTCCGGTATCCGAGACCTCGATGGCGGCGATGCCGTCGGCCGAGTCGAGCCGCACGGCCACCTGTCCGCCCTTGGGAGTGAACTTGATCGCGTTGGAGAGGAGGTTGTCGATCACCTGCCCGAGGCGATGGGGGTCGCCCGCGCACGCGGGCGTGGAATCCGCCTGGGCCGCCAGGTCGATGTCACGCTTCGTCGCGGCGGGCCGTGCTTCCTCCACCGATTGCTCCACGATTCGTCGCAGGTCGACCTCCTCGACCTCGATCCGGAAGGTCCCCTCCTGGATCCGCACCAACAGCAGGAGGTCGCCGACCAGCCGCATCTCGCGCTGTGCGTTTCGCCGTATGACGTCGAGGTATCTCTGACCCTGCTCGGTCAGATGTTCGGACTCGCTCTCCGACAGCAGCTCCCCATAACCGATGATCGAGGTCAGGGGCGTGCGCAGCTCGTGTGAGACGAGCCCGAAGAACTCGTCCTTTGACCGCTCGGCCTCCTCCTCGGCCCGGCGACGACGCACGTAGTTGCCGATCTGATCCGCGATCGCAACGAGGGTGCCGAGCATCTCCTCGTCGCGTTCGCGCAGGCGGCGGTCGAAGAACTGAAAGGCTCCGAAGAGCTCGCCCTGGACGACGATGGGGACCCAGAGCTGGGTGCGCAGGCCACCGAGGGTGGCTCGCTCGCTGCTGGGAAGCCCACTCGCTGCGGCCTCGGCCGTCAGCCATCCGAGATCCATGTCGCCCTCGTGCCGCCCGGACACGGTGCCCTCGTGGATGGGATTCACCGGGTGACGGGCGACGGGCGTGGTCCAGACGTCCACGCACGTGAGTCCGTCGCCGGAGCCTGCCCAGTATGCGCCGCAGAGCCAGGATCCGGCATTGGCGACGAGCGGGAGGATCGCCGGCCCGACGTCGGCGAGCTCAGGGACCTGTGCCAGGAGCCGGGTTGCCCCATGCTGGGCGGTGAGGTACCGCTCACGGCGCTTGCGTTCGGAGATGTCTCGGTGGATGGCCGCACCGGCGATCACCTTGCCGGCCGAGTTCTCGAGCGGTGTCATCGTCACCGAGACCTCGACGCGACGGCCGCCCTTCCCAACACGATCGAGCTCCGCGTTGAAGATGCGCTCGCCACCCGCCACCCGCTTCAGAAGGGGGGCTACGTCGTCGGGCCGGTCCGGAGGGACGAAGTCGAACAGCGACAAGCCAAGCGCTTCCTTCTCCGCGTAACCGTAGACCTGCGTCGCGCCCGAATTCCAGCTCGTGATGCCGCCCTCCAGCGAGAAGCTGAGGATGGCGTCGCCGGTTGACTCGACGATGCTCGCGAGGCGCTTGAGCTCGTCCTCCGCGGCCTTGCGCTCCGTGATGTCGTGCCCAAAGACGTGAAAGATCCAGTGGTCTGACTCCCTCACCGCGGAGATCGCGATTTCGATCGGGAACTGGCGGCCGTCTCGGGTGAGCGCCCGGCTCTCGAAGCGACGGCCCATCATGCTCCAGTCGTCTTCCTCCAGGAACCGTCGTTTGCCCTCCCGGTACAGGTTCCGTATTCGTGGGGGCATGGTGACTTCCGCCAAGTCCTTGCCCATGACCTCGTCGGGACGCCAGCCGAACAGGCGCTCTGCGACCGGGTTCCAGGCGAGGATCCGACCGTCCGAGTCCATCGTGACCAGCGCATCGGTCGAGCTCTCGACGACCGTTCGCAAGCGTTGCTCGCGGTTCTCCACCGTCTCCTGCGCAAGGCGAAGGCGCCCGGCGATCCAACCAACAGCGATCGCCACCGGGAAGTAGACGGCGGCCCGCGCCAGGTATTCCGGCGCGCTGATGTGGACGTCCTTCGTGAGGGCCCAGATCACGACGCTGCCAAGCGCGGCGACCGCGAAGCCCAGCCCCGGCAACAGCCCCAGCTCAAGCGCCACGAGTGCGATCGGAATCACCTGGAGGCCAAGCAGGCCGTTGCTCTCATCCATGTTCGCGAGGCGCGCGATGAGCAACCCGACGTACAACACGACTGCGATCGCCAGCACGACGATGGTTCGCCGCCGGCTGCGCGAGGTCACCAGCGGGCCGAGCACGTCAACCAGCCACCGCACTAGCGGTACCCCTTCTCGACTGCCTCGCGTACCCGGACGATGCGCCTAAGACTAAGCGGCCAGGATCCGTTGCTTTTCGCGAATGAACTCCTCGGGATCGAGCACGCCGGACTCACGCAGGCGACCGAGTCGCTCGAGGGCCTCGAGGCGAACGTCGGAGGCGATGGCTTCCTGAGCGGCCTCAGGAGCCTCGCGGCGCCGCTGGATGCGGTCGCGAAGGCGGGCGTGCCGGGCCTTCCAGCGCTCCATCGCGACCTCCCAGGTCTCGTCGGGATAGTCGCGCAGCGACTGATGCCGCAGCGCCTCGTAGCCGGCGATCAACAGCGCGGCGAGCACCAGCGAGGGCAGCAGGCGGCTGGTTCCCTCGGTTGGGTTCCACCAGAAGACCAGGAGCACGATGACGGCCAGCGCTGCATAGCCCCACCGCCGCTCGCCGAGGACCGGTGTGATCTCGCGCCGGAGCTCTCTCGCCGGCGTCGTCCTGCCCGCCAGCCAGGCCCCGATCACGATGACGACCCCGTACCCGATCATCGCCTTCCCCTCGCCCGACAGCAGGGAGGTTCCGATGGACCACACAGCTTCCACGGCCGGCTTCACGGCATCCGTCTTCGCCAGCGTGTCGACGATGGCGCCACCGGCGATGCTCCGGGCCACCAGCACGACGATCCCGACCGCGATGAAGCTGATCCCGCAGGCGCGCACAGCCTCGCGCCGCCACCCCCGCGCGAGGAAGATCGCCAGCGCGTAGAGGGCCAGGGCGAGGGCCGGAAGGGCCAGGGCCAAGTCCTCGAGGAGGTTGACCATGTCCTGGACGAAGCTGAGCTGGTTGGACCGCAGGAGCTCGACCCGTGCGGCACCGGGCCTGAGCTGCTCCGAGACGTCTATCCCGGCGTTCTGCCCGATCTCGGTGACGAGATTCCCGAGGTCGAGCGTCACGACGCCGTTGGTCGTGGACAGGGTGTCACCCCCGCCGTGGATGAGCGATAGGAAGAGCCTGTGGGCGCGGCGGTTGGCGTCCGCCCACAGGGCCTGGACATTGGGGTTCTGAAGCGCCTTCAGTCCCGCTTGAGTCGCCAATTGGCGAATGCCCCCGCTCGCGGGACCGGCGAGGCCCTTGACATCGTCCGGCAGAGCCTTCTCCAGCTTCTTTTCGACATCCACCCTGGTGAAGAGCCGATCGATGAGGAAGTCGTTGAGGGTCGTTTGAACGTCGTCGTCGGCCAGCAGCTCGGTGCTGGTGCGAGTCCAGGTCTCCGTCTCCAGCAGCTGGCGCTTCGCCCACACCGCGAAGACGGCGAGGAACGCGATCACGCTCGCGAGCACGATGATCGCGATGGCGGTGCGCCTCAAGCGGGGCGGCTCGGGCATCGCGCAGAGCTTTGCGCTCCGACCGGACGTCAGGGAAGCGTCAACCGGAGCGCGCGGGATCCGGCATCTCAGGATCTCCGGCGCGCAATCGCTCCTCCAGGTGCTTCCCCTGACCGGCCTCGACGGCCCGCGCCGCCCGGTCCTCGTCCAGCTCGATGCCCCGCGCCTCCGCGAGGTCGAGCAGGCGCTGGCGCTCGGTGGTGTCCGACGCCCACTTGAGGAACGCCCAGGTGAGGACGGCGAGACTGACGATCATCCCCTCGCCCATCATGATCGCGCCGGCGATCCCCTGGTCGGTCAGCGGGGATATGCCGTGCTCGGCGTCACTGGCCTCATACACGGGGTAGAAGACCGTTCCGGACCAGATGAGCACGTTGCCGAGAACGGTTCCGACGAACCGCACCAAGATGACGTAGACGACCTTCCAACCGGCGTTGAACCAGGTGGGCTTCGGCAGCGGCCCGAGAACGGGCATCCACATCAAGCAGCCGAAGAAGATGAACATCCCGTGCTCGAGCGCATGAAGCGCCGGGCTCGACAGGGTCCCCTCGTAGAGCGCCGGGATGTGCCACACGTACAGGTCGATTGCCCACAGCGGCAATGCGATCGCCGGATGAGCAAGCGCGCGCAGCCGATCGAAGGTCTTGATCGCGAGGATTGGCTGCAGAAGTGGCCCGGTGAGCCCCAGCACGAGCAGGATCGCGGCCAGGTCGCCGACCAGGAGGTGCTCGATCATGTGGCCGTAGAGCAGCTCGTCCGCGATCGCGCCCATCCCGACGAGGGAGAGCGCGATCGTCAGCAGGCCCGACCCGAACGAGACCTGCCGCCACAGCGGGACCGGCCGGCCGCGCTCGGCGAGGTGTGACGCGCGCAACCAGTAGAGCACCGCCGGGATCAGGAGCGGCAGGAGCTCGATCGGTGCGAATTCCGGCTCGAAGTGAGCTTGCGGCAGGGTCATCTGAGCGTCAGCGAGCACGATAGAGAGCCCGGGAGCCCGCCCATCACCTTCAACCTGAACTTAGGTAAGCCTTAGTTAGTGGGAGGGAAGAGGTGCCATGCTTAGCCGGTATGCGGCGACGAACCGCGGCAACGGTGGCCCTGGTGGCCGGCGTCGGTGTCCTGGCGGGATGCGGCGGGTCGGGCTCGAGCGAGACGTCGGATCCCCAGGGGTCCACCACGAATTCCACGGACGCGCCTGCGACCTATGCGGGTGCGACGGCCAACCCGCCAAAGCCGGCGCCTCCGCTGAAGCTCGAGGATTCGCTCGGCAAGCCCGTGAACGTCGACGACTACCGCGGCAAGGCCGTCCTGGTCACCTTCCTCTACGACCACTGCCCCGACATCTGCCCGACCATCGTCTCGAACCTTCGCGCCGCCCAGAACGAGCTCGGACCGCAGGCCAAGGACATGCAGATCATCGCCGTCTCCGTGGACCCCAAAGGCGACACGCCGAAGACGGTGAAAGAGTTCCTGAAGGTCCACCAGATGACGGGGCGGATGAAATATCTGATCGGCTCCCCGGCCGAGCTCGGCAAGGTCTGGAAGGACTGGAACATCCGCTCGCGCAAGGACCCCAAGGATCCGGAGCTGCTCGAGCACTCGGCGCTGATCTACGGAATCTCGGGCAGCGGCGAGATCACGACGCTCTACCCGTCGAACTTCAAGCCGCAGCAGATCGTCCACGACGTGCCCGAGCTCGCCGACTCATAGAGGGTGACGCGACGTGACCCGCGGACGGGCGATCGGGCTGGCGATCGTGGCCTGCGTAATCGGCGGCGTGATCGTCGCCGAGATCTTGTCCGCGGGTGGCGGAGCGGCTTCGCGGCCCGCTCCGGAGCTGCCTCGCGAGGTCCTGGTGGGACCGCCGACCGATCTGGCGTCGCTGCGGGGAAAGCCGGCGCTGGTGAACTTCTGGGCGAGCTGGTGCGACCCGTGCAAGGAGGAGGCTCCGGACCTCAAGCGCTTCGACGCGGAGCTCGGCGACCAGGCCACGCTGGTTGGCGTCGACTGGGGGGATGCGGCCGGCAACGCCCGGGAGTTCATCGCCAAGTCCGGCTGGACCTACCCCATACTGCGCGACCCCACACAGAAGGTGGGCACCGCCTACGGCCTGAACGGCCTCCCCACGACCTTCGTCCTCGACTCCGACGGAGACATCGTCCGGACGCTCCAGGGTCCGCAGACCATTAGCAGCCTGCGGCAGGCGGTGGCATCGGTGGATTGACCGCCCGCTGATGGCCAGCCGCAAGGACAAGACCTTCGCCACGATCCCCTCGATCTCGCAGATCGAGGGGGCGGTGAAGGCCGTCGAGTAGCTCTAAGCGACCGCTGCTCGTGGGCCCGCGTCGACCGCGTCGCCGGCCGCGGCCTCCACGAAGGCCTTGAAGAGCCGGGCGTGCGCGGGGGAGCCGGTCGTCGACTCAGCGTGCCACTGGACCCCGATGGTGAAGGCGCTCTGCGGGACCTCGATTGCCTCGATGACTCCATCGGGGGCCCAGGCGACGGCGCGGACACCGCGCCCGAGGCCACTCGTCGACTGATGGTGGTACGAGTTGACGTCCAGCTCCGTGCATCCGAGTGCGCGGGCGAGGGTGCTGTCCTCGGCGATCTCGACCGGGTGCGTCGACGCCGGCCCGCTCGCGAGCTGGCGATGCTGGATCGCGCGCCCGAAGCGCTCGGGAAGGTGCTGAAACAGTGTCCCGCCGCGAGCGATGTTGAGAGCCTGCGCACCGCGGGAGATCGCGAGCAGGGGGATGCCGGTGGCGATCGCCTGGCGGGCCAGCGCGAGCTCGGTGGCATCCAGATCACGCCAAGTGGGTCCGAGCTCAGGATGGGGTGCTTCGCCGTAGGCCTCGGGGTGGATGTCCGGGCCACCCGACAACAGGACACCGTGCAGGTTGGCCAGAAGTGACGGAATCGCGTCGATCTGAAGAGGCGGGATGACCACCGGAAGCCCACCGGCGCGCTCGATTGCGCGCAGGTAGGTGAGCCCCAGGGCCATCTCGCGGCGCGGTGGCTCCCCGTGCGGGGTCAGCCGGACCTGGTCCTCGAGCCGGACCTCGGATGTGGTCACCCCGATCAGGGGACGCGCCGCGGGCTCTCCCGCACCGGCCCAGTTGTCGCTGGCTGGATGCATGACTTCAGGCTAGGCACGGGTGGGCGGAGAGTCATGGGCCGCATGTCGAAGATTCCGGTAGAGGCGTTGTACAGGCGGTCGAAGAGCCCCTTGACCGATGGCGCACGCAAACGCCCCCGCCGCCGGCGGGAGCGTTTGCGTGTCTCCCCGGATCTAGCGGACATCGCGCGCCAGATCGTGCGCATCAGCTTGCCCGCTCACGGGCTTCCTGACCATCGACGCAGGGCCAACCTCGGCCCCTCATTTTTCGCCACTTGGTCGAATCGGCGGCCGCGGTGCGGCCCGGGTTGGAGCGAGCGGGATGCGCTCCCGCCCGCATGAGGACTGCCGCTACGCCGCGCGCCAGGCGCCCAGGGATCCGTCGCGAGCGAGCCGCTTCAGACCGCGCGCCTCGAGCTGGCGGGCACGCTCCTGGGAGACGCCCACCTCGCGGGCGACCTCGCGGAGCGATGCCTCGGCGGCGCCACCGGTGCCGAACCGCAACTCGATCACCCGGCGCTCGTCCTCCGGCAGTGTTGCGAGAGCGGCGTTGACCGCATGCTCCTGCTCGCGCTCGTCGACTTCCTGCTCGACGCTCTCCGAGCTCTCCGCTCGGAACTCGCCGAGGGTCGTGTCCCCGTCGTCGCCGACAGGGGCGTCGAGGCTCGTGGTGACCCGGGTCAGGTCGCGAACGGCCTTGACCTCATCGAGCGGAAGCTTGGCGCGATCCGCGATCTCCTTCTCGGTGGGCTCGCGGTTCAGGCTCGCGCTGAGCTCCGACTCCACGCGATTCACCGTGCGCTCGCGCTGTGCGATGTGCGCCGGGATGCGAACCGGCCGCCCGGTGTTGTCCAGGCCGCGCTGGATCGCCTGCTTGATCCACAGAACCGCGTAGGTGGAGAACTTGTAGCCGCGCCGGTAGTCGAACTTCTCGGCAGCGCGAATCAGCCCGAGCATGGCCTCCTGGACTAGGTCCTGCATCAGCAGTCCGTGGCCCTGGTAGCGCCGGGCGAACTTGATGACCAGGCGGAGATTCGAGTTGATCAGGCGCTCCTTCGCGGCGAGGTCGCCGCGCTCGATGCGCTGGGCGAGCTCGACCTCTTCCTCGCGCGTAAGCAGGGGATAGCGGCTCGCCTGGTTCAGGAAGAGCTGAAAGCTGTCAGTAGTCTCGGTGGCGGCAGCGTGATCCGCGCCGCGCCGGTCTGGATGGTCGGCGATCAGCGAACGAGCTGCATGCTCTCCGCGTCGTCGGTGGCTGTCGTTGCGCTGGGTCTCAGCGCCTCTCGATCTGGGCAATTCGTCTCCTTCTTGGGTGGTGATCCCTGCCTAGGACCGCCGCGATACGTACGCCACACTCGCGCTGGCGTTACTCTGCTTCAGAAAGTATAGCATTGGTTGCGTAATCAAGCAAATCGACGCGGGACCGCGCCTAATTCTTCACCGCAGTATCGAGGCCCAGGATGAAGCCCACTTTAAGAGCGAACACCGCTCCCTAGCCCGAAGTTGCTGCGCCACCCACAGAGGTTTTCCTCCCCGCGCGGCCGCTTAGTGTGACAGATGGGCCCGCAATGTGGCTTCCGGCTCCACCCGACGCATCGGGGCTACAATTCTTAATCAGATGGTTAAGGGTCGTTCGCTCAACGCCACGTTCGGGGCGCTTTCGGACCC
>Ga0126305_10000820_pt1 | contig 13473 bp, 13 predicted proteins | sample Plot26_FD_92536 | JGI IMG/M metagenome (GOLD analysis project Ga0126305, IMG submission 92536) | Serpentine soil microbial communities from UC McLaughlin Reserve, CA, USA - Plot26 | ecosystem: Environmental > Terrestrial > Soil > Grasslands | place: USA: UC McLaughlin Reserve, Lake County... | reverse complement strand
GTGATGGTGATGCACGACGGCGGGGTCGCCGAGGCTGGCCGCGCGATCGTGGCCCTCCCCCCGACGCTCGCAGGTAGGATCCGCTACTCTCCGGCGCTGCCGCCCCTGAGAGACCAGCTCACCCAGCAGGTGCCCATGGGCTACGTCACCAAGGTGCAGATAGCCTACACCGAGCCGTTCTGGCGCATCCAGGGGCTCTCCGGATCGGTTTTTTCCGTCGAAGACGAGGTGAGCGTCATCTTCGATAACTCGCCGCCTGATCTTCGCTGCGGCGTGCTCCTCGGCTTCCTGGAAGGGAGGCACGCTAGAAGAGCCGCAAAGTTTCATCCCCAGGAGCGCAAGGAGCTGGTCCTCTCCGTCTTCGCGAAGTTCTTCGGACCGCGCGCCGCGGACCCCGAGGAATACGTCGAGAGAGACTGGGCGGCCGAAGAATGGAGTCGGGGATGCTACGGGGGGCGCTTCGGGACGGGCGTGTGGACCGGCTACGGCGAGGCGCTGCGGGAGCCCGTGGGCCGCATCCATTGGGCGGGCACGGAGTCCTCGGAGGTCTGGAACGGCTACATAGACGGGGCGATACGCTCCGGCGAGAGGGCCGCCCGCGAAGTGCTCGACGCCTGAGGTCCGATACCGAATCCGTTCGAACGGAACCCTACTACACTGTGCGTGGGGTTCGGACGACTGCCATGATACGTGTTGCGGACGTGACGTCGAGTGAGGAGGACGAGATGAGTATCTTTCCAACCAAGATCCTTTTGGCCTCAGACGGTTCTAGCGAAGCCGAACTGGCCACCCGGACCGCGGTGGACCTGGCGCGGATGTCCGCCTCGGAGCTGCACGTGGTCTTCGTCCTGAACGTCATCCCCACTGCCCTGCTCTACCCGGAATCCACCGACCTGGAAGGGATCCAGCTGCCGGACCCGATCCTCGAGGAGGATCTCCAACGGCGCTCGGAGCAGCGGGGCAGGGAGTTGCTCGACGCTGAAGTGGAAAGGGTGCGCTCGGCCGGTGGTACGGTCGCTGAGGCGCATCTGACGATGGGAGATGCGGCAAGGGAGATAATCCACCTGGCCGAGGATCTGGGGGCCGGCCTAGTGGTGATGGGGAGCAGGGGACATGGGGGTCTAAGGAGGGCTCTGATGGGCAGCGTCTCCGACTCGGTGGTTCGCCACGCCCACTGCCCCGTGCTGGTAGTCCGCAATTAGCAAACGATGCCGGTAGCGTGGATGCCCCGCTCCATGGCGCCTACCTGGACGGCGGGGAAGGTAAGCGCCGTCGCTCATCCGCGCCAGTTGGCGCGACTATTTGAGGGTGAAACCTGGTTGACAGCTAATGTTGGTACCTGCTGCCACCTTCACTTTGGACGGGTCGCTACAGCCCGGAAGCCCTCTCCAGCCCTGAAAACTCGAGCCAGCCGCAGGACGGGCGTCGAGCCTTACGATGGTGCCGGTCGGGAAGAACGCGCTGCAGAGGCCGGTTCCGTTTCCACCCGCAATGATGCAGTCTATCCCTGCGGGCTGGGAGGTGATCCGCCCGCTTCCATTCCCCCCGGGAATGATCGAGATGCTCCCGTTTGCGGCCGCGAAGGCCGTCTGTACCGTGATGGTCGAAGACCTCATTATGCCTCCTGCGGATGCGATGATCGTTGACGACTGGCTGTTGCTCACGCTGTTGGTTGTGACCGCGAAGGTCGCGCTCGTGGATCCCGCCGGGACGGTGACGCTCGCGGGCACCGTCGCCGCCGCAGTGTTGTTGCTGGACAACGAGACCGTAAAGCCCCCGGACGGGGCCGCTGAGGTGAGGGTGACGGTCCCGGTCGCCGAATTACCGCCCACCACCGTCGTCGGGCTGAGGCTGAGGGTGGAGAGCGACGCCGAAGACGGCGTACTGACCGTGCAGCCGGATAGCCTCGCCGAAGCGACGGTCGCCGACCCGTCGTTCACGTTCACGATGCAGTCGTCGGGCTTTGCGAACGGGTCCCTCTCGATCCTGAAGGCACCGTTACTATCGCTCGTGCCCATGGCGACCCCGTTGACGGTGATCGTTGTGTTTGCGGCCGCCTGGCCTTCGATCCGCAGTTTTGTCCCGCTCAGTTCCGCACGGGAGATGCTGACCGTGGCTTGTGCCGTGGAGACCGCGACGATCAGGACGAGCATTCCCACCGCCGCGACCGCTATCGCAAACCTACGCAAGACCCGTGGCGATGGCTCCCTCATCAGCATCCCTCTGTCTCCCCTACTCCCGAAACCGCGCTAGTGTGTCCTCTTGCCATCATGGATCTCCTCATCCTTCCAGTAAGCCACGCCGATACATCACTTATACGCAGCCCCTACACGATCCGGATTGACTGATCCTAAAGCGGTTATCAAAAGGATTGATCTATTGCGAACCGCTCTATCGAATCTCGACCAGGCCGTAGCGGGTGGCGAATACGAGGGCCTGGATCCGCGAGTGCACGCCTAGCTTGTTAAGTATGTTCATCATGTGGGTGCGTTCGGTATCCACGCTCATGTGCAGTTTGGCCGCGATCTCCTTGTTCGAGAGGCCCTCGGCGAGCATCTGCAGGACCTCCCTTTCGCGGGGTGTGATCTGCTCGATGCTCGCGCGCGCTACTACCTCTTCCTCACGGTTCTGTCCGGCCAGGCGGAGCAGTGCGACCAGTTCATCTTCGGAGAGCAGGGTTTCGCCATCGCTGAGGCGTCGCGTGGCATCGAGTATGGCGTCGACATCGGCCGACTTGTGCAGGACGCCGGCCGCCCCGGCCTCGACCGCCCTGGCGTACTCTGTCCTGTCCAGACTCGCGGTCAGGACGAGCGCCGCGAAGTCCGGGTTGGCTTCGCGCAGCTCCCCGATCAGTTCGGTGCCTTCCCCGTCCGGCAGGGTGAGGTCTATAACTCCGAGGTCGGCCTCTAAACCATCCATCGCCCTGCGCGCCTCGGCGAGCGTCCCGGCCTGGGCGGCCACCTCGAACTCGGGATGCTGATCGAAGACGAACGCGAGCGTCTGACGGAACGAAGCGTGGTCCTCTACAAGCAAGATTCGCTGCATTCTTCCCCTTCGCGGACCTCCCTTACGATCCCACGCACGAAACCAATATACCAGCTTTGACGGCTTGGATACCGCCTTCTCTCAGGTGCTCGAGAGTTCTCCGGCCTCCCCGCCCGTCAGGACGGCCAGCCTCACCCTGAGAAACACACGGGTTCCAACGCCTTCCCTGCCCTCGACCTCGAGCTTCCCACCGAGTGTGAGGACGCGCTCGCGCATCCCCGTGAGCCCCATACCGTAGGACATCTCGGGCCCGAAACCCCTGCCGTCGTCTTCGATCTCCACGAGGACCTCGTCGTTCACCATTCCGAGGGTGACCAGCGCGTGGCTGGCGCCTGAATGGCGCCTGACGTTGGCCAGCGCCTCCTGGACGACGCGAACCACCTCGACACCAGCAGGCCCGGAGATGGCATCCGGAAACCCTTCGTCCACGACCAGCTCGAACTGGCACCCTTGAGCGATCTGTCGGTTCAGTTCGACGATCGACTCAACGGCGCGGACCAGAGAACGCTCCCTGACGCTCTCGAGCCGCAGGTCGTAGATGGCGTCGCGCAGGCCTCCGACCGACCTCCTCAGAGCCTCTATCTGGCGTCCTATCTCTCCGGCGCGGTCCACGCCCTCGGGCATCCTCCGGAGGACCTGCATCGATTGAAGGGCGTAGGTGAGGTCCTGCAAGACGACGTCGTGCAGCTCGCGGGCTATCCGGCGGCGCTCGGCCTCCCGGATCTCGCGCCGGGCCTCCTCGGCCCTACTGCGCTCTGTAATGTCCTCCAAGGTGCCCTCGTAACCCGAGATACCTCCTTCGGCGTCATAGACGGCGCGTGCGTTGGCCGAGACCCACACAGGTTTTCCGTCTTTACGGAGCATCCGCACCTCGAAGCCTCTTGCAAAACCCTCCCGCAGCGCTATCTGGTAGAACTCCTCCCAGCGTTCCGGCTCTGCGTAGAGCTGGTCCCCGATATCGGAGATGGTCCCGAGCATCTCCTCGGGAGACTCGTAGCCGAAGATCCTTGCCATCGCGGGATTAGCCGTCAGGAACCGTCCGTCGACCGTGGTCTGGAAGATTCCTTCGACGGCGTTCTCGAAGATCGAACGGTACTTCTCCTCTGCCTGCCGGCGCTCGCGACGTACGTCTGCCTCTCTGAGCTCCCGCTCGATGGCGCTGTTGAGCCTGGTGAGGTTGTCCTTCATAAGGTAGTCGTGGGCTCCGGCTTTCATGGCCGCGACGGCGGCGTCCTCGCCGATCTGACCGCTCACGATGATGAAAGGCAGGTCCACAAAACCCTTGCGCCTGAGCAACCCGAGCGCGGCCGACGAGCTGAAGGCCGGCATGCCATGGTCGGAGATGACGAGGTCCCAACCGCCCCCGTCGAGCGCGGCCTCCATGGCCGCCGCGGTGTCGACCCGCTCCCAGGTGGGGTCGTATCCGCCCCTGCGCAAGCTCCTCACCAGGAGTGTGGCATCGTCCTCGGAGTCCTCGACTAGCAATACTCTTAACGGGGAGCCCATTCAGGCACCAGCCCCGCAACATCCGCGCAGGCCACGGCCCATGCTACCACGCACGTGTCGCACATCGAGGTCCGGCCGCTCTTCCCCCGTCACGATAATTTGTGTAATCCACACATCACATCAAGCCCCCATTCTATTGTCAGCCGGGCATGGTGGCAAATCTGCGCCGGATGAGGAAATTTTCAAAAATCACCCATTTGGGGGATACGTGGGCGCCTCTTGCAAGGTTATCATGGCCATGCATGTACGCCTGGATGCAAGGGTACACGAAAACCGGAACAGAAGGAGAGAAGATGCAACAAGAGCCCAACTTCGGCGGTGAGGGCGAACGAGCCCCCGAAGATCAAGCCACAGCCTCCACAGGGACGATGAGCGCGCAGGACGAGCGAACGTGGTCAATACTCGCCCATCTAAGCGTGCTCTTGGCGCTTGTTGGCCTTATGCCTTTTGGGGCCTTGCTAGTCTGGCTGCTGTACAAAGACCGTTCCGAGAAGGTGCGCTTCCACGCCCTGCAGGCGCTCTGGTACCAGATAGCCTGGGTCGTGATCCTCGTAGCTTACACCTTCGTCAGCCTCGTATTGAGCCTGGTAATTATCGGTATCTTCATGTTCTTCTTGGTGCCCATCCTGGCGCTGGTGCCTCTCATCCACGGTTGCTACGCGGCCTACCAGGTTAGCCAGGGCGTTGAGTACCGCTACCCTTATATCGCGGACAGGATAGAAGGCCCGCGGAGCGTTGCCTGAAGCGTTCCTTGCTGAGTAAGGCCCGAGAGCAAAGCGACATGCCGTGCAGCTACACCACAGTAGCCGTGAGAACCGGGGCGCGCGAACCCTCCTGCAATGGGCTCGAGGTGAGATGAAGACCAAGGTCATCCTCCTCGTCGAGGACAACCCCGACGACGAGCTGCTCACCCTGCGGGCGCTCAAGAAGTCCGGCGTAAAGAACGAGGTCGTGGTCGCCCACGACGGGGTCGAGGCCCTCGATTACCTGTTCGCGAGCGGCCCCCATTCGGGGAGGGACCCGGCCGTCATGCCGCAGTTGATACTGCTCGATCTCAAGTTGCCCAGGGTGGACGGTCTCGAGGTACTCAGGCGCCTGCGGTCAGACGAGCGTACGCGGCGCCTGCCCGTGGTCATCCTGACATCATCCAGAGAGCAGAGGGACATGCTCGAGGGCTACGGCCTCGGCGCCAACAGCTACGTCCGCAAGCCTGTAAATTTCGAGCAATTCGTCAAGGCCATCGAGCTACTCAGGAGTTACTGGCTGGTGCTGAACGAGGACCCGCCAGGGGTTATGTAACAAGTCAGCATTTCAGCTAGTCAGCTTCTTGCTGACTAGCTGAAATCGCCTTCGGCCAGTTCGGCTTCGAGCTCGTCCACGAATTGCCTGGCGGTGCGTCCCGAACGTCCGGCGTGCCAGCGGTCCCAAAGGAGGGCACGCTCCCGCAGTTGTTCTTCGGGTATGATCAGGCCGCGTTCTCGGGCGAGGCCGGCTACGATCTCGAGGTAGCGTGCCTGGTCGGGAGAGGGGAAAGTCAGGCGAAGCCCGAAGCGGGCCGCGAGCGAGAGCTTCTCCTGCATGGTGTCGCGGGCGTGCACGTCGTCGCCCGCGGAGCCGTCACCACGTTCTGAGAAGGTCTCCCGGATCAGGTTCCTGCGGTTGGAGGTCGCGTAGAGCCTGACGTTCTCGGGCGGCTCTTCGAGGCTGCCTTCGAGGAGCGCCTTGAGGGCCTTGTACTCGACCTCGTGCTCTTCGAAGGAGAGGTCGTCGATGAAGAGGACGAAACGCTGTCCACGCCCGCGCAAGACATCGAGCACCCAAGGCAGCTCCGCAAGGTCCTCCTTCTTTACCTCGACGAGCCGCAGCCCCTCCTGGGCGTACTCGTTAAGGATGGCCTTGACGGTGGATGACTTGCCGCTACCTGGCAGGCCGTACAGGAGCGCGTGGGGGGCCGGAAGCCCGGCGAGGAAACGCTCGGTGTTCCTGATCAAGGGTTCCCGCTCATGCTCGTACGCGACCAGCTCGGCGAGCCTCACAGGATCAGGACGCGAGACGGCCATCAGCCGCCCTTCCCTCCAGTGAAAAGCGCTGTGGTGACCGAAGGGTCCGGCGCCGTGCCTGGCGTAGTGTCCGGCCAGAAGCTCAGCGCAGGCTCCCCAGTCTCCCGCCGCCGAGAGCTTGCGCGCGATCGCGTGGCGCGGAGACTCCTCCAGGGGCTCGGGATCCGTCCAGGGCACCCAGATACCGGCCAGCTCGGGCGCGGCGGACTCGACCCTGCCGAGCAACGCGGCCGCGTCCAGCGCGAACATCTCTCGCAGCGTAAGCAGATCCCGCCCCGCCTGCCCGAGCACGGAGGGAATGATCTCCCCCCTCTCCGCCGCAAGGCTGAACGGGTTCTCGTCGTCGAGTATCCTGCCCACGAGATGTGACTGCCAGGCGTCGGAGAGCAGACGCTCGTCCTCGATGGCGAGTCTCTCCCACAACCGTCCGAAAACCTTCGCGACGGCCCCAGGATCAGGACGCTCCTCCAGTAGCTCGAGTAGCTCCAGCAGATCCCGCGCCACGGCCGAGTCAAGGACGCCCCGCAACGTCGCGAGCCCTCGCGCCCTGACTAATAGTGCCTTCGTGTCCCCACGTCCCATGACGCATGTTAGCATTTCAGCTTGTCAGCACGTCAGCACGTCAGCTCTGTCTGTTGCTGACATGCTGACAAGCGAAGGCCGCAGGCCTGAGCGTGCTGAAATGCTGAAATGCTCTATGTATATATATCTCGTCGTCTGAAGGCGAGTGCGGCGAGGAGCGCGAGGGCGAGCGCTACCAGGGTTATGCTGCCGAAGTGTGCCCAGTCTATGCCGTTTTCGATGGCTGAACCGTAGTAGTAGAAGACGGAGATGGGCCGCCAGTCTTCGAGGTCCTCCGATGCCCTGCCTATGGTGTCTATCAGGTACATCCCGAAGAGCAGGAAGGCGGGGATGGAGATGGCGAGACTTCTGCGGTGGAACAAAGCCGAGCATAGCAGCGCCAGGGCGCCGAATACGATGCAGATGGGCCACAGGTTGAGGACGGCCTCGGCCACCTCTCGCAGGGAGAGTTCCACGTCGAAGAGCACCGCCGCACCCCACGTCAGGAGGCCGACGATGGCGCAGATCTCCAGCAGCGAGACGGCCACGGCGATGAAGTTGCCCGCGACGAGCTGCCAGCGAGGCAGGGGATTGCCGAGCAGGACGTCAATGGTGCCGCGCTCCTCGGCACCTGCTATGGCGTTCGCGAGCGCGAGGATCGGGAAGAAAGCCAGCGCAAGCGGCGCGAGCCCGAAGACCTGAGAGTGCATGTAGTTTGCAGGGTCGCCGAGGTCTGTTATGCCGAAAGCCTCGAGCATGCCCTTCGGGTAGGCCTCCATGAGTTGGTTCAGCTCGTTCGCGCTCCCCTCAATAGCCGTGAATGAGGCTACTAACGCGGCGCTATAGAGCCCGAGCGCTGCCCCCCAGGTGATCACACCCCGCAACTGCATCCTGACCGTGTGCGAGACGAGCGCGAACAGCGTCCCCCAGGGCGCCCTCCTTGCTCTATGCCTTCCCTTCTCGCCTCGATCCAGAACCACGCTCATCGCCCTTCTCCGTTCTCCCGCTCGTAGTAGGTGAGGAAGACTTCCTCGAGGCTGGGCCGCTCGTATTCCATGTTCACGAGCTTGTGCCTAGCCGCCAACTTGACCATCTCGTCGAGATCGTCGTAGAGGGTGAAGGAGATCCTCTTCCCGTCACCCCTGAGATTCCTGATGCCTGAGAGTGCCTCGAAGGGCTCTTTGTCGACGTCTTCTGCGAACGTGAGGACGACGTGCCTGAAAGACTTGTCGACGAGCGTCTCCGTCGTCTCGACCGCGGCGAGTCTGCCGCCGCGGATGATCCCGACCCGGTCGCACACCCGCTCGACCTCGGCGAGGTTGTGCGAGGAGAAGAAGACGGTGCGTCCCTCGGCCTTGACCTCCTCGATGATGTCGAGAAACTCCTCCTGAACGAGCGGGTCGAGGCCACCTGTAGGCTCGTCGAGTATCAGCAGCGGCGGCTTGTGGAACATGGCCTGCACGAGCCCGATCTTCTGCTTGTTCCCCCGCGAGAGCCTCCGCATCGGCCGGTGCAACTCGGCCCCTAGCCTCTCCGAGACCTCGTGCGCGTAGCCAAGGTCCCCGACGCCGCGTAACCTGGCGAAGTACTTGAGAAGCCCCTCTCCCGTCATCTTGTCCTCAAGGGCGAACTCCCCCGGCAGGTTGCCGACCCTGGCCCTTATCTCCACACTTTCTCTCCTGATATCGAGGCCGAAGACCTCGCCACGCCCACTTGTCGGCCGCAAGAACCCAAGCAGCGTCCTCACCGTCGTTGTCTTGCCGGCCCCGTTGGGTCCGAGGAAACCGAAGACCTCGCCCTCCTCGACGGCGAGATCGACATCCTCTATGCCCCGCGCTTTGCGGCCGTAGGCCTTGGTGAGTTTCTCGGTCTCTATCGCCAGGTTCATCTCTTCCTTATCTCTCCCACCGCTCCGACACGGAGGGCATCTCCTTTCCCGGTCGGCGTAGAGGCGACGGAGCGAGTTTTCTTGGCCTCTCCAGTGTACTAATGGGTACTGAAATAGTGTTCGATGCCCTTCTTGAGGGCTTCCGCTATCTGCTGCTGTCGTCCATAGGTGGTGGGGTCAGCCAGCTCAACTGCTTCGTTGGTATTCGTGATAAAGACGGTCTCGGCTATGGTCGCGGGCATGTTGCTCTTGAGGAGGACGCCAGAGGCGAACGAGTATGGCGTCTTCGTGGCGATTGTGCCCCAGGTAGTACCGTTGCCGTTGACCGCCGACAGAGTTCGCAGGCCATAAGAGGGTTGGTTCTTGAGCTGGTTCACATTATCGCCGAAGACTGCGTAGGCTAATTCCTTGTCTTTCTGCCACTTGCCGAACAGGGTGGTAGTGTAGTCGACCGTCTGGTCTGTGGAGCCGTTCATGTGGATGGAGACCAGCACGTACGTTCCTGGATGAGCAGCCTTCAGCTTGTTGGCGCAGCCGTAGCGGGCGCTGTTCGAGAGCGTAGCGTCGTCAGGATTGCAATCGTCGCCACGATCCTTGACTAGGGGGTCGCCGGTGGTATTGGTGAGATCTCCCCCACGCGTCATGTAGACGGTTGCACCAGAGCTTTGGAGCAAGCCTTTCAGCCTGTAGGCTACATCGAGATTCTGGTTCTTCTCGTGGAGTTTCTTTTCTGCCGAGAACGTGTAGGTTGCCCCTACGTCGCTGCCGCCGTGTCCGGGGTCGATCACCACCGTCTTTCCAGCGAGGGACTGCTCCTGCGCCCCTGCGCCGGTCGTGAAGGCGACCACGGAGAGAAGGATCGAGGCGAGGATTGCTGTCAGCACCGTCGCCCATACCTTGTAGTAATTGGCGTATGTCATTGCCCATCCTTTCCGAGTGGGACGGGGCCGCTTCTTCCCTCCGCCCCGCGTTGCGTAACGGCTGGCATCATACCCGGGTACGGAGGTCTACGCATCCCCCAAAAGGACTAATTTCTGTCAGCCGCCGAAGAGGCGGGACCAGAAGCCGCGGTTCTTGAGGGCTGTGAGCTCGGCCTCGAGGCGAACCCTGTCTTCGGAGAGGGCCGATTTCTCCTCGGTGAGGTCCATCTGTTCCTTGAGGAGACGCTCACGCTCGGACTGAAGCCCGGCCTTCTCCTCTTCGAGGGTCGAGATCGTCTTCTCCTGCAGTTCGCGCTGGAACTCGACGAGGTTGAGGCGTTCGATCTCGGACCAGAGGCGGTCGATCTCCATCCTCGCCGCGTCGCGTTCCTGGCGCATCTCTTCTATCTGAAGGGTCCGCTCTTCGAGGCGAGTCTTGTAGTCCTGGCCTTGTTGCAGAAGGCGCTCGTAGCGCTCGAAAGGGACGGCGGGGAGCCTGGAGTTGCCGCTCGATTCGTCCCCCATCACCTCGCCCTCGAAGATCTCATCCTCAGCAGATTCGGCGCCAAGCTCGCGCGCCAGCCCCAGGACGTCTTCCAGGTTGAAGACGTATCCACCTTCCTCCCCGCCTTCTGAGCGAAGCCTTCCCTCTTGCGCGAAGCGCCTGACCGTCTCGGGCGGGACGCTAAGGAAGGCCGCAGCACCGTTGAGCCCGATGATCTCCTCGCCCCTGTCCATGAGCGCCATTCTACTTGAGATTTAGGCATCAGGCATCAGGCTGCAGGCTTCAGAAAGGCCTCAAACCTGAAGCCTGCTTTCAGCCGCGAACGACCTCGTCGCCTTCGACCTTCACCGGGATCTCAGGGAGTGGGCTCGGGGCCGGGCCTGCGACGACCTGGGCACCTTTGGCGGGGTCGAATACCGAGCCGTGGCACGGGCAGGCGAGCTTGCCGCCTTTGTAGGCCACCGTGCAACCCTGATGGGTGCAGACCGCCGAGTACGCCACGAAGTCCCCGTTCTTCAGGTGGATCAGGACAGCGGGATTCCCCGAGTCCTTGAACGTGAAGGCACTCCCCGGCGCAACCTCGGACTCACTTGCGATAGCCGCCCCACCCGCCTTGGCATCGCCGCCGGACGATGCCTTCGAGCCACCGCCCGAGTCTCCGCCACCTGAGCCCCCACCGCCGTAATTCCCGCCACCTGAGTTCCCACCGCCGGACTTTCCACCGCCCGAGCCTCCGCTGCTGGCGCCTCCGCCGCAGGCGACCAGTGAGGCACAGGCGGCGTCCACTCCGAGCGCGGTGCCGAGCCGGATGAATCTCTCGCGTGAAATCTTCTCCAAGGCTTCCTCCTCGTCGTCGCCAGGGTCCTCTTGATATACGTAGGGTGGCAAGCTTTGGTTGTAGTTAGCATTTCAGCTGGTCAGCACTTCAGCACTTCAGCTAGATCCTAAACTGTCTTTGGCGCGTATGTAGGATATGAGAGCCTGACGGTCTGATAGGGCTGTGCATAAGGATTGGTACGCAGAGCCGTCAGCATACAAGAGCTGACTTGCTGAAATGCTGACCAGCTGACCAGCGCGGTTTCCGGAAGTTTCCTTCCGGAAACCGCCAAGAGAGGAGTTCGAGACATGAACGGCATGGTGTGGGTGAGGGTCCTGATCGGGGCCGTCTGGCTCAACGGTGCCCTTGAGAAGCTGTTGAACCCTGGGTTCCCCAACCAGTTCGCGGCCAGCTTACAGGCCGGGGGCTTCGTCTCGCAGGCCCCGCCGTTCTTCCAGGATCTTATGAAGGGCTATGTCGTTCCTAACGCCGAGCTCTTTGCCCAGCTCATGCGCGCGGGAGAGTTGACGCTAGGCATCGCCCTCATCCTCGGCTTGCTCACCAACCTCGCCGCGATCGGCAGCGTCGGACTCAGCGCCGTGATCCTGCTCTCCCAGGGGGGCTTGGGGCTTGGGACTGGCCTCGGCGCCCCAGAATTCCTCACGATAAACGTGCTTGTGGCCTTGATCTCGGTGGTGATCCTTCTGAGTCCGGCGGCGAAGGATCTCTCCATAGACTCCCGCCTCGCAGAGCGCAGCCCCAAACTCTCCCCCCTCCTCACCAACCGTCGCAAGCGAAGCTAACCGCCCACAAGGGCGCTCCCGACCACGCAGACCTGACACCTACAAGAACGCTGGAACCAGCTCTCCCTTCACGAGGTCGGCGTTTTGTTCACGTTCGCGCACGACGGCCCAGCTATCTCCCTTGACCATGACCTCTGCGGGCCTGGGGCGGGAGTTGTAGTTGGAGGCCATCGAGAAACCGTAAGCGCCGGCGTCCATAATGGCGAGCACGTCGCCCTCGGAGGCGTCGGGCAGCTCGCGGTCGCGGGCCAGGTAGTCACCGGACTCGCACACGGGCCCGACGAGGTCGGCGTTCGCGACGGAGCCGTCCTCGTTCACGGAGAGGACCTCGTGGTGGGCGTCGTAGAGGCTAGGACGAAGCAGGTCGTTCATACCTGCGTCGGCGACGATGAAGCTCTTCTCGCCGCTCTTCTTGCGGTAGACGACGCTGGCCATGAGTACCCCGGCGCCGCCGGCGATATAGCGGCCCATCTCGCACAAGATCTTCGTTCCAGTCGCCTCGAGCATGGGCCTGATGGCGTCGACAAGCTCTCTCGGGGTCGGGGTCTTTTCGTCCTTGTACGTGATGCCGAGCCCACCACCGATGTTGAAGTATCGGATGTCGAAGCCGCGGGTCTTGAGTTCGTCGACGAGGCCGGCGGAACTTTCGACGGACTCGGTATATGGCGTGAGCTTGGTGATCTGGGACCCGATGTGCTGATGGACCCCGATGAGGTCGATGCACCGGTAGTCTCCTACCCGCTCGGCCAGAGCAAGGGCCTCGTCCACGGGGATGCCGAACTTGTCGCGCCCCCTCCCTGTTGCGACGTGGTCGTGGGTCTCGGCGTCGACATCGGGGTTGACGCGCAGCGCCACGCGGGCCCGCTTGCCGAAGCGAGAGCACAGACGGTCGAGGTGATCCAGCTCAGAGGCCGACTCGACGTTGAAGAGCAATATGCGCTCCCCGAGGCCCGACATGAGCTCCTGCTTGGTCTTCCCGACCCCGGCGAAGACGACCTTCTTCGGGTCGAACCCTGCCCGCATCACCCTGTAGAGCTCCCCGCCGGAGACGATATCGGCGCCGGCCCCAAGGGAAGCGAGCGACCGCAACACGGCGAGGTTCCCGTTCGCCTTGACCGCGTAGCAGACCAGGTGATCCAGGCCCGAAAACGCGCTGTCGAGCTCGGTGTATGCCCTCTGGAGGGCGGCGTGGCTGTAGACGTAGGTGGGGGTTCCCGCCGCCGCGGCTATCTCGGAGAGCGGCACGTCCTCACAGCGGAGTCCGCCCCCCTCGTAGTGAAAGTCGTCCAAAACGTACCTCCTCGTGTAGCCGGGGCGTGCTATATTTCTGGCTCTGCCGTTGGAGCCGTAGGGAGAATATACTCCGTG
>Ga0126305_10000819_pt1 | contig 13486 bp, 11 predicted proteins | sample Plot26_FD_92536 | JGI IMG/M metagenome (GOLD analysis project Ga0126305, IMG submission 92536) | Serpentine soil microbial communities from UC McLaughlin Reserve, CA, USA - Plot26 | ecosystem: Environmental > Terrestrial > Soil > Grasslands | place: USA: UC McLaughlin Reserve, Lake County... | reverse complement strand
TAGCATTCTCCCGCATCGCGCGTGCTAGGATCCGCTGCATATGCGCAATCTCTTCCGGCTCTCACCGTGGGCGCTTGCCACCCTGGTGTCGGTGACCTGCGTCGTTACCATCGCCGCGCAGCAGGCAGCTTCTCTCGTTCCCTCCAAGCCGGTGCGCTACGCAGGCTTCACGCTCTCATTCAAGCCTGAGGGTGGCTTCACGCTCCAGGGTAAGGGCTGGCCGACCTTCATCGGTACCTGGAAGGCAGACAACGACGAACTGACGCTGCAGAGCCTCGGTGGCCCCAAGGATTGCGCGGGTCCCGGTCGATACCGGTTGCGCGCCGACGGTACGCGGCTACTGGTCTCCGTCGTCGCCGATGAATGTGTCCCCCGGCGCATGATCCTCAATGACAGCCGGTGGCTCCCGGAAGGTGAAACCGACGCGGTTCCCGAGCGACGGATCGTGCGAACCGGTCCCGAACGCCCGCGCAACCTGCCGGGGCCATCTGCCGCCGGCGGCAGCTGGCCGTCGTTCCGTGGTCCGAATGCGTCCGGCATCGCTGAAGGGCAGGACCTGCCCGAGGCATGGGACGGGAAATCCGGTCAGAACATCCTGTGGAAGATCGCCATCCCGGGGCTGGCTCATTCCAGTCCGGTGATCTGGGGCGATCACCTGTTCGTGACGAGCGCGATCAGCAGCAAGCCGGGCGCAACCTTCAAGCCGGGATTGTACGGTGACGGCGATGCGTCCGACGATCGCACGTCGCACAAGTGGATGGTTTACGCGGTCGACAAACGTACCGGAAAAATCGTCTGGGAGCGCGTTGCCTTCGAAGGTCAGCCGCGCAACAAACGTCACATCAAGTCCACGTATGCGAGCGCCTCGCCCGCGACGGACGGACGCGTCGTCGTCGCCTGGTTCGGCTCGCAGGGTGTGCATGCCTATGACATGAACGGCAACTCGCTCTGGACGGTGGATCTCGGGCGCGTCGACATGGGCGCATACGACATCCCGGCGGTTGAGTGGGGTCCGGCAAGCTCGCCGATCATCTGGAACAACCTGGTGCTGCTGCAGGTCGACACCCAGGCGGACTCGTTCATCCTTGCGCTGGATGTGCAGACCGGCAAGACCGTGTGGAAGACGGACCGGACCGAACTCCCGTCGTGGGGCACGCCTACGGTGGTGACGACACCCACGGGTCCGGAGCTCGTGACCAACGCTTCCAACTACATCCGCGGCTACGACCCGGAAACCGGGAAGGAATTGTGGAAGCTGGGTGGCAGCTCGAAAATCACGGCGCCGACGCCGATCTTTGCCGGTGGGTTGTTCCTGGTCGCCAGCGGGCGCGCGCCCGAACGTCCTGTCTTCGCGGTACGGCCCGGCGCACGGGGCGATCTGACGCTTAAGACGGATCAGACGAGCAGCGAGTCGGTGGTGTGGAGCAAGACCGGCCGCGGCTCGTACATGCCGACACCGCTCGCGTACGACGGCATTGTTTACGTCCTCGCGAACAACGGAGTGCTCGATGCCTACGACGTGAAGACCGGCGAAGAGATCTACCGTCAGCGTCTCGATCCGGTCGGCAGCGGATTCAGCGCGTCACCCGTTGCCGCCGACGGGCGGATCTACATATCGAGCGAGGACGGCGACATGTTCGTGATTGCCGCCGGCCGCGAGTTCCGCCAGATCGGCATCAATCACATGGGGGAGTTGCTGATGGCAACACCGGCGCTGTCCGACGGTGTGATGTACGTGCGCTCGTCTTCGAGCCTGTTTGCGGTGGGGAAACCGAAGGCGGTCAAGAAGTAGCGAACACTTTCTGCAGCTCGTAGGCGGTCGTCACCTCGAGCTGATCGTAGCGGCAGTCCTCCGGTGACTTGTCCGCCCGCCAGCGCAGGAATGTGGCGGCGTGGCGAAAGCGGTCACCCTGCATGTGATCGTATTTCACCTCGCACACACGTTCGATCCGAAGTGGTTCCCACGACAGATCCTTGCCCGCGCTCCATCGACTCTGGCCACCCGGCATTCTCATCTTCTCGTGTGCAGCTTCATTCGCCCACGCGCGCCACGGATGCCCCTCGATCGCGTTCTCGCGCAGCGGCTCGAGCTCGCCTGCGAGTTCCTTCCGTTTCGCCATGGTGCACGATGAAGTCACCCCAACGTGGTGCAGAGTCCGCTTGTCGTCGTAGAGGCCGAGCAGCAGCGAACCGACAATGCCGTGACCTGTCTTGTGCCAGCGGAATCCCGCGACAACGCATTCCGCGGTTCTCGCATGCTTGATCTTGATCATCGTCCGCTTGCCGGGCTGGTAAGTGCCGCTTTCCGGCTTCGCGATCACACCATCGAGCCCGGCGCCTTCGAACCGGGCCAGCCAGTCGGTTGCGACTTCCGGATGGCGGGTCATCGGTGTGAGATGGATCGGCGGTGCGGCCTTGCCGAATGCCTTCTCGAGCAGAGCACGCCGCTCCGACTGGGGCTCGCTTCGAAGGTCCCGCCCGTCGAGCGCGAGCAGGTCGAAGGCGACAAACGACGAAGGGGTCGCGGCGGCGAGCTTGGCGACTCGTGACGCCGCTGGATGCAGTCGGAGCTGCAGCGCATCGAAGTCGAGGCCCCGCGGCGTGACGATCACCACCTCGCCATCGACCACGCAGTCGTCCGGCAGGCCCGCGAGCAGCGCGTCGTGCAGTTCAGGAAAGTATCGATCCAGCGGACGAAGGTCCCGGCTCTGAATGAACAGCTCGGCTCCGCGTCGAAAGACGATTGCCCTGAAGCCGTCCCATTTCGGTTCGTAAAGGAAGACCTCTCCCTGCGGCAGCTGGTCGGCGAGCCTGGCGAGCATCGGCTCGATTGGCGGCGCTATGGCGAACTCGGACATCGATCGTCCGTTGTATCACGCTGCGCGCCCGTACACAGAAACGGGCAGACCGGCGGAGGAGGACCGGCCCACCCGTTTTCTTCTGACAATTGAACTTACGTATCCGCTATCAACTAGTTGCTGCTGCAGGTCGAGGCGAGCTGCCGGACGGAGGTCACCTGCAGAGTTTTTGCGTCACTCATGCTGCTCGACTGCGAGCCCGTTCCGCTGGCGGAGCTGCCGGTCGCCGAACTGCCCGTGCCGCTGCCGGTCGCCGAGCCCGTGCCCGTGCCCGTGCCGGTGCCCGTGCCCGTGCCCGTGCTGCTGCCGCTCATCGAACTCGATCCTCCCGGGACGATGCGGCCGCGGATCTCGACCTGGCTGTTCGCGTACTTGGTGAGGTTCTCCTGCTGTGTACCGGCGACGAGGATGTACTTGTCACCGCTGGCTCCAGTAGCCGAAGACCCGGTGCCGGACGTTGCTGAACCGGTGGCGGACCCTGTCGCTGAGCCGCTCGTGCTCGAGCCGGTGCCGGTCGTTCCCGAGCTGGTGCCGCCGCTCATGGAAGACGATCCGGTGCTCATCTTTGCCTTGGTGAGGACGAACTGTGAGCTGGCGCCCGTTGCCGAGCTCGACGAGCCGGTGGCCGAACCCGTCCCTGTTCCCGAGGTACCTGTCGTACCTGCCGCGTCTGCTGTCTGCAGACATCCAGTGACCGTGACCTGCTGCTGCGTGCTCGAGCTCTGCTGGCTGCTGGAACCTGAGGAACCGGACTGCGCACTCAGCGTCGCCGCGAGTGCTGTCGAAAGAAGCGTTCCGAATACTACGTTGCGTTTCATCTATACCTCCTGAAGTGTGAAAGACCGCTTTTCAGGATGTTGAGCAAACGCCAGACCACTCGCCGCACGCAACCGGCGGTGAGAATGCGTCATTTGGCGTGGGCGCCGTAGAACCGCGCAGCTCTCGATCGCCCGGATGTAGGGTCAATTCTTCATTCGCGTTTGATTCCCGTACTCAACCGCTGCCGCCCCATTGCCTATACTTCGATCTGCATGAACCCGAATCGCGACCACCGTCACCTATCGATGTTCCGCTCCTACACGCCCGCGGACCTGTTGACACTCGCGAACGCCAGCTGCGGGACGCTGTCTGTCTTCGCTTGCCTCAGCTACATCGAAGACGAGCGGTCGCCGCAGATGTGGGCTGCATTCGTCTTGCCTGTGATCGCGCTGATGTTCGACGTGGCTGATGGTTACGTGGCACGGCTCAGCCCGGAGCGGCAGTCTCGCCTCGGTGCTGACCTCGATTCGCTCGCCGACATCGTCTCGTTTGGAGTGGCGCCGGCGGTGCTCGGCTATACGCTCGGCTTGCGCGGATTGTGGGACGTGATCTGCCTGACCTACTTCGTGTGCTGCGGCATCAGCCGACTCGCGCGTTTCAACGTCACCTCAGCGGCGCTCACCAACGTCGCTACCGGCAAGGTTCGCTATTTCGAGGGAACGCCCATTCCGACGAGCATTCTGCTCGTGATCGCGTTGACGGTCCTGCACCAGCTAGGTCTGACCGGCGACGACTTCGCGGGAGGCCACTGGGAGCCGTTTGGAAAGGGGCTGCATCTTTTCTCCGCGCTCTACCTGCTCAGCGGCAGCCTGATGGTGAGTACCGTCAAAGTGCCGAAGCCATAACGAGGGGCCGTGGCACCCAGGCGGCCTGGCAACCTGGCACACGGATCCGTGCTAACGCACAAGGAACAAGTGCGCTTGACGTCTGAGCGCCCAGCGCACCTGGCCGTCCGGGCCGATGATCGCGTCTTCTTCCTGGGCCATGCGGACGATCTGGCGGTTCCACTCGGGGATTTCGGTCGATGCCTGCAGCTCGATCGACCACCACATGCTGGGGATCACCTTGGCGTCGCCGCGGCCGGGCACGCCGTCCTGGTAATCCCACAACCCGATCAGCGGACCGGCGCCGTGACCGTGCAGCCCGATCGGATGTGAGTAGACGGTGCCGTCGATCTTCCGGGCACGCATGCGCGTGAGCGCCGACGCGAGGATCTCGTTGCCCGAACGCCCCGGGCGCAGTTCCTCCATGACAATGTCCTGGAGGGCGTTGGTGCTGGCGAGTGCCTGTCGCAGTCCGGCGGGTGCTTCGCTCTCGCCCTGGCGCAGCACGTAAGCGAGGTGCTGCGTATCGGTATTCAACCGGGCCGCTGTGATCCCTACATCGCAGTGAAGGACATCTCCGCGCTCGATGACCGGATCCTCGCCCAGCTGCGCCGCGGTTGCTCCCTGGCGCTGAATGTCGACGCTCGGGTGGAACCAGGTGCCGAGGCCGAGATCGTTCACCCGCTGCCGCCACCACCACACGAGATCGCTCGTTTTCGTCGTACCCGGCGTAATCACCTTGTTCGAGAACATCTCCTGCGTCAGCGACCAGACCAGCTCCTGCATGCGCACGAAGAACGCTTCCTCTTCAGGCAACCGCGACGCGATCAACTGCAGCGGAAGCGTCTCCGCGTTCTTGAAACGGGAGGTCCATCTCGCCCCGAGCGCTGCGCTCATGCCTTCGAGCTCACCGCTCGACAATCCATCGCTGAATGCGAACACCGTCGAGCGGTTGATGGCAATGACCGACGGATTTCGCTCTTCGATCACGGCCTTCAGCGCCTGCCATTGTTCGTCCCCCCACAGCTCTGCCTGCTGTCCGCGTCCGACGTCGCCGGCGGCCTGTTTGGTCGAGCGCTTTGCTTCGAAGACGCCCCCCTGCGAGGTGCCGCCCAGCGCGATTCGCTGCAGGCACGCCGGTGCGACCGGTTTTGCCGCCGCGGCGCAGCCGTCGAAGAAGACGTAGATCGTCCGGCGTCGCGCGGCAAAGGTTTCCGGTGCGGTGATCGCAGCGAATACAGGATCTTCGTTGTACTCGCGCATGGGCACAACCCACATGTCGATCCCGTGGGCGCGCATAAGGGCGGGCAGAAATATGTCGAGCCGTTTTCGCAGCCATTGCTGCTGCATTTCCGCCTGCTCGCGAAGCGTTCCGAATGGGCGCGCCGGCGCCTGCGCCTGCGCGTGAAGACCGGTGACGCCCGGAAGGGCCATCAACAACACAGCACCGAGAAGACGTCGCATGTCGGCCATTCTAGTGGACGCGCCATCATTCGGTCGCGATTGGGGCGAGACACAGAAAAACACCGGCAAACCGGAATCTCTAGGACAGCAGCAGCTCCAGATCCTCCGTCCTCAGATTACGTATCAAGGCGGGGTCGGCAGTGAGAATCGCGTCGGCCAGTTCACGCTTGGACGCCTGGAGCTCCGCTACCTTCTCTTCCACCGTGTCTCGGGCGATGAGCCGGTAGGCGAACACCTGCCGTGACTGGCCGATCCGGTGGGCGCGGTCGATTGCCTGCGCCTCGGCGGCGGGGTTCCACCATGGGTCGAGCAGGAAGACGTACTCGGCAGCCGTGAGATTGAGGCCCAGGCCACCCGCCTTGAGGCTGATCAGGAACACTCCGCAGCCGGCATCCGTGCCGAAGCGCTGGACGCGCGCCTCGCGGTCCCGTGTCTTGCCATCGAGGTACTCGTAAACGATTCCGGCCTGGTCCAGCCGCGGCTTCAGCAGGCCGAGCAGCTCCGTGAACTGTGAGAACACGAGGGCCTTATGACCTTCCTCGACGATCTCCTGCAGCCGCGGCACCAGCAGATCGAATTTTGCCGAGCCGTCGTTCCTGCGCGTGGCATCGACGAGCCCGGCGTGACTGGCTGCCTGTCGGAGGCGGAGCAGTGCCTCGAGCACGTGGATCTTCGAGCGGTCCAGGCCGTCGCGCTCAACTCTCGCAAACAGCGTGGAGCGATAGTGTGCGCGGAGCTCGTCGTAGAAGCCACGCTGCGGGCCTTCCAGCTCGCAATGGATCGTCTGCTCGGTGCGCTCGGGAAGTTCGGGCGCGACCTGCGCCTTGGTGCGACGAAGGATGAGCGGCTTGAGCGCCCTGGCGACGAGCGCGAGATCCTCTCCGCCATCCCGGCGCTGGACCGCCGACGCGCGGGCGAACGCACTCGACGAGCCAAGCAGCCCGGGATTCAGGAACTCGAACAGACTCCACAGTTCGCCGATATGATTTTCGACCGGTGTGCCGCTCAAGGCCAGACGGTGGCGTCCGCGGAGCAGGCGAACCGCTTTCGCAGTCGCGGTCACCGCATTCTTGATCGCCTGCGCTTCGTCCAGTACCAGGTAATCGAATTCGTAATCCTTGAGCGCGGGAGCATCGCGCCGGAGCGTTCCGTAGGTGGTGAGCACCAGGTCGTGGTCATCAAGATGCGCGTTGACGCGCTGCGGGCCGGTGTAATCGAGCACGCGCAGCTCCGGAGCGAACCGGCGAGCCTCCGCGATCCAATTGAATACCAGCGAGCGTGGCACGACGGCGAGCGATGGCCGGCGTTCGGCTGCCGGCTCCTGCCGGCGCGCATCGAGCAGCGCCAGGACCATCACCGTCTTGCCAAGCCCCATATCGTCGGCGAGGCAGCCGCCGAACCCGAACTGCCGGAGGAATTCGAACCAGCCGAGCGCCTCCATCTGGTAGTCGCGCAATTGGCCGATGAAGCTCGACGGCGGATCGAGGTGGCGGATCCCGGCGAACGAACGCATCGCATCGCGCGCCCGCGCGAACGTCTCGTCGATCGACACCGCCGGCTGCATTTCGAGCAGCGCGTCGAGCAGTGCGGTTTGCGACGGTCGGTAACGGACGTGATCTCCTTCGACCTCGCCGAAGCCGGCGATCCGCGCGTAGCGCCGAAGCCACTCCTCAGGAACCATGCCGCGTGTTCCATCGCCGAGAAGGATCGAGCGTTCGCCGCGTTTGAGTGAGGACAGCAAATTGGTCAGCGGCACCGACTCTCCCGTGCCGAAGTCCACGTTTCCGTGCAGCTCGAACCAGTCGATCCCGGATGACACCTGCAGCCGCATCGCCTGCGCGTTTCGGAAGACGGCGCCGTCAGCCTCGACCCGCCATCCCTCGCTGACCAGCGTGCGCACCGCGCGGTCGAATTGCTCGCTGCTGACGAGCAGTCCGCCCATGTACGACCCCTGCCCCCACGCCCGCCGGAACCCGAGCTGGTGAAGCCGTTCGAGGTAACGTTGTTCGTCGTTACCGTTGCGGCGGATCATGCGCCGGCGCGGTTCGTCGTACGCCGTCGCGGCGGCAGCGACCGGCACGATCGTGCCGTCGTACTCGAAGGTGACTTCTGCTTCGAGATCGCCGGTACGTGCATACGCGGTGCGCGTATTGCGCGCCACATGCAGTCGCGGGTGAGGATCAGGGTCGACGACGTCGTATTGCAGTGTGGCAGGCAGTATCGAAGGATCGACCCTGCTCCTGACGAGCGCGGCCGTCAGGGCGGCCGCGGCTTGAGGCGGGAACGTGGCGGGGCCGGTGCGTCGCAGTTCCGCCAGCCACGTAAACGCGTCGCCATGATCGAGCCGTGAGAGCGCCCCGCGCGCGATCAGGTGACCGCTGGCGAGCACGAGCTGGGGCTCGCTGACGGGCATCCGTTGCTCCGCGCGTTGCAGGATGCCCGACAGCTGCAGCGATCCGTCTTCGATTTCGCTGATGTCGAATCGAAATACCCACGGCGGACCGTCGTCGGCGACGATCGGCGTCAGCTCGTCACTGTCGTGCGGACCGGTCCGCAGGTTCAGCCGGCCGCTCGAGGCCAGCAGCCAGAGGGTCCGGTCAGTGAGTGGGCCGGCAAGCCGGAACGAGGCGCGGGATTGCAGCGGTGCGTACATGTTCCCCGGAGTCTGGTCGGCGGCCCCCGAGAGAAGTGCCATGATCTCGCGATCCGTGGCATCAGGCAGCTGCTCGAGATCCTGCGCCGTGACCGCAAGTGGCTGGGCCTTGCCCCACTCCCCGTTCTTCTTGCGCTGGCGCCACAGAACGGTCAAGGCGATGCCCTGTCCCTGGAGCGTCAGCGTCCGGTCGAGCGCGTAGAGGACCTGCCCGTTGAGAAACCTTCGCGGCGGAACCGTCTCGGCAGCCGCGACCTGCTGCAGTACGCCACCGAGGAACCGTTCCCATTGGTCGGGGCTCGTATGCTCGGCCGGTCCACCAGCAATCGGCTTGTCGCCGGCGACGTCGAGCCAGGTCTCGGGTCCGTACGACCCGAGCATGGCTCCCTCGTCCGCCGACAGGATGGTCGCCCAGATGTGTTTGCAGATGTCGTGGTTCTCGGTGAAAAACGGGCAGTCGCAGGAGGCGGTGAACCCTCCCTCGTTTGGAAAGATCGTGACGTGGTAGGTGCGGGTTCCGCGAACGGTCGCCGACAGGTACGATCCGGTCGTGTCGACCGACGTCACTGCCCCGCGCAGGTAATAGGCATGCCCCTTCGCGCGCGTACGTTCGGCCACGAACGGCGCCAGAACCCGGTGGAGAGAAAGGGTGCGGTCGCGCATTAGTGCTGGTGGAGCCTGCGGCGGCGGCGGCGAGGCATCCGACCATACTAGCAGGGGGACTTCCCGCGACGTATCATTGATTTACTCCTGATGTCCGAATCGCTGCGCATCGCCTTTCTGGGGTGCGGCTTCATCACCAACGTCCACAGCCGCAACCTGAAGGCCCTCCGAGACGAGATTGCCTGCAGCTACGCCAGTCGCGATGCCGGGAAAGCGGCCGAGTATTGCCGGCGGCACAGCGGGACCGCCAGTTTCGACGATTACGAAAAAGCGATCGCGGATCCGCGGATCGATGCGGTCGTCGTTGCGGTGCCGCCGAAGTTCCACCTCGAACTCACGCTGGTGGCGCTCGCGGCCGGCAAGCACGTCCTGGTCGAGAAGCCCGCATTCCTGACCATGGGGGATTACGACACCGTTCGCCAGGCCCGCGACCGCGTCGGACGGGTGGTGCTGGTCGGCGAGAACGATCACTACAAGCCGCTGGCGGTCATGCTGCGGCGGCTGCTTGCGGCAGACACGATCGGTGACCTGGTGTTCGCGCATTTCACGACGATTGCCAGAAGGCTCAAGTCAGCCGACGACTGGCGCAACGACGAAACCATCGCCGGCGGAGACGCGTTCTTCGAGGAAGGAATCCACTGGCTCCATCTCGCTGGAAGCCTCGGCCCCCGCATCCTGCCGCAGTCGGTTCACGGCTATCGTCCGCCTCCATCGACAGTGGGGCCTGACCAGCGCGCGAAGAGCATGATGGTGTCGTTTCAGTACGAGAACGGGGCTGCCGGTTCGCTGTATTACTCGCGGGAGATCCCGTCGCTGCTGAAGGGGCTTCGGCTGTCGAAGCTGTTCGGGCGCGGCGGAATCATCACCTTCGAATCGAACGGCGGTTTTCTGCTGGCGCGGGGCAGGGGACTTCCCCGGGTGACGTTTCCAGGATTCAGAGATATTCGGGGATACCAGGCCATGTACCGTGACTTCGCCGCCGTCATCCGATCGGGACGCACCCCCGAGATGAGCCTCGAGCGCGCGATGGAAGACCAGTTGCTGATGCAGCAGGTTTACCGGACGATCGGGTAACGCGTTGCATCACTTCGACATCATCATCATCGGCAGCGGCGCCGGGGGCGGGACGATGGTGCACGCCCTCGCCGGAACGGGCGCGCGCATCCTCCTGATCGAACGCGGCGACTTCATCCCGCAGGAAGAGGAGAACTGGAATGCCGAGGCGGTGTGGAAGCATTTGCGCTACCAGACCAACGAGCAGTGGTTCGACGAACGCGGGCGCGCGTTCCGTCCCTACACGCACTACTGCGTCGGCGGCAACACGAAGTTCTGGGGAAGCGTGCTCTATCGCCTGCGTCGCGAAGACTTCCAGGCGATGGAGCACATGGACGGGATGTCGCCGGCCTGGCCAATCGACTACACCGACCTGGAGCCGTACTACGAGCGGGCCGAGCGGCTTTACCAGGTCCGCGGCCTTCACGGCCTCGACCCGACCGAGCCGGCGCGGCGTCCGTACCCGTTCGAGCCGGTGCCTCACGGCGACGAAATGGGCACCATCGTCGAGCAGCTGCGCCACATGGGGCTGCACCCCTCGCCGCTGCCGCTCGGATTGCTGCGGCCCGGCGAGGCGAATGGCTGCATCCTGTGCGACACCTGCAATTCGTTTGCGTGCAAGCTCCACGCAAAGAGCGAAGCGGACGTGGTCTGCGTACGTCCGGCGACTGCCCGCGACAACGTCACCCTCTGGACCAACGCGTGCGCGCGGCGGCTGCACACGGATCCATCTGGGAAGAGAGTCGTCGCCGCTGACGTCGAGCGGAACGGGGAGATACAGCGCGTCGAGGCGCCGCTCTTCGTCGTCTCGTGCGGTGCCATCAACTCCGCGGCGCTGCTGCTGCGCTCACATTGCGACCGTCATCCGGCCGGACTTGCGAATTCCTCCGGCCTGATCGGGAAGCGCTACATGGCCCATCTCGCGACCATGGTGAGCAGCTTCGATGGAGTGCGGAAGAACACCACCGTGTTCCAGAAGACAGTGGCTATCAACGACTTCTATCTGCGCGGACCGGAGACCAGGTATCCGCTCGGGCAAATTCAGTCGCAGGGGCGAACGGCGGGCGTCACACTCAAGAGTGCCGCGCCGTGGTACGCGAAAGATCTGCCGCTGAAGTGGTACGAGTGGTGGGCGGGCGGAGCCGTCGACTGGCTGGTCATGTCCGAGGACCTGCCTCACACGGGCAACGGCATCACCGTCGACAGCCAGGGACGCATTCACCTGCAGTACCGGCCAAACAATCTTCGACCGCACCGGATGCTCGTGACCGAGACGAAGCGCATCCTCAGGAAGCTTGGACTCTGGCTGATCGTGAAGCATTCGCTCGGCGCGAAGAACACGACCCATCAATGCGGGACGCTCTGTTTCGGCAGCGATTCGCGCACATCGGTGCTCGACCAGTACTGCCGCACCCATGACGTCGACAATCTGTTTGTCGTCGACGGCTCCTTCTTCCCTTCGTCCGGCGCGGTGAATCCCGGACTGACGATCGTGGCGCAGGCGCTGCGGGTGGCCGACCACATCAAGGAAACAGACCTATGAAAGCGCGTTCGTTCAGCCACGTCGGGATCACGGTTTCGGACTTCAATCGATGCGTGAAGTTCTACTGGGAGATCTTCGGATGCCCGCTGGTGGGGGTCGCGGACACCCCCGCGGTGCGCGTGCGCGAGTTTTTCGGCGTTCACGGCGAAGCTCCAGCGTGCAAGATCGGCTGGATCCGCGTGCCCGGTGGAGGCGTTCTCGAGGTTTTCCATTTCGAGCCTCGGCAGCCTCCGGCTGACATCCCCTGGAACCGCGTCGGGCTCACGCATTTTTCGCTGAACGTCCACAACCTGCAGAAGTGGTACGACCTCCTCCAGAGCAAAGGCGTCGAATGCGTGAGCAAGCCGGAGCGGTCGCCGCGCGGCCACTCGTTCTTCTTCTGCAAGGACTTCGACGGGAACCTGATCGAGCTGATGGACCTTGGCTACATGTACTACGTGCTCGGGTGGCTGGGGCCTTTGGGGGGATGGATCTTCAGAAGAGGGATGTACAAGGAGTACTACGAGTGAGGTGATGCGACTTGGGTCCTTCACCTTCTAAGTTGAAGACCCATCAATGTGCTTCGTGTCTCTGTGCTTCTGTGGCAATTCATGTCGTGTCGACATCTGCATCTCCGCCTGCGAATGTCGGCGTCCTCCACGCACGGGTAGCGCCGCAACTCCAACCAGGAAGAGCAGCGCAGCGAAGAACGCCAGGTAGCCGGCCGCGGGATGCAGCGGTGCCTGGGCGATGGATCCCAGCGTGGCGGCGTCGAGGAGCGCAATCAGGACGCGCCTGGTTCGTCCACCCGCAGTATCGGCCAGCGCCGCGAGCACGACGAATTTCAGCAGGAAGGATGATCCGATGAGTACCGCCAGGCTCCGGAGCATTCGCCGGCGATCGGGCTCCACGGCCAGCGTGTTCACCAGCAGCAGCAATAGCACCAGCCCGACGATCAGTGCGGGTAGTCCACTTCGCGGGATCAGCATGTGGAGCATCTGCGCGGATGCGGCGAACAGGCACGCAAGCACGACGAAGCCGTTCGCGTTCTCGAGCGCCGTCCTGGACTCGTTCATCATCCGCTCGGGGGCAATCGCGCCGCTGCGGACGAGCGCTGCGACCAGGAGCATCGCCAGCACCAGAGCAAACGGCGAAGCTGCGGCCCAAGGTTTCACCGAACCCGGGTCCAGCCCGCCGAGGAGCACGACCGTCAGGAGCACCAACGGCAGGAAGACCGCTTCGCGGGCCGGACTCACTTGCGCTGCCTGAAGACGCGGAGCGGGTTGAAGTCTGATGCGTCCCGTCTGAGGCCGGCCTGCAACTCCGCTCGCAATTCGTCTGCGCTCCGCATCTGCAGATTGCCGTCGTCGACCACCAGTCGTCCGGCGGGGGCAAGAGCGATCGCCTTCTCCACTCGCTCGAGACCCTGGGTGAACAGCGGATCGTCGCTGTAAACGCGCCCCCATCCCTGTCGATAGAAGCTGTAGGCGATATAGAACTGGGTGCGCGCGTCCTGCTCGGCCGGGTCGGCACGCATCCACGCCGATCGGGCTTCCGCGAACTGGTCCTTCCGGAAAAACGCAAGGCCGTCCTCAGACGGGACGCATCAGACTTCAACCCGCTCCGCGTC
>Ga0126305_10000818_pt1 | contig 13493 bp, 8 predicted proteins | sample Plot26_FD_92536 | JGI IMG/M metagenome (GOLD analysis project Ga0126305, IMG submission 92536) | Serpentine soil microbial communities from UC McLaughlin Reserve, CA, USA - Plot26 | ecosystem: Environmental > Terrestrial > Soil > Grasslands | place: USA: UC McLaughlin Reserve, Lake County... | reverse complement strand
CGGGTGCAGTTGCGTTGGGTCCGTCCAACCGTGGGCACTGTGTTGTCCTACCAGGCCTATCGCCTGACAGGCCCGGCTGTTACTCCGCAGAACATTGGTTCAGCCATCCCGATCGGTTCGCCGACTACGGCAACCGAGACCATCGATACCGAGGAACTCCCGAATGGAGTCACCTTCACCTACTTCGTGAAAGCAACGTTCGAGGACGACCCATCACACCCCGTCAGCGGTGCCTCGAATTTCGCTCACATCACCCGGGCTGCCGGTCAGGGGCCAGCGACCACGGCCAGAGATGACGCGCCGATCGCCGTCACCGACAGCTACACCACCTTCGTGAGCAGCGACCTGATTGTGCCGGCCCGGGGTGTGCTCATCAACGACACGGACGTCGACACACCTCCGGCGTTATTGAAGGTCGTGGTCTCGGCGACCACGCAACCACTGCACGGGACAGTGGTGATGAATGCGGATGGCTCATTCACCTACACGCCCGTCGCGGGATACTCGGGGCCGGACAGCTTCACCTACCGAGTGAACGACGGCATGTGGCCGAGAGATGTCTCCATTCCGTTGAGCAGCGACTCGGCCTCAGGGGTCGTCCAGATCACGGTCAAGAAGGGGCGCAAATAGCCCGAGGAGATATAGAGGTTCGGTAAAGATCACGCGAATAGAAGAGACCGGGCGAGCTATCTCGCCCGGTTTTTTTGTGTCACAAAAGGATGAGCTAGCTGGGGCAGTTGGAAAAGGAGACGGGGCAACTAAAGACTCCTTACGACAATATATGACATAGCTGTGCCGTTTCTGATACTCTCCCGCTGTTCGTCACAGCTCGTCCATATTTGGAAGCTCACAACAGCTCGGGAGAGAGCGCACATGAAGTTACGCGCACAGCGTCGTTCGTTTCAGGCGCCACTACTACGTGTCCTGACCGTAATTGGTCTCGTTATCGCCGCGCTCATCGGCTTCAGTTTCACAGGGTTGGTGCCCCGCACCGCCGCCCAGGCGCAAGCAACCGATGCGCTCCCATACTCCGCCGGGTTCCTGGTCACCGGGAATTACGTCGTCGGTGGGGTCGATCTTCTGACCAACGGTGAAGCCGGTATCATCCACTTCGACGAGGCGCACGGGAATGCCGTCCCCGCCGGAGCGGACGTGATCGCCGCTTACCTCTATTGGGAAACGGTTTCCTCGGTTCCCTACTCGTTGGCAGATGCGACCTTCCGTGGCCGAAACATCCCGGCGGCCAAAGCAGCGACGCTCGCGTCTCTTCCCGGTTCCGGAGCGTCATGCTGGGGATCAGGGCAGGGCAGCGCAACGAAGCTGACGATGTTTCGAGCTGACGTGCTCGCGATGCTGCCCAAGCAGTTCGACTCGGCCGGCAACTGGACTGGAAAGTACCTGGTCAACGACGTTGATCTCGGCGCCGCCAACTTACACACCGTCAGCATGCCCCAGATCGGTACCGGCGCGGTCGTAACGCAAACCGCCGGCGCAAGCCTGTTTCTCGTTTATCGGCAGCCGAGTGATCCTCTCCGGAAGATCGTCGTATACGACGGCGCGTTCGCACCAGCGGTCGGCGCGACGATGACCCAGAGAATCGCTGGGTTCTATGGCGCTGCGCCAAGTGCATCATCGCGCCTGACACATATTGTTGGCACCGGCGCCCAGAATGATACGGAGCGGCTTCTCGTCAACGGTGCCCAGGTGAGAACCAACCCGTTCCCATCACCCCCCAGTGGGTCGGACCGCGGCTGGGCGAACGTAACCGTCGACGGGCCCTTCACACCGGGAACGGTGGACGGAGCTTACGGCGAGACCGTCACCACTGCCGTGGATCCCAACGCGAGCAATGACAACGCCTCGAGCTGCTTCTCATGGGCGGCGGTCATCTTCAGCACCGCGGTTGCAGATCATGACAGCGACGGTCTTCCGGATGCCCTGGAGGACGCACCGGACGGTCTCAAAGATCCGGCGACTCCGTCGTTCCCCGACGGTCAGCCGCTGCCCCATCTGAATGTGATGGGCGCAAGCTCCGCGCACAAGGACCTGTTCATCGAAGTCAACGCCATGCAGGCTCCGGCGCAGACGAAGTACGGCTCCGTGGACGCGCCTTACAGTTCCACCGTCAGTCAGCTGACCGACCCCACTGGTCACAACCACCTGCCGAAACCAGAGGTTCTCAAGATGGTCGGCGACGCGTACGCACGCAAGGGTGTAACGCCGCATTTCGATGTGGGCAGTATCGAGGCGTATCACTCGCGGCCTGGCTACGCCTGCACGAGCGGAGATGCGTCGTGTGACGCTGACGCCTACCTGGTCCCGTCCAGTGTCGCGCGGGGCGGGGAGATCATCCAGGAACGCGCCTGTGCCTCAGGCAGCAAATGTCAGTTCCAGGACTTCCCCGGCACTGTGGGCTGGAGGTTCGGCACGCAACTGTACAAGGACGCACCGGTTGCCGACGACGGCAGCGAACTAGCGGGAGCGGACGTACAGAATTGGGGTACTGGTTCGCACCGGCGGCGCTTCGATCGCGTGCGTGACGACTTTTTCCACTACCTTCTCTACGCTCATGCACGCGGCAAGTCGAAGTCATCATTGCCGTGTCTGGCTGGCGAGAACGGCGACGTGCCTTCCGTTTACGACCGTACAGCGGATGGCCAGCCTGTCACCGCCACCAACCCACTCGACTCGTGCGTGAAAGACAATCCCCAGTTCCATGTTCCGACAAGTGCGTCGGGGATCGCCGACCTGCCGGGCAGCACCGCCCTGATCACACTTGGCCTGTGGGACAACTTCCAGGGGAGCACCTTCATGCAGGCCTCGACCACGCTGCACGAACTGGGGCACAACCTGAACCTCTGGCATGGCGGTGCTCCAGCGATCTGGGGAAACGCGACGGCTCCCACCGTCGTCGAGCCCAATTGCAAACCGAACTATCAAAGCTCGATGAGCTACCTGTTCCAGGCGCACGGCCTGGTCGACGCTGACGGTGAACTGCACATCGACTATTCAAGTGCGGCCTACCCGCCGATCGACGAGAAGGCCTCGCGGACTCCCTGGCAGGCTCCTGCGTCACCGTACCTCGCCGCCTGGTTTGCGCCGGCCAGCAGCCCGATGGCGCAGGCATTGGGTGCGTCGGCAGCGAAGAGATTCTGCAGCGGGTCCAAATTCGGTGCCGTCCCGCCAGACGCGAGAGCCCGTGTGCTGTCGCTGACCACGTCGGAGAGCATCGATTGGAACGGCGGGAGCCTCGATGCCGCTTCTGATGGGGACGTGAATTTCGACGGCTCCTTCAGCGCCGCGCTGAACGGGAACGACGACTGGTCGAACCTGCGGCTCGACCAGATTGGCGGCGCGCGCAACGTGCGCGTGGTCTCCAGTTCCGAAGGGGACTTCCTGGATTTCGGATCCGGCGACTTCCTGGATTTTGGCGCGGGGGACTTTCTCGACTTCGGCTCCGGAGACTTCCTCGATTTCGGCGCAGGAACCTATTACGTCGATTTCAACTCGGGCGATTTCCTGGACTTCGGTTCGGGTGACTTCCTCGATTTCGGGTCGGGCGACTTCCTTGATTTCGGATCCGGTGTGTTCCTGACCGATGCCAACGGCGACGGCGGTGCGTCCGGCGACTTCCTCGACTTCGGTGCGGGATTTGCCGCCGGGGACTTCCTCGACTTCGGCTCTGGTGATTTCCTGGACTTCGGCTCCGGCGATTTCCTCGATTTTGGCGCCGGCGATTTCCTCGATTTCGGGTCCGGCGACTTCCTCGATTTCGGTGCCGGCGATTTCCTCGACTTCGGCGCGGGTTCAGACGGACAGGAACTCGAGTTCGAGACGGTGAAAGCAATGGGGAGCACACCGCCGCATGGTCTCAAGGCGTGCGTGCTCGGCGTCGACTGTGGCGCCGGCGGAACCACACCCCTGCATCGGACGAGGTTGCAATGGAAAGCGCCAACAGTCGGAGGCGTCTCTGAGTATCTCGTCTATCGCCTCAAAGGGGCGGCATTTACGACGGCCGCGCAGATCGTCAGCGTTGGAAGCACCTCCGACATGTTCTTCGTCGACAGCGAAGAACTTCCGAACGGTGTGCAGTTCACATACTTCATAAAGGCGCGATTCGACGACGGCGGAATCAGCGGCGCATCGAACTTCGCAACGATCACTGCCAGGAACGATGCCCCCGTGGCCGTCAACGAGAGTTACAGCACCAACCAGGATTCGCCGTTGGTGATTGATGCGCCTGGCGTGCTGGCTAACGACACCGACGTCGACAGTGCCAGTAAGAGAGTCAACACGGCCACGATCGGGGCACCGTCTCACGGGACGCTGGCGCTGACCGCCGACGGGAAGGTGGTCTACACGCCCGCAAGCGGCTATCAAGGATCCGACAGCTTCACCTACAAGGCGAACAACGGAACGTGGAGCCGTGACGCCGGAGTGGTGATGAGTGCCGACTCCAATCTCGCGACGGTTAGCATCATCGTGAATGGACGCCCGGTCGCGAACAACGACGCCTACTCGACGAACCCGGGGACGGCGCTGGTGGTCCCGGCGCCGGGAGTCCTGGGCAACGACACCGATCCCGAAGGAAATGCCCTGACCGCAGTGCTGAGCGCCAGCCCAACTCACGCTGCGAGTTTCACGCTCAATTCCAGCGGTTCGTTCACGTATACGCCGGCGGCCGGGTACTCCGGACCGGACACTTTCACGTACCGCGCGAGTGACGCTTCCTCCAGCAGCTCGAGCGTCGCTACAGTGACGATCACCGTCGTGCCGGCGGTTGTCCCCCCCGCAAATCATCCACCTGTGTGCCGCAACATCGAGGCAACGGTGAAGACCGGCGGCTCGGTGACTCTGAACAAGGACTGCTCCGACCTGGACACCGGCGACACACTGAACGTGACGGGCATTACTGCCGCCTCCTTCGGCACGAGCAGCCTCAACCAGACCACCGGGGCGATCACCTACACCGTCGCATCTCCGAGAGTAGGCATCGCCACCTTCACCTACACCGTCAGCGATGGGAAGGCGAACACCACGGCCAATGTCAGCGTCCGTGTCATTTATGGGTTCACCAACGTCGAGAATCTGCCTCCGCTGGGAAGCAAGACATTCAACCGCGGTGGAACCGTTCCCCTGAAATGGCAGTGGACGAATAACGCAGGAGTCTCGCTGGACAGTTCGGCCGCCCAACCCGCCATAACGGCATACGCCTGTTCAACTGGCGGCCAGCTTCCAGGTGCTTACCCCGTTGGTCAGTTCGGTCCGGCGAATCCGGGCAACGGAAACTCGTTCGGGTTGCCGACTGCGAAGAACGGTTTCACGTGGCAATTCAACTGGAAGCTGACCTACACCGTAACCGCGAATGGGCAGACCAAGACTTACGATCTCCCGGCAGGGACTTACGTGGTATCGGTGAAGAGTGTGTTGACCGGCCAGTCGGACCCGGGCACGGTCTACAGCTGTGCGGATGGCATGAAGGTGACCGGCGCTCTGATCACCGTTCAGTAGTCGAATCAGTTTCCGACGCGCTTGCGGACGTCGGCCAGGAGCGGGTCCTCCGTGGATCCGCTCCTGATCTTCAAGTACTCGCGATACGAGTTTGCGAACCCCGCGGTGTTCAGCCCTTCCCGCACCCGGCCCTGGTAATAGTAGGCGGCCGGCAGATATCCGAACGTCGGCCCTTCGTCCATCAGCGACAGCGCCTCGCCACGGCGGGTGATGCAGCGGTCGAACTCCGAATCTGCCTTCGGCAGCGCCTTCGCTTCGAAGTACGCCCGTCCGAGATCGAAGTGTCCCAACCACGTATCGAGGATGCCGTTTGCTTCGGTCAGGATCTTCACCGCGTCCCTGTAGTTCCCGGTCTTCAGCGCGATCTCTCCCTCGAGGATCTTTCCGTGGGCTGCGGGTTCGGCCGAGAGATCTGAAGACAACGCGGTCGCAATCGGCCGTGCCTTCTCCAGCGCACCCGCCTCGATGTAAATCCGTGCGGCGAGGAAGCGCGCCGGCATCGCCTTGCTGTTCTCCAATGCTTTGTCAGCCGCCGCGATCGCCAGGTCATTCTGCCCGCGGAGCAACTGCGCGTACGCGACCGACGTGAACTTGATTCCTGCCCTCGCCGGATTCTTCGCGGCGAGGTCCGCTGCGGCTCCCGCCTCCAGCAGACTTACGGCTTCAGAGAACCGGCCTTCGTAGATGGCGAGGTCACCGAAGCCCGAGGCTGCCGACGATGCGCCGGATACACCCATCGCCGCGAGTTTCTGGTAGGTGGCGGCCGCCTCCTGCAGCTGGCCTCGCCCGGTCTGGCTATACGCCAGGATGAGTGTTGAGGTTGCGGTCGGCTGCGGCAGCTGGGTGACTTCCGCCTCCGCCGCTTCAAAGCTGCCCGACAGGACCTCAAACAGCGCGAGATTGGCGCGGTAGCCCGTGTGATTGGGCAGCAACTCGACCGCCTGCCGCATCTCCTTTTCGGCTTCGCGCATCTCGCGAAGCTTGAAAAGGCACCCGGCCCGCTGATTATGAGCGACGGAGTCTCCAGGGAATCGCGCCAGCAGGTCGCTGTACTCCTTGGCGCACTGCTGATTGTCACCAATCGTCCGGTAGTAGTACCCGCGCGTGGCGAAGCGTTCCCGTTCGGTCATCCCATCCAGGTAGCGGAAGGCCTCCTTGATGTACTTGTCGGCGTCGTCGAGTCGGCCGAGGTTCCGCGACATTGCTGCGAGACCCTGGTACCCGAGCCCAAACTGCGGATCGAGCTCGACCGCTTTCAGGTACCGCTGGCGCGCTTCCTCGAAGTTTCCCTTTGCCTGTGCTTCCACCGCCGCGGCATACTCGCTGACCACCGCCAGCGAGCTTGCAGACAGGCTTCGCATCGCAAACAGCTGGTCGGACTTTGACGTCCGGTCGCCAAGGTCCTTTCTGACCGTGGCCATGAGCTTCGCCGCCGTCGCGAGAACGTCATCCTTGCTCGAGGCGCGGCCCGAGGTCGTGGTGATGACGTTACCGGTCACCGTCTGGGCCGCTTTGATCCCGATCTCGTAACCGCTGCCGCGCGGGTCGATCGAACCCGAGAGGACGAAATCCAATCCCTGTTTGACCGCAATTTCGCGAGCAGCCACTTCGTCCAGTTTTGCAGGAGGCTGAACGCCGAGCCCTACGCGGATCCTGCTTCTGTCGAAGGCACTGATGAAGCTGGCGCCCTCCAGCCCTCGTCTCAGCGTCTGCTCGAGAATGCGGTCGAACGCCGGGTCGTTGGTGTTGTTCTGGAAGTCAGCGATGACCAGCGACACCGGTTTGTGAGGTGTGACGGGGCCAGAGAACCTTTGAGCGACGAAATAGGTCCCACCGAGAAGCGCCCCCATGACGATCGCCGCCCCGACCATTCCCCGCCGGCTGATCCGGCGCATGATCGGTATCGGTTTGCCGTTGTCATCGAGGCGGGCGAGAGCCGACTGCAGTTCCACCGTCGTCTGGAAACGGTTGGCGGGATCAGGCTCGAGGCACCGACGGACGATCGCGTCCACGGTCTCGGGAATCTGTGCGTCGATGGTACGCGGCGGCGGCGGCGCTGTGACCATACGCGCCTGAAGTTCTTCGACCGCACTCAGCGCCTTGTCGGAACGCCGGCCGCCTACCAGCATGTCGTAGAGGATCAGGCCGAAGGCGTAGATGTCCGCGCGTTGGTCGACCGCCGCGCCGCGCGCCTGCTCGGGCGCCATATAGGCGACAGTTCCGACGATGGAACCCGCCATCGTGCTGCTGGCGGCAAGAGCGGCCGTTCGACTGAAATCGGCGGGGCGCTTCATCGGGCCCGGCGGCGGCGCCTGGCCCGGACCTCCGGCCGACCGCGCAATGCCGAAGTCCATCAGCATCGGCTCATCGTCGGGCCCGATCATGATGTTCGCCGGCTTCAGGTCGCGATGGACGACGTCAGCGGCGTGAGCAGATACGAGCCCCGAGACAACGCCGCGGGCGATTCGAATCGCACGAGAAACCGGAAGTTTCGTCTGCTCCTTCAGAATGGTGGCGAGATCCGACCCCTCGATATACGGCATCGTGATGTACTTGATGCCGTTGATTTCTCCGAGATCGTGGATCCTGACCACGTTCGGATGGGTCACCTGCCTCGCGAGCAGCAGTTCGCGTTTGAAACGGCGTTCGATCTCGGCCGAGGCGACCGGATCCGCGGCGATTTCCGGTCGAATGACCTTGATTGCGACCGCTACCCCGAGTTCGGCGTCCCACGCCTGGTAGACGGCGCCCATCCCGCCGATCCCCAGCACACGGATGATGTGATACCTGGAGCCGAACGGCAGCCCCACCTCGATCGGTCCCTGGGGGGGAGTAGCGGGATCAGTTTTACGGACGGAGCCTTCACCACCGCCGCGCAGGCGCTCGATCGAACCTTGCAGGCTGCGGTCTCGCTGTTCGGCACGTCCGTTGCTGCGGTCCGGAGTTGAAGCCGGCTGGTACCTCGTGACGTCGTCGTCGACAGGGGCGCCGGACTCATAGCGCGTCACATCATCGTCGGCGGGCTGCGCCGGGGAATTCGGCACGATGACCGTGGCAGGGTCGTGGATGTCCGACCTGGCACCACCGGCGGCCGGCGTTCCCCCTAAAACTGTGAGCTCCGAATCGGGCTGCGGCGCCGGGACCTCCGCGTCCTCGCCGTCGCTGCCGGGTAATGCATTTACGGGCGCCAAGGTCGCCTCCAGCGAACCCTGAAAAACGTCTCGAGCATTGGTCCGACAAGGCCCAAAACGTTCGGACACGTGTCGGCGGGTTCAGAGTTTGGCTGATTATGGCAGGAATTAGGAGAATAATAGAGTGCTTTTACTCCATTATTCTTCCGGGAGCTAGATTTCACCTCTGCCGCACCCTGACCTCATGAGTAATATCCGAATCGATGTCTCCGAATCGATCGCGACGCTGACATTTGACCGTCCTTCAGTCAAAAACGCGCTGAACCGCGAGACAGTGCAGGAGTGCCATCGCGCGCTCGACGAACTCGAGGCGAACCCCGACGTCGGCGTGTTGGTGATCACCGGCGCGGGGGAAGCGGCATTCGTCTCCGGCGCCGACATCAATGACATCCGCGAACGGAACCTCGCCGACGGACTTGCGGCGATCAACTCGTCCCTGTTTGCGAGGATCGAAAGGTTTTCGAAACCCGTGATCGCCGCGATCAACGGATACGCGCTCGGTGGCGGCTGTGAGCTGGCACTCGCCTGCGATATCCGCGTTGCCGCCGATACCGCGAAGTTCGGGCAACCGGAGCTCGGGCTCGGCATCATCCCGGGCGCGGGCGCCACTCAACGGCTGCCCAGGATCGTCGGGATGGGCTGGGCGAAGCACCTCGTATTGACAGGCGATATCATCGACGCGAAGCAGGCGTTCGAAATCGGGCTGGTCACTGCAATCATGCCTGCCTCGCAGCTGCAGGTCAGGGCGCGTGAGCTGGCCAAACGGATCCTGAAGCAGGGTCCGCTGGCGGCGCGTCTGGCGAAGCTGGCCCTGAATGCGTCGGCGCGCGTGGACCTCGATTCAGGGCTGCTGATCGAGACGCTGGCGCAGTCGATCTGCTACGACTCTGAAGACAAAAATGAAGGGACGACAGCGTTCCTGGAAAAACGAAAGCCGAAGTTCGCCGGTCGTTGATCGCGAGGAGGCCATATGCGCGGAGCTCTCGCCCTCGCCCTTGCTTTGACCGTTGCCGCTGGGGGGAGCGCCGGCGCACAACGATTGTCGGATCCAGTCTTACCGATGCTGACCGGTGTTGATCCGGAACGGCTGCTGCTCGTCGACCGTAAGGACGTCCGTGGGCGCAAGGCCAATCCGCCGGATCCATTGCAACTGGAGAGCATCGCGCGAATAAAGAGCATGGCAGCGCTTCATCGTCTGGAGAGACAAAAGCGCAATGCTGCGGCCGGCGCGTGGCTGTGGTTCTTCATTGCAGTGGGCGGGAACGCCGCGATGTTCGCGTTACTGATGGCGAGACACCGGCGCACCGGCACGGTCGACTAGGGCCGGATGATGATCCGCCCGAGAACGGCGGTATTCGACGGGTCGTCGTGATCGTGGAACCCGCAGGTGCGGACAACATTCATGTTCTCCGTCTGGTCACTGCTACCCGCATTCAGTAATCCCACCTTGTTGATCTCAGGACAGTCGTCATGTTCGGGATGCGGATCCGAGGTCATGTTGCGCGGTTTCGTGTCGTTATTGACGAACAGGACCTGGGTGCCCGGCGGGACCGTCAACTCTTTCGGGTTCACCCCGCCCGACGCAGTGATCGTAAAGGTGAACGGATTGTTCGAGGGTGGCGGGCTGGTCGGGCCCGAACCGCTGCCGCCGCAGCCGGCCATGCCGGTGACGATCACGAGAGGCAGCAGACGTCGCATCGCGGCCTGATTATGGCAGGCCGGCGACGCGCACGAAAGAAGACCGTTGTTACTGGATGACGATCGTGCCTCTGAGCTGAGGGTTATCCGGGTCGTCGTGATCGTGGAAGCCGCAGCTGCGCGCCGTCGGCAGCGAGTTCGTCGGCTTGGTCTGTCCGTTGCTGATCGTGCCGACGAGGTTGATCGACGGGCACTCAGTGTGAGCGGGATGTGGATCCGACGACATGTTGTGGACGCGGCCGTCATTGTTGATGAAATTCACGCTCTGGCCAACGGTGACCGTCACCGACGACGGGGTGACACGTCCATTCGCGAGGGTGATGGTGGCGCCGATCGGTCCAGGGCTCCCGGTCCCGGTGCCGGCGCCACCCGCTGACGGTTGGGTGGGGGAACTGCCGCCGCATGCGGCCAGGGCAACCAGCGCGGTCGCCGCGAATACATTTCCAATCAAGAGCTTGTTGACCCGGATCACGAAAACCTCCTCGAATGCCGCGTCAAAAAAACTTGCGCGACAGGTTGAAACCTAAATACCAATCGTCATTGCTGCCGCCCGCCGCCAGTTGCCCGAGCGTGGTGCCGAAGCCGTTCGATACATTGATCTGGAACAGGTGTCCGCCGGCCCGTCCCTCCAGCGCAAAGGAGATCTGGCTGTCGTTGGGATCGTAGCCGGCGAGCCTCGGGCTGTACTCGGCGACCAGGTAGGTCGATGGGCGGATGCGGATTCGGGTGCCGAGCCCCAGCATCAGCGTGTCGTTGTCGCCAGCCGCGAATGGATTGGCATTCACGACAAACATCGGCTCGACGTAGAGCGCTGCGCGGCGTCCTGCATTGCGCGACACCAGCACGCCGAGCGCACTCTGGTGATGGTCGGTGAGATTTTCATACCCCTCGAACGTCGCGATCGCATCCAGACCGAAGGCTCCGCCGTCACGTTGCGTCCGGATGTTCTGCTGGACGAACAGCTGCGTCGACCGGTCACTCGTGCGATGCACCCCGACCTGCGTTCCGCGCAGCAATCCGTAGCGCAGCTCGAGGCCAACCTGTGCACCACCGTCGATCCCAAACAGGTCCGAGGCGAGGTCTCCAAAATTACCATCGTCGAGTGGCCGCTTGAATCGATGCGTCACTCTGAAGGCCCACTTGCCCTTCGGCATACGCAAGGTTGTCGGAAGCGTCGCCAGCGTGAAATCCGGCTGCATCGGATCGACCAGCACGTCCGGGTCGTTCCGTTCAGGAGCGGGCTGCGCCGCTGCCGCCGCGTTCTGTGCGGCTGCGGCTACCGGAATAAGAGCGCTGAAGGCAAAGATGAGAATGAGGCGAAGGCGGTCGAACATCCGGGTTCTCGAATGGCAAAGCCGATGCCGCGATTGTTGCCTGCAAGTACCAGATAAATAGCGGCTTACACCACAAGCCGTTACCCTCGGCGTAAGCGGTTACGAACAGCGTAACTCCCGAACACCGTGTTACTCGACCCGGTGCTTCGCCAGGTAATAGCTCAAAGCGCGCTGGCTGATCCCCATCAACTCGGCGGCGTCTTTCTTGATTCCTCCGGCGCTGTCGAGGGCACGCCGCACGGTCTCCCGCTCGGTCCAGTCGATGTTCTGCCGCAGGCTGAGGGAGGGCAGACCCGACGCGGGCGAACTTGCGCCGCCGAGGATGCGCACGGCGTCGAGCTCGATCACCGAAGTTGGCGACAGCACGACCGCGCGTTCCACCGTGTTCTCGAGTTCCCGCACGTTGCCTGGCCAGTCGGCGGATTGCAGGGCCTCGGTTACGCCAGGTGCGAGTCGAGCGATGCGTTTCCCGGCTCGCTGCGCGTGCTTGCCGACGAAATGTTCGACCAGCACCGGCACGTCCTCACGTCGCTCGCGCAGCGGCGGAATGTGGATCGGGATCACATGCAGCCGGTAGTAGAGATCCTCCTGGAACCTGCCGTCCGCCACCATCTGGCGCAGATCGCGGTTGGTCGCGGCGATCACGCGGAGGTCGACCTTCTGCGTCCGTTCGGACCCGAGCGGCTCGAATTCCCGTTCCTGCAGGACCCTCAGCAGCTTCGCCTGGAGCGCCGGACTCATCGTCCCGATCTCGTCGAGGAAGATGCTGCCGCCATCGGCGAGCGCGAACTTTCCCTTCTTGCTCGACGTCGCCCCGGTGAAGGCGCCGCGCACGTGGCCGAAGAGTTCGGATTCCAGCAGCGTTTCGGGAATCGCGGCGCAGTTCACCTTGATCAGCGGCATTTCGCGCTGCGCGCTGTGATAGTGGATGGCTCTCGCGACCATTTCCTTCCCCGTGCCGGTCTCACCGGTGATCAGCACGGTGCTCTTCGAGGTGGCTACGACTTCGGCCGTCCTGATCACTTCCTGCATTCGCCGGCTGCGGCCAACGATGCCGTAGTGATTGAACTCGGCGTCGCGCTCGCTGATCAGGTAACGGTGCTGCGTGCGCAGGCGCTGATGTTCGAGCGAGCGGCTCACGACCACCAGGAACTCGTCGACCTCGAACGGTTTCTGCAGGTAGTCGAGTGCGCCGAGCTTCATCGCTTCGATCGCGCTCTCCACGGTCGCGTGCGCCGTCATCATCAGGATCTGCGGCCGTTCGGATTCCGGCGCGGCGGCGGCCAGCTCGCGGATGATCTCGATGCCCGACAGCTCGGGCATCAGGTTGTCGACGATCAGCAGGTCGAAAACGCGCTGCGAGAGCAGCTTCTGCGACTCGCGGGCGCTGCCGGTGGCGATGACCTCATGCCCTTCGGCGCGCAAGGCCGACGCCAGCGCGTGCAGGATCTTTGCTTCGTCATCGACCAGGAGAATTGAACCGGTTGCCATGATCAGCGGTGCTTCCTAGGTGCGGGAGGAGACGGGCAACTCGATCACCACATCGGTGCCTCGCGACGGGGTGCTGGACACTGCGATCGTTCCACCAAGCCCCTCGATGATATTCCGTGTGATCGCAAGACCAAGGCCTGTTCCGGTGCGCCGGGTCGTGAAGAAGGGGTCGAAGATGCGGGCGAGATCCTCGGGAACGATCCCGACGCCGCGATCCTGGACGGCAATCGTCACGCGGCCCTCGGAGCCATGGCCGGTAACGACCCGG
>Ga0126305_10000817_pt1 | contig 13522 bp, 8 predicted proteins | sample Plot26_FD_92536 | JGI IMG/M metagenome (GOLD analysis project Ga0126305, IMG submission 92536) | Serpentine soil microbial communities from UC McLaughlin Reserve, CA, USA - Plot26 | ecosystem: Environmental > Terrestrial > Soil > Grasslands | place: USA: UC McLaughlin Reserve, Lake County... | reverse complement strand
GATGGAGGTTTCACTGCTGCCCTTGCTGCAATAATTGCTACCGGGATCAATGTTAGCCCCGCTGCATGAAGACAAAGGAACATTACCTGGGCATTAGTCGCCCTGCTTTTATCAGGATTTAACTCCTGCAAACTTTCCATCGCTTTTATTCCAAAGGGTGTTGCCGCATTATCAAGACCCAGCATGTTGGCTGAAAAATTCATCATCATATGTCCCATCGATGGATGCCCCTTCGGTATATCAGGAAATATTTTTGAAAAAAATGGACCAATGATGCGTGATAAAAATCGAATACCTCCTGCCCTTTCCGCAATCGTCATAAAACCCATGAATAAAGCCATGATCCCGATAAGCCCGATGCAAATATCAACAGCTCCTTTACATGTATCAATGATACCATTTGCCGGCAATAATCGAAATGATTTATAACCAGTACCCTCCTTAACTACTCTTTCCTTATCCCATACAGCAGTTTTTTCATATTGAAGCTGCTGTAACACGTTTAGAGGCAAACTTGCCGAATCTACAAGACGTGTAGAAACAGTGTCTGTGTTTTTTCCTGTTACTAACTGGCTGAATATTTTCTGTTGGGCCGGTTGAAATGTGAATTTTATAGTTGCTACCAAAATAGCGATGATGATGAATGCCGACCATATTCTGCTGAGAGCCATGCTATAATTTTAGATTTTAGATTTTAGATTGCAGATTTGCATCTTATACCTTTATGAAGTTGAAGATTATTGATTTTTAGGGATTCTCCAAAAGCATCTTTTCACATTTCGCTGCTAACCCTTAAGGCCTTATCTTTGCCGACTTAAAAAAAATGCAGGTTAGAGTGTGTACTTGGTGAATAGCGAACAGAAAGTACAAGAGTGCGAATCTTCCACTGGAAGATTCGAAGGCAACAGAAGTTTAATAATAATTCTAATGCCGAGCTCAAAATCCCAAATCTGCTCCCGATAGCTATCGGGACTAAAATCTAAAATCGACCATGGGTTTACAAGCTGGAATTGTCGGGTTGCCAAATGTGGGAAAATCAACTTTATTTAATGCCGTAAGTAATAGCGCCAAAGCACAGGCAAGTAATTACCGGTTTTGTACAATTGATCCGAATGTGGGATTGGTTGATGTGCCCGATCCCCGGCTGAATAAATTAGCTCAACTGGTGAAGCCAAACAAGATCGTGCCAACTCAATTAGAGATCGTTGACATTGCAGGGTTGGTGCGTGGTGCCAGTAAAGGTGAAGGACTTGGCAATAAATTTTTAGGAAACATTCGTGAAGTGGATGCAGTCATTCATGTGATACGATGCTTTGAAGATGAAAATGTATTGCGTGATGAAGGAGCAATTAATCCTGTAAGTGATAAAGAAATTATAGACACGGAACTTCAGTTAAAAGACCTTGATGGTATCGAAAGGAAGATCCAGAAAACGGAAAAGCTGGCTCGCGTAGATCCCAAATTAAAAACTGAATTGGAAGTATTGATCCGTTGCAAAGAACATCTTGAAAAAGGAAAAAGTATTCGTGAGCTGAAATTAAGCAAGGAAGAAAAAGTTGCTGTTGCTGACCTGTTTTTATTGACAGATAAACCTGTTTTATACGTTGCCAATGTGGACGAACCTTCAATGCATACGGGTAATAAATTTTCTGACGCTTTGAAAGCAGCTGTGAAAGCAGAGGGTGCTGAAATGATCATCATGAATAATTCTATTGAAGCACAGATACAGGAAATGGAAAATCCGGATGACCGTTTGTTGTTTATGGAAGAATATAAAATGACCGAACCCGCGCTTGAAAGGTTGATACATGCTACTTATAAATTGCTTGGCTTATATACTTATTTCACTGCTGGTGTACAGGAAGTAAGAGCCTGGACGATACATGAAGGATGGAAAGCCCCGCAAGCTGCGGGTGTTATTCACACTGATTTTGAGAAAGGGTTTATAAAAGCAGAAGTGATCAGCTATGATGATTTTATAAAGTATGAATCAGAAGCTGCCTGCCGCGAAGTTGGTAAATTAAGGATTGAAGGAAAGGAATATTTGGTGAAGGATGGAGATGTGATGCATTTTCGGTTTAATGTGTAAGCCACCCCCTGTCCCCCTAAAGGGGAGACTTAGGTACTTGATTCCCTACTTGCTGTTATATTTCCAATAGTCGAGAACATCTTTTCTGCTACTAATTCAATCTCGTTCTTGACTTGGTCATTTGTAAATCTTATTACTGTAAGACTCAAGTTTTCTAAGTCATTCTGTCTTTTTTCATCATTCAGGATTGCTTCTTCCGAATTATGGATCAATCCATCAATCTCAATTACTAGTTTGAGTTTGTGACAGTAGAAATCGGCTATATAAATCGAAATTGGATGTTGCCTTCGGAATTTGTATTCGGGGAAGTTCTTCTTTAACCATAGCCAAAAAATCTGCTCTGCAGGAGTTAACTTTTTTCTAAGTTCCCTTGCGTTCGAAAAAATTAAAGGATCTGCTTTATAAAACATCCCTTTTTTCATTGATTCCAAAGTTCAGAAAAAAAGGGCAACATCGACCTAAGTCTCCCCTTCAGGGGGGCAGGGGGTTAAAAGAGTGCTCTAACAGAGGCCCGGCCAATATGTACCGTCCTTGCATCACCGGGCTTTCTGCCCTCATACACAAAATTCAATTCCAGATTATTGAGCAACCTTTTTGTAACATCAATACTCCAGAGATAATTACTGCCGGGCAATAAGCCATCGAGCATGATATAGCTTACTGTTGTATTAGGTGGAGATTTATAATCAATATTGCTGAAGGTGAATTTTCCTGTGATCGAACTGTTTTGAAGTACATTGTATTTTGTTTCTACATTTATAGAGTTAGAAGTTGATTTCTCGCCTCCGTATAATGGATTGTTCTTTTTGTTATCATACTCATAACTTGTCGCCAGCCTGAATTTTGTTCCTTGTATAAAAACAAGTCGTGGTTCGATATTATAAATTTCCAGTTCATAATTACGATTGCCAAAGCTTGGTGTGTACAATCCATTAAATCCTTTTTTGCCGCTAACATCAAATGTGATCGAACGGTTAAGATTCCACCTTGCTTTTATTGTCCAGTCATTTAGCTTACGGCTTTCATAGCCATAAGTAAGAAGGATCTTACCCTTGTTGCGCAGGTTGCTGATATCAAAGCCCCACTTGCTGCTAAACCGGTTGAATGAAAATGTATTCAGAAAAACGGTGTTTAGCGTTATCAGCGCTGTGTCTGCCAGTTCATATTTAAAAGGATTGAACTCCGCCTTCCCATCCGCTATTGATTTTCTACTTACCTGTAACGAAGATTTTAGATTGGTACGTGCAATAAATTTTTGAAATCCTGCTATATCACTTTTGTTTAGTACAGCTCTTGGATTTAATTGAAAACTATAATTGAAAGTTGTATAATTAGCTTTTACAAATCGATTGGTGGGTGTGAATATCCGGATGAACTTGGCCTGGTCAGGGAACAACGCTTCTTCAAATTCATTTAATTGCTGAATACGGTCATTATTATAATCGTTCCATGCATATTGACCTGTCCCGGCAGGCACTTCGAGATAAGAAAAATCTCTTTGCTGCTCCTGCCCCGTTCCTAATTCATACAAAATATTACCGATCACCAAACCTTTCCATTCATTGATAAGATATTCCGCCCTTCCCAGGATCGTTTCATCTTCTTTTTGCTTGGAGACATTGTTCACGATCTTCAATTTTCTGAGAGTCGTATTCAATAACAACTGGTGATGCTGATTTGATAACAATTCCGTTTGCAGGTTTACATTCATACTTCGGTCACCGCGAATAAAGTTTTTGCCCACAGGATATTTATCAGAACGGGTAAAAAAAGTAATACCGTATTTATTACTCTTTTTTTCAGATGATCTTAAATAGGCAGAATAAGTATCAAAAGAAAAACTTTGGTTCGTTAAAGTATCGGTGGCCTTGTCCTTTGTTTTATTATCTTCCAGGGTATACCGGAAACCCAGCCTGAAATCTTTTAATCGCTTTAATACTTTGCTGATATCAATAACGGGTCTTAAAAAACTGCCTTCGATGAATGGCGTTTTAAAATTTGTGTAAGCAAGCTGGTTATTAAATTGCCATCCTTTCACACTTTGAACCTGCTGCAAATTATTTTGCAAACCATTGTAATCATCACCGCGGCGGTAATTCATTAATTGATAGCTAAGAGAATTATTTTTTATATTCTGCAATCGCGCCGAGGCCTTGATGATATGCTCATCTTCCGGCACGGGTTGCAAACCCAATCCCCAGTCTCTTGAGAATTCCACATTACGAATTCGTTCAAGGGGTTTAAATTTTCCCTGCACAAATTCATAGTCAACACTGGTTACCAGTTGGGTTCTTTTTGCACCGGAAGATTTGATCAATGAGGAGTTAGCGAATTGCACTTTAGCAGCAACGCCTATATCATCACCGTTATCCTTGTCTGAAAAAGTGTTTACATCATAATTGCTTAAAGCAACTTCTGTCTTCAACGAAGTATTGCTGCTGATCTTATAATCTGTTCCTATATTCATCACCTGCTGTTTCTTTGGAGTAACAAGCAGGATCACCGGCTCATATCGTCCTTGTTTTACACCGGATACAGGCATAATGAATTTATATACTTTTCCATTGGCACCATTAAGATCGGGAACGTAATTTCCCCTCCCTTCTCCCACGTCACTGAAAGCAAGGTCGTATTTAGCTAAAAAAGGATTAGTTGAATACTGGTAAAATGAATCGACGCCTGCACCAGGATTGTAATACAACTTTTCGTACAGGATTTTCCCGGGATCGAATAAAGTGTCGATGACAGCCGAGGGATAGAATGCATTTTGTATACTATCGCCAAGATTTGCTAAGAATAATTTCTGGTTATCATCCAATGTCTGGTTGATCTGTGAATTCTTTGAATCGCTGTTATTAAACGCCCCGACAAATATTTTGAGTTTCTTATTGAATTCAAATTCCTGGGATACATAAAGGTTCGCATTCAAATAATTGCGGTCGGCATATTCAAACTCCACTTGTATACGACTGTCTTTGGTGATCATTCGCCGGGGAGTGAAAGTAATTTCAGCAGAATTATAATTGATCACATAATCCTGGTCTTCGCCACGCTGCAATATTTCACCATCAATAAATACTCTTTCAGTGCCGGCGAGAATTATAAAAAAGAATTCGTTGTTGGCGCCGATAAGCCGGTAGGGCCCCTGGTTGCCCTCCAAACCCTGGAAAATGTTGCGGGTGAATTTTCCCTTAGCGATGGAACCACTTACAAAAGTGTTTGATAAAGTATTTTTTGAGACCTGGTTATTCGTTTCAAAAGAAATCCCCTGCAACCGTTTATAAAAATTGAGAAAATAAGCTTTGTTTTGCCTTATGTCAATATCACCAAGATTTAGTTGCCAGGTTCTTTTTTTGAACTGCAGGAATACCTGGTCAAATTCATTTAGCTGCTGCGTGGTTCCGTCAGGTTGTATCGGCAAATTATTATCGGTGATGGCAGCATTGATCTCAATGCTGTCTCCCAGCAAACCATTTAATGTCAGATTGAAGTTTGAATTGACAACAGCATCCTGGCTGTTGCCAAAGGAAATACCGCGGCCAAAACTTCCATTGTATTGGAGATTTCCGAAATCAAAAAGGCCCCTTGCCATTTGCTGTTCATTCAGCCCAAACTCAAACGGTTTTGCATAAAATTTATAGCTAACGCTGTCAAAATTCATCCGCTGCACAACGGAATTAAGTTTATAAGGAAAAACCCTGTAAACGATCATAACACTATCGATAGATGGCATTATTGTCCATTTCAAAAGTGCGTTAACATGGTCAAAAGAATAAGCTGAATCACTAAAGCTCTCTATAAGAAATGTATTCGGTATCACACTCAATGTATCGATGCGGAGGGTATCTGCCACAACAGGAATTTTTTTCTTCCGTAGGTTAGAAAGAGGTTTATTATCCTGGACGGGGATTTGAGCAAAGCTTTCCAGGGACACTAGGGTAGCGAGAATTAGTATCAGCCGTTTTCTTCTCAAAAGCGGTGGTTTTTCATTTTACTTAAACGTAAAATTCAGCATTTTATGGCAGCTATCCTACGGGGATTTTAATAAAAAAGTCCCGCGTCTGGCGGGACTTTTGAACAGCTTTTAGCATTTTTAACTTGTTATTCCTTCCAGTGAAAACAGGAAAGCATAGATCAGGGCAACATCTTCCAGCGCTTTGAAACGGCCGGAGGCGCCGCCATGTCCTGCTTCCATATTTGTTTTAAAGAGGATTATGTTCTTATCTGTTTTCATTTCCCGCATCTTGGCCACCCATTTTGCCGGTTCAAAATACTGCACCTGGCTATCATGAAGACCGGTTGTGATCAGCATATTCGGATATGCTTTTGCTTCCACATTATCATAAGGTGAATAAGATTTCATATAAAAATACTCCTGCTTATTAGCAGGGTTTCCCCATTCCAAATATTCTCCTGTTGTTAAAGGAATACTCGCATCACTCATTGTTGTGATCACGTCCACATAAGGAACCTGAGCAACAATCCCATTCCACAGATCAGGACGCATATTGGTGATCGCACCCATCAACAATCCGCCAGCACTGCCACCCATTGCATATACATGTCCTTTGGAAGTATATTTTTCCTTGATAAGGAATTCAGCACAATCAATAAAATCATTGAATGTGTTTTTCTTATTCATCATTTTCCCATCATCATACCACTCACGACCCATCTCCTGTCCACCCCGGATATGAGCCAGCACATATACAAAACCACGATTAAGCAAACTAAGGCGGTTACTGTTGAAAGTTGCATATGAGGTCGAGCCATAAGATCCATACGCATAAAGTAACAATGGATGACTCCCATCTTTTTGAGTTCCCTTTTTATAAACAATTGAAACAGGAACTCTTTTTCCATCTCTTGCGGTTGCAAAAGCTCTTTCGGTTACATAATCGCTTTTATCATACCCGCCTAAAACCTCTGTTTGCTTTTTTAATGTCTTTTCTTTTGTATCCATATTATAATCAAACACCGAATTTGGAGTCACCATAGATGTATAATTGAAACGAAGATTGTTAGTAATAAAATCAGCATTCACCCCAACAGAAGAAAGATAAGCTGGCTCATCAAATTGAAGATAATGTTCAGTTTTATCTTTTTGATTAATGATCCGAAGATTCATCAACCCTTCTTTTAATTCTGATACAACCATATGGTCTTTAAACAATGTAAACCCGGCCAGGTAAACATCTTTCCTGTTTGGTATTACTTCTTTCCAGTTCTCTTTTGATGTATTGGTAAGAGGACATTCCATTAAGCGAAAATTGGTAGCATCAAGATTTGTGCGGATATAGAATTTATCATTGTAATGATCGATATCATATACCAACCCCATTGTACGGGGATGAAAAACTTTGAATTCTCCTTTTGGATCAGATGCATCCAAAAAACGATGTTCACTTTGCTGCTCACTTAATTCGGAAGAAATGATCACATATTTTTTTGATTTGGTTCTTCCGACGCCGATGTAGTGACGGTTGTCTTTTTCTTCATACACTTTTACATCATTTTTGGGATCAGTTCCAACTTCATGTCTCCAAACCTGGAAACCTAGTAATGTTGTCAGGTCTTTTATAATGTAGAAAACAGTTTTGTTATCGGCAGCCCATGCATAAGAACCTCCTTCGGTATTCGAAATTGTTTCCGGAGAATACTCGCCGGTTTTCAAGTTTTTAAATCTTAGCTTGTATAAACGACGGCTCACTTCATCTTCACCAATTGCTACCATTTCGTTGTTATCACTTACCTCAAGGCCGGCAACACTGTAGTAAGGTTTTCCTTCACCTACCTGGTTCGCATTATGAATTATTTCTTCGGGAGCATCCAGGGTTTCTTTCTTGCGGCAATAGACGGCGTAATTCTTTCCTTCTTCTACCCGCGTATAATACCAGTAACCATTGTCCCTATAAGGCACTGATTCATCTTTTTCTTTGATCCTTCCTTTCAACTCATCATATAAATGTTTCCGGAATTCCTTTGCACCTGACATCATTGTATCTACATATGCATTTTCCGACTTCAGGTAATCGACAACTCTTGTACTGTCAGGGCCTTTCTTAAAATAGTCATTCATCCAATAATAATTGTCTATCCTTTTGTCGCCATGAGCTACCATTTCATATGGTTTCTTTTCTGTTGTTGGTGCAGCCACACCTTCGGGCCATTTGAATGTTGTTTCAGTTATCACGCCTTTAGTATTATCGTTACAAGATAAGATCAGCAGCGAAGCTGCCGCCGGTAATAGATTTTTTAAATTCATAATGCAATTTTAGAGTTGCTGAATATACGAACACCTGTGTTAAATAAAAAAGCCCCGCCACAGGCGGGACTAAAATCTTATGAACGGTCTTATTTATCCGCTATTAACCCCGCCACCAGGTATTCTTTGTTCAAACGGGCAATATTGTCAATTGAAATTTCTTTTGGACAAACGGCTTCACAAGCTCCTGTATTTGTACATCCGCCAAATCCTTCTTTATCCATTTGTGCCACCATATTCAATGCTCTTGTTCTTCTTTCAGGATCACCCTGAGGCAATAAAGCGAGATGAGTGACTTTTGCGGCGACAAATAGCATAGCAGAAGAATTTTTACAGGCCGCTACACAAGCTCCGCAACCAATACATGCCGCCGCAGCAAACGATGCATCAGCCTTATCTTTATCAACGGGAAGAGCATTCGCATCAACCGCATTACCGGTATTTACAGAAATAAAACCACCAGCCTGTATGATCCTGTCAAATGCTGTTCTGTCAACCATCAGATCCTTGATCACCGGGAATGCATTAGCCCTCCATGGTTCTACAACGACAGTCTCTCCCTCGTTAAAAGCCCTCATATGCAACTGGCAGGTGGTTGTTGCATGCCATGGGCCATGCGGACGTCCATTAATATACATTGAACAAGTACCGCAAATACCTTCACGGCAATCGTGATCAAATGTAATCGGCTCTTTCCCTTCACTGATCAATTCTTCATTCAACACATCAAACATTTCCAGGAAAGACATTTCCGTAGAAATATTCTTTGCCTCATAAGTTTCAAATCTTCCGGCAGTTTGACTGTTCTTCTGCTTCCAGACTTTCAGTTTCAAATTAATGGTCTTATGTTCCATTGTTAAATTGCTAAATGGTTAAATTGTTTTCGTTTATTATTTAAATCTTCAACTTCTGGTTCGTAAACAAAATCAAAACATTAATTGGCTTTGGAAGTTTTTGCAGCTCACCGAAAATGTATTTGTATTCTTCCGTAGACAAAAGTTTTCTGATCTTCGATTTCTCATTCCAGTTTAGCGATTCACTTAATGAACCCTGAGTATACCGATAAAATTTGATCTTATCCTTTTTTCCGTATCTTCCAAACCCTTCGGCAATATTTGCTGAAATGCTATCAACTGCTCTGACAAATTGCTCTCCAGCTGTTCTTTGAAAAAAAATACTCCACTTTAACACAACATCCCAAACATAATTGCTCAAATGAAAAGAGATGCGAAAAGATTCGATGTCATTTAATCTTAAGAACTTTCTTGCATCCATGATAACAATTTATCAATTCAACAATTTAGCAATTTGATCTTTATTTATAACTCCTCTTACTCGGTTTCGCCACTTCGAATTGCAACTCTTCTTTATGCAGCTCCCATTGATTTTCCCCTTTGAATTCCCATGACGAAACATAAGAAAATTCTTCATCCTTTCTATCCGCTTCTCCTTCCTGCGTCTGGCTTTCTTCACGGAAATGACCGCCGCAACTTTCATTTCTTTGCAATGCGTCAATACACATCAGCTCACCCAACTCTATGAAATCAGCCACGCGGCCTGCTTTATCCAATTCAGGATTCATTTCATTTATCTCACCCGGGATCCTCAGGTCACTCCAAAAATCCTTTTTCAATTGTTGTATTTCTGAGATGGCTTTTTTTAATCCTTCAGCGTTTCTTGCCATGCCACATTTATCCCACATTATTTTTCCCAATCGTTTATGGAAACTTTCAACAGTTTGCTTGCCTTTTATATTCATTAAGTGGTTGATGCGGTCAGCAACGGCTTTTTCTGTTTCCACAAAAGCAGGATGATCAGTGGGAATTGCCTTTGTTCTTATTTCATCAGACAAATAATTGCCCATCGTATACGGAATGACAAAGTAGCCATCCGCTAATCCCTGCATCAAAGCAGATGCACCCAAACGATTAGCGCCATGATCAGAAAAATTTGCTTCGCCCAAACAATACAAACCCGGAACAGTTGTCATTAATTCATAATCGACCCACAAGCCACCCATTGTATAATGCACAGCCGGGTAAATTCTCATTGGTATCTCATAAGGATTTTCACCAGTGATCTTTTCATACATGTCAAAGAGATTACCATACTTCTCTTTCACCACTTCTTTTCCTAATTTAATGACAGTTGCCTCATCTGCATTTTCCAATCCGTGTTTACCAACTTCAATATGACCATACCTTTTTATCGCATCAGCATAATCCAGGTAAACAGCCTGCTTTGACGTACCCACGCCGTAACCAGCATCACATCTTTCTTTTGCAGCTCTTGATGCCACATCTCTTGGTACCAAATTTCCAAATGCAGGATATCGTCTTTCCAAATAATAATCTCTTTCTTCTTCAGGGATCTCATTTGGCTTGCGGTTATCACCTTGTTTTTTTGGCACCCAAATTCGTCCGTCATTGCGCAATGACTCACTCATCAATGTCAGCTTGCTTTGATGATCGCCGGTAACAGGAATACATGTCGGATGTATTTGCGTAAAGCAAGGATTGCCAAACCATGCACCTTTTTTATGTGCTTTCCATGCTGCTGTTACGTTACAACCCATTGCATTCGTACTGAGATAAAAAACATTCCCATAACCACCAGTGCATAACAACACGGCATGTCCAAAAAATCTTTCTAATTTACCGGTCACCAAATTGCGACAAATAATTCCTCTCGTTTTACCGTCAATTGTTACAATATCTAACATCTCATGACGACTATACATTTTTACATTACCCAATGCCACCTGTCTTTCCATGGCCTGGTAGGCACCGATCAATAGTTGCTGGCCGGTTTGTCCTGCCGCATAAAATGTTCTTTGTACTTGTGTACCGCCGAAGGAACGGTTACTCAGCAAACCGCCGTATTCCCTGGCAAACGGCACACCCTGCGCCACGCATTGATCAATGATATTTGTACTCACTTCTGCAAGACGATGCACATTCGCTTCTCTTGCACGATAGTCGCCACCCTTTATTGTATCATAAAATAAACGAAACACACTGTCACCATCATTCTGATAATTCTTTGCTGCATTGATACCGCCTTGCGCAGCGATGCTGTGCGCACGACGCGGAGAATCCTGGAAACAAAATGCTTTTACTGAGTAACCCAATTCTCCCAATGCTGCAGCGGCAGATGCGCCAGCCAATCCTGTACCAACGATAATTACTTCAAGTTTGCGTTTGTTCGCCGGGTTCACCAGTTTGCAGTGACCTTTGTAATAAGTCCATTTGTCATTTAAAGGAGCTCCTTGTGGAATTTTTGCGTCTAGCATAAAACCAGTTTATCGTTTTTGGTTTTTAGTTTTTTGTTATCAGCCTTATTAATTCTATCATCGTCCCTTGTTACCAATTTGCTGCTTCGTCACGCAAATTGCTGACTGCATCTCCCGGTAATTCTATTCAACTTTTGTCCACCCGTATTTGAATTTTATCCTTTTCGAACATCTGGCCTCGTCCCGATAGCTATCGGGAGGGACAACGATCATTTCCTTTACTGATCGTCAATGCTCAATAGACTTGATGCAGTACAAGAGTGCCCTTCGCTTCGCTCTGGGTAAACTGTGCAACATAAGCTCAATAGTAGTAATTCAGTTTAGTTCATCATCATTGTTACTACTAAAAATAATCTCGATTATTAAAAGAACTGTTCAACCTAAGTCTCTCCGCCTTAGGCGGAGGACAGGGGGTTGGCTTATCCAATCCATCCTAATTTGAATGCAAGTGGCATTAGAGCAAAGATGAAGGAAACGATGATCGAAAATCCAATCCCTGTTGCATTTACCATGTTCAAATATTTTTTGTTGTGCAAGCCTATTGTCCTGAATGCACTTTGAAATCCGTGCATAAGATGCCATGCAAGCGAAATACAACCCAGGATATAAACGATCACTATCCACCATTCACTGAAAGTCGCTTTCATTAAATGGAACATATCATGCCCGATAAATCCATTTGATAATAATATTGGCTCCTCTATCCCAGCATGCGTAAATCTTGATGGGATCCAGAAATGCCACCAATGAAGGAGCAAAAACAATAGAAGAATGGTGCCAAGCAATCCCATTGAGCGGCTATACCATTTGCTGCCACGATTGCCCAAATTTATTTCATAACCAATTTTCCGCTTTGCCTGGTTTTGAAATGTAACGACAAGCCCTTGTATAATGTGAATAAAGAACCCTGCAAACAATACAATTTCCATGATCCGTATCACAACATTCCTTGCCATAAACTGTGCGGCACGGTTGAACATATCGCCATCGTCAGTGCTATCTAATGCATCTTTAAAAATACAGGCATTCACACTCACATGTATTACCAAAAAAGTAATAAGAAATAAACCCGTCAAAGCCATTACTATCTTTTTACCTATCGAAGAAGTGAACAATTGAGACCAGTTCATACAAGAGAGTAGTTTAATGGAATTATTTTACTTTGCTAAAGATAATAGAGAAGATTAAGAATAAAAAAAGTGTTTTTTTGATAGGTAATAGATAAAAAAAACAGCTTTGTTATAAAGAAGATATAACAATAACTTTTAAGAATAATAATCAGCCTGGCAACCGTGCCTGCTCTACTGCATCGATCTTTTTAAACAGGTGGAACGGTTTATAGGTTCGCCACTCAGGAATTTCCATTAATTCAAGATAGCGGTTGAGTCTTGCTTTTTTAAAATCATGCTGTGTTGCTTCCGGCATATTCAGAATAACGATCCAGCCATGCTCATCTGAAGTTTCTTCATACCATTCTTCATAATAATCCCTGTCGCCGCTATGAAAGTTCAGGACATTTTCTGCGATCAGGATAAACTTATTGATACCCTGCAATTCAAAAACATCGATCACCTCCCGTTTGAGTATCATTATATCATTTTCTATCGCATCATTCCACTCTCCTATTAGTTCAATGATCGCATACTTTTCATCGTAGTCAGCCATCAGCACTTTCATATAAAGTGTTTTACTTCCAAATTCATCCCATTGCGGATGTATATAATAATTATATACAGTCTGGGTAAATTCAAATTCAGAATGCACCTGGCCATAGAAGGGAGAACGCTGATCTTCCTCACTTATATAGATATGCTGCCAATTATAAAAAGGTTCTATATCATGCATACACAAAAACTCCTGTGCAAAGATACGACGG
>Ga0126305_10000816_pt1 | contig 13538 bp, 13 predicted proteins | sample Plot26_FD_92536 | JGI IMG/M metagenome (GOLD analysis project Ga0126305, IMG submission 92536) | Serpentine soil microbial communities from UC McLaughlin Reserve, CA, USA - Plot26 | ecosystem: Environmental > Terrestrial > Soil > Grasslands | place: USA: UC McLaughlin Reserve, Lake County... | reverse complement strand
CCTTTTGCGGCGATCTCTTCATAGCTTATTCCGTTTATTTTATCAACAAATTCTTCTTCCCTGCTGGTAGCAAACACTATATGCGTATGTGAATCACACCAGCAGGGAAGGACGAACTGACCTTTGGCATCGATCTTATTTGGGATTTGTAATTTGGAATTAGGAATTTCATTCATGCTTCCATATTCTGCTATTAACCCATTGTCAAGTACGACATACGCATTTTCAATTGAAGGAAGTATTGACAATTCTTTACCTCTAAGAAGCTTTGATGCCTCTCTTACATTCACTAACTGTTTGATATTCGTAATAAGCGTTGCCATTATTTATAATTCATCCCATACTTGTTTTGCAAACTGTTCCAGTGAAGGATCCCTTGCTCCCATCAGCAATAGTACGCAATCATCAGTAAGATGAGAACGGATAGAAGGAACAAGATCATTCCTGTTCTCAACAAAAAAAGCATTGGCACCTCTTGCCTTCAGATCGTTTACAAGGTCGTTTGAAGAAATATCTTTTGTTGTTGTGCCACCTGCATAAAATATCTCACTCATCCATATTTCATCTACAGGCCTTAATGCTTTTGATATTTCATCTACAAAATCATTTCGCAAAAATTTTGTTGGCGCATAACCGTGTGGCTGAAACCATGCTATCACCTTTTCGGCTACAGGTTGACAAGCCATGATACTCGCAGCACATTTTACGGGATTATGAGCATAATCATCGATCAGCCAGACGCCATTTTTATTTCCATAAACCTGGCTGCGACGATATATCCCCTCATAATTTTTTAAAGCAGCGGCACAAGTTTCCAGGTCAACTCCTATTTGAGTAGCGACAGTGATTGCGGCAACTGCATTCTCCATATTATGTCTTCCAATAGCATTAATTGAAAATTGATCCCGATGGCCATCTGGATTGAGCATTGAAAATTGAATATTTAATCCAAACTGTCTAAAATGATTCGCGATATAGCCAGCCGAAAACTTTTTATCCGTGGAAAAATCATTTTTTATATTCACAGATAACTTTCTTGCCAATGGATGTGACTGATTAACGACAAATTTGTTACTATGATTTTTAAAAGTGGTAAACATCTCCATAAGCGAATCGATCTCTTTGTGGTCTTTATCAACATTGAGCAACAAACCAATTTCGGGTTTGTAATAAACGATCGATCCATCACTTTCATCGGCTTCAATTACCAGCCAATCTCCAGCTCCTACCTTTGAATTTCCGATCTTACCTTCTTTTATAATGCTTGTAAGTCCTGCACCGCTGATAATGCTTGGCTGCATACCTGCATGCTCAAGTATTCCAAACAACATGGCAGTTGCCGTACTTTTTCCTGATGTGCCACCGATCGCAATTGTTTTTTTACTTTCTGCGATCAGAGCCAGTAGTTCGCTTCGTTTAATGATCGGGATATTCAATTGCTTTGCTTTCTGGACCTCGTAAACAGTGTCTTCAATAGCAGTGCTTACAACGATCAGATCTGTTTCATTGCTAATGCCGGAACCATCTTGTAGGAAACATTTGATCCCTTCTGCTTCCAGTTTATCTTTTGTTTCATTGAATTCACCTTCTTTAAAATAGCGGTCACTGCCGGAAACGTTTTTACCAATACCCTGAAGATATTGAGCTAATGCACTCATGCCAGTTCCGGCAACGCCAATAAAAAATGGATTTTTAAAATCGCTGAGCGAAGAGATCATGTTTGCAAATATAACATACAGTTACTTGCATTATTGTACGCGAAAATTTAATTCCCGGAAGTAACTACTTTCACCCAATCAACATACATTGTTCCGGTTTGAATTAATGCCGGGTTGAAGCTTATTTTAATCTTGAATAAATAGCTTCATCTTTAAAAGCCCCGTTAAAATAAAGGCTTTCTTTTAAATGACCTTCTTTTATAAACCCTGTACTTTCCAATACTGATGACGATGCGATGTTTGCGGGATCAAGCAATGCTTCAATGCTGTGTAACCCTAAAACCATAAACCCATAATTGACAACAGCATTGATGGCTTCTTTCATTATTCCTTTTCGCCAATGATCGGGATGAAGCATATAGCCTATTTCACCCCGGTAATGTTCTGGTTTTAAATTCCAAAAACAAATCGTTCCAATAACGGCGGAAGGTTCATTTAAGAATGCAATTCCCCAAAGTATTGATTCATTTTCGTCTGCGGCTTTATTGATCTTATTAATAAATTCTTCCGCCTCGATGATCGTTTTTGCCGGTTCCCTTCCTATGTAACGCAAAACATTTTCATTTGACCGGAGAAAAAACATTTCATTAGCGTCCGTTCTCTCCAGCCTCCTCAATAGAAGTCTTCCTGTCTTTAATTCAGGAAATGGACTAAAGTTTAGTGCAAGCATTTATGAAAATTATTTTTGTAAAGACCTCCATTCATCCTTTGTCATCTCAAATTTTATTTCGCCTTTTCCATGTATACCAACCTCTTTCCATCCGGCTTTCCGGTAAAACAATTCCGCCCTTGTTTTTGGCGCTGTCCCTAACCAAACCGTTTTATCTGTCTGTGAGAAATACCAGTTCAGCATTTCTCTATGTAAATTTTTCCCGATACCCAGTCCTTCAAAACCAGGATGAATGAACAATGCCCAAATATTATTCTCTACCAGGTCTGCAATGGCAAACCCGACGATCTCACCATCAATCTCACAAACCCATCCCATGCCACGCCGGGTTATGTAATTTTCTACATCGCTATCGGGGACCAATGACGGATCGGACAATCGATTCTCTTTTACAAGATTCCTGACAACCTGCATTTGATAAATATCTTTTATTTCTGCAACACGGATATTCATTTTATAAATGTTGAAAATATTATAGAAATGAAAAAATCTATTTGTCTTCACAAGTAATCCACAAATGGAGTTGGCCTTCATAAATAGATAAACAATGAAAGGTTACATACTTAACTTTGCGGCATTAAGAGCAATTAAAGTCCCGTTTTGATCCGTTTTCACGAAGTGCCTTGCTAATGAACGGTAGTTTAAGACGTTTTAAAAACTTAAAAGAAAGAAAATGGTACAAAAAACCTACTACAAAACAAAAGAGTATTGCAAAGTAAAATTTTCGTTTACAGCAGACGCGGCTGAAACGATTGAAATTCTTGGGTTGAACAGTGATTGGAAGAAGTCGGTAATCATGAGTAAAAAGAAGGACGGAAACTTCAGTGCTGATGTAAACCTTCCAAAGGATTCTACACATGAGTTCAAATATTTAGTGAATGAAGCTTTGTGGCTGAATGATCCTGAGGCTGATAAAGAGGTCCCCAACGAATTCGGCGGCAGCAACAGTGTGATCGTTATTTAAATTCCTGTTTGTCTTAATTCATTGACCCTGTAGTTTTCAGTTAAAAACTGGATAATTACCGGGCAAGCCGTTTTATGCTTGTTGCAAAATATTGTTCTCGTCATGAGTCTAAAGGGCATCTTCGTGTAATAAAGGCAAGTTCAGCTGATTTTTTGACCCGGGTAATTGTTTTTTGCCAAATATCCGGCCCGGCGGAACAGTACTTGTTGGATTTGTTCCGCAAATAAATTATGTTGGCATTCGAAAATAAAATTTACGGTTTATGAAATGGTCAAATTTTTATGCTTTCCTCTTTTTTGCGGCAATATTTTTTTCTTCGTGTTCGGATGATGCTACTGATAAAAAAGACTCGCCAACAGCTACTGAAGGCGTGAGCACCACGCCAACAGATCCCGGCGTAGCAAAACAAAAAAGGCCGGATGTAGTGGTTCAGGGATTGAAAGGGAAAGTGGAAATAATGTCTGAATCCACTTTGCCCGGTGAAGGATCCAAAAAAGTGCTGTCAAAAAACGTTTTCAAATATGATGCAAGTGGAAATATGCTGGAATTATCAAACTATAAGGCTGACGGGAAAATAAATTCAACCATCAGATCTACGTATGATGCAACCGGTAAATTAATAAAAGAAGAAACTTTATTAGGTGATGGCCGGGTCGATCTTGTGTCAGCTATAAAAACAGATCCAAAAGGAAATAAAATTGAGCAGGAAGATGTAAGACCGAAGGGTAATATCATGTTCAACTACAAGTATTATTATAAGTACGATGAAAAAGGACAGCTGACAGAAAGGATCGCTTATCGCGGAAATGGAACATTGTTATTCAAGTATACTTTTAAATACGACGACAACGGGAATAGGACCGAATGGATACAACAGGGTTCCGATAGCTCTGTAATTGGAAAAGTTATTTACAAATACAATGAAAAGAATAACCTGGCAGAACAAACCGAGTACAATGGAAACGGAAGTATAAAAGCGGTCTATACTTACAGCTACGACCTTGATAAAAAAGGCAATTGGATCCGCCGAAAAAAAATGCAGGATGGGAAAGTGGTGGAGATCAAACAGAGGGACGTTAAATACTACTGAAAATATTTTTAGAAATTAATTGTTTGCCTGATCTTTCTTGTGATCAACGCCATGCTCAGGTATTTTATATTTAAGAAATCAAAGTGCCGGAGCAATAAAAATGTAATAGCCGTTTCTTTTAATGCAATTGCGTTGTTAAAGCAATCCAGCGCTTTGTCTCTTGAACCCGCCCTTGCATAGTCTATACCCATCCATAGCTGCGAAACGTATTCACTCTTTTCTTTCAGCTCACTGTAGCCTTTGTCAACTTCTTTTTCCATAGTAGAAAAATCGCCATCCGTATAAAACTTTTTCAGCGCTTTGTTCCCCGATCTATCAGCAGCAGCGATCGCTTCTTCTTTATTATTCAGGAACCAGTATAAACGGGAAATATCCTCATAATACATTTTTTGTAAGCCAGGATCAACTGCCGATTTTTCAATTAATTTTTTTTGCAAACCGATCGCTTCGTCTGCCTGGTTATTATTCACCAGTGCCCTGATCCTGTTCTCGACCAGGTAGTCCCACATCGGGTTCAACTCTGTACCCTGCGCATAAATTTTTAATGCCTCTTCTTTTTCTTCCTTGGCTTCTAACAAAATCGCCAGCCATAAATACACATTGGCCTGGTTTGCATTCAGATCAATGGAACGACGATAAGTGATCTCGGCAGCATGCCAGTCAAATGTTTGATGATACCAATATCCAAGGGTAGCTTGTATTTCTCCGGAAGAAGGATCAAGACCAAGAGCCGTATCAATATTTTTCTTCGCCAGCCAAAGCATTCTTGTTGGATCTTCATAGCCCCGAAAAGAAGAAAGCAAATAAGTAGTTGCAAGACCCGAATAAGCGTCGGCAAATGTTCTGTCTTTTGTTACCGCCTGGTGAAAAAGCTCCCTTGCAACCAGCAGGTCGGTTTTGTTTCTTTTTTCAACAAGAAATTTCCCCCGCATGTAAAAATCATATGCCTGCAAATTCACTGTTGGCACATAATCCAGTTGTTGTGATTCTTTTTTTGTAAGCGTTGTATTAAGCACAGATGCAATTGCTAATGCAACTTCTCTTTGAATAGTGAAAATATCATCAACAGGCCGGTCATATGATTCTGACCATAAGTGTTCATCAGTAAGTGCATTGATAAGCTGTGCGGTGATACGAACTTGTTTCAGAGATCGCTGTACACTTCCTTCAAGGATCGTGGCAACACCAAGCTCCTTCCCTATTTCCCTGATCGATTTTGGTGTTTTCTTATACTGCGTTACGGAGGTCCGGGAAATGACCTTAAACGATTTTATTTTTGAGAGCTGTGTAATAATATCTTCGGTAAGTCCATCACTGAAATACTCCTGCTCCTTATCACTGCTCATGTTCACAAAAGGCAAAACAGCGATGCTATTCTCATCAATGGCCACTTGTTCATCATTCGGTCCCGTATGGTAAACGGTCGTACTGTATTCTGTCAGTACTTCATATATCCTCACAGGGGTTTTTACATTTTTCAAATATTCTTCTTTGATAAAAACAGAATCCATACCTTTTTTATTGGCAATATTCCTGTAAACCATTTCTGAAACATAAATACCACCGGGCGGCGATAATGCCTGGATACGGGAGGCTATGTTCACTACATCGCCAAAAACATTTCCATCGCGGAGCAGCACATCACCCATGTGAATGCCGATCCGTACAGGCACTTTTGGTTCTTCATTAAAATCTGTTTGTAAAAGCTTGGCAAACTCCACTGCATCAGTGGCGCTGTTAAAAAGGACCAGGCAACCATCACCGTAATACTGAATGATCTTTCCTTCCAGTTCCTCAACAATTATATCGATGACATGCCGGAAGCGGGTGATCTTTTCCAATGCCGCGTTTTCATCTTCCTGCATCATAGCGGTGTAATTCACTATGTCTGCAAAAAGAATTGCAGCTAATTGATGAGAATGTTCAGGCATAGGTTGAATGTTGGGCTGCGAAGTTAATGAAAAGCAGTTTTGATCGAAGTCAGTAATTAAACAAACGGGATAATTTTTCCCGGCAATAAAAATAAATTATAAAAGGGGAACGCTGATCATGAATTAATAAGATGCTAATTTTTTTGTGTGGTAGGCTGTTCTTTTTTTTCAGCGTTTTTAAGTAACTTAAAATAAGTGACCTTAAAACGGTTATTAGCTATCGCGCCCTGCACTTCTGCTTTTCTTACTGCTTTGCAAAATCCATCTTTTGCATGCGCATCGCCATGCGAATCGATATCTGTACCATCAACAAAATACGCCTTGCCATCAATGCGCACAGCAAGATCACACCCATTACCGGCAAGTTTAAACTGGCATTCGCCACAAGCTGTCTCCACCACCTGTACTTTTTTATTGGGATCAGGGGTAGATACTTTTGGGTCACCGTTTTGACCAAAAGCACTGCTGATAAAAAGCAGACAAACAATAGAACTTAAAAATGATCTCATATATATACTTTAATATGGCAAATTTACGAAGAACGGGTGATGATAGTGCGTCAATCTACGAATAACAAAATCCGCGTGGCATTACACCATGAGCTGCCGGTTAAGTCATTAAAGATTTTTATTGGCAACCTATTAGAAAAGTCTGGCGTTTTACTTAAGTAAGTTTTATCTTTAGTATTCAATCTAAAAATTGTGCAAATACCCGTCGAAACTGGTACAAACAAGAATTTTTTACATGCTCAATTTTTAATGCCATTTACTTTTATTTTCTTCTTCTCTTTTCAATCATATTCGCAAATATGCCCGCCAAATATTGATTTCGAAAACGGCAATTTTAATTACTGGACATGCTACACAGGAAATGTATCAGCTGCTGGCGGAACGAATACTATCTACCTTTCTCCGTCAGGTGGGCCAGTGCCGAATCAACATACCATGTATTCTGCGCCCACTACAGAACTCGATTACTTTGGCGGTTTCCCGGTTATGTGTCCTAATGGAAGCGGACATTCCATAAGACTCGGAAATAATACAGGTGGCGGGCAGGCCGAAGGAATTTCCTATGAATTTACAATTCCTGCCGGACAGGATATTTATTCCCTTATTTATCATTATGCCGTGGTTTTCCAGGATCCTAACCACGAAATTTTTCAGCAGCCAAGATTAGAAATTGAAATAACCAATATCACGGATAATGTGCTCCTTAATTGTTCTTCATTTACTTTTATTCCATATGGAGGTCAACTATTGCCAGGCTTTTTTCTTTCGCCGAATCAACAGGACACTACCAGTGTTTGGTGTAAAGATTGGTCAGCCGTAAGTATCAATCTTGACAATAATGCGGGTAAAAAGATCCGTCTTTTCTTTAAAACCGCAGATTGCACATTCACACGCCATTTTGGGTATGCTTACATCGATGTGAATTCGGAATGCAGCAGCGAGTTTGTAGGGGCTACTTATTGTCCTGATGACGCCTTCATAAATGTGACTGCACCCTTTGGTTATCAAGGCTATACATGGTACAATAATAATTTCTCTCAAACACTCGGAAGCTCGCAAAGTATTCTTTTCAATCCGCCACCCCCAGTCGGAACCGTTATTGCTGTTGAAGTAGTTCCTTATAATGGTTACGGGTGCAAGGACACCCTTTATGCCAGGCTGGTAGATACCCTAACTGTTATTTCAAATGCCGGAAGAGATACACTTTCCTGTAATGCTAATCTTGTACCGATCGGCGTTAACCCAAAACCTGGCCTTGTATACAGCTGGAGCCCTCCCACTGGTTTGACCGACCCTACTATCGCGAATCCCAGGGCGGGGCCTAATACAACGACAACATATGTTCTCACAACCAGCAGTGCAGGGGGAGGCTGCCCTGACACGGACACGGTTCTGGTGAAGGCATCGATCATTGATACTTCAATACGGGTTGTCGGCAAATTGGCTTATTGTATAACCAGCGGAGATAGCACGATCCTATATGTAAATCCGACGGATAGTATTCAATGGCTGAAAGATAATTTCCCAATCAGTAATCAGCACAGTGTTCGTTATAGGGTAACTCAATCGGGTACTTACAGGGCCCTGCTCTACAATAATGTGGGCTGTACGGCATTGACGGAAGAAAAGATCGTCTCTATAGAAGTGCCGAGAGCCGGTATCAGGTATCCTATTGAATATGCTGTTGTCAATTATCCGCATCAGCTAAAGGCCAGAGACTTTGGTATTGGTGCGGAATGGAGCCCGGCTATATTTCTAAATTCAACAAGCAGCCTGGTTCCGATATTCAATGGAACAACCGATAAACAGTATACAATTCAGATCGAGACGGCGGCCGGATGTGTAACAGTGGATACGCAATTAGTAAAAGTTTTTAAAGAGGTTAAATTTTATGTGCCTTCCGGGTTTACACCTAACGAGGACGGGTTAAATGATTACTTAAAGCCTATTTCCGTTGGTATGAAAGAGTTTAAGCTTTTCAGAGTTTATAATCGCTGGGGGCAATTGGTCTTTGATATCAAAGATGATCCGCGGGGCTGGAATGGGATGATCGATGGCAAACCGCAATCAACACAGGTAGTTGTCTGGATGGCAGAAGGAATAGGAATAAATGATGTGATCTATAAACAAAAAGGAACCGCTACCTTGATACGATAAATTAATGGTGAATACAAATGATGAAAATTACACACAAATATTTTCACAAAATGCTGCTTTGCTGTATTTGCTTTTGCTTTATGGCAAACATTCATGCACAAAATAAACCTCCTTTATTTAAAGTGATCGCCTTCTATACCGCTAAAAATGATCTTGCTCATATCAGCTTTGTTCATGAAGCCAACAAATGGTTCCCGGAGATGGCGAAGTTGTATAATTTTTCTTTCACCTCTACAAACAATTGGAATGATCTTAATGAAGAGGTTCTTTCTCATTACCAGGTGGTGATCTTTCTTGACACAAGACCGGAAAGGACCACGCAGAGAGATGCATTCAAAAAATATATGGATAATGGCGGCGCATTTATCGGTTTTCATTTTGCAGCGTTTGCATTAAACAATTCTGACTTTCCTCAAAACTGGAATTGGTATCACAATACCTTTATTGGAGCCGGCCAATATAAAAGCAATACGTGGCATCCGGCTCCTGCCATTCTCCGCGTTGAAGATACCACACACCCGGTGACAAAAAATTTACCGAAGACGTTCAGATCATCCCCCAATGAATGGTACCGGTGGGAAAAAGATATTCGTTTGAATCCCGATATAAAAGTTCTTTTATCGATCGACTCGGCCAGTTTTCCATTGGGTAATGGCCCTAAACAATCTGAGATCTGGCGTAGCGGATATTATCCTGTGGTTTGGACCAATAAGAACTACAAAATGCTTTACATCAACATGGGGCATAATGATATTGACTACGACAATAAAACAAATAAAGAATTATCCTTTCAATTTGGCAATGACATACAGGATAAAATGATCATTGATGGGTTGATCTGGCTGGGAACTCAGAAAAAATAGTTACTATTTTAAACTTGCCATATCAATTACAAACCTATACTTCACATCACTTTTTAAAAGTCTTTCATACGCTTCATTGATCTTTTGCATTGATATTATTTCAATATCCGCTACAATATTTTTTTCAGCGCAAAAGTCAAGCATCTCCTGTGTTTCAGCAGTACCGCCGATCATGGACCCGACAATGCTGCGGCGATTTTTCAGTAATTCAAAAGGGTTTACATGAGGTTCATCTTTTGGAAGACCAACAACCAGTAACTTACCATGAAGATCGAGCAACTTTAAATAAATTTCATAATCGTGATCGGCACTAACGGTATCCAGCACCACATCAAAATGACTGCGATGTTTTTTCATGGCAGTTTCATCAGTGCTTAAAACAAAATGGTGTGCGCCAAGGTTCTTTGCATCTTTTGCTTTTGATGGCGAGGTACTGAGCATGGTAACTTCAGCGCCCATAGCAACCGCGAATTTTACTGCCATATGCCCCAGGCCGCCAAGACCGGCAACCCCTACTCTGTCCCCTGCTTTCACATTGGCAAATTTTAATGGAGAATAAGTTGTGATACCTGCACATAACAAAGGGGCTACACCGGCCAGGTCGAGTTTATCCGAAATATGATATACCCATCTTTCATCACAAACGATCAATGTGCTGTATCCGCCTTGCGCAAGAGTTGTTTTATCCCTTTCATAATTATTATAGGTACCGGTCATTCCTTCTATGCAATACTGTTCCATAAAATTGTCGCAGGGTTTGCACTGGCGGCAACTATCCACCATTACTCCGACGCCGGCCCTATCGCCGATCCTGAATTTTTTTACACGCGGGCCAACTTTGATCACCTTACCAACTATTTCGTGGCCCGGTACCATCGGATAAATAGAGCCACCCCATTCATCTCTTACCTGGTGGAGATCAGAATGGCAAACTCCTGAAAATAATATATCGACTAAGACGTCATGTTCTCTAAGGTCTCTTCTTTCAAAATTAAATTGCGCTAAAGGCGACGTTGGATCAGAAGCTGCAAATCCTTTTACCTGTATCATAGTAAACCTTTATTTTCCAAATTTATCGAAGTATGGTGCCACTTGCTTATTTTTCTTTTCAAATAAATTCTATCTTTAAAAAAATGAGAAATTATTTACTGCTAATTGCAGTTCTTACCATCACGATCTTAGTTACGGCCCAGGTACAGGTTAGAAATGAACCAGGACACCACAATGTTTTCGAAAATAAATTTGCACGTATCCTGGATGTATATTTAGCTCCGGGTGATACAACATTGTACCATGTGCACAATACCCCTTCTGTTTTTATAATTTTTTCAAATACGAATGTAGGCTCACAACTTATCGGCAGACAACCTCAAAAAGGGGCCAACCTTGTTGGTGAAGTGTCCTATGATAGTCTTAACACACCACGTACTCACCGGGTATGGAATGAAGACACCAGTTGGTTTCATGTAATGGATATCGAGCTTACCAGCAGAAAACAAAAAAAAGATATTTCTGTTTTACAAAACCCGGCTTTAAAACTATTATTTAAGGAGCAACAGGTAAATGGTTACAATATACAATTAAAAGCAACCGGCAATTTACAATTGCCCGCTTCAGGAAGTGGTTATCTTCTAATAAGCAAATCCGAATCTATTATGCAATTCAAAATAAACGATGCTGTACAAGATCGAATCATGAAACCATCGCACTATATATGGATAGAAGCTGGTAAAAAATTTTCTATACAGGTCAAGGATAAACAACCGGCAAATTTTGTCCTTTTACAATTTAAATAGGCCGCACTGTCTTTTTCACTAAATTGCTTGTCCAAAAAACTTTTTATGAAAAAAAACTTTGCAATGCCAGTTTTGTTGCTGTCACTTTTTGTTTTTGTAATTCCATCGATGGTTAATGCGCAATCATTAAGTGCTGACGACATCAAAGCACAAATGGTAAAAGAATGGGAAAGATCAAAAGCTTACACCATTGATTACATGAATACAATGCCTGCTAATAAATACTCTTTCAAAGCCGCGGACAGCATCCGTAGTTTCGCACAACAAATGCTGCATTTGGCTGGTGCAAATGTATTCTTTATGTCATTGGCAACAGATCAAAAAGCTCCTTCTTTCCCGCAAGACCTCGAACAAAGGGTCAGTGCACAGACCAAAGACTCCGTTATGTATTTTGTAACGACCAGTTATGATTATGCTATCAGTGCAGCAAAAAGTAGCGACATCACTAAATGGGGCGAAAAAAAGAAATTACCCTTCGGTGGATATGAAGAAACAAGATATGCGCTGATAAATAAAGCAATAGAACATCAAGCCCACCATCGCGGACAAACAACGATCTATATCCGGTTGCAGGGAATAAAACCGCCGCAGGAAAGATTGTTTTAATAAATAAGGTTTACTCAACGAGAAAGCCTCAATGATTTTTCATTGAGGCTTTTATCTATTAATTGATCTCATTCGAGCGGGATCTTCTTGGCATTATGTTTAAGCCATGTATCAAAATCCTGTAAAGCGGGATCTAACTGCCTTGAATAGGGCACGTGCCGTGTAGAAACGCACACTTCTTCAAAATCATGATAGAACTGGAACATGTTTCCTAATTCATCTGCTCCTGGAAAACCAAAACTTCTATACACATCCGGAGATACACTATTGTATCTTACTTCTTCGCCCAGGGCCTTTGTTAATGATGCGGCCATCTGGCTGCAAGTCGGCTCATCACCCGCTACGCCAATCCTTTTTCCAATAAGCTCAGCCCCTTTTTTAAAAATGCCATAAGCACATTTTCCAATATCAGCAGATCCAATACCGGAAAGTTTTTTATCTCCCATGGGAAATGTAATCGCTAATACACCATCTTCACCCCGCTTTGGTCCGGCGCCGAAGTAGATCATATTTTCCCAATAAAAAGATGCAAGTAAAAAAGTAGTAGGTACTCCGGCATCAATAAAATACTGGTCTGATTCTCCTTTAGCATCGAAATGCGGCACCTTATATTTTCCCTGCAACGTTGGCATGCGGTTATCTGTAAGCGGAATATAATGACGGGTATCTTCCAGTGTTGACCAGATCACATGCTTCAGGCCCGCAGCTTTTGCAGCCTCCGCCATAATTTTTGCCTGCGCCATTTCCTTCTCAGGAGAAAAATGTGCCCAGAAAAAAGTAACACAAAAAGCGCCATAAGCCCCATTCATAGCTTTCTGTACATCTTCGGCATTATCAATATCAGCAACTACAACCTCTGCACCCATTGCTGCAAGGTTAGTTGCATGTTCTGAATCCGGGTCCCGTGTAACGGCACGAACAGCGAAATCGCTGTGTTTATCATGCAGGATCGCACGAACAAGTCCGCCGCCTTGTGCGCCGGTGGCGCCGAATACTGTTATGATCTTCTTTTGTGACATGTTATAATATTTTAAGGCAATATATGGGACAATCACCAATAAGCTCTTGACCTATGGTTGTTTTTCAAACAGCCTTCTTAACTATTGCCCTGTAGTATTCACACACTTTCTTCATCAAGCAGATCTCGCATTTGGGTTGAGGCCGGCATATTTCCCTGCCATGAAAAGACATTGCCATTCCTGCATCCCAATATTTTTGCGGCAGTATTTCTTTT
>Ga0126305_10000814_pt1 | contig 13550 bp, 14 predicted proteins | sample Plot26_FD_92536 | JGI IMG/M metagenome (GOLD analysis project Ga0126305, IMG submission 92536) | Serpentine soil microbial communities from UC McLaughlin Reserve, CA, USA - Plot26 | ecosystem: Environmental > Terrestrial > Soil > Grasslands | place: USA: UC McLaughlin Reserve, Lake County... | reverse complement strand
TATACAAAGAATAGCAAAATCTCGTATATATCCCGTTGTTAATATTACCACTGCAAGTAACCCCATGGAACCTGTAATAAGAGATTCTACTGAAATCTTAGGTCGCAATTTTGGCAAAATTACAATTCCACCAATTATTGCACCTGTAGCAAAAGATCCTAAAAGCAGTCCAAAACCTGTCGAATCAAGTCTTAATTCATGTTTAGCTAAGAGTGGCAAGAGAGATAATAATGCACTACTACATAATGTGAATAAACCTGCACGGACAATTAATACATGTGCTGCTTGAGAATAGCGTACATAACGTATCTGAGCTCTAATAGCTCGAATTATATTTTCAGGAGGTAGAGAGCTTTGTTGGTGGCCATTAGACTTTCTTGGTAATCTATTTAGGACTATAATTATTCCAATAAATGAAGCTGAATTAAGAAAAAAGACAGCCCAAGGTGCAATCGCTGCTATAATAAAACCACCTACTGCGAAGCCAACGACACGCCCTATGTTACCAGCAACAGCACTAAGGGTGAGAGCAGAAGGTAGTTCTGAACTTGATACTAGTCCACTCAGGATAGGAATAATGGGAGTCCTAATCATAGTCAGTCCTGCTCCTAGCGCAAAAGTAAGTATCAACAATACCGTTGGAGTAGTCACACCAGCAAGAGTGAGCATTCCCAGTATCGTGGATATTGTAAACATGTATGCACAAGAAATAAGGAGTATATTACGCCGGTCAAAAATATCAGATAATGTCCCAGAGGGTAATGCAAAGAGAAAAATTGGCAGAGTAGTCGCTGTTGTGATCAGAGAAACGAATATAGGATTTGGAGCAAGTGAAGTCATTAACCATGACGCTCCTACATCATACATTGCTGCACCAATATATAAAAAGAGGGCAGCAATCCACAACGTCCTATACAGATTAGATCTAAAAGGACTCAAACCGGATACTGGAATATTTTCTTCTTCTTCCTGTGGTTGTCCTCCTTCTCTTTCAACCATACGAAATAATTAAGCAAGACTTAGTCATACATTTTTCTATAAAGTCTAAATCATTGTCATGAATACAGGAACTGGATGTTAATATACTTTATCAGCTTTTTCAATTGCAATCTTTGCATCAATGGTCATATGACTTACTATGAATATATCTACCCCACAACAATAAAAGAACCAGTCGAATTTAATAATATATAAATTGATTAATTTAAAAACATTAATATTAATTACATTATAATCAATCGAATTATTATTATTAGTATGCGATCTTTTGGTTATTGAATTATATCCAAATAAGAATAATAAGATAATATAAGCAAATAAAATAAATATAAACAAATAAAACATTCTTATAAGAATATTGGAGTTATCAAATTAATCACTTTTAAAAATAACAATAATGATGGTTGTCAATTTACTAATTTTATTAATAATTTTCTGCTAAAACTTTTAATATTATGTTACCTACCACTGTTATAACGAGAATTCTCAGTTTTAAAAACGAATTATTAATTCATTGATTTTTTCGTAACTAATATAAAAATTTTGAGTCAAAAAAAAATTGATAGGATACTATATTAAAAGGAATAGATAACTATCTTACTTTTTTTTATTCTTTTTATAATTGATGGGTTCCTTGTATATATCCATCACTGATCAATTGATTTATTGTCTTATATGAAAAATCTGCCCATTTATTTGAGATAGCAGATTCATCATCTTGACGGTCTATCCTTGTTATTTTATTTATAGTGAATCTACCTTTTAGCAAATCAATATATTTTCTTTTTTCTCCTTTTCTAAATTTACTTTTTGCATCATTGTTTAGCAAAAAATTATTAATGTCATTTTTCAATTTACTCTTTTTATTTTCGTCAATATTCTCTAATGCTATTTCTCTAATTTTTTTGGCTAAATCTATATAATCAGTTACAAAAATTGCAACTTTTTCATCATATTCTGTTTTATCATGATATAAAATATCGTTCATTCTGTCTGTTTGTCCATCGTGATCAATAGGAATTTGTTCTTTTCTTTTAGGCCATAAATTTACAATATATACATTTTCTATATCAGGAACCTTTATGTCGTTATTATTGTTGTCTTGATCTTCATTACCATCATTTCTCCATATACTTGCTAAAACTATATCTTCTCCTTTATCTTTAATCTTTTCTTTCCAAAAGGTATTATGTTGTCCTATTAGTTCTCTTAAAGGAGTATTACTTAATATTATTCCATCCCAAAAGTTACGTGTAGAATTTTTGCTTCTATTTTTGTAAAATTATAATAGACTGGAACAGATGCACTTGCTAATACATGATCTATTGTTATACCATTAGGATATTCTATAATATGCTTGTGATCATATTCTGTTTTAGAAGAATAACTATCAAATGTGACTGTTGTACCTTCCTGTACATCCACCGTTACAATAAGCAGTCTTGGTTCTGGAGGTTCAGTCTTTAATGAAAAGCCTTTCAAGTATTTATTTTCCAATAATTTTCGTAATGGTTCATTATTATACAGATAGCTTGTATTAGTAGGATCTAAGAATTCTTTATCTGGAATGGTAGATGGGTTACTAAACACATTCTTAGCTCCAGTCATTAAAAGTTCTTTAACAGAATAATATCTTCTTGCAGCTTCTTCCTTGGCCATATCTCTGTAGAAGTATCGAAAGCTATCCCATCTAAAATGAAATGTAGGATCCAATTCAACCCATGTTAATGTTGATACATCTTGCCAGAAATTATATAGAATTTGATCTGCCCCCCAACCAGCTTTCATACATAGATTTACCTTTTTTTCTATTTTGAACTACATAATTTACAACTATAGCACCATGTATCGCACCAATATAGGTACCTGCCACAATATCAAAGAAATGTTTATCTTTTTGTCCATTCTGATCTTTGGTTTTAGTTATCTTCTCGTATATTGCTTTAAAGACTCCTGCCTCATAAGCTCCCAATGAAGCCCCTCCTTGCATAACAAGAGCTCTCTGTGAAACATTAGAATATTGATTGATATCAATCATTACTATGATAATATAGCAAATTGAACTCTAAAAAGAATTTGGTATAAGGAAAATGAGTAAACGAATAGATACATTCTTTATATTGAATAGAATTTTTATTTTATGGCATCATCTTAAATTTCAAATTATTTGTCTAGGACAAATTAGAATTACAAACTTGTGTCAAAATCAGTTGATACACCTACACCTCAGTTTTTTATGCTTAAGAATAAGTTTATTAGTATATTAAACATTATTACAAAGGTAATCGTAGTTTTCAATTGTTTAATCTATTCATGTAATACGTGTAATTACGTCCATTATAAATTTCTATTTTATTAATATAGTTTTCTAGAAATTTTTTGCCCAAAGATATTTTATAGCAACAGAGGAATGAGAATAAATTTATTATATATTTACAAGGTGTTTATAACTATAACAAATTTATATTATTGTAAGATTAAAGATATTACTAATAAAGAATTTAATTTATATTCTATAATTAAATACATATTACATTTTACCTATGAATTTTTAGTATTCTAAATATAATTAAAAAGTTATTTAATAATGATGAACAGGACAGCAACTAGTATCACAAGTTTTAGTGTTGTTGTTATTTTTTTATTTTTATATGCTGATTTAACAATAGGAGAACAAGAAAACTACAAAAATAGTTTTTCAAATAATATAGAGATATTTGCTCAAGAAGAGAATAATTTACCTGTTGTTAAGAATTCAAAGATAATAGAGTTTACAGGTATTAATTATGAAGATATTGTAAATAGTCGTGATATTAATCCAAATAGCTTTACAATATCAGTATGGTTTAGCACAGCAATGAATGTCACTGGAGAAATAGATAATGCTTTTTTACTAAATAAAGGAGGATTTGGAAGTGATAGACCTGGATTTAATCTTAATTATGGTATATGGCTTAACAATAGAGAAAAAATTTCAGGCGGATTTGAGACTTCTAATGGTGATGATTATTTTGTTACTTCCCAGGGGTCTTACGCTGATGGAGTATGGCATAATGCAATCCTAATTTTTGATGATGTCCCAAACCTGTTAAAGTTATATATAGATGGAGTAGAGGCTGCAACTAATACGACAACAATAGGAAAAGGAACAACACCCGATAATACAGGAAAACAACCCATTAGATTGGGAGCAAATTCCTTAGCTGAAAAGGGAATAATAAATGGAAATTATACTGGACAATTAAATAATATACAAGTATGGGATTATGCTTTTACTAAAGAACAAATAGCAAACTTGTTTAATATAGAAGCAAAGATATCTAAATAATACAGCATTTAAAATGAAATTATAAACTTTACAATGTTAGACAATGTCAGACCTGACCGTAATTTGAGTATCTAATAGATATTATAATTGCTTTTGTAGTGGATTTGTTATAGAAGAAGAAGGAGATAATTAATACAAGAGTATTAGAGATGATAGAGATATTTCAATACAACAACTTTTAATATTATGTTATTAAACCTTGTTATAATGAGAAATCGAACCCTTCAGAACCCTTATACCATTTAAGTAATTTTTAAACTTGATTGATTGTGTTCTTGTAAAAGTTTGCAAAAGAAAATTTCACATTTCATCTTTAGTCATTTCGGACATTAGTATTATTAATTAGAAAATCATTAGCATATTCTGAAATTATTTTTTCATTTCATTAAGTGATAACTTTGACATTTTGTCCAATACATATTCACTTATTTTTAAACTCTGCTCATAGGTTATAGTTTTTCCTGTGTAAAGATATGAGGAGACAAGAAATTTTTCTAGTACAGTACACCATACAGCTCCTAAAACAAAATCTCCCATATTATCGACTCCCATACGTTCTTTTATTTTTTCGTGTTGTAACTTAGAGATATTTTCTATTATTGGCAGACATGAAATAACATTTTGTATTATCTTATCTAATAATATTTTGATAAATTCATCCTCTAATACCATAATAAAACATTCATCTGTTTAACATATTAATGGTATCTTATAATCATACTATAAGATTGATATCATTTTCAAAATTAAAAATCAAAAATGTCTAAATATCAATGCTAATGTCAAATGTTTTGGTTTAAACATTTTATAAAAGATTTATTGAAAACAGACATTCCTAACAAAAATTAAGCAAAGGCATAATAATTAGTTATTATTTATAACACCATAAAGAATAATAAATGGAAGTACAATTTAGATAATAAAAAACAAGCTTTATTTCTATTTATGTTTTTGAAAGATCTCTATCAATTCTACTAAAAATTTAAACGATTAAATTGAAAGTCAAATTAGACGGATGGATAAGTTAGAATAGTTAAATCAAAATCTGTCATAATTCAATAAATTATTATATTATAATAAATCATATTATCTAAATGATTAAAATATACCAAAATAAGTATAATCAAGTTTTTAGATAGTTTATTATCTCAAATTAACACATGAACATGAATCATGTTCACTTAACTCCTCACTATTACATCAAGTAGATGAAACCATTTAATTAAATAATAATTATTAATTTATCTGAGAGTAATATTCAATAAAACAAAATAATAAAAACAAAGAAGAAGAAGAAATAGTCTTTAGTCCAAATATTTTTTTAGAAAAGATATAGTCTTTTCCCATGCGATTTGAGTTTCCTCTGGTGCATAATTATCACCAGATGGATTTGCAAATGCATGTCCTACTCCTTTGTAAATGTAAATTTCATTAGTTATTCCATTTGCATTTAGTGCCTCTTCAAATTTCTTTACTGATTCTACAGGAATTGATTTATCTTGATCTCCAAATATTCCAAGTACCGGCCAATGTATTTTTGAAAGTGTTTCTGGTTCTGTTACAAATCTGCCATAATATATTACTGTAGCTGATAATGGATGTTCCTCACTATTTAATGCTAATTGCAATGATTGTTGTCCTCCAAAACACCAACCCAATGAAGCAATTTTGTCTGGATTAACATTTGAAAGAGAATTAAGATATGTTACGGCTGACTTTAGATTTGCTATTGCACCAGATGGATTATCTCTTATAGCTTGGGTAAGCTCTGATGCTCGCTTTTGATCTGTAGTAACTTCACCATTAAACAAATCTACTGCTAATATTACGTATCCTTCTTTAGCAAGGAGATTTGCCATACTTTTTATATTTTCATTTAGCCCTTTGTTTTCATGAATCATTACTATTGCTGGTAATGTATTGTTACTCTTTGAAGTAATATTAGTTTCAACTGATGATGTTAACGTTGGGTATACAAGATAACCAGACGCCTTCTCAAAATAATTAACTGTTTTATTTTCTAATTGAACAGAAGAATTTTTGTCATTTGATTTGATAAGATCCGTAACATTTTTTGAACTATCGGTTATAGATGATAGTTGTTGTTGTTGACCTTCTGCCAAAGAAAGAAAATTATGTAATGAAAAAGTCAAAGAACTCATAAGAATCATCAATGATACAAAACAACATATCAAGGAAGATGATTTATTCATTAATGTATTAGATATAATATAATATTTAATACTTAGAAATAGTAGTAATTATATGACAGATGACAATTTGTATAAACTAAATTCTTTGTATTAAATATAATAGTAAAAATTAATTTTGGATAAACCCTTTTGCTTGTTATTTCACAAATTTCTTTTTTATAGTTTATTATACTTTTGTATATTAAAATGGTAAAAAAATTACTATATTGCTATATGTTGCTGCTGCAAGTACTTTGATTGCAGGAGTATTACACCTAAACAAGTTATAGACACTATTAGTAGTGGTGAAGAGATCAGTATTACTGATATTTTGTTTTTATTTGGAGGAATAGCACAAGTATTTTGGATTATTCCTATAGATAAAAATGGAACTTATGGTGAAGGATAAGGAATAATAACTACCAAGATGGTGAAGATACTGCAACATTTAGGGGATATGGAATAGGATATTCTTAAGGACAAGTCAGTGCTAGTTTTCGTTGCTCTGTATTTTATAAATCACCAATATCAACAAATGGAAACTTTCATTTTTGAACAACAAGATAGGAGTTTTTGAAACTGAAGTAGATGAATCTGGAATTTCTACTGAAAAGGTTGGGAATGGAAATAACAAAGCAATAAGCAAACGATAGATGGCAGAATGAAAGGTATTTAATTGCTGTAGAGGATCATGAAATTGAATTTGTCAAGTTTTTTACTGAAATAATTAGAACAACTTTTAGATTTAATAGAAAGATAATAGATAATAGAAATAATTGGAATTAAAAATTAAAGATTTTTAACGTATTCTGGAATAAGCCATTTCATTTTTATATTGAGAAAAGTTGCCAATCTTTTTCTTTACATGTTTTCTTTGACCTTCTGGGACTTCATAAAAGACAATTAAATACAAGCTATTCTATTTTTAATAACAATTAATAAAGATGAATACACATAACAAATATGACTTATCATATTGCAAAAATAACTGAACTTGTTGGTAGTTCAGATAAGGGATGGCAAGAGGCAGCCAAAGTTGCCCTAGATGAGGCAACAAAGACGATACGTGGAATTACAGGACTTGAAGTTATAAGTAAGACTGCTACTGTGGATCCTAATACAGGTAATATTATTCAATATAAAACTACAGTAAAATTAGTATTTGGTATAGAGCGTTAAGAACTTATAATTTTTTATCTAAAATTTTTTTATAGAATAATCTCATCATCTTACTCTTATTGTATATGTATAAGGAACTGAATAACAAAAATTTTTGATTAACATAAACTTCTTGTAAATAATGAATGAATGAATGAATGAATAAGGTAACCTCAAAAATTATCAAACTACAAAATCGCATCAAAATCAGTAGACTATCAGAATCTAATTGTCAATAGAATTTTTAATTATATGGTATTAGTAGTATTTTCTTAATTATTAAAACAAATACTGATTTATCTTAGAAGATGAGTGTGTACATTCTCAAATTTTTCTTTATCTTCTTGATTATAAAATAAATATACATCTGTTTTTAAATTATGTTTCAAATTTGTTGAACAATCAAGATTTATAAATTCACCAAAATTAATATTTTTCATATTTTTGTAGACATCAGAACTACATAATATATAACCTCTTTTAGTATAGTCAACAATCCTATGAGCTAAGTATACTTTCTTTTTAGAAATCATGTATAAATATAAATAGAATGAAAAGTCTATTTTTCTTATTACCGAGAGTATTACATTTTTCGTTCTAAATAGACAAGTTTATTACTCAACAAAAATTCAATTAGATAATCAATTTATTATTACAATTCTAATTTCCATTCAAAATTTCTGATATTGTAGTTTATGTTTTTCAAAGTGACATTTCTCAGAACAATAATAGTCATTGCACATACGACAGAAAATAAGATAATCCTGACTCTTCCTGCCACAATTAGCACAACAACTAGACATATCCATATATAATAATACGTTATTGTAATATGTAAATTTGTCTATGAATATTAGAATACTAATTTTATTTAAAATCATTTATTAATTTAAAAGTATGTCAGATTAGACTCTTTAAGCTATTTGTATAACGATTTATCAAAAATAAAGTTTTATTATAATGAAGATGTATATTCAACTTTACATTGATGGGAGATCTATTAGGTCATAACTTTATTGTACAATATCACATTTTGAAATATGTTTGTCTTTTTAATTGTTGGTAAACATAATTATAAGTATATGGATCTATTGTGCCAACAAGTACCTCATTAATTGTTATTAGGAATGGATATAGTATTAAAGTCTGTTTTAGCCATGTACTTTCATTTAATTTAAGAAGTTTATTATTCTTAATATATTAATATAAAGATATTCTTTGGCATATATAATGAACACATAAATTATCTTTATTTGATAACGATATTGACAAGTATAATTATCATATTATAAAATCTATTGTATTAATTCAGAAGAAATCATCTATTATCACCTTACATGATCATTCTCCGGTTAATATAGAACTTATTCTAAGATCCATAAGAGACTTACTACTCATTAATTCATAAACTCATAAACTTAAAACATACTAAACAGAATTAAAAATCATGAATAAACTTGAAGGAAAAGTCGCAGTTATTACAGGGGGAAACAGTGGTATAGGCCTTGCCACGGCAAAGCGGTTCGTCGCTGAGGGTGCGCATGTTTTCGTCACTGGTCGACGACAAAATGAACTTAATATAGCAGTAAAGGACATCGGTAAAAACGTCACCGATGTTCAAGGTGATGTCTCAAATCTTGCAGATCTGGATCGGTTGTACTCTATAGTAAAGCAACAAAAGGGACACATCGACATTCTGTTCGCAAATGCCGGCCTTGGGGAATTCGCCACATTAGGAGAAATTTCTGAAGCGCATTTTGACAAAACATTCAGTGTTAACGTCAAAGGGCTTCTATTCTCTGTGCAAAAAGCGGTTCCGTTGTTTAAGGACGGTGGTTCGATCGTTCTAAATTCATCGATTGCTGCATCCAAAGGAGTTGAGGGGTTTAGTGTTTACAGTGCAAGCAAGGCCGCCGTACGTTCGTTCGCTCGAACATGGACAGTCGATCTGAGACATCGCAAGATCCGCGTCAACGCCATCAGTCCTGGTCCGATCGACACACAGGCCCTCAGTGACTTGATGCAGAATGAAGAACAGAGCAGACAACTCAAAAAGGATCTCGTAAGCAATGTGCCGCTGAGAAGGATGGGCACTCCTGACGAAGTTGCAAAAGTCGCCTTGTTCCTTGCATCAGATGACAGCAGTTTTGTCACAGGTATAGAATTGTTCGTTGATGGAGGTATGGCACAAATATAGATAGTATCCCTTTCATGCGATTCTGAATCTAGTAGTTTCAGTAAAAGGGTTATTTACAAAAAATATTTGCTAAATATGTTTCCAAAAATTAACAGTGTTAGATCGCAGACCCTAATTATGAAACTATATGATTGAAGATCTCAATATAGCATCTAGTAGTAAAAGTGAAATTACTCACTCGACTAGTAAAAGATTGAACTCCTATTTATTGTCTTTCTTCTTTTTAAGATTCTATCTGAACAATAGGTAAAAATTTGAAATAAGCTTCCAAAAGAATAAAAACAAGTTTACCGATCCCAATTACATGTCATACTCTAAGCCTCAGAATTTGATCCTCAATAAAATTATTAATCGCTATTCACTTCTATAATTGATAAATGATGAAATAAAGTATTGCATGAAGTCTATTTTAATTGAATTTATTTTATTATTTAATATTTACTTTGAATGGAAGTAAATTATATTCACTAAAATATCTAAGTATTTGATAAAATATTATAGAGATATTGAGATTATTGTTGTATATTCTCCATTATTTTACTAGCATCTTCATAGTTAAAGGCTTTTAAAGTTACAGTACGTGCATTACCTTGACTTCCAATAGATAATAGACAAGACATCAATGCTTCATCATTAGGAGCCTCTGCTATTGATACTCCATCATATTTACCAAATGTATAATATGTATCTATTAGTCTACCACCAGCATTTTCTAACTTAGATTTAAAAATATTAACTCGTTTTGGGGATTCTTTTATGTTTTTTATTCCCTGATCGGTATAATTCCATAGAATTATATAAAAAGACATTAAAGATGCATAAAAACTATAAAATATAACCTTATCGTTTTGGTATATCTAACAATTTCAATAACTTAATAATAATAACAATAATAAGAATAATGCAAATAACAGTAAAAATAAATAGAGTTATATCATGACTTTGAAGACAAGGTCTTCAATATTGACAGCTACTGTTAGAGAGTATAATTATTACTATTAGCGAACTACAAAATGTGTCAAAATCATTTCACATATCTCCGAGCCCGTCTAGCAACAAAGGCTCTGAATCTTTTCCTTGAATTACTAGTAATATAATAGACTATACTAAAATAACATTTATCAAATTTTTCAAGCGATAAACCCATGGATTAGAAATTTTCCCTAAGCTTTCGCTCAAACCAGTAATCAAATAGCATGAAAAATCCTACAAAAGGAATAGTTAGAGTGTTTAGCATTGACAAATAAATAGATGTATATATTTGGATAGTTGAATAGTTGTCATATGAGTTACAAGAAAGAGTTTATCGTATCAAAAATTGAGACTTCTAAAGAGAGTCCTTATGTTTACGTATCAATCTATACTAAGGATAATTTTTCTCCTACTAGAAGACAGCAAGGCTTCCCTGAAAACCCTTTTGGAATAGCGGCAATACCTCTTACTTCATTGGATGATTTGAAGAATTTACCGAAGAAAATATCTGATGCTATAGAAGGTGCATTTGGTGGCGGTAGGAATAACATATCATCAGAATCGACCACATTTAAAATGAACGTCAGAGAATTTGAAGAACTTGGAATAAAAATAGGAGATAAGGTTAGTCTAGAAATTAATATATCTAATAATAATGATATCATAGCATGAGATAGCTAAGAGGTATTACAAATCTTAACATAATGGTGCAAATCCTAACCGGCAGCTATTAATATGCTAGTATTACAACTAATTCAGCTCATTAAGTAACAGTATGCGAGTATATTCTCTATAATACATTATCTGAAATAATCTGATAAAAATTTTCAACAAATAAGTTATCAAAAATATAAAAACAAGTTTACCAATTCCAACTACATGTCATACTCGAATCCCTCCGTTTGCGCGCTTATGACTAAGTTATAACTATATTAACAACTTCAAAGTAAAAATTAATTCCATAATTATAATCTCAAATATTTAGGTTTAAACTATGGTCGGATCTTTTTATAATACTGATTAATAACTAACTATATCGAACTGTAATTTGGTATATTAAGGACACTTCCTCTTTTTACAACTTACCAAGAATTTATTTGATAACTATATTGTTACTTGTTATTTTAAATAATTATCTTACGTTACCTAATAACAATAAGTGAGTTTGAATAATGGGAAATAAACTTGAGGGAAAAATTGCAGTTATTACTGGAGGAAACAGTGGTATTGGTTTAGCTGCTGCAAAGAGATTTGTTTCAGAAGGAGCATATGTTTTCATCAGTGGTCGTCGTCAAAAAGAACTTGATTTAGCCTTATCAGAGATAGGTAAAAACGTCACGGCGATTCTCAGCGATGTATCGAATCTCGCAGATCTTGATAGATTGTATAATATTGTGAAGGATCAAAAAGGTCATCTCGACATTCTATTTGCAAACGCTGGCATTGCACAATTTGCTCCATTGGAAGAAATTTCTGAAGAACACTTCGACAATATATTCCGCATTAATGTAAAAGGACTTTTGTTTACAGTGCAAAAAGCATTTCCGCTGTTTCAGAATGGAGGTTCAATCATTTTGAATGCTTCCGTAGGTTCCTCGAAAGGATTTGAGGAGACTAGTGTATATAGTGCGACCAAGGCTGCAGTACGTTCGTTTGCGCGGACATGGACGGTTGAGCTTAGATACAGAAAGATCCGTGTCAACGCCATCAGTCCTGGTCCGATCGACACACCGATCTTTAGCAATCTACTGCAGAATGAGGAACAGATTGAGCAATTCAAGATGAATATCGTGAACACCGTACCTATGGGAAGAATGGGCAGTCCTGACGAAGTAGCAAAAGTCGCCTTGTTCCTTGCATCAGATGACAGCAGTTATATCACGGGTATAGAACTATTCGTTGATGGAGGTCTGGTACAAATATAGATAGTATCCATTTCATGCGATTCTGAATCTAGTAGTTTAATTAAAATATTTATTTACAAAAATACTGATAAAAAATGTTTCAGAAATAACTGAATATGGCGTAGAATATAAAATATTATCTTTGCCTAAGGTATATCATATTGGAATTACATGTAATGTTCAATTCTTGTTGATTGTTCCTAATTTCCATCTAAAAGTTCCTTGTAAAAGAACATTCTAAAATCTTTATTCTTTGTTTATGTTGAAAACTAGTTGTTGTTAAATGAATTAGATATTATTATAGCCTAAATTTTTAATATCATTAAGAAAACTCCATTCTCTTTTTATATTAATTCCAGTTTTCGCAATATGATATAGTGTTCTTGTAATCTTATTCTTATCTTTTACAAATGATGTTGGAACATGCATTGCTATTAAGAATCCCTTTGTTCCAAACATCTTTTTCCAGTCATCAGGATATGGTAAATGTATTGGAGTAAAATCCAATGGTATTAATTCATGAGGTGATTTATTATCTAAATCCTTTCCTTTCCACAGATATCCTATATAACCGGGACTTGATTCTAAAGGATCTTTAACTTTTGGTTTAATTACCTTTTCTACAATACTCGGATCATAGGTTCTTCCAACTACTATAAAGGAAGTTCCTCCATATCTTTTAACTGCTTTTGCTTTTTGTTCTATTTCTCTATGATCTAATCTTTTTTTTAAAAAAGCCTACTATATGTACCTGAAGTATAGTTTTTTCAGATTTGTATCCAAACAATTTTAAATATTCT
>Ga0126305_10000813_pt1 | contig 13570 bp, 10 predicted proteins | sample Plot26_FD_92536 | JGI IMG/M metagenome (GOLD analysis project Ga0126305, IMG submission 92536) | Serpentine soil microbial communities from UC McLaughlin Reserve, CA, USA - Plot26 | ecosystem: Environmental > Terrestrial > Soil > Grasslands | place: USA: UC McLaughlin Reserve, Lake County... | reverse complement strand
TGTTATAACCCAAATAAATGGAAACTGAAAAATGCTGGACAGAAAAGTTTAAGAATTATCTGCTTTCATAATATTTTAGAAACCTATTTTTAAGACTGATATCGTCACTAATCCCTCCGAGCCCGCATCAATATTTACATTTTATTTAAACCAAAACTATACTTATTGTGAAATATAGTTGTCTGTAATTGAAGAACGACAATGTCTGTGACAAGAAACGAATAATGTATATTATGTGGAGAGATAACTTCAAAAAAATTTCATCATAATATATAGTGCATATATGGCAGTATAATTACAGACACTCTGAATGCAAATACTGTGTAGTGGTAACAGTTGGAAACAGAGGGTAACAGAGGTAACGAAGCAGTAGCAACGGTAATAAAATTGGTAACAGGTGATAATAGCGTTTAAGATAGTGGAAGTATAATTTAGATATAGTAGTAAAAGAAGATGCCAACGATAACAAGACAAGAAAGAGAAAGACATGTACTAGACCTTTACAAACAAGGTAAAACCATACGTGAGATAGCAAAAGAGGTTAGGATGTCATTTAGAGATATAGGAGCTATTTTGAATAAGGCAGTTGGGGAAAAGACTGAAGGATCGAAAGAAGTGATAAAACAACAAGATAACAATGATATTGACAAAAACCAGCAGCAACACCCATCTCTATCCACCCAAGCCTACAAACACTTTTCTAATGGAAAGACTCCATTAGACGTAGCTATTGAATTAGACCTGAGAGAGTCAGAGGCAACTAAATTTTACAAAGAGTATTGGAAGCTAAAGCAGCTACACAATCTGAATATGGTTTATGAAGAGACTAAAGGTGATATTGGGCCCTTTCTAAACTTATATAGATTATCTAAAGCTGCAGGTATGAGTCTGCAACAAGTAGTTCATCTTCTTAAAATCGCAAACAATAACCTGCCAGAAATTCAACTGAGATATGAAAGACTCAAGGGAGAAGTAAATACGTTAGAATTTAATAAACAGCAATCACACCGAACTATGGCGTACCTCAATAACCAAATAGAAACACAAAGAAACGCATTGACCTCTTATCGTATATCTTGTATAGGAGAAAGAAGAAAGATAGAACATCTACATAATGAACAGATAAGAATAGAAAATCTTGTTAGCATATTTAAGAGCAATAATGAAGAACACCTTAAAATCAAGCAGACAGTTGAAGAAAAGGTGAAAAGTGTTTTAACAGATAGTAAATTACTCTTACAATTAGCTCTTGCATCAGTAATTGAAGCATTAAGAAGAAACCCTGAAACATGTAATTCCGTATTGTATAATATTTCAAATAATACTACTTCTGCTTCTTATGGATCTAACTATCTTTCGTTAATGTCTCCAGGACGAAAGCAACAGCAACAACCATTTGCCTATATTAGTGACGATAGCTATACTGCTTTGATATTAGAAGAGACTGAAAAGCTTTACAATCAGTTAACGACAGAATTGACAAATCGGATTATAGCAGCAGCTGCATCTATTAAGGCATCGTCACTACCATCACCATCAGCTAATACTAACAAGCAGAAATTAGATCATAAGAATGATAATACATATCAAACAGAAGAATTTAGATATAATAATAATCAACCAGAAATTTATGACAATGACCAAGAGCAATCGAATGAATGATAATAGTTTTTAGTGGTGGTAGTTAATTTTAATGAATAAATGGAAGTTATGAGTTTCCATATATCTTTTCGTACAATAGGTCATATGGTTAAAGCTTGTATACCTGAAGTCTACTAAGTCTACCTAAGTGTATAAAGCTTCCAATATATTATTTACTGGTGATAGAATGAATGCAAATCAAAAGAGTAAGATCCGCATCGGCACTCATCGTTAGAATCTATGCACTAGCAGAAAATTCCTACTAATGCTGTTTCAGAAGAGAAAGTGAATGCAAATGCATAAGTTCAGCATAGTCTATGCCTAATTTTAAAGCTATAATGCCTCCATGAGAATGATATCTAGCGTATACACTGTTTTAATTCCTAAGCATATCTGTTGTTTTTGAAATTAGAATTTGGGTGTGTTTTTCTAATATATCAAATCAACAACAAAAAACATTAGAATATACTAGCTATAGATCTTAAGTTAATAGAGCTATGTATACTAATCAAAGTTTTATTATTGTAATATTATTAGTTGCTATTATATCAGCAGTGCTATTTTCATTCTTGGTAACAACAAATACTATTATCCCATTATTACCTCCATATAATAATATAATTACAAATATTATATTTCAACAGCCCAGCAGTAATCGAATCGAAGACAGTACAGAAGATGTAAAACTAATTAGTATATACAGTACAAAGATACTTCCTGTAGTCAGAGATTATCATGATATTATTTCTGCTAGTGTAAATAAGATCGACGATGGCAACAAAATGATATTGACTATGGATCTGGCTGGAGATGCCAATAGAAATGAAAAGTACGAGACAGTATATCTATGGTTAATATATTATACCAGTAATTTACATGGCAGAAACCAACAACAACATCAACAATTCTATACAGTGATTATACCCAATTTTCCATCTGATTCTAATTTTGAAAATAAGAATGGCTGGTATTTGACAATTTTTAACAATACTGATAGTTCTTATACCCTTCCATTATCAAAAATTTCAGATATGCCTAAAAATAAAGTTCAAGTATTTGTCGACCCTATTTTTATAGGAAATCTTCAGTCTTTTAATTATGTTGTAAGTACCATGGTCAGGGTTAATAGCACATATCTTAACAAACCGCCAGATTATCTTGTAGATTCTGCTCCTGACGGCAATGAACTTTTCTGGGTGAAATGGTTTAGTTAAAGCAAAGATAACGGTCAATCGCCTTCTTAAAAATACAATACTATGCCTCTCGGGGTCAAAATACTTTCAGCTGTGACTATGACTGTGTGACGCTGTCAAACGCGTAATTCGTGTGGTAATTTCGTTACCCGCAGAGTATACTGGTTAAGGACCAGCAGTTACATCATCATATGATTCTTTATAGAGTAACGATAAAGCAAATACTTCACATAAAAGAGTAGGAACATATCAAGATAAGAAGGACTTTCCTTCATATAGTAAATAATATTTCTGATTTGAATGCTGCTGCTGTTACTTCCCTCCAATTTTCTTCAACATCATCTGCAACTGTAACAAGTTCTCCTCTTACTCATCAACTGTCTGGGTTGATATTAGCAAGTGAAGAGATAATGTTACCTCTAAAAGGAACGCTATATAAGGCTTATCATTTTCAGTATTCAATTACACTTATAGAATATTATAAAATGACTTTATATATAGAACTAATAGATAAAAATGTTCGTTTGATTCTGTAGAATATAAAAGTGTTCAAATTGAAGTGTTTTACGAAGGTTTCCATTTAGAAGGTATCAGGTGACATTAGACGGTAACGAAATGGTATCAGGGATCAATAAAATGTCAGTCTTAGGTAAATCATCATAGTATATAGAAAAAATAACATTGACAATCAGCAAAGAAAGAAAGAAGCGAGTTATCAATCTTACTATAATCATGGAAAGACTATACATGAAATCGGAGATAGAGAGGATGTCAATTCGTGATATATCTGCTATCTTCTTAAATATAATATTACATGGCAAGATTTTAAAGCTGTTAACATTCATCTCATAAGATATGCCATACATGTACGATTTAGAAGTTCTGCATTTGCTTAAAGACTCTGAATTAGTTAAAAATAAATATGTTTTCTCAATTAAGTCTATTATAAAGACTTTGATATAGAGATATAGAGATAGCTTAGCATATCATATTAAAGCAAAATTGTTCCATTTACTTTAAGCAAATGGGTGTAAGAGGACAAAGATACACACTGATATGATATATGATGATGAATAAAATATCCAATTAGAGTAAGACATCAATTTCTAACGTTGAAAACACAAAAGTTAATGATTTTTCTTCTGTATCATTGTTTTTAAATAAGCAACATCTTCATTAAATACTCTCTCTGAAAAGTCAAGGACTATTGGCTTTATTTCGTCCTCAGGAATTATATTGGATTTGAAATCTCCAACTACTGTTACACCTGTTTTATTATTGTCTATAGGTATATAATAGACAAAGTATTTGGAATCAGCAAACAGTCCTTCAAGAATTTCAAATGCAATTCCTAACGGGTAATATATTGTTCCTTTTATTTTCATTCTAATATTTTGACCGTTAGCATCGTCGACTTGCTCCCAGCTATTGATAAAAGTAATTTCATTTAATATCTCAGTGTTAGCATTTCTTGTACTAGGATGAATCCGATTTCCTTCTTTTATATGTGCTTCACCCAGTTTCCATACCATATCAAGTTGTGCGTCAAAAACACTTCCAGAATCTTCTATGAAAACCATTTAACATCAGGCAACTAGTTAGCTTTGGCTGCACATATAATAATTGTTATTATAGATCACTTTTGCAATTAATATCACTCTATCGGTTGCAAAATATAGTCAAATGTGTCTCATAATTCCACTCAAGAGGCTAATCTTGCAGATATGATGTATGCAAGGACTGTGTAGTTCAATCTTGCATTCTCATTAGAATCATTTTATATAATTATTGGTATTCGTGGTATATTTATATTCAAAGGTGACCATCGTAATTAATACCGGTCATTGAAATTTTTTCAGGATTCTATAGAATTGTTGATGAATTTGGTTTCAAAATAGCGTCCTCATAATGTTATAAGAACTACATTTTATTTTATTTATGACTTTTTATGTTCATTAGCCAATTATGGCAACGAAAAAACGATTTGAGTACCTAATATCTTTGTGTATATATACAACATTTGTTAGAACATTATCAGAAGAAGAAGTAGTAATGCAAAAAGCAAGAGCAAGAAAGAATAGGAGTAAAAGTAATAGTAACAACTACAATATGAGCAACAAAGGTGTTTTTGGAATACATCATGTCACAGCGATAACTAGCGATCCACAGAGAAACATAGATTTTTATGCTAATAATTTGGGACTTCGATTTGTAAAACTAACAGTAAATCAAGATGACCCAACTTCGTACCATCTTTACTATGGTGATGAGTTAGGACGTCCAGGTACAATTCTTACTTTCTTTCATTGGCCAGATGCACCTAGAGGACATCGGGGAACTAGTGAAGTGATTGCTACATCTTTTCTGATTCCTGAGAATTCCATTAACTATTGGATAGATAGATTTAAGAGCAAACAAACAGAGTTTCGTGGGCCTTACAAGCGTTTTGATGATAGCGAACAAGTAATAACTCTACATGACCCAGATGGGCTAGAATTAGAACTTGTAGCACATAAATCTGCAGAAGACAGAAGTGTTAATGTATGGAAAGAAGGTCCAATTCCTATTGAACAGGCCATAAGAGGTTTTTATTCAGTAACTCTATCAGAAGAAGGATACGAACGTACTGCTTCTGTTTTGACTGATGAGTTAGGATTCATTCCCACGCATCAGGATGGAAGCCGCTTCCGTTATGAAATTCCTACTGCAGCTGCTGCTACTGTTGTTGCTCAAGAAGAAGAAAAAGAAATAAGAGGAGCTAATATTGTTGATGTTCTTTGTCTGCCTTATACACAAAAGGCCGTTATAGGGATCGGATCAGTCCATCATGTGGCGTGGCGCACGCCTACTGATGAACAACAAAAGGTCCTGCGTCACAGTATAGTCAGAGCTGGATTAAATGCAACTCCTGTGATAGATCGATTTTACTTTCATTCTGTATATTTCCGTGAACCAGGTGGTGTACTTTTTGAAATTGCTACTAATCCTCCTGGATTTATGGTAGACGAAAAAGCTGAGGATCTCGGCACACGTCTCGTTCTTCCTCCTTGGCTTGAATCTATGCGCAAAGACCTAGAGAAAATCCTGCCTCCTGTACGTATGCCCAAGAAAGGAAATGAAGATGTAATGGAGTCCCTTAAGGTGGAGGAGAATTAAAAAATGGACGACAAGAAAAAAACTCAGCTAGGATTTATTCATCAATTTATCCCCTCAAATAATAGTAAAGGAAACTCATCAACTCTTCTATTATTACATGGAACTGGAGGGAATGAAAACGATTTAATTCCAATAGCAAGGATGTTGAGCCCTGCTAATGGTTCTATTCTCAGTCCACTAGGAAAAGTACTAGAGAATGGCATGCCTCGCTTCTTTCGTCGATTATCTGAAGGAGTTTTTGATATTGAAGATTTAAAATTTCGAACTAATGAACTAGCAGATTTTATAGAAAATGCATCTAAGCTTTATAGTTTTGATTTAGAACATATAATAGCAGTAGGTTATTCTAATGGTGCAAATATAGCATCTAGTCTACTATTACTGCATCCAGAAATCCTTTCTACTGCTATTCTCTTTCGTCCTATGGTGCCATTTATACCAGATACACTACCAAATCTTATTAGTAAAAATATCTTTATTTGTGCTGGAAAATGGGATCCAATAGTCTCAAGGCAAAATACTGAGAATCTTTTTGATATATTTAAGAAAGCACATGCAAATGTCTCAATATACTGGCAAAAGAGCGGACATGAATTAGGCCAAGAAGAGATCGTAGCAGCAAAGGAATGGTTGTCTCATCATATTTCATGATGATTTATGTGTAGTTGTTGAACTTGTTATCATGTGAACCCACGTTGGAAAAGGGTTCAAGCAGTACTAAAATAACATATTGCCATATATTCCTTAAGAATAATAGAATTATCTGTTTTGCAATTAGCAAAATTCTCTAAAACTATATTGGACTGTTGTTGTCGTCATAACCATATTTGTCAGTTCTGTTGTTAATTTATTGTAAAGCTTTTCAGCATCTTCTAATATCAAAGCAGTATATCAGATTGTGTAGTTATTTTAGCTTCTAATACTCTTTGTAGAATTTAATTGCCTCCGACTCTTAGATTTAGTTCAATCGCTACTTCTAATGGAGTCTTTCTATCAGAAAAAAGTTTGTATGCTTGGGTAGATAGAGATAGACATTGATGTTCTTGTTCTTGTTTTGTTGCCAGCATTATCTCCTTGTTTTATTCCTTCTTCTCGATTCTTCCTTCTCTTCAACTGCCTTATTCAAAACAACTCCTATATCATGTGGCGATATTTTTGATTCCTTAGATATTTTACGATAAATCTTACCTTGATTTTAGTAAAGGTCTAGTACAAGTCTTTCTCTTTCTTGTCTTTTAATATTGTCATATATATTTTGTATCTTCAAGAAATATATGGTATAGAGAAGCTTAAAGCTGTTACCTCTTGTTATCATTTGATACCAGTTTTGTTATCATTGCTATCTCTTCTTTATCTCTGTTATCATCTGTTTCCAACTCTTACCACTGAATGGTATTTGAATTCAGAGTATCTATTATAATAGGGTCGTAATAGTTTTTGAAAATATACAATTTTTCTTAGCTGGGATATAATCATATCAATAAACAAAGTCAAAATAGCTAGTTACATAAATATAATTTCAGCTAACCAAGGTATGAGCGGTAAGATCAAATCTAATGGGTATTTTTAGGTTACATTAGGACTTCAAGTACGTAATCAGAGGATCTGCTATTGATAAAATAATGAAATCCTGGAATTTTGGAACTAACTGTCAGTTAACAGAGCTGACTTAAATTATGGAAGTCATAAATCATATGCGTACGAAACAATTTTCAATATCTTCCGAAAACCAATTTAAACACGAAGAATGTGGAATGGTATTAGCTCTCAACAAGAGCTTCAGCATATGCTAACGAGCAACATGTTGAGACAGCATAATCGCGATTCTAGAAGTGTGTATATATATATATATATATATATATAGCAGCAACAACAACTGATTTACCATTACTAATATTTTGAGGAAGATTAACAGGAGTAGAGGTGAATTTACCTGTCTCTCAGGTTACTATCAGTATATTCTTTATATTCACTTTCGTTTAAGCTACTATATAGATGATAAATACCTCCTGTATTGTTACTAAAATAATCCCAAATTTGTGGATTAATTTGCATAAGTCTAAATGTAGATTGCTTATCTTCTAATACATCATATACTAATTGGCCTATTACAATTTGATCTGGTTTTGCAAAAGCAGTCATTTTGGTTGCAATGCTTATAGTATAACCTAAAATGTCAAAATGAGGGTTTTTCATAATCACTTTTCCATCTGATGTGTGAGTATCCCATCCAAATTGAACTACTGCATTTTCACCCACATCAATACCAATTCTTACTCTTAACTCAGGATAGTCATACTGATTTAAAATAGGATTTATTCCTTGACGAACTACTTTGATCATTGAACATGCACATTCCAATGCATTAATACAACGTAGATACAAGTTATTGGGAGAATCTACAATGAAAAATGCCAAAACTGCATCTCCTATATACTTTAACACATAACCACCATATGCTGCTAGTATCACGGACATTTCTTGAGAAAATGCCTGAATTATTGTAACGAGCCTATTTACAGGAAGAGTCATTGATAATTTAGTGGAATCCACAAGGTCTATATGCAGAATAACAAAAGTAGCTTTAGATTCTGCATAATTATTTAGAGCATCCTGTGTCTCTTCCATTGAAATATTAAAGTCAGACTTTACCGTTAGAGCCTTCCACATTCTCGATTGTGCATTTTTTATGGCATAATCTATATTGACAGTCTTATCGAAGTAAACTTTGGTTATTAGTGGAATGTTGGAATCTTTTTTGACCTTGACTTCTGATGACGACAATGATAACCCTACCTTGTTTCTCTTCTTCTTCTTCTTCTCTTCCTCTGCTTTTGTTTTGTCTATAATTTGAATAATTTCCTCTTTGCTTTTATCCATTTGAAGTGCTATCACCTCTGGGACAATTCCTGAATTATACATATTAAGAATAGTTTGTCTCTGTGCTATAACCAAACAATATCACCATTATATATTTGGAAAGTGCTTACCACCATGACCTTTGTAAGATCAACCTGATAATAATATATGTATTCACTAACAAATAGTTATTGAATACAACTCCTAGATCAGAATAGGGAATAAAATGAAATACATTATAATAAATTAAAACGTAATATGTTTCATCAATCAATAATATATCTTGATGACCGAAACAAAGACTTTCTACTCTTTTGATCAATTGAAAAGTTTTGTTTGTAGTTAAATTATAGTATGTGGAGAGAATCTATTTTCTGCTATTACTTGTTATTATCATACTATCATTTTCGTAAAGTAAATCTTGTTTAATTTTAGCAACATTATAACTAGTTATTTCTAGCATATCGTCTATTTTATCCCAAAGTGTCTGCTTATATTTGCTAACATTAAGATCCTTAACCTTAGTTGAATAACTTGTCTTATTAGCTAAAGACTCATACCAATAAAACTAACTCTCCTTTACCTCTTTCCACACTCAGTCATCATATACTAAATATTTCCACCTTTTATTCACCATATGGGATGGAAGGCGGGAAGCAGGTATGCCTTAGTCTACCTAAGAGTTCAAAGGCCACAATAACTTACTCTCCTTGACTGTAACTATCATACAATCATTGCTTTCTTCTTATCGCTCTTTTAATTATCATAAATTTACTATTTCTCGAAATTTCGAGTGGCTCGTCATTTTTATATGGCCCTCAGCACCTGTTTCACACAAATAGACTGCACCGCATATTTGACATATAAGAAATCTCATTTAAACAAACATCTTCTATTTTTATTATATAATAATATAGCTTCAATAGTTCTTTTATCTTAGTAAAAAGTGTTTATGATTTATTCAAAGTGCTGCTTATGATTTCTGCATCAATCATTCTAACTTCAAGGGACTTTCTGCCAAATTTATTCTTTCCTCCCAATGATTACTGATTTTGTGTGTATAGATTCTTAGTAGTGAAGACATTCAACCAAATGGCCATCAAGTATGTCATTAGTGAAAATAGTATCTTTTAAAATAACTATCAGTATCAGTGAAGTCTAAAGTGATGCATATATTCAAACTATAGGTTAAATGACATTTTTCAGAATTTCAAATAATTTTAATAAAGAACTTATTCACTTTATATGAATTAATTATCTTTTATATTGTAATGTGATAACAACTACTGGGCATACATAATCAATCAACCAAGAACAGCAACTATAAGAAGAGAATATTCATTGTAGAGGACGAACCTGATATTGCTCCAAGTCTGAAGATAGGTTTAGAATGTGACGAAGATGATGAATTTAAAGTTGATACATTCAACAACCCTATAGAAACATCGTCAAATTATAAGACTAGTCATTATGATTTATTACTTCTTGATGTTAAAATGCCAAATATCAATGACTTTGAATTATATAGAGAAATAAGAAAGAGAGATATAATAAAGTCAAGATTTGCTTTTTGACAGCATTTGAGCATTATTATGACAAATTTAAAAAATATTCACTAAACTAGATGCAAGATGTTTTACTAATAAACTAATTTCAATATATGGTTTGGCCAAGAGAATAAAGGAAGAACTAGATAGTAAAAATACAAGAAAGATATAGATATTGATGTTCAAAAAATTTCATTGCAATCATAGATAGTATATTTATTGAAAAGCCTTGGGCTGGATTTGAACCAGCGATCTTTGCCATACCAAGGCAATGCTCTTCCTAACTGAGCTACCAAGGCACTGCTATTATCATTATAAAGTTATTGTTAATCTACATAATTAAAGACACCATTGATTTTTTGATAAAAGAAAAAAATATTTTGTGAAGCCTGTTGAACCCCCTCAATCTGAATGATTTGCTATAAAAAACTGGAATTATAAATACTTATCAAACACTTTTGAGATACGTTATCCGAGTCATTATTTGAGGTTAACTGCTCATTTTTAAAACAACTAAAAATCACTTGCATATAAAAAATGTTTAATATATACTCGTATTATCATCTGATTATAACCTTGGTTGTAGATACTATACGTACAATCAAACTTCTTGGAAAGTGGTCAGGTAATAGAGTAATAGGGCGCAAGCGACCGTTGATCGCCGTCTTCAGTTTAACACATTATTGTAACTTTTATTGTCCAATGTGCCCATTTGGTGACTCTGATAAGACTGGTCAGATTCAATTTGCCAAGAAAAATGATTTGTCAACAGAGAAATGGAAATTAATTTTTGACAAGGTTTCTAAGTATTGCATATGGTCTATTATTGAGGGTGGTGAGCCTACTAGCCGTCCTGATTTTATGGAACTTGTCCGATATCTTTACGAGCTGAATATACCTATTACATTGATTTCTAATTGCTCTCTACTTCATACCATTGACCTTAATGAATTAAAGAAATACATTGAGTTTGTTACATGTAGTATTGATTCAGTATTTGAAGAACCATATTGTAAAGTACGAGGTGTTTCCTCACAAATGTATCAAAGGGTAATGGATAATTTAAATCTCTTAACAGAGCATAAAGTGCCTCACTATTTTAATAGCGTTATAACAAAATACAATACTGAAGAATTTATTGACCAGTCTTATTTTGATAGGGCTAAAGAACTGGGTTCAAATGCAGTCTCTTTTACATTTGTCGAAGACAGATCTGATGTTAATTATTCTCTTCTACCAGATCGGCAAACAATGATTAAAGTATGCAAAAGTATACTGGATTACGGTAAAAAACATGTTTCTCCTAGGATTATCATACCATCACAATATTTTGAGCAAATAATCAAATATGGACGAGGCGTGTTTGATGAGTGTGGAGTATGGAAAAGTGTATTTGTTAATGGTAATGGAACAGTTATGGTTCCATGTTGGAAATTTAATAAGAGTGAAAACATTTACAATCTGTTAGAGAAGAGCATAGATGAAATTTGGAGTGCACCACAATGGGATATAGCCATGACTTGTAAAGATTGCAAAGTGCTTGGATGTATTTGGTATTCTTCACAACCTGTTACTACCTTTGCACAAAATTACATGAAGGGAATATCAAAAATGATTAATCAACAAAGGCCAGAACTCGCAGCAGAACTAAGTTAGATATCTATGGTAATAGAATTATATATTATTCAAATTTATGTGTATCGCAATAGACAAATACAATTCTTCTATGAGACCTGCAAAGATGAGCAGATAAGAGAATATAATAATTCAATACTTAAGCTGACATGTGGCAATCCAACCTGAGATCAACTAAGATGACGAATCTTCATGTAGTAATAATCTAACAGAATATTATCCTCATCATCATCACCATCATCATCAGTAGTTTTATTTCTTTTGGAGCTCCGCGAAATGTGCTTATGGATCTATCTGGTAGTTAGAAAGTATCGTAACCAAGATAAATAAAGACTATAGTGCCACCACAAATACTATATGATGATAAGCAGAAACTATTATCATCACTTTACATGACATACGAAGAAGTTTATCTCATATAATCCACAGAGTATCAGAAAATCTATTGACAATAAAGTGGAATGAAACAACGAGCAAGCAGCAAATACCTGATCAAACTCTTGTGAATAATTTAAAGGATACATGATAGGGACCAGCATCACGTACAACATATCAGAGAGTACCTATTTTCAACTTCAATTCATAACCCATAACCTAAATGAACAAAGACCATTAGACTTAGTAGCAAACTATCTGTTTCCTTTGGAATGATATGAAAGATTCGAAATATCTTTTTATTTTAATAATTATTACCTCCCATCAAAAGAAAGAACAGTGGCTGGAATTGAGCACACATAAAATTAAGAAAAGGTTGTTGTTGATGTTGTTGTTGATGTTTTTTTCTTTATTTATTATTGCCAGCAATGCAATAAATTTTACCGATACAATAATATGATATCTTATAACTAATTTACAAACTAATTTACGCATACTCTCATTACAACAAAAGATACTGCATAAGATAAATAGTCCCTAATTTAGTGTTGTTGTTAATTCACTAAATTCAATTTAGTATGATAGCTTGTATTGATTCATAGACCATAGCCTTGTGTAAGCAGAAGAATTCATCTCATACATTCACTACTACTTTAGTGTATAATTCTAACTTTCTTTTTGATTTTCTGGAATATTGCTATTAAGAAGCCAATGAATATACTGATAACATTCCTTGCACATTTGTTTCTCATTTGTGTGCTCACAAGAATAGGTTATCGTATTTTCAACTCTGCATCTAGAGCAGATCTTCATTGGAGTATATGTACTATACCATAGATAGATATAGGTTAAATCTTAAAAATCCGTACTGTCAAACCCAATGAACCATAATTTCACCAGTAATCTGAGAAATATTGACATGCTGCATTGCATTGTAGCTGACAGAAACCTTTTGTACATTATTTGCTCTAGACATTAAATTACAGGAACTATTCTAAATATGGTTCCCCTTCCCAGAGGAAGATTGATCGAAAGAATATAGAGATAACCCTCAGGTCCAACTTGTATATCAGTAATTATGCCAAATCCTTTACCCCATATTATATCTTGATTTTCTGAAATATTGTCTGCTACTTTATCAGTAAGTTGTCCTTGAAGAACAAG